>Ga0209341_10007005_pt1 | contig 10009 bp, 7 predicted proteins | sample RifCSP13_2_FD_184020 | JGI IMG/M metagenome (GOLD analysis project Ga0209341, IMG submission 184020) | Soil microbial communities from Rifle, Colorado - Rifle CSP2_sed 13_2 (SPAdes) (version 2) | ecosystem: Environmental > Terrestrial > Deep subsurface > Rock core/Sediment | place: Rifle... | reverse complement strand
GGGCTTACCGGCGGCCTGGGCTTGCGCCGGCCTAGGCTGGGCCGTACCGCCGTCCTGAGAGGTCCTCGGCCAGCGCCACCAGGGTGCGGACCCCGAACCCAGAGCCGCCCTTGGTCTGATAGTGCTCGTCGTCGGGCCAGCGGGCCGGTCCGGCGATGTCGATGTGGACCCAGGGGGCATCACCTACGAACTCCCGCAGGAAGAGGGCGGCGTTGATGGCGCCGGCGAACAGACCGCCGGTGTTCTTGATGTCGGCGATGTCCGACTCGATGTTCTTCCGGTAGTCGTCGGGCAACGGCATCTGCCACATGCGCTCTCCGGTGAATTGAGCGGCGCCCAGCACCCGATCGGCGGCGGCCTGGTCGTTGCTCCACAACCCGGCGATCTTGAGCCCGAGGGCGGTTTTGCAGGCCCCGGTGAGGGTGGCGAGGTCGACCAGCAGGTCAGGTTTGGCCTCGGCGGCCAGATGCAGGGCGTCGGCAAGTACCAAACGCCCTTCGGCGTCGGTGTTGAGGACTTCACTGGTCTTCCCGCCCCGGTGTTTGATGACGTCGCCCGGGCGGATCGCTCCCCCCCCCGGCATGTTGTCCGTTAGCGGCGTCACGGTCAGTACTCGAATGGGAAGGCCGAGATCGGCGATGGCCATGGTGGCGGCGATGACGGTGGCGGCCCCGGACATGTCGGTCTTCATCGTCTCCATGCCCTCGGCCGTCTTCAACGACAGACCACCCGAGTCGAAGACGATCCCTTTACCGACCAAGGCAAGGTACGCCTTCGCCGCCGGCGGCTCGTAGCGGATCTCCACCATCCGGGGGGGGCGATGTGACCCGGCCGATACGCCAACCAGCCCCCCGAAGCCGGCACCGGCGATCTCGGTCTCGTCGTAAACCCGCAGACGGAGACGGCGCGAGGCGGCCAGCTCTTCCACCTGGGCGGCGATGGCGGCCGGCGACTTGTCTGCCGCCGGGGTCTGGACGAGGTCGCGGGCGAGCTTCACTGCCTCCACCACCGGGATCACCCGACGCGCCTCGGCCACACCTTTCTTCTCCACGAACGCCAGCACCTTGGTGGCCGGTGGCTGGCGGTTGGCCCGGTAGCGATCGAACCGGTACTGCCCGAGCAAGAATCCTTCTGCCAGCGCAGCAGGCCCCGCCGCCACTCGCAGCTGGTTCAACGTGGTCGACACGTGGCCCATCTTCGAGGTCTTCTTGGCCAGCCACCCCCCCGCCTGCCTAATGACTTCGGCGTCGACCTCCTCGCCGACCCCTACGAAGACGAAGGCACCGATGCGGCCGCGGCCGGGGACCGTCACCACCTCCCCAAGGGCGCCGGTGAAACCGCCGGCGTCGAGGAACTTCCCGGCTCCCGATTTCGTCGCCGCCCATTCCCCCCCCGGGCCGAAGATCCCGCCCTTGAACACCGGTACGGCCAAAGCGTCGGTGCGAAGCTCATCGAGCTTGCCGACGGCCACGATCTCAACCATCTGTTCGCTCTTTGGTTGGGACTCGACCGGCTTCGGTGGCCCGCACCAGCATGTAGAGGTAGTCGGCGAGCCGGTTGAGATACCTGCCGGTCGCCGAGGCCTCCCAACCGCCGCGCGAGTGGAGATGCACGGTGCGGCGCTCCGCCCTCCGCACCACCGCCCGCGCCACGTCGAGCTGGGCGGAGACGGGGTCCTGGCCCGGCACCAGGAACTCGGTGGCAAGACCGTGCCTTTCCGTGAGGTCGTCGATCCATCCCTCCAACGTCTCCACCATCTGGTCGGTCACGAGGCTCACCCCCGGTGTGAGCTTGGAGCGGTGGGTGGGATCGGTGGCCAGTTCGGCGCCCACCACGAATAGCTGACGTTGGAGATCGAGCAGGCGAGCGGAGAGATCGTTCTCGGCCAGAGCCCGGGCCACCCCCAGAGCAGCCACAGCTTCGTCGACCGCCCCGTAGGCCTCGGGAGCGGGATGGTCCTTGGAGACGCGACCTCCAAAGAGCAGGCCCGTGGTCCCGTCGTCGCCCTTTCGGGTGTAGACCTTCATTTGCCGAGTGTAGGAAGGCAAGGCCTTCAGCCGGGGATGAGGCGGACCACCCCCGCAGCTCCCAAACCGGTGAGCAGCGCCAGATAGGAGAGGCCGGTGGCGGCCATCACCGGCCTATACCCCCGACGCCGGAGGGCCAGGACCACCCCGACCATGAGCAGCGCCGTCGTGCTGGCGAGTATCAGCCCCAACGGGTTGGCGCCAACCTCCCGGTAGCGGTCCACCAGGGCGACCTCCACCAGGACTGCGAGCGCCGCCCCCCCCGCCAGAGAACTGAGCGCCCAACGCGGAAGGCGGGGGTCGACCAGGTACCAATGACCAAGCACCAGTTCGGAGGTGATGGCCCCGAGCAACAAGGCGCCGGCAGTCGTCGCCAGCGACCAGCGGCCCACCAACAGCAGGAGCCCCCCCCCGGCGAGAGTGACCGCCGCCGCCCGAGGGATCCGGGCCAGGAGTGCGGCCGCCCCCGCCGTCACCGCCCCGAGCACCGCCGTACCACCGCCGTCCAGGCCAGCCGCACCCAAAGCCAGCATCACCACGCAGGCGGCCACCAGCCAGGTATAGCCGGGTCCGACGATCTGCCACCAGACGACCAACGCCCCCCCGGCGGCGATACCCGCCGCCCACATCGCCAAGAAATCGTCTGGGGTCACCGGTTCACCATCCCGCGTCTGTCCCCGCCCTCGCGGCCGCCACGACCGTCAAAGGCCGGCAAGCCAGGCGGTCAATCGGCTGGCCACGGCGACGGGGGTGAATCCAAGCTTCTCGGCGATGACGGCGGCGGGGGCCGAGGCACCGAACCGGTCAATGCCGATCCGTAGTCCCTTCCGACCCGTGAACCGCTCCCAACCGAAGGTCGACCCGGCCTCCAGAGAGGCGACCGGGATACCCCCCCCCAGAACGGAACTCCGATAGTCCGGGTCCTGGGCTTCGAAGGCCTCCCAGCAGGGGAGGCTGACGACCCGGATGCTCCGATCGGTGATCAACGAGGCCGCTTCGAGGGCCAGATGGACCTCGGAACCGGTGGCCACCAACGCGGCGTCGGAGCCGTCCCGAAGGACATAGCCACCCCGGGAGACCAGCCCGCTGGTCCGCTCCAGTACCGGCAGGTTCTGCCGGGTCAGGAGGAGAACGGTGGGACCCTCCGTCCGGTTGAGGGCCAGTTCCCACGCCTCGACGGTCTCCCCGGCGTCGGCGGGTCTCACGACCCACAGCCCCGGCATGGCCCGCAACGAGGCGAGGTGCTCGATGGGTTGATGAGTCGGACCGTCTTCACCGAGAAAGACCGAGTCGTGAGTGAACACCCAGATGCTCGGCACATGCATCAACGCCGACAACCGGATGGCCGGGCGCATGTAGTCGGAGAAGATGAAGAAGGTGGCACCGTAGGGCCGCAGTCCTCCGTGCACGGCCAGTCCGTTGACGATGCTTCCCATGCCATGCTCGCGGATGCCGAAGGCGATGTTGCGCCCCCCCCGGTTGGTCGCCGCGAACAGGCTTGAAGAGGAGATCTCGGTCTTGGTCGACTCGACGAGGTCGGCCGCCCCCCCGATGAAGCCCGGCAAGGCAGCGGCCATCTCTTCGAAGAGGGCCCCCGACGCCGACCGGGTGGCGATCGGCTTGTCGAACCGTGTGCCCCCGAGCAGTGGGCCGGAAAGTTTCACCGGGGGAGGCTGGAAGTAGCTGCGCCAACGCTCCTCGGCGGCCGGATCAGCGGCGAAGGTGGCCGAACGGCGTTCCTCCCAAGCTGCTCGCCGCCGCCGGCCCCGTTCCATGGCCGAGCTGAAGAACGTCCGCACCTCGGCGGGGACGTGGAACGGCTGGTCGACCGGCCAGCCCATCAGCTCCTTGGTGCGCCGCACCTCCTCCTCGCCCAACGGGGCACCGTGCGCCTTGGCGGTGTCTTGTTTGGTGGGGGCGCCATGCGCGATGTGGGTATGGCAGACCACCAATGAGGGTTGGTCGTCCACGGCGAGCGCCTCCTTCGTAGCTTCGGCGACCGCCTCCCGGTCGTGGCCGTCGATGTCCTGGACGTGCCAGCCGGCGGCAACGAACCGGCCCGGAACGTCCTCGGTGAAGGTGATGGCGGTACTGCCGTCGATGGAGATCTCGTTGTCGTCGTAGTAATAGACGAGACGACCCAACCCGAGGTGCCCGGCCAGCGAGGCGGTTTCCGCGGAGACGCCCTCCATCAGGTCGCCGTCGGAGACGAACCCGAACGTGCGGTGGTCCACGAACCCCGGACCGAAGACGGACCGGAGGTGCTCCTCGGCGATGGCCAGTCCCACCCCCATACCGAAGCCCTGGCCGAGCGGACCCGTCGTCACCTCGATGCCGAGTTGGGGGTCACGTTCGGGATGCCCGGCGGTGTGGCTCCCCCATTGCCGGAAGCCCTTCAGGTCATCGAGGCTGAGCGGGAACCCGGAGAGGTGGAGCAACGAGTAAAGGAGCATCGAACCGTGACCGTTCGAGACCACGAACCGATCTCGATCCGGCCAGGTGGGGTGGCCCGGATCGACGTTGAGGAAGCGGGTCCACAACACGACGGCGATATCGGCCATCCCCATCGGCATGCCCGGATGCCCGGAGTTGGCTCGCTGAACGGCATCCATGGCGAGACCCTTGATGGTGTTGACGGCGAGTTGCTCGAGGTCGGCGGGCACGACCGGGCCGAGGGTAGCCAGCCCAGATGGGTGAGTCACTGGCCCCTCCGCGCGCAGCGGCGCGCGAGGCGTCGAGGCGCTCGATCTACTGCTATTGTCTCGTTACATGGCCCGGGGGCGTGGGCTGGCCACTACCGATTAGTGGCAGGGGATAGAGGGAGGATGCGCTGCGTTTCGGGCGACGAGATCGTCGTGGCTCCGGGTCTGGTGCTGACTCTCCAATCCCTTTGGCAAGGGAGTCCAACTGGGAGGTTGTAATGACAGAAGTACCCATAGCTCAACGCGTGGGGCGTTTGGCGCTGGCGTTCACGGTGGTGGCGGCGACGGTGGTCATGTTGATGCCGTTTGCTGCCCAGGGCGCACCGAACCCGCCGGGGAACAACGGCACCGTGAAGATCGACGGGGTGGCTTTCGACATCCATCCCGACAACGAGCCCCATGTGGGCTGCATCTTCGAGGTGGACTTCTATGGCTTTGACGAAGGCGAACTCTTCGCCGACGTCACCTTCACAGTCCATCCACCGACTGGCCAACCTGCCGTCCTGCTCTTCGACGCCATCTTCATTGGCGAGGATGACAACTCTGGCGGCGGGAGCGAAGCAGGCCTCGATGCCCAGCGCCAGTACGACCTGGGTGCGGCCCTCGCGGGGTACGCACCCCACCCGCAGCAAGGGTGGCACGTCAAGCTGACGGTGAACGCCGACGGCTCCCAAGGCGCCGACGTCAAGCACAAGGTCTTCTGGGTCAGCGGGTGTGTCCCGCCAACCACCACGACCACCACGACCACCACAACCACCACAACCACCACAACCACCACAACCACCACAACAGTGCCGCCGACCACGACCAGCACGTCTACGTCGACGACCAGCACCTCGATTCCCTAATAGCGTTCTGAGACTCTCAACCGAGGTTGTCGAGCAGCGACCGAGAGGAGGCCGTGCCGCCAGCGGTGCGGCCTCCTCTCGTTTGAGAGCGATCGACTGGGTCGCCCGGCCCCTGTACGGCGGGCTTAGCCCAGCTACGATGAGCCCCACTAGGCGAAGGGGCGTGATTTCTCGTGAAGTGGGGCCGGCGGGTGCTGGGGCGCGTCACGGCATTCTCATTGTTTGTCTCTGCGCTCGGCGTGGCCACTGCTGCGCCGGCAGCGGCGGATGCGCCTTCCGTTATTAACGCGCCCGGCTTTTCCCTAACCGAGGTCTTCTCAGGTCTGAACGCGCCGGTGGCTACCCGGTTCGCACCCGACGGTCGAATCTTCGTGGCCGAGAAGAGGGGGGTCGTCAAGGTGTTTTCGAACCTGAGCGACCCGACGCCCGACCTGCTCACCGATCTCTCGTCGGCGGTCTACGACTGGTGGGATCGGGGTCTGCTCGGCTTGGCCGTCGACCCCAACTTCCCCGCCAATCCCTACGTCTACGTCCTCTACACCACCGACATTGCCGGGTACAACGACCTCTGCCCGTCGCCACCGGGGGCCAACACCGACGGTTGCATGGCCAATGCCCGCCTTTCCCGCATCGAGGTGAGCACCAACAACAACCAACCACTGTCCATCAACCACCTGCTCGATGGCTATTGGTGTCAGCAGTATCCGAGCCACTCGATCGGTACCTTGGCGTTTGGACCGGACGGCTCCCTGTACGTCGGCGCAGGCGACGGCGCTTCGTTCACCTTCGTCGACTTCGGTCAAGGGGGGGGTACCCAAGGAGACCCTCCTCCAACTCCCCAGAATCCCTGTGACGACCCAATAAATGAGGGAGGATCGCTGCGTAGCCAGGATCTGCGGACGAGCGAGGACTCGGTTAGCTACGACGGGACCATTCTTCGCATCAATCCTCAGACGGGGGCGGCCTGGCCCACCAACCCACTGATCGGCGGAGCAGCCGATGACGACCGAATCGTCGCCTACGGCCTTCGCAATCCCTTCCGATACACCGTGAGGCCCGGGACCAATGAGCTTTGGATCGGCGACGTCGGATGGGGAGAGACCGAAGAGATCAACCGATTGAATCCGGCCGGCCCGGTGGTCGAGAACTTCGGTTGGCCTTGTTATGAGGGCAACGCGACCCAAGGCAACTTCGATCCTCTCAACCTCAGCATTTGCGAGAACTTATATGCCGAAGAACTCGCCACCGGCGCGGCCCACACCGAGCCCTACTTCACCTATGCGCACTCGCCCAGCCCCAACGGCTGCTCGGGAACGGGCGGCGCCGCCATTGCGGGGGTCGCCTTCTATGCGGGCGGTGACTACCCGTCCCAGTATGACGACGCACTGTTCTTCGCCGATTACCCCCTCGGATGCATTCGAGTGATGCTCGCGGGTGCGGGGGGCCTCCCCAACCCGAGCACCGCGCAAACCATCGTGACCAACGCCAAACCGGTGGACTTGGCGGTGGGGCCGGGCGGCGACCTTTTCTATACCGACCTCGACCGGGGAGCGGTGTACCGACTCGAATACGACAACGCGGCGCCCACGGCGGTGGCGCTGGCTGATCCGACCATAGGCACGGCCCCATTGGCCGTTCAGTTCGACGGCTCACAAAGCACCGATCCCGAGAGCGACCCGCTCACCTACGCCTGGGACCTGGACGGCGACGGGCAGTACGACGACTCTTTCGTGGTGGGGCCGTCGTGGATTTTCGGCACCCCGGGATTGAAGACCGTCGGACTCCGTGTTTCCGACGGCCAAGGCAGCGACACCGACTCGGTGACGGTGAACGTCACGATCAACCAGGCACCCTCTGCCGTTATCTCCTCGCCCCTCGCGTCGATGCAGTGGACCGTTGGCCAGTCGATCACGTTCTCCGGTCAGGGAACCGACCCGGAGGACGGGATCCTGGGGAACGCCGCCCATTCGTGGAAGATCATCGTCAACCACTGCGAGACGCCCACCGACTGCCATCAGCACGTCGAACAGACCTTCGCCGGCATCAAGAGTGGGAGCTTCTTCGCCCCCGATCACGATTACCCCGCCCATCTGACAGTCGAGCTGACCGTGACCGATTCGGGCAACCTCTCCGACACGGCTTCGGTCGACATCTACCCGCAGACCTCCGGGGTGACTTTCAACACCTCCCCAACCGGACTCGTTCTCGTGGTCGGAGCGGAGTCGGGCCCGGCGCCACTGGTGGAAACCGGATTGGTGGGCGGGCAGATATCGATAAACGCACCGCTCACCCAGCCATGTGGTGCATCCACCTGCGCGTTCGCCTCCTGGTCCGACGGCGGGGCCGCCTCCCATTTCGTCACGGTCCTGCCGACGGCGACCAGCTACACCGCGACCTATAACGTCACGGGTGGTGGAGGAGGAGGCGGCGGTGGCGGCGTTCCCCCCGCCACGTTTACCGACGTCCCAGCGGCTCACATCTTCTTTGCAGCGGTTGAGTGGCTGGCAGCAAGCGAGATCACCAAGGGGTGCAGTTCGACCGCGTTCTGCCCCGACGAAGCAGTCACTCGGGGCCAAATGGCCGCGTTCCTGACCCGGGCGCTCAAACTCACCGCGCCGCCCGGAGTCGACACGTTCACCGACGATGAGGGATCGATCTTCGAGACCGAAATCGAGGCGCTCTACGCGGCCGGCATCACCGTCGGTTGCAGTCCAACCGCGTTCTGTCCCGACGACCCGGTCACCAGGGGCCAGATGGCGGCGTTCCTTACCCGGGCCCTCAAACTCACAGCGCCGCCCGGTGTCGACACCTTCACCGACGACGAGGGCTCGATCTTCGAGAATCAGATCGAAGCGATCTACGTCGCCGGCATCACCGTGGGCTGCGGCCCGGGCGTGTTCTGCCCCGATCAACACGTGACGCGCGGGCAAATGGCCGCCTTCCTCTATCGGGCCCTGAGCGGCGTCTGAGAGTTTGGGCCCAAACGACCCACGGGGCAAGGCCGGTCGTAAGAACCATGAGCCGACCAGCGTCTGCGTCGTTTCGATGTGAGGCTGGCCAAGTGCCACGCAACGATCGACCACGGTCCCTCGATGCGGCGCAGGTCACCGGTGGTCGAGGATGGAGGTTGTCGCCGAACGCCATGCGCAGATTCACGAAGTACCAATCTTCCGAACCGATGACGGAGAACGCCGCCGGAAAGAATCCGGCGGCGTTCCTTATTGATGGCTGGTGGTCGCTAGGGCGCTAGTGACGTACTGGTCGTGGACGTTGATGTACTGGTTGTCGACGTCGACGTGGTAGTTGTCTCACACACCGGTGTATCACTCAACAACAGCTTGCCGCCACTCACATTGTCGGACGCACTCAAAAGTGTGGCGCCGGTCGACAGCGTGATGTGATAGTGCAAGTTGGCCGAATTTGACGGTGTGTTGGCGACAACCCTGAGGCCGGTGCTGAACAGAGCAGTCAGGGTCCCGGAGGTGGCGCTCGTCTGGTTGTGGACCCAATGCCACGTGCCTCCACAGGCCACGGTTATCGGCACCGGCTGCTGTTGGACCTGCGCCCCGGCCGGGCTCACCACCAGCACGGATACCAGCAGCGCAAACAGCAAGAGCACTCCCGCCGCTCGCCTCTTGAACAAACCTCCCATGTGCCTCCCTTTCCTCGATTTCGGCAAGGGTTGGGTTGGCACCCTGCGCTCGCTGCCCCGGCAAGAAGCGGATGAACCTTTCCCACTGCCCCAGGGGGATCACGTTAATCGGTCATCTATGGTGCCGCAACGGGCGCCAGCAGTCTCTTAGTCGACGAGCGCCAGCTCCCGAGAGGAATGGTTGAACTCCTCAACGCCATCATTGGTGACGACGACGATGTCTTCGATCCGCATGCCGAACCGGCCAGGAACATAGATCCCCGGTTCGATCGAGAATGCCATACCGGGCAAGAGCTGTTCGCGATTGCCCTCCACGATGTAGGGGTCTTCGTGCCCGTCCAACCCGATGCCGTGCCCGGTTCGATGTATGAAGTACCGCCCGAACCCGGCCTGAACCAGCAGCGAGCGGGCAGCTCGGTCGATCGACTCGGCGGTGACGCCCGGTGCGACGGCTCTCCGACCAGCTTCCTGAGCGGCGGCCAAAGCTGCGTATACCTCCATTACCTTCGTCGGCGGTTCGCCGATGTAGAAGGTTCTAGTGATATCCGAGCAGTAGCCGGACCACCGGCCGCCGAAATCGACCACCACGGGGTCACCAGGCGCCATTACCCGCTGGCCCGGCTCGTGATGAGGAGAAGCCCCGTTTGGACCGGAGGCGACGATGTGGAACGTCGCTAGGTCGTGGCCCTCCTCGACGGTCATGGCCCGCACCAGCGCCGACAGCTCCCGTTCCGATCGACCGGAGAAACGCATTCTGCGCAATCGATCGACCACTCGATC
>Ga0209341_10007003_pt1 | contig 10012 bp, 9 predicted proteins | sample RifCSP13_2_FD_184020 | JGI IMG/M metagenome (GOLD analysis project Ga0209341, IMG submission 184020) | Soil microbial communities from Rifle, Colorado - Rifle CSP2_sed 13_2 (SPAdes) (version 2) | ecosystem: Environmental > Terrestrial > Deep subsurface > Rock core/Sediment | place: Rifle... | reverse complement strand
GCGCTCGATTTTCCATCACTACCTCGCGCGCAAGATTGCAGGAGCTCCAAAGCTGAGGCGCAACCTCGAGCTAGCCCTCGAGCACGGCAATATCGGGCCGGGGAATGTCAGCGACGGCTTGCAGCTCCTGCTCGGCACGACACCTCACCATGCGAAGCGACATCATCTAACTGCGCCGGCATTCGAGGGCTCGCCGGCCGAGACGATTTCATCGCCGACCTAGTACGGCGGTAAGCAGCGCCTCCGCTCCGGGGGGAGCCTTCTGCCTCCACTGACGCTATTCCTCGCTCGCAACACTGCACAAGTATTCGGTCTCGATCGAACAGTGCCGTGCGGGACGGAGGGTGCTGACCCACCGGTCACGATGGCATTTTCAATTGAGCCGTTTACTATGGCGCTGGACGCGGGTGCCCGGGGGTGGCCTCGTTCACCGGCCGCTCTCGTGTTCATGCTAGTGAGAGAGGAACATTCCATGTGCCTGCGAATCGCTTGTGCGGTCGTCTTCGTGACGGCGATGTCGGTCGCGGGAGAAGCCGCAAACGCCGGCGCGCGCCACGCGCGAGGCACGGCTCGAGCCGCCGACAGCCAGGCACCCGCGCGGGATTGCACGCGCTTCAACGGGCGCTACGGCTACTACGGCAACCCTTGGTGCGACGAGAGACAGCAACGTCAATGGGACCTGTGGGTCGACCCGCGACGAGTCCGGTCCATCAAGAATTGACGCTGCCGGCCGCTGAGATCGCATTTGAGGCGCGGGCCGATCGTGAACAGCAGCCGAGGCGCGCGCCTCAGTGGTAGCCTTCGCCGGCGCGGACCTTGCCGCGGAATGTCCAATAGACGAACACCGTGTAGGCGAGGATGATCGGCAACAGCAGCAGCACGCCCACCAGCATGAACAGCTGAGAGCTCGGGTGCGCGGCCGCGTCCCAGATCGTGACCGACGGGGGAACGAGATAGGGCAGGTTCGAGATCGCGAGCCCGATAAAGCCCAGAAGGAAGAGCGCGATCGCCGACACGAACGGCGTCGAGTCGTGGCGCCTCTCGAGCCCGCGCCAGCACGTGTACGCCGCAAGGGCGGTCAGCAGCGGCACCGGCGAGAGATAGAATAGATTGGGGAGTGAGAACCAGCGCTCCCAGATGCGCGGGAACATGAGCGGCGTCCACAGGCTCACGATCGCCATGGCCGCGAGCACGGCGGGCAGAAGCATCTTTGCCTGGGCGCGCGCGCGCTCGGCGACCTCGCCCTCGGTCTTCATGACCAGCCACGTCGCGCCGAGCAGCCCATAGCCCGCGACCGTCGCCAGCCCGGTGAACAGCGCGAACAGGGTCAGCCAGTCGAACGATCCCCCCGAGAAAGCGCCGTTCTCGACCCTGACGCCGGCCACGAGACCGCCGAGGATCACGCCCTGCATGAAGGCGGCCACGATCGAGCCGCCGGCGAAGGCCAGGTCCCACAGCTCGTGCTTGGGCTTGGCGACCCAGCGGAACTCGAAGGCGACGCCGCGGAACACCAGCGCCAGCAGCATGATGATCACCGGCAGGTAGAACGCCGGCATGATGATGGCGTAGGCGAGCGGGAAGGCGACGAACAGGCCGCCGCCGCCGAGAATGAGCCACGTCTCGTTGCCGTCCCAGAACGGCGCGATCGAGTTCATCATCACGTCGCGGCGCTCCTCCTCTGGGCTCGCGGGGAACAGGATGCCGATGCCGAGATCGAACCCGTCGAGCACGACATAGAGGGCGACCGCGGCGCCCAAAATCATCGCCCACACGATCGGCAGCCAGGTGCTGATCGCCTCCATGGCTCACCTCGCCTCTTCGATGGCGTGCCGTGCCGCGTCCGTGGCGGCGGCAAGCGGGCGCGAGGGCATCGCCTCGCCGGGCTCGGGTCCGATCGCGGCGCCCATCGGCCCGTTCTCGATCAGCCGGTTGATATAGTAGATGCCCATCGAAAACACGACGGTGTAGACGAGCACGAACAGGATGAGCGTCACGAGCACCGCGCCGAACGAGACCGGCGAGGCCGCCTCGGCGGTGCGCACGATGCCCGTTGCGAGCCACGGCTGGCGCCCCGTCTCGGTCACCCACCAGCCGGCGAGTATGGCGAGGAAGCCCAACGGCCACGCGTATTGGACCGAGTGCAAATACCAGCGCGTGTCGAACAATCGTCCCCTGAGCCAGAGAAGCGCGCCGACGGCGCCGATCACGATCATGAGCAGGCCCGCTCCGACCATGGCGCGGAAGGCAAAGAACGGCGCGAGGACGGGAGGCCGGTCCTCGGGCGGGAAATCCTTGAGCCCCTTGAACAGTCCCTCTCTGTCGTGAGTGAGGAGCAGGCTCGCCATGTTGGGGAGCGAAATCTCGAGGCTGTTCTCCTCCGCCGTTTGGTTCGGAATCGCGAACAGAACGAGCTCGCCCGGCTTCGAGCCGTCCCAGTGGGCCTCGATGGCCGCAATCTTGGCCGGCTGATGCTCGAGCGTGTTGAGGCCGTGCCGATCGCCGATCAAGGCTTGCAGCGGCGCCAAGACCGCCACCATGCCGAGCCCCATGCGCATCATCGTCCTCGCCTCTTTTTCGAAGCGGCGCGCGGCGAGGTAGCGGGCGCCGACCGCGAGCACGACCAGCGAGGTCGTGAGATAGGCCGCCGTGAACATGTGCGCGAAGCGGTAGGGGAAGCTCGGGTTGAAGACGATCTGCAGCCAGTCGACGGGATAAGCGATGCCGTCTTTCATCTCATGTCCCGCGGGCGTCTGCATCCAGCTGTTGGCGGCGAGAATCCAGAACGCCGAGAACGACGTGCCGATCGCGACCAGGATCGCGGACAGCACGTGCAGGTTGGGCGAGACACGGTTCCAGCCGAACAGCATGATGCCGAGGAACGAGGCCTCGAGGAAAAAGGCCGACAGCACCTCGTAGCCGAGGAGAGGGCCGAGCACGTTGCCGACCACGACCGAGAACCGGCTCCAGTTGGTGCCGAACTGATAGGAGAGCACGAGCCCCGACACGACGCCCATGGCGAAGCTGACGGCGAAGATCTTGGTCCAGAAGCGCGCGAGGGTGCGAAAGTGCTCCTCCCCCGTCATGCGCCAGCGCACGAGCAGGGTGGCGATGAAGGCGGCCAGCCCTATGGTGAAGCTCGGAAAAATGATGTGAAAGGAGACGGTGAACGCGAACTGGACGCGGGCGAGCAGGACGGCATCTGGATCCATGGCAACCGGCCCGCCTCAATCGTTCGCAAGAAGCACTCTCATTTTGACGTGGAACGCGGGCCCCGTCGAGCGGTCAAATGTCTCGCAGCGGCTCGCAATTGCCAGGATTCGCGCGGCGGCGGGTGGGCAGAATTCCTGAGAAACATCCGCAAGCTATAGCTGCGAGCCATCGAGAGCGGAGCCAATCTCTATTTCAATCCCGGCGCGGGATTGGCCATTCTCGCATGCGCAAGCTGGCCCCGGGTCATGCCGCGGCCTCCTGAGGATTGCCACGAGACGAGGAATCGTGCCGCGCGATGAGACCGATCATACATGTAGGCCAGCCGAAGACGGCCTTTGTCCTCGCAGGCGGGGGCAGCCTGGGAGCGGTTCAGGCCGGCATGCTGCGTGCCCTCCTCGAACGTGGAGTTCGAGCCGGCCTCGTCGTGGGATCGAGCGTCGGCGCCATCAACGCCGCCTACTTCGCCGCCGCAGGGTATGAAGCCCTATGACGGGAATCTGCTCTAGGATAGGCCGCCATGCGCCCTAAACCGTTTCACAACTTCAATGCCTGCCTTGCCCTTCTTTATCCAGGCGACTTTTCCATAGAGTATTCCGCCGCACTCCAGTTGCACAGTCACTTTGTCACCTAGGTCCATTTCGCCGATGCCATCGATTCCCAACTCTAATCCCAACCCTGACTCCGATATGTCCTTCATGAGCACTTCCCGCGCCTTGTCGCCCCACGACATTATAGCGTGGCTCTTCAACTGAATACGCTCCGATTGCCGCCGATCGGCCCATTCCGGCATGACAATATCGCCGTTCGGCATGACCCAGGAATGCCCTCCAGAGGCGACCTCCTCGAGAAAAGAAGGAAGGCGCGTCCACGCCGTGCTGGTGCAAATCTCAAGATTGTAGCGCTGAGCGAGCTCCTTCAGTCCCTGCATGGCTTCGATTGCCGTTCGGCAGCTCGCGCGCCACGAAAGTGCCGTCTGCATGAATCTCGAGGCTGGAATCCCGAACGGGCTTGAACTGTTGATCGCCGCTTCGACGGTCGTCACTTTGGCCCGCCGCAGTTTGGTCATCAATTGCCAAAGCGATCTGGACACTCTGGAAGAGGCGTCCAGTCCCCTGATATAGTTGAGGGCCTCTACGAACTCAATCGGCAGAACCGGGGAGGCTTGAATAAGCGATTCGACGTTTTTGATGGTCGCATCCGAGCTCACCAGCGCGTTGGCGATGCACGCCGCAATTCCAATCCCGATAGAGAGGCGGCGAACCTCTACTATCACGGTGATTATGACTTGGACCTGGATCTCCTCTTGATGAGACCGGAATGGAATATTGTCCATCTAAGGCTTATGTTGAGCGAGTTGGAGTTTCCATCTTGGTATTCTTCTAGCCGCAGTCAGCGCAAATCGACGTCAAACTGTGCGAATTTCTGGCTTCGACCTCGCGTAGTCGCCAGCTTGAACCGAATCTGTTGCAGCTGTCTTTCAGCGAGACACCGGGCGTCCCCGCCCGGCATCATCGCCACCGCAGCCACGATCTCGTCGAGCGCCCGTTCGACGTCATCGAGCCGTTGGAGCAGCAATGCCGAAGCAGTTGTCACGTAGATCGACGTGAACGTTGCCATCGCGTCTTGCAATGCAGGTGATGGTCGCGGTGGCGACGCGCTTTGGCGGCGCAATGCAATGACATTCGACACGGTCGCCCTCACTTATTTGTATTTTGCCGGTTCATATTCGGCCGGGAGGCATTATCGGCCCACGCTCAAGTTGAGCGTCGATTAGCGCTGCGAGGAATTTTCCAATTGCCGCCTGCACGTTCTCTGCCTGCTTCGACAGATCGGTTGCCGCGGACAAGACTTGGGTGGCTGTAGCGCTCGTATCGCCGGCGGCTTGCGTCACTCCCGAGATGTTCCTAGTTGCCTCGCCAGTGCATTGCGCGACCACTGGGACGTTGCGAGCGATCTCCTTCGCCGCAGCCCGCTGCTGCTCAACGCCGTCGGCAACCGCATCGAGGTTGCAGGAAGCCCGCTCGGAAGCGCTCGTGACAACCTTCGACTGCGCGAGAGTCGCAATCGTCTCCGGGTCGAATCCAGCCAACCGCGACCCAATCATGCCTCTCTCGTCCATCGTCACTCCGCATCCGAATCCGAAATACAATCTTGAATTGCAATTATTACATTAGTACTACTAGAAATATATCGCCGTAGGCGTGCTGTGTCCGCGTCCGGAGGGCTTTGACAGGAGCCCCCTGGACCGGCTGCCAGATGCCGCTCCCTGTGACAAACGAGGCGGGCGATCGCTGAGTTGCATGTGCGGTCGAGGCGGAGCTTGGAAGGGTGCTCGAGCGCTCCCACCCGGCGGCCGGCGCGAAGAATGGACACCCGAGCCTTCCTATGGCGCGCCTGCGACATGCCGGCCGGTCGCCGGAGCAACCGCCGCACATGGTCAGGCAACGCGGTCATGGCCGCGCGCCCAGCATGGCGGGCAGCACGGCCTCGATCGCGGTTGGCGCGAGGCCCAGATCGGAGAAGGTGAGCACGCCGTCACCGACCACATTGTCACGCCTCATGAGCGTCACGACGTCGGTCGTCAGCGGAGCATTTGGCAGCAGCATCAGGAGACGCGCCAAGGCGTGCCAGGCGAGGAAGGGCAGGGGCATCAGGATGCGCGACCGGCCGGTCTCGCTCGCCACCAACTCGATGAGTTCCCGATAGCGGTAGATCCGGGGGCCGCCGAGCTCGTAGAGCTTGCCCTGCGGCGGCGGCGTGGCCAGCACCCGCAGGACTGCCTCGGCAACGTCGCCGACGTAGACCGGCTGCAGTCTCGTATCCCCGGCGCCGAACAGCCCCACCACCGGAGACCACCGCACGGCCGACGCCAGGCTGTTCAAGAACTTGTCCTCGGGCCCGAAGAGGACGCTGGGGCGCAGGATCGTGGCGGCGGGGAAGGCGTCGCTGACCAACCGCTCGCCTCGCGCGCGGGAGCGGACGTAGCTTGATTCCGAGTTGAGATCCGCACCGATCCCGGACATGTGGACGAGAGCCTTGAGGCCGGCCCGAGCCGATTGCCGCGCCACATGCATCGCTCCGAGCTCATGGATGGCCCTAAACGTTTCCCTACCCCGCTCGACATATTGGCCGACAGCATTGACGGCGCCGTCGCACCCCTTCAAGGCACGTGCGACGGATGCCTCGTCACGCACATCGGCGCAAACGGACTGGACGATTGCACACCGTGCCGTCGCGCCGGAGACATTCGTCGGGCCGGGATGGCGGGCCGCGACCCGGACCGTCGTGCCCATGGCCGCCAATCGGTTCACGATCGCGCGGCCGAGGAACCCGGTGCCGCCGAAGACAGTGACGCAGCCCATGTTCATGGCAACCACCGCTCAGCCGTTGCTCCCCTCTCCGGTGCTGTCCCTGGTTCTCAGCTCACGATAAGACATCAAAGAACGCGCGACGCGCGGGCCGCGCCGCGGCGCCGCCGGTAAAGGAGTGTGCCATGTCGCCCCGCACCCTCGGTCTGAGCGAGACCGTTTCGCAATACGTGAGGCATGTGGGTCTCAGGGAGCCCGACGTGCTGAGATCAGTGCGCGAGGATACGCTGCAACTGCCGGGAGCACACATGCAGATCGCACCCGAGCAGGGACAGCTCATGGCCTTTCTCGCCCGGTTGACGGGCGCGCGCAACTGTCTCGAGATCGGGACCTTTACCGGCTACAGCGCCTTGGCGGTCGCCTTGGCGCTACCGCCCGAGGGCCGCGTGCTCGCCTGCGAGATCGACGCGACCTATGCTGCCATTGCCCGGCAGCACTGGCAGCGCGCCGGGCTCGCCCACAAGATCGACCTCAAGCTTGGGGCGGCACTCGACACTCTCGACACGATGCTCGGCGACGGCCTGGCGGAACGGTTCGACATGGCCTTCATCGATGCCGACAAGGAAAGCGTCCTCGCCTACTACGAGCGCTGTCTCGCGCTCCTCAAGCGTGGCGGGCTCTTGCTCATCGACAACACGCTGTGGGGCGGCGCCGTAGCGGATCCGGCCGACCGCGCTCCGGAGACCGAGGCGTTGCGGGCTCTGAACAGCAAGGTCCACGCCGATCCGCGGGTGGAGATGGTGCTGGTTCCCATCGGTGACGGGCTGACGCTCGCGCGCAGAGTCGGCTGACGCCGCGCTACGCGGCCGGGCGCCGCAGTGTTGCGGCGCGGCTCGCTACAGGCCCCAACCCGTCACCGCGATCACTTGGCCGGTAATTCCGGCGGCGGCTGGAGACGCAAGGAAAGCTACCGTCTCGGCGATATCCTCGCGTTTGGCCCAGCGCTTCAAATCCTGCGGTTTCATCGCGGCGATGTTGGACGCCGTATCGACGAGACCAGGCGCCACTGCGTTGACGCGGATGCCGGAGTCCTTGCCTTCGAGCGCGAAGGTGCGGGTCAGGGCCTCGATTCCCGCCTTGGCGCAGTTATAGGCGACCATGTTGGCCTGAGGCAGCCCGGCCCGCGCGAAGTTGACGATCGCCCCGCCGCCTGCGGCCTGCAGGTGCGGGAAGACCGCGCGCGAGGCGAGGAAAGTGCTCAGGAGGTTGTTGTTCAACTCGCTCGTCCAATCCTCGAGGCTGTGCTCGACCGCGGGCTTGTAGCGGGTCAGGCCGCCGGCCAGGTTCACCAGGATGTCGATCCTGCTGTATTCCCTCAAGGTGGCGTCGATCAGCTGCCGGACCTGGGTTTCGTCGGAGAGCGAAGCGGCCACGGCGAGCACGCGCGCGCCCGCCTGCCGCAGCTCTGCGGCGCGGGCCTCGACGTTGCTCTGCGTGCGCGCGCAGATCGCGAGCAGGGCGCCGCTCGCGGCCAGTGCCTTGGCGGTGGCGTGCCCGATCTGCCCGCCGCCGCTCACGCCCGTCACCACGGCGACTTTGCCTTGAAGGAGGGCCGGCATGTCACTCACTCCGATGTTTGATCTGCTGTTGCCCGGACGATCGACATTCCGGTGTTCATTCTACAGCATTATCCGCTGGCGCGGGAGGCGGGACGGATCGAGCCAGCATAACTGCGGCTCGAGCCGTTCCCGGCTTGGCGATCCAGCGGACATCGGAGCCGGCGTCCGATCTCTCCTCCCGGCTCGGGCCGACGCAAAAGGCTCTTGGCGCCGGCGCGTCGGAGCAACTTTCGAAAGGTCGGCTCGCTGGGGCCACCCAATCAGCACGCAGTCACAAGGCTCCGTCCGCTGGGGTGGATCTCGCGTGTCAGCGACGGACTGGAACCGATAGACGACGCGCCGGGATGGTCCTTGCCGCCATTTGACCTTTGCGGCGTTACCTCCATGCGTTCAAGCATCTACGAACCGTGCGTCAAAGCGGTTCGAGGCTCGAACGGCGTGATTAGTTGACCAATCGTTGCGATCTGATCGTTTCTTTGCTTATGCGATCAATTAGTTCGTTGGCTGCGCTTTCACATTTTCTAAAATTTGATCTGGCACATTAGCATCTAAATCATTTTTCGATGTCTCGATGCATCTGCAAATTCGATGCAGCGAGCGTTGGGGTGCGGCGTGACGGTAATGCGTAAGATAAGCCAGACGTTGCGGCAACTCGCCCCGCAGCTCAATCTCTACCTGAAAGGGCACCTCCTACTCGGCTTCGGCGCGGTCGGCGCGCGCTCCCGCGCCTTCAAGGTCTTCCATGCCAAGATGGCCGAGAACCAGGAGCTTGCGGCGAGGCTCGCGGCGGAACAAGACAAGCTTAGTGCGCAAAATGCGAAGCTCGACGTCGCATTGGCGCGCTTGAAGCTTCAGACTTTGGCTCTCGATCGGCTCGCCATCATTTCGGAGACCGATGCCCGCGGCGTGATCACTCACGCCAACGAAAATTTCTGCCGCGTCAGCGGCTATACGCGCGAGGAGCTCGTAGGGAGAAACCATGCAGTCGTGAATTCTGGGCTTCATTCAAAAAGCTTCTGGAAGGATATGTATGCCACGCTCGCGAAGGGCGAGGTGTGGCAGGGGGAGGTCCGCAATCGGGCAAAAGACGGATCGCATTATTGGGTGCACTCTGCCAACGCCGCGATCCGCGATGCCGACGGCAAGCTCACCGGCTACATGAGCCTTCGCCTCGATATCACGCAGACGAAGAAGCAGCAGGCGCGGCTGGAGGCGCAGAATGTGCAATTCGACACGGCCTTGCGCAACATACCCGCGGGCCTGTCCATGTTCGACCGAGAGCAGCGCCTCATCGTGTGCAATGACGCCTATCGCAGGATGTACGACATCCCAGAGCAACTCTTGCGGCCTGGGACGCCGTTCGCGGAAATCGTACGACATCACGTCGCCAAAGAGAACGTCAGCGGGGCACCTGAAGACCTCGACGGTCAGCGCAAGTGGATCGCAGAGCACGTCGCGCGCCTGGCGGCCGGCGAGCAGTTCACCTATGTTCAAAACTTGAGCGACGGAAGGTGCATCCGTATCAGCATCGGCCCGATGCCCGGCGGCGGGTGGGTCGATGTGCAGGAGGACATCACCGAGCGCCGCCGGCACGAAGCCCAGATCGCGCATCTGGCCCACCACGACGCGCTCACGGATCTGCCAAATCGCGCGCTCTTGAGCGAGCGCCTCGAGGAAGCCCTCGGCTCCGCCGACCAGGGCCAAAACCTGGCGGTGCTGTGCCTCGATCTCGATCGCTTCAAGGAGGTAAACGACACGCTGGGCCATGGCGTCGGCGACGCCCTGCTCAAGGCGGTTGCCGAGCGTCTGCGAAGCTGCGTGCGCAAGACCGACACGGTGGCTCGAGTTGGAGGCGACGAGTTCGTTATCATGCAG
>Ga0209341_10006999_pt1 | contig 10015 bp, 7 predicted proteins | sample RifCSP13_2_FD_184020 | JGI IMG/M metagenome (GOLD analysis project Ga0209341, IMG submission 184020) | Soil microbial communities from Rifle, Colorado - Rifle CSP2_sed 13_2 (SPAdes) (version 2) | ecosystem: Environmental > Terrestrial > Deep subsurface > Rock core/Sediment | place: Rifle... | reverse complement strand
TAAATCACTTAGGGAAACAGAAATTACAAAAGTACCATTTGTTCTTTAGTCCGTAGGGTGGATAAGCGCAGCGCATCCACCGATAGCCGATGATGGTGGATGCGCTGCGCTTATCCACCCTACAACTAAATTGGTATGTTTGTAATTTCCGGCTCCCTTAACAGTCATGAATTATGTAAAGCTCAATAGTGCGCACCGGATCGGATCTTAAGATTTTAATGTGGACAGGTTATTAAAAGGGGGAACCATGATGTTCAGTAATTCAGGTATTCGCACCCGGATGGGGATAGCCGGCATCGCTCGGGAAGAAGCGCAAGCTGGACTATGCATTGGCAACAACAGCATGAAAAAACTGATTCTTGCTGTGTGCAGTTTGGTCTTTGTCATGTTGCAATGGTCAGTCGCATCGGCGGAGGAAAGCGGCTTTATCGAGAATCGCCAGTGTTTCGGCTGCCACAAAACCCAAAAGCAAACCTATCAGGATAGCGTCCATGGCAGGGCGTTTTCAGCCGATGCGATGGCAGGCTGCCAGTCATGCCACGGTGGCGGCGCCGCGCACAATGAAGTCGCCGGTGAGGACAATTACACCGGCCCCCTGAAAATCGAATCTTTCAAAAAAGGAAGCGGAACGGACGACAAGAGCCGCATCTGTTTGACCTGCCACCAGAAGGACGCCAGACGCATGAACTGGATGGGCAGCGCGCACCAGGGCAGCGATGTGGATTGCACCTCCTGCCACCAGATGCACACGGCGCAGGACAAGGTGCGCGACAAACGCACCCAGCCCGAGGTCTGCTACACCTGCCACAAGGAGCGGCGCGCCCAGGCGAAGATGGCCTCGCATCACCCGATCGATGAAGGCAAGGTGGTCTGCTCGAATTGCCACAATCCGCATGGTTCCAATGGCCCCACATTGCTGCTGAAGAGCACCGTGGGCGAGACCTGCTTCCTCTGTCATGCCGAGAAACGCGGCCCGTTTCTGTGGGAGCATCCGCCGGTCAGCGACAATTGCCTCAATTGCCACAATCCGCACGGCACCAACAATGCTTCGATGCTGAAGACCCGGCCGCCCTATCTGTGCGCGCAGTGCCACATAGCAGGCGGCCATTCGACCACGGGTATCCGCAGTGGTTACGATCTGGGCGCGGGGGTGACGCCGGGAGGGGCGGCAACAGCAGCACCACAGATGGCAGGCAAAGCCTGTTTGAACTGCCACACCCAGATCCATGGGAGCAACCACCCGTCCGGCGCACGCTTCGTTCGATAGGAGAGAACAAACATGAACCTGACAACTGAAAAAGGTGTTACACACGCTCTCCTGGCGGTTGCCATCACGGTAATCGGATTCGCTGCTGCGCCGATCGCACGGGCTGAATCGCCTGTCGGCGAAATCCAGCCGCCTGTGAGTGAAGCCGAAGCGGGTAGTGGCGAAACCGTTGAGGCAGTTGCACCTGCTGTATTGCCAGCCGGTGTAACTACTGCGCCGATCGCATCGGACGCACCGCCCGCCGGCGAAATCAAGCGCCCCGCCCAGACGAAAAGCGAAATCGAAGTTGGCATAGGCAAGACCTCGTCCGACAGTTTCAAGTTCGGCGACTATCGGGGACTGGAGAGCTCTAAAGCCCATGTTATCGCCAACATCAAGATGACCCGCCGTGGCGAGGACAATGCCCGCTATCTGGAGATCATCGGGCGCAACCTAGGGCTGGATTCACGCAACGTCAGGATCATGGGGGGGGAACAGGGCAATTACGGGCTGCGCTTCGAATACGATGAGTTGACGAAGCTACGCAGCGACAGCTATGAGACGCCTTACTTGGGTGCTGGAACCACGATCTTGACCCAGCCAGCCACCGTGACGGACGGTGCCGATCCAGCCTCGATGGCCGGCCTTGCGGCCAATATGAAACGGTTCAACGTCGAGACCCAGCGCAAAGCAGCAGAACTGGGTCTGACCAAGCAGCTCCCCGGCGGCTGGGATGTCGCGGCGAGCTTCAAGCGCGAGAAGAAGGATGGCACCAAACTCACCGGCGCGCCAATGCAGATCGGCACCGGCGGCAGCCGGGGCACCATGCTCGTGCCCGAGCCGATCAATTACACCACTGACCAGTTCGAGGTGCTGGCGCATTATGCCGCCGAGAAACTGCAACTGCAGGCCGGATATTATGGCTCGTTGTTCAGCAATGCCAACAAGTCCCTTACTTGGGATAACTTGTACACGGGATCAGGTAACACGACCGGCCGACTCGGGCAGATGCCCGACAACCAGCTTCACCAGCTCAATGCTACCGGCGGCTACACGATCAGCAACGCAACACGCCTGACCGGCAGCTTGAGCTTCGGCCGCATGACGCAGAACGAGGCGTTCCTGCCTTACTCCACTGGCGGCGCGATGCCTGCGACGACCTCGCTGAACGGGAAGATAGATACGACACATGCGGACATCAAGCTGAACTCGAAGCTGACGCGCGATCTGAATGTCACTGCCGGTTACAAGTATGACGACCGTGACAACCGCACCCCAGTTAATCAATATTCCTATATCCCTGCCGACCGCGATAGTGGCGGGGTCGGCGCGAGTAATGTAAGACAGAACACGCCGCTCAGCAACACCAAGCAGGTGGCCTATGTGGATATGGATTACCACCTTACGGCTGCCACCAAATTGAAGCTGGGCTACGGCTATGAGAAAGTCACTCACACTTACGAGCCTACCGCTGGCGACAAGGAAAGTACGGTCAAGGCTGAAGTCAAGCACAGCTTCAGCGACACGGCTTCGGCTGGATTGGCCTACGCCCACTCCGACCGCAAGGCCTCCCCTTATGTCGGTGCAGATGCGCTGATGGGTACGTATACCGCAACGTATCTCGCGAGCCTGTGCGTTGCGCCCAATACATTTTTATACAATGGTGTTTCGACAGCCTGTACAGGGGCGGCATCGCTAACTTCCCAAGCTACCACGCCGTTCCTCGACACGCCGGCAGTGCGGAAGTTTTTCCTGGCTGACCGCAAGCGCGACAAGCTGCGCGCGTTTGCCAATATTGCACCCGGCGAAAAGCTGGACCTGCAATTGGGCGCCAGCTATTACAACGAAAAATATCCCGATACCGAAGCCGGTTTCGGCCTGGCCAAAGCGACCGGCTGGTCAGCCAACCTTGATGCCAACCTGGCTGCTACCGATACGGTCAGTGGGACGTTCTTCACCACCCTGGATGTTTACAAGACCGTTCAGAATGGCCATAACGGCGCATCCAGCGCAACCGTCCCGGAAATCACTACCCTCGACAGGCAGAACAATACCGCGGCGTTCGATCCGTTGACAGGCGTTGTTACCCGTAACGACCGTTCGCTGACGATGGGACTGGGTCTCCGGGTAAAACCCGGCGGCAACTTTGAATGGGGCGGGGATCTCACCCATGCCACCACGACCGGGTCGACCGGTTTCAGCAATATTGGCGCGCGCCTCACCACTATTTTGCCGTTGCCCGATGTGGTTACCCGGATCAGCCGGCTGGAGCTGTTCGGCAAATACCGGTTGCAGAAGGATGTCTCGATCAATATGAAATACGCCCATGAAAAATACACTTCCACTGACTGGGCATGGGATGGTCAAACGCCTACTTCGTCTACGACTTTTATCGGCAGTAACCAGACCAGCCCCGACTACAGTATCAATATGATTAACGTTACGCTTAGCTATATTTTTTGATGGTTCTGAACCGGTTAGATAAAACAGGAGAATTGAAAATGAATCAAACCATGATAATGAATACTGTTCAGGTTGCGCTTCTGGGTTTGTGTATCCTGGCGGCCGGAGCCGCCTCAGCCGAGCCGAGCTACCTCGGCAGTAAATCCTGCGCGGGCTGTCACAAGGCCGAGACACAGGACTGGCAGCGCAGTGTCCACGGCAAAGCGATGGAGATACTTGTTGCCGGCAAAAGGTCGGGACCCAAGCACAAAGCGGAGTTGGATCCGGACAAGGACTACAGCAAGGATGAGAAGTGCCTGAAGTGCCACACCACCGGCTTCAAAAAACAAGGTGGATTCGTGGATATGACTTCGACTCCCGATCTGGCCGGGGTGGGCTGCGAGTCGTGCCACGGGCCGGCCAGTGGTTACCGCGAGATACACAAACAGAAGATGCTTGACTTCAAGAGTGCCGAAGTCAGGGCAGCGGGGCAGACTTACGCATCCAAGGGAGATAAGGTTTGCGAGAAATGCCACAATACCGACAGCCCGTTCAAGTCCAGCGTCGACAAGAAATATGCTTTCGACCTGAAGGATCGGCTGAAGACTGGAACCGAATCCTTTCATCAGATCAATCCGCTCGAAGCAAATCACGATTAACAATGGGTACAGAGTCAATGCTGTTTACTTAACCGTTCGTGGTGATGCTTCGCCCTTCGATACCTCAGGAGCCTCAGCACAGGGTACATCCGTTCGTGGTGAGGTATCGAACCATAACGGATGTATCGAACCACTTGATGCATACCCTTCGATACGCTCTGCGTACCCTGTGCTGAGCTTGTCGATGCATCAGGGCGAACGGTTGGGTACTACATTGGGTATAGCGTAACTTTCCGATCATGCTGCGCCATATAACGGAGATATAACTTATGTCGGCACGTTTCAGCAAACTCAATACCAGATTGGCCGTCGTGATAGGCACGATCCTGATCGTTTTTCTGACCCTGGACATATTGTATTCGGTCAAATCTGCGCGAGATACGGCGATCCATGAAGTCGAGCGCTGGTCGGTGTTGCTTGCTGAAACCGTGCGCGTGTCCCTGAACACTTTGATGAAAGAGGAAAAAATGGACGCCCGCTTCGGGATGTTCGAGTCGATGCGCAAGGAGATACCGGGACTGGAAAAAATCCGGGTGATCCGCGGAGAGAAGGTTAACGAGCTGTTCATGGGCGCGCGGGAAAAAAAGGCTATTCCACGCGAGCAGAAGGTGATCGCCGATTCCCGCAGGAAGGTCGAGGATCTGAGCGCGAAGCTGAAAACGACAAAAGATGCCTACGACCGCAAGGATATCGAATCTGAAATTTCCGAAGCGCAAAAAGATATTGCCGGCGCTGAAAATAATATCCAGGAACTGCGACTCCCCATCAAAACCGATCCGCAGGAACTGCCGAGTGGCCAGATGGATCGCCAGGTGCTGGATAGCGGCAAGCCGCTGTACATTGTTGATGGCGACAAACTACAGGTATGGGCGCCCTATATTGCCCACAAAGACTGCGGCTCAACGGGGGGGTGCCACGTCGGGGCAGAAGAAGGCAACGTGCTCGGAGCGGTGAACATGGAATTTTCACTGACTGAGGTCAACAATGAGATACGCAAGAATGCAATTCTCTCGACGGCTGGCAAGATTATGCTGAGCGTGTTGATCATTGCCAGCCTGATGTTCATGATCACCCGCATCATATTGCGTCAGATCGGCGGTGAGCCGGACTATGCCGCAGACGTAGTTCGTCAGGTGGCGGAAGGCGATCTTTCCGTTCAGGTGCAGACACGTTCGGGTGACACGACCAGCCTGCTGGCTTCACTAAGAGGCATGGTAAGCCGGTTGTCCGAATTGGTAGGCGACGTGCGCGGCTCCACCGAATCGATCACCACTGCTTCTAAGGAGATCGCAGCGGGCAACGCCGACCTGTCACAGCGCACCGAAGAACAGGCCTCCAGCCTGGAAGAGACCGCCTCCAGCATGGAAGAGCTGACCTCGACCGTCAGACAGAACGCCGAGAACGCCAAACAGGCCAACCAGTTGGCGGCGAGCGCCTCGGACATCGCGGTCAAGGGCGGCCAGGCAGTGAATGACGTGGTGCACACGATGTCCTCGATCAGCACCAGCTCAAAGAAGATCGCGGACATCATCAGCGTCATCGAAGGCATCGCGTTCCAGACCAACATCCTGGCGTTGAACGCCGCGGTGGAAGCGGCGCGCGCCGGCGAGCAGGGACGGGGATTCGCGGTGGTGGCGACCGAAGTGCGCAACCTGGCGCAACGCTCGGCCGCGGCGGCCAAGGAGATCAAGACCCTGATCGGCGACTCGGTGGAGAAAGTGGAGGCCGGCTCCCGGCAGGTGGACCAGGCCGGGGCGACCATGAACGAGATCGTCGGCGCGGTAAAACGCGTCACCGACATCATGTCCGAAATCGCCGCCGCCTCATCCGAACAGAGCGCGGGCATCGAACAAGTCAACCAGGCGATCACCCAGATGGACGAAGTGACGCAGCAGAACGCCGCGCTGGTGGAAGAAGCCGCGGCCGCCGCCGAATCGATGCAGGAGCAGGCGAACGGCCTGTATGCGGCGGTGAGCGTGTTCAAGCTGGACGGAGCCCGGGGAGGCGCGCGGACGGCGGTAGCCAAACCGGCGCTCGCGCCACCCGCGGCGGCATCGCACAGGGACGAAAAACGTTTGTCCGGGCACCCGAAGGAGCGCAAGCTGATCAAAGCCAAAGAAGACAAGGACGGCGAGTGGAAAGAGTTCTGATCCTCAAGCCGGACGATCCGGAACAAATGTAAGCCGGACTCTGCCCACCCTGCTGTTCAAGGCCAAAGGGGGCAAAGATGGCGACTGGAAGGAGTTTTGGCGAGTTAAAAATCGCCTGGGGACTCCCGCTAATCTGCCGGGATGATGGATGAACCCAGATAATCCATTAGCCGAATGAGTGCAGAAACGAAGCAAGATTTCTCCCTTCGGTCGAAACGACAGGGGCGTTGTCATCCCGAACGAAGTGAGGGATCTTGGTTTTGAGCGAATTTTTCATAATAAAACGCCTATTGGATTTTCCGGGATGAAGGTAACAAGGGAACCAGAATCATTCAATTTTTCATATAATTCCTGTCTGGCCGAATTCCACGTTCCCCGGAGCTTGGCCGTAATTGCATTCTGAAACCAGTGCCCCGTAGCCTTGCTGCGGGGTTGTTTATGTAGCCAAGATATTCGGAAAGTCATGAGTACTATCCTGCAATCCAGCGGTGGCCACGACCGTGAATTCGCATTCACGCTGGAGGATTTCGAGCGGGTGTCGCGATTGATCTATGAGCATGCCGGTATCTCGCTCAAGCCGTCCAAGCAGGATATGGTATACAGCCGTCTGGCACGCCGGTTGCGGGCGACCGGGGTCGATAATTTCCGGGATTATCTGGCATTGCTGGAAAGCGATAATACAGATGAATGGGAGGCGTTCGTTAACTCGCTCACCACCAATCTGACTTCGTTTTTTCGCGAACCGCATCATTTTCATCTGTTGGCGGAACACGTGAACAAGAATAAGGGGCAGCATCCCATATGCCTGTGGTGCTCGGCGGCTTCAACGGGTGAAGAGCCTTACTCGATGGCGATGACCATGGTGGATGCCTTTGGCAGTTTTACCCCGCCCGTTTCGATCGTGGCCACAGACGTGGATACCAATGTGCTTGCCAAAGCCGAGGCGGGCGTTTATCCGGTCGAGCGTATTGAGAAGCTGTCCGCTGATGTCGTGAAGCGTTTTTTTCTCAGGGGGACGGGAGCGCAATCTGGATACGTAAAAGTCAGACCGGAATTGCAGGCCATGATCACATTCCGGCAAGTGAATTTGCTTGGCGATAGCTGGCCGATACGCGGTCCGCTGGATGCGATCTTTTGCCGGAATGTGATGATCTATTTCGATAAGGAAACGCAACTCAGGATATTGCAACGTTTCGTTCCGTTGTTGCAGCCAGACGGGCTGGTTTTCGCCGGCCATTCGGAGAGTTTTTATAATGCCACACACTTGTTCAGGTTGCGCGGAAAGACGGTATATGAATTGGCAAGACCACATTCCCATGGACATCGCAAGACAAAATAATTCTACGGACTTGACAGTGAAGCCGGAAGGGATGGTTCGGCATGGCTGAGCATGGCTTCGAAGAGGTTCTCTCTCCGCACCTGTATTTCGACCGTGAGCATAATTCCGAGGCGGCCAAGATATTGCCCGGTGAATATTATGCAACCGGGCGCAACATGGTTCTGGTCACAGTGCTGGGGTCATGCGTGTGCGCCTGCATACGCGACAAAGTCAGCGGTATCGGCGGTATGAACCATTTCATGCTGCCCGAAAGCGGGCAGGACCGGAACAATCCGCTGGGCGAGTCGGCGCGCTATGGCGCTTATGCGATGGAAATCCTGATCAACCAGTTGCTCAAGCTGGGTGCGAAGCGCAGCAATTTCGAGGCGAAAGTGTTCGGTGGCGCATCGGTGCTGCGGGGTTTCACCGTCAATAACGTCGGCGAGCGAAATGCGGAATTTGTGCTGCAGTTTCTCAAGACGGAAAAAATCATCGTCGCTGCGCAGGACCTGCTCGATATCTATCCGCGCAAAGTGTATTACTTCCCCAATACCGGGCTGGTCAGGGTGAAGGGTTTGAAACAGGTTCACAATGATACGATCATCAGCCGCGAGGCCGAATACAAGAAACGCTTGCAGTACTCCAAGCTGGAGGGCGACGTGGAGTTGTTCGGTTGATCCCGAATTGTCCATTATGCGTGGATTTCCCTTAAACCCCCTCCCAGCCTCCCCTTGTGCGAGCATCCGCTGCGCGGATTGCCTGCTTGACCCACTTCAGGGGAGGAGCGGGTTTTGTTCTCCCCCTGACAAGGGGGAGCTAGAGGGGGTTTGGGGCTAACGGATTTTTTGGGTTGATATGAACTCGCGGGGGCAGTCTTGCGGCTGCCGGGTCTGGCATCTTGATGGAAAGTAGTGCAGGCAAGCAATGCCGCCATGTTTTCAACCGGGGATGCAACGGCGATATTTGAACAAGAGCGAATATGAAGAATCGCAAGATTAAAGTTTTGGTGATCGATGATTCCGCGCTGATCCGCAGCGTGTTGAAGGAAATCATCAATCGTGAAGCGGATATGGAGTGTGTGGGCGCTGCTCCCGATCCGCTGGTGGCGCGCGAGATGATCAAGTCGCTTAACCCGGACGTGCTGACTCTGGATGTGGAAATGCCCAAGATGGACGGGCTGGATTTTCTGGCGCGGCTGATGCGCTTGCGCCCGATGCCGGTGTTGATGGTTTCGACGCTGACGGAACTCGGCTCCGGCATCACCTTCCGCGCGCTGGAATTGGGCGCGGTGGATTTCGTGTCCAAGCCGAAGCTGGACATTGCGCGTGGCATGGAAGAGTATGCCATTGATATCACCGACAAGATCCGCGCGGCTGCCCAGGCGCGGGTGCATACAACAACTGTTGACCCGGTTGTCCGGGAGAGATTTTCAGCGGATGCGATATTGCCCAGTGTCGCGGGGCGGTTCTTTTCCACTGAAAAACTCATCGTCATCGGCGCGTCCACCGGCGGCACCGAAGCGATCAAGGATATCCTGACCAGGCTGCCTGCGGATGCGCCTGGTGTCCTGGTGACGCAGCACATGCCGGAGCAATTTACCAAGTCGTTTGCAGACCGGTTGAACAGCCTGTGCAGGATTTCAGTCAAGGAAGCGGAACATAACGAGCGTATCCTGCCGGGTTATGCCTATATTGCGCCGGGGCATTCGCATCTGTTGCTCAGGCGCAGCGGCACGAATTACATGACCCAGCTGGATCAGGGGGAGCTGGTGAATCGCCATCGTCCGTCGGTTGATGTGCTGTTCCGCTCGGCGGCCAATGTTGCCGGAGCCAACGCGCTGGGCATCATTCTCACCGGTATGGGTAAAGATGGCGTGCAAGGCCTGCTGGAAATGAAGCAGGCCGGCTCTCACACCATCGCCCAGGACGAGGCCAGTTGTGTGGTCTTTGGGATGCCCAAAGAGGCGATTGCAGCGGGTAGTGCGTGCGAAGTCCTGCCGTTACAGAATATTGCGCGCCGTACCATGGAATATCTCGAATCGCGCGGCGAAAGGACCAATCGGGTTTAGTCTCTTATTCCATTTTCAGTTTAAAAGTGGCGCTTTGGTGGGAGCGGCCTCCCGGCCGCGATCAAGCTTATCGCGGCCGGGAGGCCGCTCCCACAGAAGAAATTCATGCTTTTTCAAATTAGAAATGGAATA
>Ga0209341_10006998_pt1 | contig 10016 bp, 16 predicted proteins | sample RifCSP13_2_FD_184020 | JGI IMG/M metagenome (GOLD analysis project Ga0209341, IMG submission 184020) | Soil microbial communities from Rifle, Colorado - Rifle CSP2_sed 13_2 (SPAdes) (version 2) | ecosystem: Environmental > Terrestrial > Deep subsurface > Rock core/Sediment | place: Rifle... | reverse complement strand
ATCGTCCTTTTTGGCCATTTTGGCAATTTCCGAAGAAGTTACGGACCTGTCACCGGAAAATTGGGCCGTTGCCGACTGGGCAAATTTGGTGATCTCATCCCATAAAGAAGGCGCTTTTTGATTTGCCTGCCCTTTTAATCTAGAAGCTATGTCGGAAGACTGAGATTTTCCGGTAACCTGGTCTAACGCGGTTTTCCCAAGCTTTGACAATTCACCAATAGTTTCATCGGCAATATCGGAAAAGTCGGCCATAATTTAATTGTACAGAGTTGAAAATGTTTTCTCTAATTCAGGGTTTTTCTGAAAAACGTGGAGTCTTGCTTGAAGGCTTTGCAAAGGTACTTCCCGTCTTTTGCGCAACTTTCGCCGCGCTTTTCTGCGCCTGGTATTCTGCAATGGAAGAAGAACGGGATAAGGGGTTTTTAAGTACATTTATTTTTTTTAATTCATTCAAAACCGAAAAGCCGAATTCAAAAGGTTTAGGGACAGCCGCTTGAGTTGAGCTATCACTCTGTGCATATCTGCTCTTGGGCCCAAAAACCTGCGAAGCAACCGACTGGCGGACTCTTTTAAGGGAATCGACACTCTTTGCGGCTTTTTCGGCCGCAATTCGCGAAAGCTGCATGCTTAAACTCTTGTGCACTTTCCCGAATCGATCATCCTGCATAACTCCAGTATATTAGTAATCCTTTCTTCCTTCAAATGCACGGCGGACGGTTACCTCATCTGCATACTCGATTTCTGCCCCAATTGGAATTCCTCGGGCAATTCTGGTGATTTTTACACCTAGCGGTTTTATCAGCTTTTGAATATACATCGCCGTTGCCTCACCCTCCATCGAAGGATTGGTTGCAAGGATTATTTCTTTTATATCGCCTTTTTTAATTCTTGGCAGAAGCTGGGCAATTCTCAGTTCTTCCGGTCCGATATTTTCCAAAGGCGCAATCACCCCATGCAATACATGATACAAACCGGAAAAGCTGGCCGATTTTTCAACAGACCAGACATCCAAAGGATCCTCAACAATGCAGATAATTGATTTGTCGCGGTTGGGGTCTTCGCATATATCGCAAGGGTCGGTTTCCGTAATATTTTGGCAAATTGAGCAGATTTTGGTCTTTTGCTTCAACTCACCTGCGGCTTGGGAAAGTTTTTGGGAAATTTCCTCGGGCGCATGCAAAAGATAATAGGTTAACCGCGCTGCGGTTTTCGGACCGATGCCCGGCAATGACTCAAACGCCTCGATTAAACTGGCAACACTTTTGGGAATCTTCACGCTTACAGCAGTATAACAATCTGAAGTAAAAGTTTGAAGGTTAAACTCAGCCGCCGAGCATGCCTTTAAGGCCTTCGAGTCCACCCATCTGCTGCATTTTGCGGGCTGCCTGCTTTTGACTTTCTTTTACGGCTTCGTTTACCGCTTCTTTGATATCTTCGTCATCGCGGCCACCTGCCTCAATTGAAACAAATCTTTGGGCAAGGGTAACTTTAACCTTAACGCCTCTTTTTTCAACCTCTACCACTTCCTGATCCAGAGCACGCTGGATGGACATCGCCTCGTCTCGCATTTTCTTTAACTCTTTTAATTGCTGCAGTTTATCAAACATTTTTTGGGTAACTTGTGTTCTAGGTTATTAGGATACTGGGTAAAAGGACAAAAATCAAGAAGTTTCAAAAAACGGGCTTGAAGTTATATAATAATACTGACCTGAAAACCTGACTGCCAGATAACCTGGAAACCCAATGGATATCTCCATAACAGGCCTTCACATTCAGACTGACCCCAAATTAAAAGAGTACGCCAATCAAAAAGCAAAAAAGCTTTTAAAGTACCATGCAAAAATCACCGACCTTAAAGTTAGGCTTTTTGCCGAAAAAGCCCACAGAAGTGAAGACCACGATTATTACTGCGAAATAACTATTCACGTTCCGGGTAAAATTCTGGAGATTGTCGACAAAGAAAGAGACGTCACAAAAGCAATCGACAAAGCAGTTGACCGGATGAAAAAGGCATTAATCAGACACCGCGAAAAGGAAATTTCCAAAAGGCATAAAGAAGGACTCGCCGCAAAACTTTTAAGAAGATTAAGACGAAGCTAAATTCACCAGTCCACGGAGTTTTTTTTGACGATTGTAGATTTGGCTTTTGAAGTTTTATATGGTTTAAGCCTGATTACTTTAGTTTTTTTTAACCCCACGCGGTCAAGCTCCACCCTTGCGTCAGCTTCCGTTGCCCATTGGTCGTATCCTAGGCAAATAATGTACGGTTTATATTTTTGTATCTCCTTATAAAAATCGCGCTCGGCACCCAAAACTGATTTGTCTACCAACTCAACAGACGCAATCAGTGCAAGTCTTTCCCTCTGATTAAAAAGCGGCGTTTTGCCTTTTATCTCCGCAACGTTTTTGTCGGTTCCGACAGAAACAATCAAAAAATCCCCGTATTTTTTAGCCTGTTTAAAAAAATCCAGATGCCCCGGATGCAATCCGTCAAACGCACCAAAAACCATAACTTTTTTCATAATTTCGAACTAGAGAGAAATTATATCAGAGGAGCGCCATCGGCATGACCGAAGTCGAGTCTGACTCGACGAAGGGTGCCGAGACGACCTGCTGATATAAATTCGCCGCTACCAGCTTCCTTCCAAAATATGCTTTTCCGGTTTCGTGTCATTTTTGGTAATCTCTAAAGTAATCCAGATTTGGTCAAAGCCTGAATACTTATCCTTGTCCTTGAGTTCATAACCCCACGAATTGCTGGAACCTCTCAAATAATCAACAAGCAAAACTTCGGAGCCATCTGTTAGCCATACTCCGTAATTATTGCCTTCAGGGTCGGGCAAATTAGCATCAATATCCAAAGAATAAGTACCCGCACCAAAAGTTCTTTTGGCAGTGCCCGAACCACCGCTTCCGGCAACATTTACAAGCTTTGCAGTTTGCGTAGTCAAAGTCACGCCTTCATCAGAAACAGAAGTTCCGGAATCTGCTTCAACAGGTTTTAAACCCGTCGGTGCATCTCGCAGAACAACCGATTGGCCGGAAATCACACTGCCTGCCGAAAAAAATAATTTTCCAACTGCCAAAATTGCGATTGCCCCAAAAGTAAGAAACATTACTCTTCTTAAAAATTTCGAGTTGATAGATTTGTTTTGACCGTAAGATTGATTTGCCAAATCGCGCATATTAAAAAAAAGCTTAACATAGTCTGATTGTTAAGTTCCAGCGAAGATATACTAGTGGAGACCAAACCGCACGAAAATATGGGGTATATCTGTCTTTTTTGCTCTTTTACGTTTCAAAAACCGCCTGTTTTCCGAAACGATCGTATATATAACCGGAGTCAAAAGAATCAAGGGATATAAAAACCAGACTCTTAAATCCGAAAAATAAAGCCTGAAATCCGCATAATACGGCCCGAAAATTTCCAAAAGATTAATACTCACAATAGTCATAAACCAAAAGATTGCAGCCTTTAGTCCTGCACCGAGCGACTTTTCTGTTTTTTTAAAATAATAAATTGTAGTCGAAAAAACAATAAACGGCAAAACCAGATAAAACCACGGGATTGTCACAATCAAAGCCACTATATAGGAAAAAACCCACACCAAAACCGAGTACCATAGGATTCTGATATTAGAAGTCTTTTTTGCCTTTTTCATAAGTGACCCGTCGATCTTGCTATTTGAATATTGGATTTTAAAGGAACAGGAACAGTCAGTAAAAATTCTCGTCTGTCGGATACGATTTCATTCGTTTCTGAAAATACGCTCTTTGTGAATTGCTGTCAATAGAGAAAAATGAAGCTCAAGGGCTTACAAGCTCGGAAAGGTTCTGGTCAACCTGATTTAATTCCTGGTCTAAATTATCAAGGCTTGTTCCCTGGATATCCCCTTCAATTGCACCGATTTCGTCAGAGTCTGATAAAGTTTCAAGCTTCTGGACTTGTTCATCCTTGACCACACTTGGTTCACCGGTTGCTTGTTTCTTTCCCAAGTTGAAGTTGTAAAAAGCAAAAACTAGTGCAAAAACCACGACAGCTGCAAAAAGAACTGCAATCAATAATATATTCCCCGGCTTCAGATTTTTACTCACCGCTTTCCTCCGTTGACCTTAAATCGCTTGACGCTTTTAGCAAACGTATGGCTTTAACCAACCCCTGATGGTAATCCTTAAGCGCCTGCTTGGCACTTTTAACCGCATCCTTGGCCGTCATTACTGCATCTTTGACGGACGCCGATTCGGGGTCAATTGCATCTACTTTCAATTTGGCGTCTTCAATTGACTGGGCAGCATTTGCCCCAAGACCTTCTGCCGAAACCAAGGCAGCTTCTGCCTGACTCGTGTCGACACCCCGTGCCTTGAGTTTGTCAATTCTTGAAGCTATCCTCTCTGCGATTTTATCGAGTCTTGCAAGCGCCGCCTCATGCCTTTTCAAGATTTTTAAAAAAACGGACTTTATCTTTGCAACCACCCGTTTTCTGATTTCTGCGGTCTTTGTGGCAATTTTTTCCCTTGTCTCCTGGCGCCTTTTTTGAAGCTGTTCCTGTTTATTTTGAAAATTTTCGTTCTGCTCTATACGCCTTTCCCTTAACTTATCAAGTCTTTCCTGGAAGCTTCCCTGCTCTTGAGTGTTAGGATTAGGTAAACCATCGGTCTGTGCGTAAAGGGAAAAATTTACAGAAAAAAAGAGCAAAAACGCAAGGAAAATGGCAAAGGTGAATTTTCTCACAGCTAAATTTATATTAACAGCTGCAAATCGGCAAGGTCAAACAAATCTTAACGCGGCTCAACAAAAACGGAGATTGCGGTGCTTTTGTTATCAGAAGCAGTGTTAACAATAACTTTCCCACTAAAATCTGCATTTCTGACCTCAAATGCGTAATTTGTCTGGGAGTTTTTTACCAATGTCGACTCCCATCCGGTAGCAGTCAGGGAACTGTTGTAAAAGTCAACGACTTTTTGGATATTTTCTTCTGAGATAAAAGAGGCGCCAAAGGAATTTTTATCATTTATTGATTCTAACAGTTGGGATTTGGGATAACGGGGCATGTTCGGAAAACCGGATATTACTTTACCTTTTATAAACTCGCTTTGAGAAGTTGCGCCGCCGTCACCGCCTAGTTTCGGTATGCACCCGGCAAGTAAAAATGAAAACGCAAACACAATAATGATTTTTTTAATCATTTCAAAAATATCTCCTGTGCAATTTTTTCAAGTTCTTTAGAGTCGATGTCAACTACATCGCTTGATCTAACCGGTTTAGGAGCCTGATCTGCTTTCTTGACAAGCACAAATTTTAACTTTATTTTTTTACCCATTACCTCCTCCATTATCTCCTCCAGAAGCCGAATTGTCTTTATCTCTTCTAACTTTTCCTTGTGAAACCGATAAAATACTTCACAGATCAAATCACTGCCCTCAAGCTGAAACGGACGCGTTGCCCTTAAAATCGCAGTCAGATGGGTATTGTGAGGCCTGACTTTCTGCAAAAAATCACTCCAGTTTTTTTGAATGTGTGTAAATGAAACCGAAGACTTTGAAGGTGCTGCTTTTTTGGGCAATACCTCAACCAATTCTTCTTTGACGATTTCCGCTTTTGGGACGGCAGGAGTCTCATTGACAGTCTCGGTCTGTTCATTTTGGTCAACATCAGAAAGACAATATTTACAGATTGCCAAAACCACGGGAATATGGGCTAAGTTATATTGTTTTGATTCGCCTTCTGCAACCAAAAATAATTTAATCAGATCCCGAACTTTTGAATCTGTGGTTTTTTGCGCAAGCGCTCTTAACTTCTCAAGCTGCGTATTATCCAAATCGGAATCTGATTTTTCGATCGAAAGCTTTATAAAAAGCACGTCTTCCAAAAGTAAAATCACCTCTTTGATAAAAGCAGAAACATCGGCTTTTTCCTGCCAGAGTTTTTCTACCGTCAAAACCGCATCTTTAAGATTATTTTCAACAACACTTTCCAAAAAGCCAAAAAGCAGATTCCAGTCGGAAACAAGAGCCAAACTTTTAATGTCGTCCTTGGTTACTTTTTTGGAAGAAGCCGAAAGCTGATCCAGAAAAGAAACCGCGTCCCTAAACGATCCGTCTGCGGCTTTGGCAATTGCAAAAATCGCCTCGTCGTCAATTTTTATGCCTTCTTCTTTGATGATTTTTCTTAATGCCATGGCAAGCTCTTCATCTTTTGCCCTTTGGAAATTAAACCTCTGGACTCTGGAGATAATAGTCGACGGCAGTTTTGAAGGCTCGGTTGTCGCAAGTATAAAAATGGCATGTTTTGGAGGTTCTTCCAAAGTTTTCAAAAGTGCATTGAAGGCTTCTCTTGTCAGCATGTGCGCTTCATCAATTATGTAAACTTTGAATCTTGAAGAAACCGGCGACAGCTTTATTTTCTCACGGAGATCCCGGACATCCTCAATTAATCTATTCGATGCGGCATCGATTTCGATCAAATCAAGATGGGAACCGGCGGCAACCGAAAGACACGATTTGCACCTGTTGCAGGGTTCGCCGAATTTTGGCATATGGTATTTTTGGCAATTGACGGCTTTGGCAAAAATTCTGGCGGCCGAAGTTTTACCCGTTCCGCGGGGTCCTGCGAATAAATAACCGTGGCCGATTTTTCCTGTCTCAAGCTGCGAAAGCAGAGTCTTGACCACGTGTTCCTGGCCAACAATATCGCTAAACTTTTGCGGACGGTATTTAAGATAAAAAACTGCCATTTTTACTCGTGATGCTTCCCCAAAAGATGTTCTGTCGCATGCCCGGTCAAAAAATAAAGCTGGTCGTCAACCATTGAATCCTGCCTGCTCGCAGACTCCAAAACTTCAGGCCAGCAAAGAACTATATCACCCAATCTTAAAATATTATCAGGCGGGTTCACAAAACCTCCGGCTTCAGACTGAGAAATTTCTTCCTGGGGAAATGCCAAAACTTCGTGTGCTTCTCGATCTTTCAAAAATTTCAAAGAGAGCTCCTTCATTTTACGGCTGCCTACGACCGCGACCGAAACCTCCAAATCGCCGCCTGAGATCTTAAATTCAGAAAAAGTATCAAGGACCGCTTTTCTGATAACCCTGCGGTTTACAGGATAACGCGTGTCGGTATGAATTATTACATTTACCATAGGCTGCGGTCTTTAGGAAGAAAGTTTTGATTTTACAATTGCAGAAACGGCACCACCATCGGCCCTGCCTTTAACTTTTGAAAGAACCGCAGACATGACCTTACCCAAATCTTTGATGTCTTTGGCGCCAATTTCGGCAATTTGCGAATCGACAATTTTTAAAAGTTCTTCATCAGAAATAGGCTCCGGCAAATATGTTTTTAAAATTAAAAGTTCCTTTTCTTCTTTTTCGGCAAGGTCAGCTCTTTCGCCTTGTTTGAATGCTGCAATCGATTCCTGCCTTTTTTTGGCTTCTTTTGAGATAACCTGAATAATATCCTCATCCGTTAAATCTGCTCTTTTTTCAATTCTGGAGTTCCCGATTTCCGAAATAACAAGCCTTAATGTCGAAGTTTTAATTTCGTTTTTTTGCTTCAGGGAATCTGTTAAATCCTGCTGGATTTTTGTAAATAGATTATCCATAACGAACGTTTATTATTTCCTTTTGATAAACTTTTTGCGCGCCATCTGGATTTTCTGCGCTCTTCTTAAGGAAGGCTTCAGATAATGCTCCCTTTTTTTAATTTCCAGAATAATCCCTTCATTCTGGACTTTCCTGTTGAATTTGCGGATCAAGGAATCAATTGACTCCCCCGCCTGCGCAATTACTTTAGTCGACAATTAAAAACACCCCCCTCCGGGCCAGAGGCCCTCGGGGCCGGAGGCCCTTTACCTTCAAATCCTTAACGAAAAAGGTCTCCAATCTTCTCAAAGTTTGCTCCATTCTATTTTCCCTCCTGCCAAAAGATGCATGTGCAAATGAGGTACATGCTGGTATCTGCCTCCGTTAAAAGTCAGGCGATATGCACCCAGTTTTTTGGCATCAACCAGTTTTTGTGCAACCTCGAACATATCTATCATATCACCTGCGCAAGAGGCGTCTATCGTTAAAACCGACTCAATATGCCGCTTGGGAATAATCAGAAGATGCACAGGCGCAACCGGATTAACATCGGCAATTGCCAAGGTTTTATCAGTCTCTAAAACCGGCTGGGTTTTAATTTCGCCCGTGACCAGTTTGCAAAAAATACAATCCTGAGTCGTCATATATTTAATTCGCAATTTTGCTTCTTTCGCCAACCATTTTGCTTTCTTTAACATTTTTCGTCCCGTGGGTCGGCACCCATTACGCTATGCTTTTTCCAAAATCTCCACCATCTCATCAATTGTCAGCTTTGATGCCTTCATTGTCGGGTTTCTGTTTGAACCGTTTCTAAGAAGTACTTTTGAAGCATGCAAAAACCATGTCGCTTGCGGGTCTTTTTTCCTGGCCGCCTCATAAGCTTTTGTCAAATCTACGTTAAATTTGTTTGAGGCGGTAATGCGGATATTCCCGCGGTTCGGGTCTTTGCGCATAACAACCGCATAATCGTTTTTGATGGCTACATCCAGAACTGATTCGTTCTCGGTGTAAATCGCAACTCCTTTTCCCCAGCGCGTCTTAAATTGTTTCCCCTCTTTAATCTGCTCCTCTGCGCGAACCTTAAGCTGTAAAAGTATATAGATTGCTTCCAAATCGACGATTGCCCACTCGACATATTTTTCGTCCGCTCTTGGGTGAAGGATTTTCCATCCGGTCAAAATATTATGGATCGAAAATTCGTACCTGTCATCTGCCGCGTCACTCCATTTGTAATTATCCCAGCCGTGATCAAGCTGGGTTGCAACTTCAATTAGCCTTTGGAGTGCTTTATCGTCCTCTTTGACATAACCTTCCTTAATTAACCATTCCAAAACCAGCTTGGCGCCGCAGGTAAAATCGTCTGTCTGGTGGTGGTCGAATTTGCCGTAGCCGGTGTCTACGTGCACGATATTGGGGTTGGAATCCACAGGCTCGTTGTTATAAGTCGTGCCTGCAGGCACAAATGCCAGTTTTGCGTCTTTAAAATCCGGATGGAATTTTTTTAGAAGCCAGATTGCCGGAATCCCGTCAAAATCGGGGGAATTGTGAGTAACAATGGTCTTTTGCAAAACATAAACACTTCCTCTCTTAACCCGCCTAAGATCGCTCTTTGAGCCGTGTACGGATAGTACTATAAAGGCGAAAAGTAAGATCCGGCGGGCTTCCTCTAAACTGATTTTTTAATCAGCCGATCTTACATTTTATCTTCTCTGGAATTTTTTGGCAATATGTATCTATATTAATGATTAGTAGAAACAATTATACTAACCCAAGTTAGTTCAAGAGGAAACTTGGCTAGCTAACTCTTGCCCTTCAATAAGTGCTGATTGCTTGTTTAACCATATTGAAAGAAAGGTTAATGTCATTGGACCGTATTCAACATACTCCTCCGGATACGCTTCTCTCCTTGTTGACCAATTGGTTATTCTTTCGGTCCAAGCTGGGAATTCAAGTAGAACGGTCTCGCACATATACAAAATCCCATCTGAGGAAATGAAAGGATCTCCGGAATAAGATAAACCAAACCTTGGATTCTCGTAATCAGGTAGCCTGTAAACAGTTTTGCCATCGATTATAGCTGTTAATGGTGTGTTTTCTCTTTGACCAAATGCCCTTATCATTACCTCTTCTGACGGGAATAAACCTAATTCATTCATTTGAGCGACTCTCGTATGTAGAAGGAATTTTATCTTATTTCCCGAATCCTCAAGAGCTTCAAACACGTGACTTATATCTTCCTGCCCCAGCTTATTAGCAAGCTCAGCAGCTCTAGCCTTTATGCCAATTGGTCGCGCATCGTTTTCCATATTCTGTTTGTTTCAGACGAAATTATAGGCTCATGATTCTGGGTGTGTCAAGTAAGGTGCATTTCAAGGCTCAGGCAGAAACTGTTTTCTTCACCAAATCCAAAGTTTTGGCCTGGAAAATGCTGAAGGC
>Ga0209341_10006997_pt1 | contig 10018 bp, 8 predicted proteins | sample RifCSP13_2_FD_184020 | JGI IMG/M metagenome (GOLD analysis project Ga0209341, IMG submission 184020) | Soil microbial communities from Rifle, Colorado - Rifle CSP2_sed 13_2 (SPAdes) (version 2) | ecosystem: Environmental > Terrestrial > Deep subsurface > Rock core/Sediment | place: Rifle... | reverse complement strand
CCGCCGGTAAAAGGTCGAGCCCAGGCCGAGATCGACCGCCCAGCACAGGCCGCCGATCAGCGGAAGGAGAAGCAGCCGGCCGGGCGGGACGAGCGGATCGGGATTCCCCTGCGGGTCGAAACCGAAGGGCACCAGCGCCGGCAGCGAACCGGCCCGCAACCCGAGGAACCCGAGCAGCACCAAGGGCAGGCTGATCCCGAGGAACAGCAGGGCGCGCGCCAACGGATCGCGCCACAGCCGGGCCAGGAAGAGGTCGGGTCGAGTCGATCGGGGCTGGACGGGGTCGAGGACACCTTGGCGCGCGGCTTCAGTGAAGGCCCGCTGGAACTCCGCCAGGTCTGGCGGCGAGATGGCCAGGGTCCTCTCCGGCGAGATCACCAGCAGCATCCCCGCCGCGCCGCGGGTGGAGAAGAACTCGATCGGTCCCAGCCCTTCGACTTCGCCCGACCCGACGACGCATCCCGGCCAGCGCACGCCGCCGGCCGGCCTCAGATATGGCCGAATCGACTCGGGGGGCTTCTCCAGCCGGACCGAGGGCAGCGGGATCTCCTCGGCCGCCAACCCCCAGCGGACGCCGATCCCGTTTCGGTTGAGGACGTAGCGGGCGGTGGCCAGCCCATAGAGCCGATAGGCCGCCAGGGATCCCAACGCCGCGCCGGCAATCGGCAGGCCAGCCCACAGCAACAAGGCGGCGGAGATGGAGGCCTGTGCCAGCTGGCTGACCCCGAGGACGATGCTCGCCAAACCGACCAGCAACAGGATCACGCCGATCAGGATACCCAGGGCTCGGGGAGGCGCAGCGTCCATCAGGCAACGCGGCCGGGGTGCTCCTCAGGGCAGCACCCCGGCTGAGATCGCACGGGCACGCCGATCAGACGGCCGGCGTGGGAACGCTGGCGTAGACCGGTTCGTTCCAGTGCCGGTACTTGGGTACAAGGCCGCGCACGATGGCGCCGTACAGCTTGCGCATCTGCGACGTGATCGGGCCCATGGCCCCGTCCCCGATCGGCCGATGATCGACCCGTGTAACGGCCGTGACCTGCGCCGCCGTGCCGGTCAGAAAAATCTCGTCGCAAACGTAGATCTCGCTGCGATCGATGGTGCGCTCGAGCACGCGCACCCCGAGCTCTTCCTGCGCCAGCGTCATCACCGTCCGGCGGGTGATCCCCTCCAGGATGTTGTCGGTGACGGGCGGCGTGATCAAGACGTCGTCGCGCACGATAAAGACGTTCTCAGCGCTGCCCTCCGACAGATGCCCGTCCTGGGTCAGCACCAGAGCTTCATCGAAGCCGGAGCGCACGGCATCGGTCTTGATGAAGGCCGAGCTGATGTAGGCCCCGGTGAGCTTGCCGCGCGCCGGGAGCGAATTGTCGTCCAGCCGGCGCCAAGAGGAAACCGTCACGTGGGCATCGGTGTCGTTCTCGACATATTTGTCGAAGGGCACGACGAACATCGCCAGATCGGCATGCAGGTCGTGCAAACGGACGCCGATGATCTCATCCGTGTTGTAGACCAGGGGTCGAATGTAGCAGTCCTGCCGCAGCCCTTCGCGCTGTGCCAGCTCGACCGTCAGGTGGCGCAACTCGTCCGCCTCCAGGCCGATCTCGGCCTGGATCAGGCGCGCCGAACTCAACAGGCGCTGCATATGATCGGGCAGACGGAAGATGAAGAGTTGCTCCTGCTCGGGATTCCAGTAGCCGCGGACGCCGGCGAAGGCTCCCGTGCCGTAGTTCAGGGTGTGGTTCATCACCCCGACCTTGGCTTCGCTGTATGGAACGATCCTTCCCTGGAAGTAAGCGTAGCGGGGAACGGGCACCGTCGGCCGCCTCCTGCCAGGCGTTTCGACGGCCGGGGATAGGGCCGCCGCTCGGGATGGGTCTGTCCCGCCTGGCTTCCTGATTATAGCCCGCGGCGGCGGCCTACCTCAAGTCGCCGGGCCTGACGACCGTCCTACGCTGGATGCGAAGGAAGTACCACGAGGGATGGGCTCCGGCTCCCGTCGCACGAAGTCGAGCGGGCGGCGAAAGGCGGAACCGGCCCCCACCGCTTCCCTCGCCACACCTGCACTGTGGGCCTCCACCGAATGGTGGCGGCTTGCACATGGGTGAGTCCGCCGGGGATGACGACGGTTCCGCGCCACAGGCCCCCAACTGCAAACCAGCAGACTTCGCCCAGGACTTCTCCGGGATCTCAAGAACCGGTGCCTGCTTCAGCCCCACACATTACCCCTCCCCGCCTGGAGTCCAGGTTCACCCGGACGGGGCCTGGCGGGGAGTGAGTCCAATCGCAGTCGACAGGCAATCGGGGGAAGGGCCAGGGGCGGGGGAGGCGGACCTCGACCTGTTTGCGAATCACAGGGCCGCCCGCGAGGGCGGCCCCAGGATCTGACCCACGCACCTGCGTTACGCTTCGTGAAACTCGCCTTCGACGACGTCCTCAGGCGAACCGCCGGGCGAACCACCGTTGGCGCCGGCGGCGCCCGACGGCGAAGGCTGGGCGTACATCTGTTGACTCAGGGCGTAACTCGCCTGCTGCACCTCTTCGGTGAGCTGGCGGATCCGAGCGACATCGCTTCCGGTCATCGCATCACGCAGTTGGCGGATCTTGTCCTCGATCCGGTTGCGGTCGGCGGCAGGGACTTTGTCCCCCAGATCGCGCAGCGCCTTCTCGGCTTGATACGCGAGGTTATCGGCCTGATTGCGCGCCTCGATCTGCTCGCGGCGCTGTTTGTCCTGGGTACCATACCGCTTGGCCTCGTCCACCATCCGTTCGACCTCCTGCTTGCTCAGGTTGGTCGAGGCGGTGATGGTCACCGTCTGCTCGCGTCCGCTGGCCTTGTCGCGGGCGGTCACATTCAGGATGCCGTTGGCATCGATGTCGAAGGCGACTTCGACCTGGGGCGTCCCGCGTGGCGCCGCCGGGATTCCGTCAAGTCGGAAGCGACCCAAGGTCATGTTGTCCTCGGCCATCGGCCGCTCGCCCTGCAGCACGTGGATGTCGACCGCTGTTTGACCGTCTTCCGCCGTCGAGAAGGTCTCGCTCTTGCGGATCGGGACGGTGGTGTTGCGCTCGATGAGCGTCGTCATTACGCCGCCCAGCGTCTCCACCCCCAGCGACAGCGGGGTCACATCCAGCAGCAGGACATCCTTGACGTCGCCGGAGAGCACGCCGCCCTGGATGGCGGCGCCGACCGCCACGACCTCGTCCGGGTTGACACTCTTGTTGGGCTCCTTGCCGGTCAGCGAGCGCACCAGGTCCTGGACCATCGGCATGCGCGTGGCCCCGCCGACCAGGACCACCTCGTCGATGGCGGCGGCGGTCAGGGAGCCGTCCTTCAAGACGGCTTCCACCGGGGCGCGCAACCGGGCCACCAGCGCCTCGCTCAACTGCTCGAAGCGGGCGCGCGCGAGCTTGAGCTGCAGATGGCGCGGGCCGCTGGCGTCGGCGGTGATGAACGGCAGGTTGATCTCGGTTTCGCTCATCGACGAAAGTTCGACCTTGGCCTTCTCGGCCGCCTCCCGCAGGCGCTGCAGGGCCTGGCGATCGGACCGCAGATCGATGCCGTGCTCCTTCTGGAAGGTGTCGGCCACGTGATTGAGGATCACCTGGTCCCAATCGTCGCCGCCCAGATGGGTGTCGCCGTGGGTCGCCTTGACTTCGACGACCCCTTCGCCGACCTCCAGCAGGCTGACGTCGAAGGTGCCGCCTCCCAGGTCGAAGACCAGGATGGTCTCGTTGCTCTTCTTGTCGAGCCCGTAAGCCAGCGCCGCCGCTGTCGGTTCGTTGATGATGCGCAGAACTTCCAGGCCGGCGATCCGGCCGGCGTCCTTGGTCGCCTGACGTTGCGAGTCGTTGAAGTAGGCCGGGACGGTGATGACCGCCTTGGCGACGGGTTCGCCCAGGTAGGCTTCGGCATCTGCCTTGAGCTTGGCCAGGATCATGGCCGAGACCTCCTGCGGCGTCGCCTCACGGTTGTTGATCGGGGTCTTGACCCGCACGTCGTCGTTGGGCCCGGGGACCACCTGGAAGGACACCATCTTGCGCTCGACCTCGGTTTCGCCGAAATGGCGGCCGATCAGACGTTTGATGGAGTAGACCGTATTCTCCGAGTTGACGACCGCCTGGCGCTTGGCCGTCTGCCCGACGAGGCGTTCCCCGTTCTTGGTGAACGCCACCACCGACGGACACAGGTTCCCGCCTTCGGCGGTCGGGATGACGGTCGGCGATCCGCCTTCCATCACAGCCACCACGCTGTTGGTCGTTCCCAGATCAATTCCGACGATCTTGGACATGACGCACCTCACCTGTTCAAGGCTGTTGCGCCTCCATCGTAGCCGGTCGTCGATAGAAGAAGGTTAACGCGCCGTTGGTGCGAGGTCAGAGAGCGCTGTCCGGCAAGGTCTCCGCGAGCTTGGAGCTCGCGGGAGCTCAGGACGCGCCGGTATACTTCCGGCGCGGTGAGCACTCCCGGCCTCGTCACATTGATCGGATCCGGCGAAGCCTCGGCCGGCATGGTCAAGGTCCACCGGCAACTGCTGGAGGAGCTCGGCCGAACGACGCCGCGTCCGGTCTTTCTCGAGACCCCGGCCGGGTTCGAGTTGGGAGTACAGGCGATCACCGGCCGCTTCCAGGAGTACTTCCGCAACAGCCTCGGCCTCGATCTGCGCCTGGCGCGCTACCTCAGCCGAGAGGATTCCCCGGCCGAGCAAGCGTTGGCCCTGGCGGCGCTTTCCGAAGCCGACTACATCATCGCCGGCCCGGGCAGCCCGACCTATGCCATCGATCAGCTGCGCGATTCCCCCGTCCTGGCGACGATGGTCGAGCGCTGGCGGGAAGGCGCCCAGCTGGTCTTCGCCAGCGCGGCGACGATCGCCCTCGGCCGGCACGCGCTTCCGGTTTACGAAATCTACAAGGTCGGGCGGCCTCTCGCCTGGGCTGAAGGTCTCGACCTCTTTGGCGACCAGGGGATGGAGCTGGCCATCGTGCCCCACTGGGACAACGCCGAGGGCGGGACGCATGACACGCGGGCCTGCTTCATGGGCATGGACCGTTTCGCTCGCCTCCACGCGCTCCTGCCGACGAAGGCGGTCGTCCTCGGGGTCGATGAACACACGGCCGTCTCACTCGACCTGGCGGCCGGCGTCGGGACGGTTCGGGGGAAGGGCGGCGTTTCCGTTCTGCGTGGCGCCGAGACCAGTCGCTTCGAAGCCGGCGGCCGCTTCTCACTCGACGCGCTACGTCCAGGCGCGTCGCCCAAGCAAGCTCGCGCGCAAGAAGCCTCCTCCGCCCGTTCGCCGGAACCGGCGGATCCCATCGGTCGCGCCTCGGCCCGGATCGGAGCCGGCGACCTGCCCAGCGGATTGCGCCTGGCGGCCGAAGCCGCCCCGCCGGAAGTGGCGGCCGTCCTCCTTCAGGCGGCCGCCACCGCACAATCCGGCCGGGCCACAGACGAAGATCTCGCCCCGCTGCTGCAACTCCTGGGCGAGATCCGGGCCAGTCTGCGTGAACGGGGCGAGTGGGCGCTGGCCGATGGCCTGCGCGACCGGTTGCTGGCGATCGGTTTCGAACTGAGGGATACGCCGGGGGGCACCGTCTGGGTCCGCCGGTAGACCTGCGGACGCCGATACAATGGGGACGTCGATCGACGCAGGGATCTCCATGACCGCTATTCACCGTTCCTTCGACCGCCTGGACGCCGCTCTCACCGGATGGATGGCCCGGAACGGCATCCTTCTCTTGCGCCTCAGCCTGGGCATCGTGTTCTTCTGGTTCGGCTTCCTCAAGTTCTTCCCGGGATTGAGCCCGGCCCAGACGCTGGCCGGCAACACGATTAGCCTTCTGTCATTCGGCCTCGTCTCTCCCGGGGCGGCGGTCATCCTGCTCGCCGTCTGGGAGTGCCTGATTGGAATCGGCCTGCTGAGCGGACTCTTTCTGCGGGCGACGCTGGCCTTGCTGTGGCTGCAGATGCTCGGGACGATCACACCGCTGTTCCTGTTCCCCGAGATCTGCTTCGTCTCCGTCCCGTTCGTCCCGACGCTGGAGGGGCAGTACATCATCAAGAACCTGGTGCTGATCAGCGCCGGCATCGTCATCGGCGGCACCGTCCGAGTCGGAATCCGTCGATGACCGGGCTGGCCGCCTTTCGCCGCGAGAAGGACGACTTCTTCCGCACCAGCCCAGACAGCCCGCTGACGGCGGACCAGCAGCAGGCCTTTGACGGCCTGCGCTATTTTCCCGAAAACCCCGCGCTGCGGCTCGTCGTGCAGGTCGAACGCTTCCCCCAGCCGGAGACGATCCACATGCAGACGAGCACGGGAGACGTTCGGGACTATGAGCGGTACGGCCGATTCACCTTCGAGGTCGAGGGCCAGCCGGCGGCACTGACGATCTACCGCAACGAGCTGGGCCCCTTCCTCCCCTTTGTCGATTCCCTGGCCGGCCGCGAGACCTACGGCGCCGGTCGCTACCTCGAGCCGACAGAGCTCACCGACGGACGTTTCCAGGTCGACTTCAATTTCGCCTACAGCCCGTATTGCGCCTACAACGAGAATTGGTCGTGTCCGATCACCCCGGCCGAGAACCGGCTGAAGATACCCATCCGAGCCGGTGAGATGGTGTTCGAGGAGCATCACGATTAGCTCCCCGCGAGCTTGGAGCTCGCGGGGAGCTTTGCCGCTTCCGGGAAGCTTAGCTGCGCGATGACCTCCTCCTTCGATCCAGAGGGCCACGAAGCCGCCACGCTCGCTTCCGTCCTCGAGCTGACCGGCGCCCGCGTCCTCGAGATCGGCGCCGGCGACGGCCGGCTGACGTGGCAATATGCGGCGCGGGCCCACTCCGTCATCGGCACCGACAGCGACGCCGAATCGGTCGGCTATTTGATGGAGGACCGCCCGCCCGGGCTGTGGGATCGCGTCGCCGGGGTCATCGCCGACAGCCAGCACCTGCCGTTCGCTTCCGAACGGTTCGACGCGGCGGTGTTGGCCTGGTCACTCTGATGTATCGTCCCGGAGGGCATGGTCCATGCCCTGTCCGAAATGTGGCGGACGTTGGCGGCGGGCGGAGTCCTGCTCGACATCCGCCCCTATCTCCCCTTCGGTCCCCTCGAACTGGTGCGGGGCCCTGAGGCGCGTTCTCTCGGGAGGCTCGACGAAGCCGAATTCGATCCGGGCGACCCTGCGGCCGACAACGCCGTGGCCGAGGTCACGCGCCGGGGCCTCTTCGCCCTGCGGCACACCAGCTCGTTCTATTCCTCGAGCTACTGGGACTCGGTCGCAGAACTGCGCGAGTACCTGAAAGACTGGTATGACGTCGCCCGGCTGCCGCGGCGGCTGGCCGGAGAAGCACGTACCGCGCTGCGCCGCGCCGGATCATCCGGCCGACTGCGCCTGAAGACCTACGTCGTCGTCAACGTGATGCGCAAGATTCCCGGCTGAGGGGGGCCGGTTACGGCTCCTGCCGGATGACGGCGCCGAGTTCATCCGCGCGCAGGATGGCGATCTCGGCACCGACGCGCAAGCCGACGCGCCAGCCGGGGGTGATGACCTCGGCACAGACCTCGCCGGCCTGCGGCAGGCCGAGGCATGCGTCCGGCCAGTCGGCGGCGGCGAAGCTCTCCACCACCACCGCACGAGGATCCGCTCCGGCTTCCTGCGCCAGCCATCCGATGGCCGAGGCTACCGCCGGCGGGTACGGCTCATCTTGGGCGGGTGCGACCAGGTTGGCGCTGTCTCCCAGCAGACCGGACAGCAAGGCGATCGTCGCGCCGTCGAGACCGTCGTAGATCACGACTACGCTCCCGCGGCCCCATAGATTGGGCGTCGATACGCCCGGCATCTGCAGGAGAAGGGCCTGCAGGGCTGCCCGTTGCGCCGCCTCGCTCTTTGATTCGTAGACTTCAATGCGTGCGGGACCGAGGAATACGATACTGCCCCTCCCCAGCTCGGGATGCGAAGCCGGCATCGCCGTCTCCTCGATCTCGACTCCCGCCTGACGCAGCGCAGCCAGCAAATCCTCGGCGGTCTCGATGCGCGGCCCTTCCGGTTCGGGAGGCGGCGCGCAGGCCGCGGTCAGCGCCGCGATCAACCCCAAACAAAGGAGAGCGCGCCAGGGACGCATGGCGCGAGTGTACTCCAGGCGACTTGGGGAACGGCGCATCCGAATGGGACTTCACGATTTGACGCGTATTGGGGATTCCTCGGTCGGCGAAGTATGCCTCCCTCGGAATGACATGAGGAAGCGGTCCTTCTCTTCATGTCATTCCGAGGGAGCCCCAAGCCCTTCGCTCGGCTCAGGGCAGGACTCCGCCGAGGGGCGACCGAGGAATCGCTAGGGCGTTGTCATGCGTGGACGCCGATGGTGCGTCGTCCACGACGATGGCAGGACGAGCGCCGGTCCGTCGGCGCTTCAGCCTGGGGAGAACCTGGGCCGCGCCGCCGCGCGCTGCCCCCATTTGGTGATTTCGGCCGCCACCGCCGGCACGAACAGCAGCGGGAGGATGACCGCCCAGTCCGACGCCGACAAGGGAACCGTGCCAAAGGCGCCCTGCAGAAAGGGAATGTAGATGGCGGCCAGCAGAAGCGCCAACGACGAGGCAACGGCATAGACCATCGTACGATTGCCCAGGAGCCCCACGCGGAGGACGGAGTACCGTTCCGAGCGGGCGGTGAAGGCCAGCGGCAGCTCCGAGGCCGCGAGCGTCACGAAGGCCAGCGTCTCGGCGTAGCGGATGTCGTCGGATTGAGCCTGCAGGCCCACGGCAAAGGCCAGTAACGTCACCGCGGCGATGGCCACGGTCTGGACGCCGATTCCCAGGCGCATCGATCGGTTGATCACCGGTTCGGCCGGCGGGCGCGGTGGCTGTTCCATCGTATCGGGGTCCCCCTTCTCCACCCCCAACGCCAACGCCGGCGGACCGTCGGTGATCAGGTTCACCCACAGCAATTGGAGCGGCGTCAGCGGGCTCGGCAGGCCGGCCAGGATGGCGATAAAGATGACCGCGATCTCCGCTATGTTGCAGGACAGCAGAAAGAAGACGAACTTGCGGATGTTGGCGTAGATCACCCGGCCCTGTTCGATGGCGGCGACGATGCTGGCATAGTTGTCGTCGGTCAGCACCATGTCGGCCGTTTCCTTGGCGACGTCCGTGCCGGTGATCCCCATGGCGATGCCGATGTCGGCCCGTTTCAGGGCCGGCGCGTCGTTCACGCCGTCCCCGGTCATGGCCACGATCTCGCCTGCGTTCTTGAGGGCGGTGACGATGCGCACCTTGTGCTCCGGGGAGACGCGGGCATAGACGTCGACCCGGCGGACCTCGTCCGCCAGGGCGGCGTCGTCGAGGGTGTCCAGTTCGGCGCCGCTGCGCACGATGTGTCCCGGGCGCAGCAGCCCGATCGCCTCGGCGATGGCACGGGCGGTGGACGGATAGTCACCGGTGATCATCAACGTCCGTATGCCAGCACGCTGGGCGCGCCCCAGCGCCTCCGGCACGGCCGCCCGCGGCGGATCGATCATCCCGATCAGTCCGACGAAGGTCAGGCCGGTCTCGACCTGCTCGGCCGGTCCGCCTTCCGGCGGCTCGCGGTCGATGCGAAAGGCAACCCCCAGCACCCGCAGGGCCTGGCCGGTCAGGGCGTCGTTGGCCTCCCGGATGCGGCGGCGCCGTTCGTCGGTGAGGGGCACGGCCCGGTCGGAGGTTTCCTGCATGTGGCTGCACAGGTCGAGCACGATGTCCGGCGCGCCCTTGGTGGCGGTCACGATCCAGCCGCGCTGCGCCTCATCCGTGAACGGGCTGAGGTCCTCCGCCCGCGGCCGCTCGACGCGATGGACGGTCGTCATACGCTTGCGATTCGAATCGAAGGGGATCTCGTCGATGCGTGGGTAGGCCCGGGCGAGCGAGTCGTGTTCGGCGCCGGCCTTGGCGGCAGCGTGGATCAACGCCGTCTCCGTCGGGTCGCCGACGACCCGGCCGGGCTCGCTGGCGGCGTCGTTGGCCAACACGGCGATCCACAGCGCCGTGCCG
>Ga0209341_10006993_pt1 | contig 10020 bp, 9 predicted proteins | sample RifCSP13_2_FD_184020 | JGI IMG/M metagenome (GOLD analysis project Ga0209341, IMG submission 184020) | Soil microbial communities from Rifle, Colorado - Rifle CSP2_sed 13_2 (SPAdes) (version 2) | ecosystem: Environmental > Terrestrial > Deep subsurface > Rock core/Sediment | place: Rifle... | reverse complement strand
GTGGGTTTTACCCACGGTTATTCAGATAACGCCCTATTCAGGGCTAAAATACAAAGTTCAAACGATTTTTTTTGTTACACAATGCCGATACTCATATAGTTTTATATACCAATATAAATACTAATAGTTTTCTCCTAAATAGTTCTACTTTGACAAAGTAGAAAAATGTAAAATTTATATCGTACCTATGGAACTTCGAAACTTTTGCATTATCTTATTCTACAACTATTATACCTCCACGAGAAAATAAAAAATGCCAGGGACACGAAATACTGATAGAAAAAATGACCAATAAAGCTTTAAAACGTTTTACAGGGACGATTTATCTGGAATTAGCCAAAGATGAACAAAGTACCTGATTTTAAATTATCTGTTATGATTTTGCTTGACTATGGATCATTAATATTGTAACTTTATATTCACTAACTAATAATATTGAGCCCACTCCGAAAAGTGACAAAATATAACATTAATCGGAGTGGACTCAATATTGAAAATTTAAGGGTGCTTTGAACTTTACTCCTTACAATTTCGGCCCGAGTAAAATTATAGGAGGAATACTTATGACGGAAAGTAAAAATGAGGGATTCTTAAAGACGGTTTTAGTTATTTATATTGTAGTGGTTTTGGTCTATGGCATTCTTTACTTCCTTGTGCCTGATTTTCTGGTTAAATTATCCGGAGGTGCTCCGGTATTTCATGGCTGGCTTCGCTGGTCAGGTGGCGTACTTGTTGCTTTGGGAGCAGGAACTGTTCTTGTGTACATTAATCCAAAAAACCAGGGTATTTTCGTGACGACAATAGCCTTGGGCTGTTTACTTGCAGGTCTTGCACTGGTATGGACCTGGATTAATATAGAAGAAGGTGCTCATTTATGGTTTACTGCTTTGCCCGCTATTATTACCCTGGCGCTTTCCGTTTTGCTTTGGTGGGCTAGACAGAAGGCAAAGGATATTTTGTTTCCCAAACAGGGATAATCACATCCCGGGGCAGACATTCACAATTGGATTACTAATTTTCAATTATACAGCTTGTTTTTTTTGGCAAGCTGGTAAATCGGGTCGAAATTGTTTTTTTGAAACCATTTGTTGTAAGCTCATACAGATCGTATAATAATTATTGTAAATTGTGAACTTGGCAGTAACCCAACCAGGGCTCACTCCAGCTCATCCGTAGGAACCAGATTCAGCTTCGTTCGGACAGCCGGCTGTCGAAGTGGAATTGTTTGGCAGCGAACTGCCAGCCTGCTGAATATTACACCGATAAATGTTTCAAAGCTTTATTTGAAAAATCGGTCATATTGACCAACTTTCGCTGGATACAATTCAATATACCAAATAACTTGCAGTCATGCATTTAACCATCGAATGAAGTGGTCAAGGAATTCCAGCCAGCGCTGATCATGAACACCGATTTTTCCACTTTATCTCTGAACTCCTTATTTATATAAAAGCAGGCTATCGACCAAACCTTTTTTATGCTCTCATCGCCACCAAGTCCTTGATAAGTTTCCCTTGGTGCAATTGAACACCATGCCATGGCTTTTTCGTCTGCATAGACAAGAAGGCCTGTTGGTGTTCCCGACCAAACTCGCTGTTTGATAAATTTCTCTCTGTTTATTGGGTTATTCTGTTTTAATTCATCCTTGGTCATACGCCACGCCATACACCAACAATTACCTAATATGCCTTTTGATTTGAAAAGGGTTTCAAAGTCACTCCAGTTAGATTTGTCAACAGGTAATATTTTCATGTTTTTGGCTGCTTTCTCACAATGACTGCCACGTCCGCTTGTAGGTGTTACATGGCAAAAGCGCTATTTGGTCTATATACCACAACTTAAGCAAGAGAATTAACTACCGCAAATCGCTGTCGGCAATTGCTTATAGCTGTTGTGAATGTTTTTTTATATTTTTTTTGTCCTTTGTTGCTGCCGATTCATATATTTTCAACCTTGTAATTCGTTTTGGTTTTTTCTTCTTTTGTCAGCCACACAAGAGAGGATCAGAATTCACCACGAACGAAAAAATCAGGCTCGCCCTAACCCCATCCACTGTCCGATCCGTATTTCCATAAATAATACCTTCCAAACGGATTTATAACTATTAGAGATCCTTCTTTCTTTTGCGATATTGCATCAAATCATTATACGAAATTTCGTCCAACCGGTTCCTGAAAATTGTTCACAATGCGTTCATGGAACGTAGGCATGAGCCAATAAGAATAAACAATTCTGTTATACCGCACACAATGGAACTTGAAGATGAATGTGGCAATATTTTTATCTGTTTCAGTATTTCAACCGCTCGCCTTTGAGAAACAGAGAATCTATGCGAATTTTATATGCAAATTATACGAAGGATTTTTAAAAAGGGTGGTATCAAAATGTTCTGTTTGGTGGTAATGTTTGTAAACGGTATTAAAAGCCTGTCGAAGGGCAGTGCAGGCAGGGGTAACTTCTATACCTTGAAATTTTTGGAAATTCAAATAATTGGATCATATTTACAGATCTGGAACGAAGGAATTGGAAAAGTTATTACTTGCCCTGGGAAGCGACATATTAATGGATGATGCTATATCCATTATACTTGCAAGGGATATCAAGCAATCATTCCCTGATTTTGAACTGAAAATTCTTCCTGTTGGAGGTATCGGGTTAATCGAATTAATTGCTGGTTTTAACCTCGTTGTAATCATTGATACCATGATCTCAACTTATGCAAAACCAGGTGACATGATAATTTTAAATGATATTCAAACTGCCAGGACTTTGCATCTGCAAAACCCACACGATGTTGATTTTATAACTTCAATTAAACTTGCTGAGGAATTAGGCTACCGGATGCCGGAAAGAATAGTTGTTCTGGGAATCCAGGTAAGTCAGCATTTAATAGCATCCCGGGCTCCTTCGTCCCGGATCCTTGAAAAATACAGCAAACTGGTTGAACAAACCACAACGATCATAAGACAGTTAAATGCCTGATTATTAAACTTTTATATTTTGCTCTTTTTCCTTCCATTTCAACAATTTCTGCATTCAATTTCTAATGACTGCAAAATCAGGAAATAATAGCTGGATTTTTGGGCAGTACAAAGGTAAATTTCGTCCATACTCCGAGTTCACTGCTAACCCAGATTTTTCCATTATGATTCTCAACGATTTGCTTAACTATGGAAAGGCCTAATCCCGATCCGGTTTTGATATCTTTCGGGACATTTGTTCCGCGATAGAATTCATCAAAAATTTTTGGCAGTTCTTCCTTTGGTATCCCAATCCCGGAATCAGAGATTTCTGTAATGATATCATTGTAACGGTTCCTTACCGTTAATGCAATATGGCCATGAGGCGGAGTGTATTTGACAGCATTTAGCAACAGATTGGAATACAATTCCTCGATCGCTAATGGATTCCCCGTAATCATCTGAATCGATTTGTCCACATAAATGTTGAAATCAATTGACCTGTCCCTTGCGAGAATCTGAATTGGGTTTACAACTTTATTGATCAGGCCTCCAAACAAAAACTCTTCCAATTCACTGTCGTGTTTCAGTCTTTTTTTTGTAAGGTTCAGGAGGTTTTTAACAAAGCTTGAAAGCAATTCGGTGCGCTCAAAGGCCCGATTGGCAAATTCTTCCTGCACTTCATTGAGCGGTCCTGCTATTTTGGACCGGATTACCTCAATGCAACTTAGGATTGCGGCAACATGACCTTTAATATCATGTGTTACACGAAGGACATATTCATTTTTCAGCTTATCTTTATTTTCTAACTCAATATTGCTTTTAACATAGGTTTCTTCACTTTTTATTGATCTGGAAATAATCATATGTGACAGGCTTACGACAAGGATTGACGTGCAGGTAAAAACAAACCCCGTTCCAAAAACAAATAAAGTGTTTTTATATAGTTCATGGTTAACAAAACCCTCCATGTTATAATGCGGAATAAAAGAATAGCATTCAAAAGTCGCCAGTAAAGCAACCAGAAGGATGGTAAAAGCGACATAGAGATAACTTTTAAGTGTCGAGAATATTGAGCTTGCAATGATCAAATGAAAGAAATAGAAGAGGATAAGTGGATTCTCTATTCCACCTGAATAATGCAGGATGAGCGTTAGTATTATTATGTCTGTAAGTATCTGAAAATGAATTTCTTGCTTGATTATTAGAATTGTCTTGCTGCTCTCCTTTTTTGTAATTCGTCTCAGAATAATGGTATGAAGAACATTTAATGCAAAAAGGATCATAGAAAGGATATATACAGGTATTTCCTGAATGGAAATATTGAATAAATGTTTGACAATATAATTTGAAATAATAAGAATGAATACAGCAAACCACCTGATCCTGATGAACCATTTGACAAAATGTATATGTGCAGGTATCAGTTTTTTCTCCATTGAATAATCGTTTATAATTTGTACCGTTTATATTCTGTCGATAAACTGAAGATCAATTATTCGGACCTGCATAATCCAATTAATGAATTGTACGGTAATTAGGCGTTGTCGTAACCTTTAAGCATATCTCCGATCATTTCCACGAGTATATGGGGATCGATGGGTTTATCCTGTAAACTGACATTCGGAAATAATAATTCATCCTCCAGTGCTGATAATAAATCGATTTCTAACTGATCTCTCATACCGGTAAGCAGAATAATCGGCATTTTCTTATACTCAGGTTCGTTTTTAATCACACGCAACATGTCATATCCTTCAAGTTTCGTGCTCATCATGACATCAAGAACCAACAAATCAGGTTTATCTTTTTTAAGTATTATAAATCCATTTTTACCTTCATTACTGGCTATGACATCAAAACCAGAGCTTTCAAGAATTACCTGGAATGAGCGAAGGAGGTCTTCATCATCGTCGATCAATAAGATCTTTTTTCGCATTATCCCAATGTTTTCTGTTTTACATCCTCGATCTCGTAAAATAATCCATCTACCTGTGCAAGTATTTGCTGATCTGTAAAGTGCCTGCCTTTGATGGCTGATGATGGGCAGGCCGCAACACAAACACCACATCCTTTACATAAAGCACTGATAATATAGCTATGTCTCGTTTCTTCGTTGAATTCAATAGCGCTGTATGGGCAAAGCTGGTTACAGAATCTGCACCCGGAGCATTTTTCCTCATTTACTTCAGAATATACCGCATCGACTTCGATTTTGCCTTTCGCTATTCGTGCCAGAATACGGGCTGCCGCGGCTCTGGCCTGCGCAACGGTATCCGGAATATCCTTTGGAGCAACACAGGTGCCTGCAATAAAGATTCCGTCTGTCGTGGTAGCAACCGGTTCAAGTTTCGGATGACTTTCGATGAACCATCCGTCTTTATCCTGGCTAATATTGACAATACGGGCTATTTCGTGCGAATCTTCACGGGCCTCCATGCCAACCATAAGGACAACCAGGTCAGCGGGGATTTCAATAAGTTCCCGCGAAAGCTTTTCATTGACTTCTATCAGCATTTCACAGTCATCTTTCGGTGATGCCTTGTGGATGACAGGTCTGTCATCTTTTTCATACATCAGGAACAATGTCTTGGCTTCGGATGACTGGCGGTAAAAATCCTCATGCCCCTTTCCGAAAGCATGCATATCAATATAGATATCTGAAATATAACATGCCGGGTTTGCAGATTTAATCTCAGAAGCATACTTTAACGCAGTCATGCAGCAAACCCGGGAGCAATATGTATGGAATTCCTGGCTCCGGCTTCCAACGCAGTGAATAATAGCAACATATCTGGGAATTTTGCCCTCCTTAGTTTCAATACGTCCTGCACGGATCATCTTTTCCAATTCGAAAGAAGTAATAACATTCGGCAATTTCCCATATCCATAGTGTATAATGCGTGATGCGTCGAATTCCTTATATCCTGTACTTACCACAACATTCCCAATCTCCACTTCAACCGGTTTATTCTCTTCAGACGGCTTCCCGTTAATCAATCGGATGGTTGCTTTGAAATTTCCAATATATCCGGTTAGTTCTGTCACTTTTGATTCGAGGTAAACATGAACCTTTTTATGGTCCATGATACGCGTTATCCGTTCCGTAAGAAGATCACGGGCAGAGTATAGATATGGTGCTGTAAGATCGACGCGTGCAAGGTTACCTCCGAGATGGTTATTCTTTTCAACAAGATGAACAGAATTACCGGCATCGGCCAGTTCCAGGGCAGCAGTCATACCTGCAATACCTCCACCGATGACGAGTGTATTCGGACACATATCAACCGACATACTTTCCAATGCATCATGGAGCTCAACACGGCAAATGGCTGCGTAAACAAGGGCCATAGCTTTTTCAGTTGCTTCTTTGGTGTCCTTATGGACCCAACTGCATTGTTCACGTATATTAGCCATTTCAAGTAAATACTGGTTAAGACCGGCAGATCTCAAAGCACTACGGAATGTCCGTTCATGCATATTAGGACTGCAGGCAGCTACAACCACCCGGCTAAGCTGATTCTCTTTGATATCCTGAGTGATCATCTCCTGACCGGGATTCGAGCACATATATTTATAAGTTCTGGCAAGAACAACATTAGGAAGACCTGATACAAATTTAGCAACAGCTTCAACATCAACTATTTTAGCTATATTTGTTCCACACATGCAAATGTACACGCCGATTCTGCAATTTTTCCTGGCTTCCATTTATCACTTTATATTGATTGGATATGAATAGATAAGTTTTTCCTGTAGGGCTAAAGCGTCTCTGCGGATTGCTGCAAGATACATGGCCAGGGGACGATATATGAGGTGTGCCCATTTGCTGAAAGGCATCCTGAGCAACCAGGGTACAACGCATATTAAATGGATGACATAAGTGATATTTGCCCATTCATAAAGGCCGGTGCGATGAAAAACGTGCTGGGTGATTCCGGTTAAAACGATGAGAAACAATAGAATCACAAAAACCCAGTCTGTACCATGGGATTTTTTATACTGTACATAGTTTTTCTTCACACGGTTCCGGATGAAGTAAATGGTACCGGCAATCAATCCAATGCTTGCAAGGTACCCGAAAATATGTACCGACCATTGAATTGCTGGCCCTGACTGTAATTGTTCAACAAAAACCATTACCAGTACAAGCATGGTAACATATCCCAGCATAAGACCAAGATGGATGAACCATGGCATAAAAAAAGGATGTTCGCGTTTTTTTTCACACTCCGAATAACGTTTCTGGGTAAAGAAATGCCAGGGAAGCTGGTATAATTCCTTTAAATAGAGCCACCATGGAACGGCGAATTTTGTCCCTTTAATCATTACCAGATACCACATGCGGATAGCATTGATAACAAGAAAAATCGCGAGTATTGATCCAACTGTGAGATCGAATTTGTGAATGAACGGACTGGGTAAGAATGCTCCCTCTCCATCATAGATGTGAATGCTTCCCCCAGAAAATCCATAATACAACAAAAATATTCCTGTCAGTAAAGCGATCAGGAAAATTGCAAGCACCTCTGTAATCCTCGATTTAAAAAACTGACGGGCGATTCCTGTAAAGTCATAACGGGAGATAAGCCACCGGCGCAGGCTCATCATTGTTTCCCCCGGATCTGCTTCCCGTGGGCATTGTGTTGAGCATTGACCACAGTAATAACACAGCCATGGTTCAAGGGTGGTTTCAATTTTCCGGGCCAGCCCCATTTGCAGTAAGCGCATCGATTTACGCGGGAATTTGTACACATCATCAGCATGAGGACAGACTGTTGAACAATCACCGCATTGGTAGCACATTTTTACATCTTCGGCACCAAAACGTTCCAGATCATCAATAAACCTTGGATTTACTCTGATTGCCATAATGACCTCCTTAGATTGTGTGCATGTTTTTAGCCCTTTCTTCGATTTCGCTGAGAGAAAGGCTGCTCAGGTGTCCGATACCTTTCCCGCTTGTAAGACTGCGCAAAACCCCTGCGGCCACCGCGGAGGCCTGTGCCACTGTATCAGGAATGTCTTTTGGAGCCTGACACATTCCTGCCACATAAATACCACCTTTATCGGTATCGGTTGGGCTGCCATTGTAATCCAACTCTGAAAACCAACCGTCGGTATCCCTTTGTATTCCCAGCATCCTGCTAAGTTCCTCTGTACCATGTGCAGGTATTAGGCCAACTGCCAATACAACCATATCAACCTTAAATTCAACTAACTTGTCATTGAAAATATCCTCTCCACGTACTATCATTTGTCCGTTATTCATTGCAACGGAAGCCGTATGCCCCCTGATAACAAATGTCCCTTCCTGTTTGATCCGTTCTGCAAACTCTTCATAACCTTTGCCGAAAGCTCTCATATCAATATAAAATTCATAAACAGTAACATTGGGGATTTTTTCTTTTATCAGATGGGCGAATTTCAGGGAATACATGCAGCAGACTCGGGAACAGTATGGATTATATTTTTTGTTTCTCGATCCGACGCAATGAATAAGAGCAACACTTCGTGGGGGTATACCCTCCGGTGAAAAGATCCACTCTTCCTTCTGTGTTTTTTTATTAATATGTTTGGTTTTGGTAATAATCCTTCCACCTGTTGTACCTGATGCATTGGTAAGACGCTCAAATTCAAGAGAAGTCAACACATTGGGATAGGTCCCATATCCGTACTGTTCTATTTTGCTTATATCCAGAAGTTCATAGCCTGTTGCCAGAATAATATTTCCGACTTCGATATCTATCGTACGATCAATTTCGTTGAGATTAATACATTCCTTGGGACATTTTTTCATGCAGGTACCGCATTTTTTCCCTTCAGACAGGATATATGTGCAATTTATTTCATCTACCAGGTAAGCATTGGGAACAGCCTGTGGAAAAGGGATATAAATTGCTTTCCGTAAAGATATTCCTGCATCGAATTCACTTTCGACCTTTACCGGGCAGACTTCAGAACATTGATTACAGGCAACACAGGATTTGATATCGACGTATCGTGCACTTTGTTTGATTTTCACCCGGTAAGATCCGGGTTTACCGGTGACAGCCACTACTTTCGATTTGGTTAACAGGCGGATCATTTCATGTTGTCCTACAGAAACCATTTTAGGTGTAAGAATACAGGCTGCACAATCCAGCGTGGGAAAGGTTTTGTCAAACATGGCCATATGACCGCCTATTGTTCCTGTTTGCTCAACCAGGTAAACTTGTTTACCGGCGTTGGCTATCTCCAGGGCAGATTGGATTCCAGCTATACCACTCCCGATTATAAGCGTTGAGTGATTGACGGGATTTCCACCCGGTACCGCAACGAGCGAGAAAGGAACACCCATTGTGGCACAGGCCACAATGGCTTTGGCACGGTCCATTGCGTTTTCACCTCTTGCTCCATGTTCCTGGAAAGAAGCAAGGCGTATTTCATTCGTGTTGCCTCCTGTCATTGCCATCGCTTTGGTAAAAACAGGTTTAAAATAACCCGGCATATCCCCTGCAATAACAATCCTTCCCAGATTGTTTGATTTGATCTGTTCGCAAAGAATTTTCACCTCAGGATGAGGTTTTAACCCTAATATCTGGACCGTCTCCACTTCAGGAAGGTTTGCCGAATACTTTGCAATGGAATCAATATTGAGATTCCTGCTTTCTTCCATTTGGCAAAAATAAACTCCGGTTCGCATAATTCCTCCTGTATTGGTTATTTAAAATATCGCTAACCTGTCCGAGGGGACTAATTTCTAATTACACGCTGCAGTAATTCTCCATTTGCTTCACGAATTTCAAGAATCATCGACATTTGTCCGGGAAGGCAATGGGTTGCACAAGAAAGACAGGGATCATAGGCCCTGAATGCCATCTCGATCATATTCAGAACGCCATCGGTCACTTCAACGCCTTTTTTAATCAGGCCCTCAGCGGCTTTTTTAATCGACATGCTGATGGCAGCATTGTTGTTCGTCGTTCCGACAATGATATTGACTTTAGTGACAATTCCCCTGTCATCGGTCCAATAGTGGTGTGTGAGGGTACCTCTCTGGGCCTCTACAATACCCACT
>Ga0209341_10006992_pt1 | contig 10021 bp, 5 predicted proteins | sample RifCSP13_2_FD_184020 | JGI IMG/M metagenome (GOLD analysis project Ga0209341, IMG submission 184020) | Soil microbial communities from Rifle, Colorado - Rifle CSP2_sed 13_2 (SPAdes) (version 2) | ecosystem: Environmental > Terrestrial > Deep subsurface > Rock core/Sediment | place: Rifle... | reverse complement strand
ATCCAGGGCAACGTCTCGAACGACGACGGCGGCGGCGTCCGCCTACTGCAGCCGGTCGACGGGCTGATCCGGATCGTCAACAACATGATCGTCAACAACCTCGCCACGGACGCGGGCGGGGGCATCGCCCTCGACGACGCGCTGCACGTCCGGATCGTCAACAACACCGTGGCACGAAACGTCTCGACCTCGACCGCCGAGGACGCACCGATCGACGACGACGTGGGCCCCGCGCCTCCCGCTCCGGCGCGCGTCACGCTCCCGCAGGGCGCCGGCATCGTCAGCGAGCTGCACAGCCAAGCATTGCTCGATGCCAAGAACCTCCCAGCTGGAAGCTTCAGCGACCCGGTCCTCTTCAACAACATCATTTGGCAGAACAGAGCCTGCTATCTGGACGGGCAGCTCACGCTGTTCGGCACGAACGGCTGCGAGTCGCCGGGCCTGCCGAGCGCTGGGTTCATCGACCTCGAGGTGCTCGGGGGCGGGCCCTACACCAGGGTGACGAACAATCTCTGCACCGCGACCGGTCCCAACTGTCCTGCACCAGCCAACAGCGCAAGCGCAGGGAACCCAGGGTTCGACACGCCCATCGAGACCACGTTCAGCGCCCTCGCCTTCGGCGGCGACCCGACCTTCGTCACCGTCATCATGAGGAGCAAGCCGAGCGACGCGCAGGGCGACTACCACATCACGGGCGGCCCTGCAGTGGACGCCGGCGCCGCGTCCGCCTTCAGCGTCGCCGCACCCTGTGACGACTTCGACGGTGACGGGCGGCCTTTCGGCACGGCTTGGGACATTGGTGCCGACGAGCAGCCCGGCTCGATTGCGGGATGCCCGGCCATCCCCGTGCAGCTCTACTTCTCGACGGGCGGCGGGACGCTCGTGCCAGGCGTCGCGGCGCCTTATGACAACGCCGACATCTACAGCTGGAACGGGTTCAGCTTCGCCCGGGTCTTCGACGCTTCGGCGATCCCTCTGGCAGGCGCCGCCGACATCGACGCTCTCCTCGTCGAAGACAGCGACACCTTCTACATGTCCTTCAGCACCAACGGTGGAACGACTGTGCCGTCGCCTGTGGGCACCGCACAGGACGAGGACATCGTCAAGTACGACGCGGGGACCTGGAGCCTGTACTTCGACGGCTCTGACGCCGGCGTCGACTTGGACGACAGCAACGACGAGGACGTCGACGCCTTCGAGATCCTCAACGGCGGCGTCATCGTCTCGACCGTCGGCGACCCCGATGTCCCGAGCATCACGGGTGAGCAGGCCGAAGACCTGCTCAAGTGCGCCGGAAGCTTCGGATCGACGACAACGTGCACGTGGAGCTTCTACTTCGACGGAAGCGACGTCGGACTCACGACTCCACCCGGAGGCGAGAACGTCGACGGCGCGTCCGTCGATGGCGGCGACCTGTATCTGACGACGACCGGCGGCTTCACCGCCAACGGCAGCTTTTCTGGAGACAACAACGACGTGTTCAAGTGCAACTCGGTGGGCCCCGGGGCGGCCACGACCTGCAGCGGATTCTTCCTGTTCTTCGACGCCAGCGCCAACGGCATCTCCGACAACATCGACGCGATCGATCGGCCATGAGCGAGGAAGGCAACAGAGTGAGCAAGCGTCCGATTCCCTCCACCCTCACCCGAGCCGACCTCCTCAAGCTCGGCGGCCTCGGCGCCGCAGGCCTGCTCGCAGGCGGCGCCTGGGCTGCTGCAGCCCGGGGCGGTGCGTCGTCGGGCCTCAGCGCCGCCGTCCCCACGCGCGTCGGCCGCGCCGCCGCGCCCGCGGCAGCGGACAGATTCCTGCAGGTGGCCGCGACCGACGGCTACATGGCGCTCCCCGGACGCCCTGCCTACCCGGATCCCGACGTCTACGTCTTCGGCTTCGTCCACGTGGACGCCGACGCGACGGTGAACGAGCTCGACGTGTTCAAGGGCAAGGTCCAGCAGCCCGCGCCGATCATCGGCATCGTCGACGAGGACGACGTCTACTGGACGATGACCAACATCGGCCTCGTCGTGCGGCCGGACCTGGACGACTCCCACACGATCCACTTTCACGGGTTCCCGAACGCGAGCGCGATCTTCGACGGGGTCCCGGAGGTGTCGATCGCGGTGCCGGTCGGCCGCAGCTTCCCCTACTACTACAAGCCCCACCGCGCCGGCACCTTCATGTACCACTGCCACTTCGAGGACGTCGAGCACATCCAGATGGGGATGCAGGGCGTCGTCTACGTGCGCCCCGACAGCCCGTACAAATGGGCCTACGACGACTCCGCGACGGCGTTCGACCGGCAGTTCGCCGTCCACCTGACGGAGGTGTGGACGACGCCGCACGACAACCTGGAGGCGATCCAGGAGACGATCTGGTCCGACTACGAGGCCAACTACTGGACGATCAACGGGCGCTGCTACCCGGACACGCTCAAGCCGAACAACGATCCGTCCCTGCCCTCCCAGCCGCTCTCCGCTCTCATCCAGGTGAATGCGGGGGACCGCGTGCTGCTCCGCTTCATCAATCTCGGCTACGAGTCGCAGGCGATGCAGCTTCCGGGCATCGCGATGACCGTCGTCGGCGAGGACGCCTCCCGGCTCAGGAACTCGAGCGGCCTCGGAACCGTCGACCTCTCCTACGAGACGAGCACGATCTACATCGGCCCGGGGGAGGCCCGCGACGTCCTCTTCACCGCACCCGACTTCGTTTCTCCCGGCCTGACCGACCCGGGCAACGGCAAGAGCTACAACCGGTACTGGCTCCGGAACCGAAACGTCCACCGGCTGACGAACGACGGCTACGCCGGCCTGGGTGGCCAGGTCACCGAGGTTCGCGTGTACAACCCGAGTGCCCCGCTCGGCGCCCAGACCCATCCGAACCAAACGTACCCGGAGTTCTCACCGCCGCAGATCCCGGGCACCTCGCCTCCGGCCTACTACAAGAACCCGTGGATCGTCTTCTAGGAGCCGCGATGACCGCCCGCGCACGCAAGAGGATGTCGACGATCAGGAGAAGGACGTGGGCCCTGCTCGGCCTCCTGTCGCTGGTCGCAGCGTTCGTCGTCACGTTTGTCGCCAGCTCGGCCTCGTCGGCGCCGTCCTCCCATGGGACTCTCGGCACCGGCATCGAGTGCACGAGCGGGCCGTCGTTCAGCCTGAAGACTTCGACCGGCTACATCTCGCAGCCTGACGGCAACAGCGTGTTCATGTGGGGCTACACGACGAGCACCGGCTCGTTCCAGATGCCCGGGCCCGTGCTGTGCGTGAACGAGGGTCAGACGGTCTCTGTGACGCTGACCAACCCAGCGGTCGGAGGCGTGCCGGAGCCCGTGTCCATCGTGTTCCCGGGCCAGAGCGGCGTGGCGGCCACGGGATCGGCGGGCGCAGTCGACGGTGTCTTCACCAAGGAGGCGCCGCCGGGAGAGAGCGTGACGTACACCTTCACCGCCGAAGAGCCGGGCACGTACCTGTACGAGAGCGGCACGAAGCCCGAGAAGCAGGTGCAGATGGGGCTGTACGGCGTGCTCATCGTCAGGCCGGCCCTCGGCGCCCTCTACGGGTACAACGATCCCCAGACGCGCTTCAGCGCGGAGTACCTCGTCCTGCTGAACGAGGTCGACCCCGAGCTGCACCACGCGGTCGAGCTCGGGCAGCCGTACACGATCACGACGCGACTGCCCCGCTACTGGCACGTCAACGGGCGCAGCTTCCCCGACATCATCGCCGCCAACGGCGCCTCCTGGCTCCCGACGCAACCGTACGGCGCGCTCGTGCTCGCCCAGCCGTATGACCCGTTCACGAACCCGCTCCCGATCCTCGTCCGGTACGCGAACGCGGGCATGGACAATCACCCGTTCCACCCGCACGGCAACGACCTGCGCGTCATCGCCCGTGACGGGCGCCTCCTGCGCGGCCCAGGCGGCGAGGACATCTCGTTCATGGACTTCACCCGCACGATCGCGTCCGGCCAGACGTACGACCTCCTCTTCCGGTGGGACGACGTCGATCCGTGGATGACGGGCGGCGCCCCGGTGCCGGTGACGATCCCCAACCTCCAGAACCTCGTCTTCAAGGACGACATGACGTTCTACAGCGGGGATCCGCGCCTGGGCTGCAAGGGCGAGCTCCCCGTCGGCGTCACCGCGAACAACCTGGTCGGCGAGTACTACCTCCCGTGGCACAGCCACGCGGTGTTCGAGTTCACGAACTTCGACGAGGGCTTCGGCGGGCTCGCGACCGTGGTCGCCATCCTGCCGTCGGAGACTCCGGAAGGTTGCTAGCGATGAGCACGGCGAGAGGATCCACGAAACCCCTCCGCGCCGCGAGGCTCGCCGGCACCGCCCTGCTCGCCGCCGCCGTCGGGGCGCTCATCCTCGGCATCCCCGCCGCGGCGAAGAACGAGGCGCCGAAGGTCCGTCAGCTCCAGGCGAAGACGAGCCCTGCCGGCACTGCGCGGCTGGCCGTGTCGTCGTGGACGATCAATCTGTGCGCGAAGACCAACAGTGCGTGGACCATCGTCGACTCGACGACCGTCCCCATCTGGGGCTTCGCCCTCGATGAAGGAGCGGCCGGCTGCAGTGACGACACGGCCCAGCTCCCCGGTCCGGTACTGGGCATCGATACGCCGACGATCACGGCTGGCGACACGCTGACGATCAACCTGACGAACGTCAACGTCCCCGAGAAGGTCTCCGTCCTCATCCCCGGCATCCCGAGCGACGAGCTGATGCCGGACACAGCGGGAACGGCGAGCAGCAAGTCGTACACGTTCACGGTCGACGATCCGGGCAGCTACCTGTACCAAAGCGGCGTCCAGTCCGCGGCTGCGCAGGTGGGCGTGCAGATGGGGCTCTACGGCGCCCTCGTCGTCAGGGCAGCGCCCGGACAGGCATACGCTCAGTCGTGGACCGCGTACGACAGCCAGGAGGTCCTCGTCCTGAGCGAGATCGATCCGGCCCTCAACGAAGATCCGGACGGGTCGAACTGTGCACTCGAGACGCCGCCTCAACCGCCGAACTGCCACCTCCGCGACTACGCCCCCAAGTACTGGGTGATCAACGGCAAGGCGTACCCGGACACGGATCCCATCTCGGCCGTGAGCGGCGATCGCCTCCTCCTGCGCTACCTGAACGCCGGCTCGATCAACCACTCGATGGAGCTCCTCGGGGCCCACCAGCGCGTGATCGCGAAGGACGCCTTCCCCGGATACCCGTACTACGTCGTCACCGAGACGATCGCGTCCGGCCAGACCGTGGACGCGATCACGACGCCGTGCGCTGTTGGAACCCCGCCGGACACGGAGCTCCCGCTCTCCAACAGCAATATGCGGCTGACGAACGGGAACGCGTCCCCCGGCGGGATGCTCACGTTCGTCAATCTGACGGGTTCCGCCTGCCCGAGCGCGAGCAACATGGCTCCGCTCGTCGATGCAGGCCCGAACCAGACGAGTGCTGGCCCGAATGCGGTGCTCGACGGAACTGTATGGGACGACTTCGTCTCGCCCGTCGATGTGATGTGGACTATGCAGAGCGGCCCGGGAACGGTCACCTTCGCCGACCCGATCGACGTGGACACGACGGCGAGCTTCTCCCTCGCCGGCGCGTACGTCCTCGAGCTGGAAGCCGACGACGGCGCGAACCCGTCCGTCTCTGACACAGTCATGATCACGCTCGCGAACAGTCCCCCGGTAGTCGACGCGGGGCCCAACCAGACGATCACGTTCCCGGGCTCGGCGGGCCTGAACGGGACGGTCACGGACGACGGGATCACGCCCGTGACGCTCGAGTGGACGAAGCAGAGCGGCCCGGGGACGGTCACCTTCGCCCCGAATCCGAATGTCGAGGACCCGACGGCGAGCTTCTCGGCCTCCGGCGTCTACATCCTGGAACTGACTGCCGACGACGGCGTGAACGCGCCCGTCTCCGACACGGTCACGATCACGGTCAACCCGACTCCGATTCACGTCGGCGATCTCGACGGGTCGAGCACGGCTCTGCCCTCGAACCGCTGGCGCGCGTTTGTGACGATCACGGTGCACAACGGGACGCACGCTCTCGTCTCGGGCGCGCTGGTGACGGGGACGTGGAGCTTGGCCGGCGACGGCACTGCCACCCTGTCGTGCACGACCAACGGCACGGGCACGTGTCAGGTGCACAGCGGCAGCCTGCCGAAGGCGGGGACGCCCAACGTGAGGTTCACCGTGACCGGAGTCACGAGGGCCAACTCGACATACGCGTCGGGTGCGAATCACGACCCCGACAAGGGCGCCCAGGCCAGCAACGGCACCAGCAAGACGGTCAAGAGGCCCTAGCGATGGGGACCTCTGCAAGAGCCCTCCTCGAGCCGGCGGCGCGGACACGCGCCGCCGGCCGCCGAACCGCAAACGGCCGACCCGACCGCTGAGCGCTGGTGTGTCGACGCCGGTCATCCCCATCCGCAGGACGCGCGCGCCCCGCGCGAACATCCTCCTCCGGGTGGCACTGCTCGGAAGCCTGGCGCTCGCCGCCGCCGGCGTAGCCGTCTGGCTGCTCGCGTCGGGCTCCTCGAGCGGTGCCGTCGAGCGCCAGGGACCATCCGCTGCGGCCATCGGCGCCTTCGAGGAGAAGACCGGAGTCCAGCTCGTGCGCGTTGCCCTCACGGGTGGCAGCGGGATCATCGACCTGCGCTACCGGGTGATCGACCCCGACAAAGGGCTCGTCGTCCACGACCCGGACAAGCGGCCGGCCATCGTCGATGAGGCGACGGGGGGGGTGATCGGCGACCCGTTCATGGGCATGTGGATGCACTCCAAGTCCATCAAGCCCGGGGTCGTCTACTACCAGCTCTTCGTAAACCGGCAGAGGCTGATCAAGCCAGGCGGGCGCGTGTCCGTGCGTCTCGGGGGAGTCGTCCTGAGAGACGTCCTGGTGGAGTAAACGACGATGGCGGCAGTCGCACGGACCCCCGGAGCCGGAGCCATCCGCTTCGCCGTCGCGTTCGTCGCCGTTGCAGCTTGGTTCGCCGTCTTCGCGCCCGGCGCACGTGCGCACGCCACGCTTGTGCGCTCGTTCCCGCCGGACGCCGTAGCACTGAAGAGCCCGCCCGCGGTCCTGCGCCTCTGGTTCAGCGAGGCGCTCTCGCCCTCCGTGAGCGTCGTCCGGCTCACGGACGCGCAAGGGGATCTCGTTCCGGGCCTCACACTCGACACGTCGGACGCACGCTCAGGGACGCTCGCGATCGCGGTGCCGAGACTCCCGCGCGGCGCTTACAGCCTCGAATGGCGGGTGCTCTCCGAGGACGACGTGCACTTCTCGAAGGGCGGCATCGCCTTCGGCGTTGGGACGGACGCGACGCCTGCAGCCGTTCGCCGGGCTGCTGCCACCGTCGAGGGAACCGACGTCGTCTTCAGGTGGCTGAGCTTCCTGTTCCTGGCCGGGCTCGTGGGCGGGCTCGCGGTCGCGGCGCTCGTGCTCGGCCCGCTCGCGCGCTCGACGCGGAGTGTGCTCGTGAATGTCGCGGCGGCCCGCGCCCGGGCGCGGGCGCTCGGGTGGGCGGCGTTCTGCGCCGTCAATGCCGCGGTCGTCGGCATCGCCGTCCTGCTCTGGCAGACGTCGAGCCTCACGACCGAGAGCGCCCGAGCCGAGAACGTCGCGTGGGCGCTCCTCAGCGAGTCGCGCTGGGGAATGCTCTGGATCGCACGGGAAGCAATCCTCCTCGCACTTCTCGTCTCCCTCTTCGCCCTTCTTCGAGGTGAACGAGTAGACGCCCCCGCCCGGCCGCGGGGATCTCTCGCCCTCCCCGCCGCCGGTCTCCTGGCTCTCGTCCTCGTCGGAGTTCAAGCCTTCTCGGGCCACGCCGCAGCCGTCACCCCGAACGGCGCCGTCACCGTCGCGGTAGCCGGCCTGCACCTGCTCGCCGCCGAGGTGTGGATCGGCGGACTACTCGCGCTCGTCGTCGCGCTCTGGCCGCTCTTCGGCCCGCGCCGGGCTGACTCGGCAGGGCTCGCGCGCGCCTGTCTTGCACCCTTCAGCCTGCTCGCCGCTGCGTGCGTCGGCCTTCTCGCCGTCACCGGGCTCTACTACGCCGGGCGCCAGGTCGCCTCGCTCGACGCGCTGCTGACGACGCTCTACGGGCGAGCGCTGCTCATCAAGATCAGCCTCGTCCTCGCCGTCGGCGCTATCGGGCTGCTGAACACGCTCATCCTCCGTCCGCACCTGGCCGACCCGATTGCACGTCTCCTCCGTCGGCCTGCCGGCTGGACGCCGCTTCCGCCAACCCGGCTGCGATCGCTGCTCCTGGCGGAAGCGGCGTTCGGCATCTCCATCCTCGCCGCGGTAGGACTGCTCACCGCGGCCCCTCCTGCGCGTGGGCCCGAGTTTGCGCCTGCACCGGAGGCGGCGCCCGCATTCCGTAGCGGCACGGTCGAGGACCTGGTCGTAAGCCTTTCGGTCAAGCCGAACCGTCCCGGTCCGAACGTCTTCGAGCTGCGCGCCGTGAGTACGCGTCGTCCTGCGCCGGCACCCATCGAACGGGTGAGACTCCGCTTCACGAGCTCGGAGAAGAACGTCGTCTCGCCGCAGCTCGAGGAGATCGACCCCGGCCGCTACCGGCTCGGAGGTGACTACCTGAGCGACGCGGGGCCCTGGCGCATCGAGGCCCTGGTCGAGCGCGCCGGCCTCGATGAGAGCCGCGCAGCCTTCGACTGGGCCGTCTCCCAGTCGGTCGCTCCGAAGCAGGTGCTCGTCTCCAACCGTCCTCTGGAGCCGGTCCTCACGAAGGCCTCGGCGGCGGTCCTCGTCGGCCTGGCGGCGGCCTTCGGGTGGCTTCTCATCACGCGGCTTCGCGGTGGAGCGCTGGCCGATGCGCTGGTCGTCAGAACGCTGAAGGAGAAGCCGAAATGAAGCGGTTCCCACTCCTCGTGCTCGCCGTTGCGCTGCTCGTCCTCACCAGCGGCTCGCCGGGCGCCTCCCTTCCACAGCAGACGGCCCCTGTCGATCCGATCTCTCCGGCGCTGCAGGACGACCTCGATCGTCTCGGCCCGGGCGAGATGATCGGCGTCGTCGTCACACTGAGTGACCAGGTCGACCTGAAGGCGCTCCCGGGCTCGACGCGAGCGTCGCGCCTGCGGGCACTCGTCCTGGCCCTCAAGGGCAAAGCCGCCGGGACCCAGGGGCCAATCATCGGTCTCCTCGCGTCGGGCCAGGCGAGGGGAGAGGTCTCCGGCATAACGCCGCTCTGGATCTTCAACGGGCTCGCAGTCACCGCCACGGCGGACGTCGTCTACGAGCTCGCTGCTCGCTCGGACGTCCTCCGCATTACGCCGGACGAGACCATCGCTCCCCCGACCAGCCTCGAGTCCGCGGCGGCCGAGCCGAACATCGCGCTCGTGAACGCACCTGCGCTATGGGACCTTGGCTTCCGCGGACAGGGGATCGTCGTCGCGAACATGGACACCGGCGTCGACGTGAGCCACCCCGATCTCGCAGCGCAATGGCGAGGCGGGACGAACAGCTGGTACGACCCGAACGGCCAGCATCCGACGACTCCGACGGACGTGAACGGCCACGGGACGTGGACGATGGGGGTCATGGTGGGGGGCGACGCGGGCGGCACCTCCATCGGCATCGCCCCCGCTGCGCAGTGGATCGCGGTCAAGATCTTCAACGACCAGGGCGTCGCGACGACGGCGAAGATCCACCAGGGGTTCCAGTGGCTGCTCGATCCCGACGGGAACACGGGAACTCCCGACGCCCCGAACGTCGTGAACAACTCGTGGACGTTCGGGAGCGTCGGCTGCAATCTCGAGTTCCAGCTCGATCTCCAGAGCCTGCGTGCGGCGAGCATCGTGCCGGTCTTCGCCGCCGGAAACTACGGGCCGAACGTCTCCACGAGCGCGAGCCCGTCGAACAACCCGGAAGCGTTTGCGGTCGGCGCGACCACGAACGCCGACCTCGTCTGGTCTGGGAGCAGCCGCGGTCCCTCGGCCTGCGGCGAGCCGCAGACGACCTTCCCGGAGCTCGTCGCTCCCGGCGTGAATGTCCGCTCGA
>Ga0209341_10006991_pt1 | contig 10022 bp, 5 predicted proteins | sample RifCSP13_2_FD_184020 | JGI IMG/M metagenome (GOLD analysis project Ga0209341, IMG submission 184020) | Soil microbial communities from Rifle, Colorado - Rifle CSP2_sed 13_2 (SPAdes) (version 2) | ecosystem: Environmental > Terrestrial > Deep subsurface > Rock core/Sediment | place: Rifle... | reverse complement strand
GGCGCGCAGGGGTAAGCGCGTCGCAACCCGAAAGAATCAAATACGCTTTTCAAATTTTACCGAATTTACCCCGCCTGTTCTTTTTGCCGACATCGAGAAGCGCATGACGCCGCGAATTCGCGAGTTTCTCGTCCGCTCCTCGACAGGAAGAGGCAAGCGCATTCCTCCTCGCACTTGGAGGGAGTTGATAGTTGCGGTTAAGTCACTTCGTCCCGACACCGCCGCGGAACTTGATAGATTAGATGCGCTGCGCCAGTTGTCGCCTAACCTGATCAACAGAAAAGGCCTTGAGACAGTCATACATGAGAGAGACGCGGTCAACATTCTCTTGCGGATGGCAGGTTTTGGGCATAAAGACTTCCTGGATTGGACTGTTCCATCGGGTGATGAGTTGGCGCCTTTTTTGCGAGGCCTATCCGTGGCGGTCTCTCCAGAAGACCAGATGATAATGCACGACGCTAGAGTATTTGGCGACTGGAAGATGATGGATGCTTACAAAGTTGGAGCAGCTTTGTTTGGGCACGGTGAGGAAAGGCTGACTGTACTGAACGTCAATCGCACCAAACTCGAGGAAACTCTGGGCGTCGACCTACTATACTATTTCCATCATTACGAGTCTTATCTCATGGTGCAATACAAGCGGATGGTAAAAGAGAACGATGTGCTCGGCTATAGACCTGACGACAAGGCGTACGCAGGCGAAATTCAAAGAATGCGCGAATTTGAGAAGAGTTTCAGAATAAATGAACCGATCACCGCGCTCAATGATTATCGGCTAAACCCAGGAGTCTTCTTCTTCAAGCTCTGCCCGGCTGAGACGCTTGACCCGACTTCCATCGACATGATATCCGGCATGTACATACCTTTGGATTACTGGAATGTACTCATGGCGTCACCGTCGGTCGCTGGCCCCAAGGGAGGCAAAATTCTTACCTTTGAAAACGTTGAACGGCATTTCAGCAATAGCCAGTTTATTGACTTGGTGAGGTACGGATGGATTGGCTCACGAGTTGCTGAGAAAGATATGATCACTAGGATCGTTCAAGACGCACTACAGGGCAAAAGGTCTGTTCTTCTGGGAGCCAGATACCCCTATGTTGATGATAGGCGGCCCACCACGCGCATGCACCCGACTCGCGCTGCGCGCGGGCAATTCCGGCGTTCGGGCATCGCAAAGTAGTTTCCAGTTCAGCCGTCTCGACTAGACCCGCGCGAGCAGGTGATGCGTGACGTTGGGCGCTTCGGGCCGTGTCACAGGAGAGAAACGTATGGGTGCGTCGGGGTGGGAATACTATGTTCCCTATGAGGCTGATATTAGTGTTGCTTTTCAGAGACTGTGCGAGTCAGTTTATCTTGAAGTCGCCAAATGGTTTCCGACACGAACCGAACAGATAGCGCGGCTTGAAAACGACCTTCAACGTTTAGACACCCTATACCCGCAATCACGGTACGACGCCCATCAAGCGGAACTTCGGGAATCTCATGAAAGCGAGATAGTTCTCGCTCTTAAGCGGCTGCGCTCTTTGCCAGAACCTAAGACCGCCCAAGAGCGAATCCACGAACTCAGGTTGATATGCGGGACGGATGGCACTGGGACTATACTGGATATGAGAGGAGTCTCCGGCAAACCCGACTATTTTGAAGTTGCGCCTCTGACCAATGAAGCCTTAGTTGAATTCTTTGGCACTGCGCAACCAACCAGGGAGATAGTTGAAGCCAACAAGAGAGCTATCTTCGACTGTCAGAGAAGCCAGATGGGAAGTTACGTCATACTCTATGCGAACGGTCAACCATCTGAAATTTACCTCGTCGGGTTTTCTGGAGATTAGCACCCAAGACTCAAACGCGCCCAACACCGGTATCCAGCGGACACGTTTCGCTCGCGTGCCGCTGATGCCGAGTCGTTGGGCGGCAGTGTATAAAACCAATCAAGGACAGATCAACACCAACTACTTCAGGAGACAACACGTGAGAGAATACACCTTCGCTTCCATCACCCTGAAGACAGCCATCATCCATACCGTGACCTATTTTCTAATGGGAGTGCTTGCCTTCACCTTCCTCGATTACGCCAGCAAATACGCCGATCCAACGGTCGCCCACCTGATGCGCCAAACGAACGATCCATTAGTTGCAGGCGGGCCGCTGTTCCAAGTGCTGCGCGGCATCCTCTTTGGGCTAACCTTCTATCCCCTGCGGGAGATTGTCTTTGCGCGCAAGAACGGGTGGCTAATTCTCTGGTTCGTGCTGGTTGTGGTGGGCATTCTCTCGCCCTTCGGCCCATCGCCCAGTTCCATCGAAGGCATGATTTACACGATCCTGCCCATGTGGTTCCACATCATGGGCCTGCCCGAGGTCGTGATCCAGGCGCTTCTACTGGCTTTCCTCAGCTATTACTGGATCAACCATCCTGAAAAGAAATGGCTCGGCTGGGTCTTTGGGATTGCCTTCGCCTTGGTGCTTTTGTTGTCAACCATGGGAATTCTGGCTGGACTGGGAATATTACAGACACCTGCCTAATAATCAGCGCCGCCCAAGTTGTAGTCGACGGGGCGAGAGATCGCCCCGTCGACTACACAACCGGCCAGGAGACGCGAAGCGCCCGCTCATCCGGCTCCTTAGCACACAGGCTGCTGTCATCAGTGCCGCCACCGAACAACACCAGCGCGCGAGCCAGTCCGGAGGCCAATACGGCGGTGCCCCGCCGAACCGGGGCGTTGGGCCGCTATGTCTGGTACAGCGACCGCTTGTCCTGGCGCATGGAGGCAGGTAAGAAAGCCTTACCCTAAAGTTCCCTACTCGAGAGTACTGCCGTGGCAAATGATATATCGCTGGTCTTTATCGAGCTAGGAGTCGCGGTTATTGGCTTGGCGCTTCTAACCCGGCTGGCGAACAGATGGGGCTTTTCAGCTATTCCGCTGTACTTGTTGGCCGGCCTCGCCTTCGGCACCGGCGGCTTGCTTCCGCTTCAGTTTAGCGAAGATTTTGTTCATATCGGCGCAGAGATTGGCGTTATCCTGTTGCTCTTCATGCTTGGCTTGGAATATACAGGCGAAGAGTTGGGCGGCAACCTGCGCTCCGGATTGCTGGCAGGTATCGTTGACCTCGTGCTCAACTTTCCACCCGGGTTGGTGGCTGGGCTGTGGCTGGGCTGGAGTCCACTGGCTGCGTTGTTGCTGGGTGGCGTCACCTACATCTCCTCCTCGGGCGTGATTGCTAAGGTTTTAGCAGAATTGGGCCGACTGAACAACCCGGAAACACCAACCCTCATCTCGATCCTGGTGCTGGAAGACTTAATGATGGCGGTGTATTTGCCATTAGTGGCTGTCCTCCTCATCGGTCAAGGTCTGGCAGCTGCCGCTGTCTCGATTCTCATCGCGCTCGTGACAGTCGGCGCCGTGCTGTTCGTAGCTGTGCGCTACAGCCAAGGGTTAAGCCGCTTGATCGCTCACCAGTCGGATGAAGTGATTCTGTTCACCACGTTCGGTCTGGTTCTACTGGTGGCAGGCGTGGCGCAACGCTTACAGGTGTCAGCAGCGGTCGGGGCCTTTCTAGTAGGCATCGCGTTATCGGAGCCAATTGCCGGGCGAGCGCATAAATTGCTTGGTCCGCTTCGCGACCTATTTGCCGCCATATTCTTTCTGTTCTTCGGCTTGCAAATCGATCCGGCGACCTTACCGCCGGTTCTGTTGGTGGCTGTGGGTTTAGGTGTGGTGACTGCCTCGACTAAACTCTTTGCTGGTTGGTGGGCGACCCGTCATGCTGGCGTGGACACACGAGGGGGATTTCGAGCAGGCGCAGTTTTAGTAGCGCGAGGCGAGTTCTCTATCGTGATTGCTGGCTTAGGCGTCAGTGCAGGCCTCGAACCAGAGTTGGGAGCGTTGTCGGCTGCCTACGTATTATTCATGGCTGTGCTGGGGCCGATCTTGGCGCGCGTTATAGAACCGCTGATTGCTACTATCAGAAGAAGTTTGGCGAGAATCTTCTGGCCTTAGTCGCGTCCGCCTCTTACGCCAGGGAGGAGGAGGCAGGCTATTCCGAACCAATTTACTCAAGATCAGCAGACAGGGGTACAATCGTAGCATCCGGTCGCTAAGGAGGCTACGAAAGCGTGAGCGTTGAGATTAATGTCCGGGGGGGCAGTCTGTCGGTCGGCGGCGACGTCGTCGGGCGCGACAAGATCATCAACAACATCCAGAATATCGTCCAGCGCGCGCTGACGGCCTCGGAAGAGGCCGAGCAGGACAAGGCCATCGAGACGAAGTACCTGGCGCAGGGCGTGAAGACCTTCGCCGAGCGCCTGCAGGCCCGCGCGAGCGACGCCGCCGACAAGGCCAGCCCGTATAAGGGCCTGCTCGAATACCGCCTGAGCGACGCCGAAATCTTCTTCGGCCGCTCGCAGGCGATTGCCGCGCTCATTGGCCACCTCCAGCGCGGCGCGCTCACCGTCCTGCACGCCGAGTCCGGCGCGGGCAAGTCCTCGCTCGTCCAGGCGGGCGTCATGCCGCGCCTGATCGGTTCCGGCCACCTGCCCGTCTACCTGCGCCCCTACAACGTCGAGCCGTCCCTGGCGCTCAAGCGCCTGTTCATCTCGGACCTGGGCAACACGCCCCTGCTGGCGACTGGCCCGCTCCGGGATTTCCTCAAGCAGATTGACGCTCTGCTCGGCGAGCAGTGCCGGATTTTTATCTTCCTTGACCAGTTCGAGGAGTTCTTCACCCAACTGGAAGAGCCGGCCCGCGCAGAGTTCATCCGGGAGCTGGCGGAGTGCATTGACGACGAGAGCCTCTCCGCCCACTGGGTGCTGGCGATGCGCACCGAGTTCTTCGGCAGCCTGGCCAGTTTCCGCCCCACCATCCGCAACCCGTTCGACAACGACATGCGCCTGAGCCGCCTGACGCGCGAGGAAGCGCGCGAAGTGGCGCTTGAGCCGACGGCGCGGCGCGGCATCGCCTTTGAAACCGAGGCAGTGGACGTGATGCTCGACGACCTCGGCGGCAAGACCATCCAGCCGCCGCAGATCCAACTCGTCTGCTCAGCCCTGTACGAGGAACTCCCGGCCGGGGACAAGACCATCACCCGGCAGCTCTACGACTCGCTGGGCGGGGCGGCGGGCATCCTGGGCGGCCACCTCCAGCGCGTGCTCAACCGCTCCCCTGAACAGCGCCCGGTGGCTCAACGCATCCTGGAGACCCTCATGTCCGCCGACGGGCGGCGCCTGATCCGCTCCCGCATGAAGATCATGGTGGAGCTCAATGCCGCGGGCCAGCCGGTCGCCCCCGCCGAGCTCGACAAGGTGCTCGATCAGCTGGTGGAAAGCCACCTGCTGCGCGTCCACGACATCACCTCCAGCGCGCAACAGGGATACGAGACGACTTCCGGCCTCTCGTTTGAGCTGACGCACGACTACCTGCTGGAGCAGATCAAAGTTGACCCGGCGGTGCAGGCGCGCAAAGCCGCGCAGGAACTGATCGAGCAGGAGGCGCAGAACTTCGAGCGCTTCAAAACGCTCTTGAGCGACGACAAGCTGGCGATCCTCGCGCCCCGCCGGGACGAACTGGCGCTGAATGACTCGGCCAGGAAGCTGCTCGACCTGAGCGAACAGGCTGTCCGGCGGCGCCGGGGATACCAGCGCCTGGGCATCGGGGCGGTAGTGCTGCTGGTCTTGCTCGGCGCGCTGGCCTTCGGCGCCATGCTCGTCAGCCGGAATCAACAGGCCATCGCGCAGACGCAGGCGGCGCAGGCCGGCCGCCAGCGCACTACGGCGGAGGCCGCGGCCACCTCCGCCTCTTACGACCGGGCGACGAGTGAAGCGGCGGCGCAGACGGCTAAACAGGAACAGGATAAAGCTGCCGAAGCCGCGCAGGCCGCCGTCGCCAACCAGACCGAAGCCGAAGCCGCCGAGGCGACCGCCGTCGCCCGCGCCGATCTCGCCAACGCCGTCGTCCAGGGGCTGTTCGACAAGAGCGGGTTGGTCCCGGTGGGCCACCTCCCCACCCAGCTTGCTTTTGATGGCAAGCAGTTGTGGGTCATTAACCGGGATGACAACGCCATTCAATCCATTGACCCCGTCAACGGCAAGGCAGGCAATCCAATCCAGGTGGGGCAAGAACCGCGCGCCATCGTTTATGACGGGCGCCGCCTGTGGGTATCCGACTCAGAAGATGGCACGGTCATGGCTATTGACCCAAAGACCGGCCTGAAAGAGACGGTCATTGACGTGGGCGACGAGCCGCGCGGCCTGGCCGTCGAGGAAAATCATCTGTGGATCGCGGATTACACCGGCAACGCCGTCTATACCGTTGACCTGAGCGATGATTCTTTCGTCGGCGACCCCATCCCGGTCGGCGGCGGCCCCATCGCGCTGGCGTACGACGGCGCGCGCCTGTGGGTCGCCAATTATTTCAGCCACACCGTGCAGGCGATTGATCCTCGCACGCGCTTGACAGGAAAAGTCTATTCCACCCCCGGCCCGTGGTCGCTGGCCTTCGACGGCCGGAAATTGTGGGTCGCCAATTACGACGCCCACACGGTCACGCCGATTGACCTGGCGCAAGACTTTACGGGCAAGCCCATCCCCGTCGGCCACAACCCCATCGGCCTGCTGTTCGACCAGCAGCGCATCTGGGTGTCGAGCTACGGCGACAACCTCATCCAGGCGATTGACCCGGCGGCGCAGCAGGCCGGGGTGCCGATCCCGGTCGGCACGCTCCCAGACGGACTGGCGTTCGACGGACAGCGGGTGTGGGTCGCAAACCGGCAAAACAGCACGGTCCAGGCCCTCGACCCGATTTCCGGGGACCTGCTCCCGGCCCGCCCGGTCTCTGACCCGCCGGTCGCCCTCGCTTTTGATCGCCGCCGGGTATGGATCGCGTACCCGAACCGGAACGTCATCCAATCCATTGACCCAAACACAGGCGCCATCGTCTCGATCATCGGCGTTGGGCGGAATCCCCGGCGGCTGCTCTTTGATGGGACGCGGTTGTGGGTGAGCAACTATGACGATCACACCGTGCAGGCGCTCGAAGTTGAGACGAACCGCCTCCGCAGCCCCATCCGGGTGAACCCGGGGCCGCTGGCGCTGGCCTGGGATGGAGACCGGCTGTGGGTCGCCAGTGACGTCAGCGGGACGGTGCAGGCCATTGACGGCGAGGCCCAGCAGGTCGTCGCGACGGTTGTGGTTGGGAACAGGCCCTCGGCGCTGGCCTTCGACGGGCGGCTCATCTGGGTCGTCAATCAAGGCGACCAGACGGTGCAGACGATCGAGGCCGGAACTCAGCACACCGACGGCATCACGTTCACGGTGGGTTATGGCGCCAGCGCGCTGGCCTGGGACGGGCAGCGCGTGTGGGTCGCCAACGGGGAGGACGATACCATTCAGGCGATTGACACCGCGGCGCGCGAGGTCCAGCCGCCCATCGAGGTCGGCAACAACCCGCAGGCTCTGTTTTACGATGGCCTGCTCCTGTGGGTGGCGAATTACTGGAGCAACAGCGTGCAGGCGGTGGACCCGGCCACCGGCCGGCCGGGGACTGCCATCCCGGTGGGCATCGGGCCGTTCGCCTTTGCCTTTGACGGCAAGCAGCTGTGGATCGCGAACTACGATGCGAAATCCCTGCAATACGTCATCATCCGCTAAGAATTCAGGAACAGTTCCCTCAGGCTGGAGGCTTTGAGTGTGAGGAATAATTCTCAACCCCAAGACAGCGGCGAGCAGCAACCTAACCTGCTGTCGCCGGAACGGAGCCGCTACCTCTGGCGGCGTTTATGGGCTTACGCCGGGCGGCGGAAGTACCGTTGGTACCTCGCCATCGCGGGCATCGTCGTCTCGACGCTCATGCTGATGGTCGTCTACCTGTTGATTTCGCCGCTGCTGGACGTGGCCCTTCCGAACGGCCTGAACCCCGCCACGCGCGAGGCGGGCCTGCGACAGGCGGCGCAGATTCTGCTCGCCATGGTCGGCCTCACCCTGCTGGGCAACCTGATCAACCGCCAATCCAACGCCTTCGTCGCCCGCCTGGCGCAGGACATGATGGTGGACCTGCGCACCGATTACGCCGCCAGCCTCCTGCGGCAGGGGATGACGTTCTACCGCAAGCACGAGGTCGGCGCGCTCCTGTCCATCGGCATGAACGACGCGGAGGTCATCAGCAGCTTCTTCATGGACGAGCTGGCCGGCCTGCTGAACTACGCGGCCCAATTCGTCTTCGCCCTCGGGGCCATGCTCTACCGCAGCCTGCCGCTGTCGGCGGGGAGCATCATTTTTACCGGCCTCCTGTACGGCCTGAGCCTGCGCCTCATCGTCCCGCGCACCCGGCGGCTGGCGGCGGCCTACAGCCAGCAGCTGGGGCGGGTCAACGCCGTGCTGGACGAGACGCTGAGCGGCGTGCGCGACATCCAGATTTTCACCCAGCAGGAACGCATCATCCGGCGATGCCGCGCCGCGCTCAAAACCCTGGGCGATTATCTGGTTGGCGCGCGGAACCTGTCCTACTGGAACAGTTCCGTGTTCTACATCGTGGATGGGCTGGGCCAGTCGCTGATTTACGGCCTGGGGGTCTTGGTCACTATCCTGGGGCTGTTCCGGTCCGGCTTCACCAGCGGCCAGCTCGCCAGTTTCGTCGGCCTGTTCTCCAACTTCACCAGCCCGGTCAAAGCCCTCGGCAGCGCGGCGATCAAGGTGCAGTCCATGCTGGTCGCCGCCGACCGGGTGTTCGCCGTAATGGACACCCCGCCCGAAATCCAGGAAAAACCGGACGCCCGCGACCCCGGGCGGCTCAAGGGGCACATCAAATTTGAAAACGTCAGCTTCGGTTATGATCCCAAAGACCTGCTGGCGTGGAAGCTGAACAGCGTGAACCTGGAAATCCTGCCCGGGGAGAAGGTCGCGTTCGTGGGCGGGTCCGGCTCGGGCAAAAGCACGCTGATGAATTTGGTCGCCCGGCTTTATGACCCGACCGGCGGGCGGGTGACGATTGACGGGTTGGACGCGCGCGACATGCAGATCAATGCGCTGCGCCGCAACTTCGGACTGGTCGCTCAGAACGTCATCCTGTTCGAGGGGACGGTCGCCGACAACATCCGGTTTGGCAGACCGGAGGCGGATGAGCAGGCCGTCGAGGCCGCCGCCCGGATCGGTTACGTGACCGAGTTCGTCGGCAAACTGGACGACGGCTACGACACGGCGCTGGACGCGGGCGGCCAGGGCCTCAGCGGCGGGCAGAAACAGCGGGTGTGCATCGCCCGCGCCGCGCTCGTGGACCCGGCCATCCTGCTCCTCGACGAGGCGACTTCCGCGCTCGACGCACAGAGCGAAGCCGAGGTCGCCAAATCGCTCGACGCGCTCAGTCGCGGGCGCACGACGCTGGTCGTCACCCACCGCCTGAACACGATCAAGAACGCCGACAAAATCGTGGTGTTGGGCGCCGACCAATTCGGTTTCAGCGTGATCAAAGCCGTGGGGACGCACGACGAGTTGATCGAGAAATCTGCCGAGTATCTCACGCTGTACGGCAAGATCAGGAAGAAATCCATCCTCCTGCCCATCGGCCCGCGTTACGACACCACCCCCGCCCTGCCGACCGTGATCGGCCTGGCGCAAGCCTACAATGCGCCCGTGCATCTGCTCGACTTTGGCCCGCTCAAAACAGATGGCGCGGACAAGCACTTTGGCGTGACGGTGATTCCGGGACAGAATGTGTTCTCACTCAACCTGGCGCATAAAACGCGCGTGGATCGGGTGGTGCAAGAACTGAAAGGCGAGGGCCTCAAGGTGAGCGTCATTGAGCCGCCCGAGGGCAGCGCCGACTGGGTCGAAGCGACGATCCGGGTGGTTCAAACGACCGACGCCTCCCACCTGGTGGCGGTGGACAACGTGATGATCCCCATGGACAAGTTGCGGGCGGATATCCGCACCATTGAGCGCAAGGCCGCCGTCGAGTACATCCTGGTCAGCCCGCTGGCGGCGGTCGAGTAGCAAGCCGTGCCCCCCCGATTTGCGGAATGCTCAGCGGGCCTTGCCT
>Ga0209341_10006989_pt1 | contig 10023 bp, 6 predicted proteins | sample RifCSP13_2_FD_184020 | JGI IMG/M metagenome (GOLD analysis project Ga0209341, IMG submission 184020) | Soil microbial communities from Rifle, Colorado - Rifle CSP2_sed 13_2 (SPAdes) (version 2) | ecosystem: Environmental > Terrestrial > Deep subsurface > Rock core/Sediment | place: Rifle... | reverse complement strand
GCCCACCACATGGCGGCCCGTTTCAACCGCGACGCCCACTTCCTTTTCGACCACCGCATCTTCGGGATCGTCTCCGATGGCGACTTGATGGAAGGTGTCTCTTCCGAGGCCGCCTCGCTCGCCGGTCACCTCCGTCTCGGCCGGCTGGTCTACCTCTATGACGACAATCGAATCAGCATCGATGGAAGCACCGACCTGACCTTCACCGAGGACCGCGCTGCCCGTTTCCAAGCCTACGGGTGGCACGTGGGCCACATCCCCGACGTCGAGGACTTGGAGAGCATTGATCGTGCCTTACAGGAGGCCGTCGCCGACCCGCGCCCGTCGCTGATCGTCTGCCGCACGCATATCGGCTATGGCCTGCCGACGCGTCAGGACACGGAGAAGGCTCACGGGGAGCCGCCCGGCGAAGACGAGCTACGGGGCGCGAAGAAAAGCCTCGGCTGGCCCAACGAGCCGAGTTTTCTCATCCCGGACGAGGCGCGAACCCCCTTCGTCGCCGCCGCCGCCCGCGGGCGAGAGGCGCACGGGATCTGGAACGGCCGACGCGAAGCGTATCGAAGGGCCTTCCCGCACGAGGCTGCCGAACTCGATCGGCGGTTGTCCGGCGCGCTGCCCGCCAATCTCGCCGCCCTTCTCCCGCAGTTTCCGGCGGATCCGAAGGGCATCGCCACACGGGCCGCCTCGGGCAAGGTGCTGAACGCGTTGGCACAGGAGATGCCCGAGCTGATGGGGGGCTCAGCCGATCTCACCGTCTCCAACCAGACCGCGCTGAAAGGGGAAGCCTTATTCACGGCCGGAAACGCTGGCGGACGCTATCTGCACTTCGGCGTTCGCGAGCACGCCATGGGAGCCACTCTGAGCGGTATCGCGCTCCACGGCGGGATCATCCCCTACGGCGGCACCTTCCTCACTTTCTCCGATTACATGCGACCTTCCATCCGCCTGGCAGCGATGATGGGCGTGCGCGTGATCTACGTTTTCACCCACGACTCGATCGGCCTGGGCGAGGACGGCCCCACGCATCAGCCCATCGAGCATCTGGCCGCGTTGCGCGCCATTCCCAACCTGGTCGTCCTTCGCCCGGCCGACGCCAACGAGACAGCTTTCGCCTGGCTGCAGGCCGTCGAGCACATCGGCGGCCCGACCGCGCTGGCACTCACGCGGCAATCCGTCCCGACCCTCGACCGGCGTCATTACGCTTCGGCCGAAGGTCTCCGGCGGGGGGCATACGTCTTGGCCGATCTCGGGGAGGGACGGCCGCAGGTGATCTTGATGGCCTCCGGCTCGGAGGTCGAGCTGATCCTGGCTGCCGGCGAGAGCCTCGCCGCTGAAGGGATGTCGGTCCGGCTGGTTTCGTTCCCATCTTGGGAACTCTTCGAGAGTCAGGACGGGGGCTACCGGGAGGCGGTTCTCCCTCCGGACGTCCGCGCACGCGTGGCGGTCGAAGCAGGAGTGAGCCAGGGCTGGGAGCGTTGGGTGGGCGACGCGGGTGCGGTTGTCAGTCTGGAAGGCTTCGGCGCCTCGGCGCCGTACAAGGAGATCTATCGAAACCTCGGCCTCACGCCGGAGCGCATCGCTGCCGTGGCGAGACAAGTGCTCGAGCGATTGGCGGTCTCGCCGGAGGTGGGGTGAGAAACCCGGTTTCTGCCGCCGCCTCGACATGAGCCACTCGGAGTAGCGTTGTGATTGTCGCCGTCGCGTGCGACCACGCAGGGTTTCCGTTGAAACGCCCCATCCTGGACGCGGTTCGCGCCGCCGGCCATCAACCGCTCGATCTGGGGACCGACTCGGAAGCGCCGGTGGACTATCCCGACTTCGCCGCGGCTGTCGGCCGCGCCGTCCAGAGGGGGAATGCCACCCGCGGAGTCCTGATCTGCGGCTCGGGCGTGGGCGCCGCCGTGGCTGCCAACAAGCTCAGGGGGATCCGCGCCGGCGTATGTCACGACACCTACTCGGCGCAACAGGCGGTGGAACACGACGACGCCAACGTGTTGGCGCTCGGCGCCAGAGTGGTGGGAGAGGCATTGGCGGTGGAACTCGTCCAGGCCTTCCTCAAGGCGCGCTTCAGCGGAGAGGAGCGCCACGTGCGCCGGTTGAAGAAGATCGAGGCGCTCGAACGGGGCGAAGGTGAGTAGCGCCTCCGCCAGTGACGGCGCAGGTTCGGGCGATCTGCTCGCCCGCCCGGCGGGCGTGGGGACAAGGGTGAGGGCGCCGTGAACCGAATTCCGTCCCTGCTCGCCCTGGGCCAATCCCTATGGCTGGACGACTTGCAGCGCGGGATGATCGAATCCGGAGAGCTTCAGCGCCTGATTTCGGACGGCGACATCCGCGGGATGACTTCCAATCCGACGATCTTCGAACAGGCGATCGCCGGCAGCGAGATCTACACCGCCGACTTGCGGCAGATGGCCCAGGCCGGATGGAGCGCCGGGCGCGTTCTCGACCAGATGATCCTGGACGACATCCGAGCCGCGGCCGATCTCTTCCGCCCGCTCTACGAGTCGAGCGGGGCCGGCGACGGTTTCGTGTCGCTCGAGGTCCACCCGACACTGGCAGATGACACCGAGAACACCCTCGTCGAAGCCCGCAGGTTGTGGGCCGCCCTCGACCGCCCCAACGTCATGATCAAGATCCCGGCTACGGCGGCCGGCGTCCCGGCGATCCGGCGGGCTATCGCCGAAGGCATCAACATCAACATCACGCTCATCTTCTCGCTGGTGCGGTACGCCGAGGTGATCGAGGCCTACTTGCTCGGCCTGGAAGAGAGACGGCAGCGCGGGGAAGCCCTCGATCACTTGTCCTCGGTGGCGTCGTTCTTCGTCTCACGCGTCGACTCGGCCGTCGACGCCAGGCTGGACCAAGTGATTCGCGAAGAGCGACCGGAGGCCGAGCGCGCCGCCGCGTTGCGCGGCCAGGCTGCGATCGCCAACGCCAAATTGGCTTACGCGCAGTTCCAGGCCGCCTTTCGCGGGGAGAGATTCGAGAGGCTGCGAGCGCATGGGGCGCGGCCTCAGCGTCCACTATGGGCCTCGACCAGCACCAAGAATCCTGCCTACCTCGACACCTACTATGTCGACAACCTGATCGGGCCGCAGACGGTGAACACCGTGCCCCTGCCAACGCTCCAAGCCTTCCGTGAGCATGGCACGGCGGCGCCGACCCTGGAGCAAGACCTGTCCGCTGCGCGCAGCCGGCTTGAGGCCCTGGAGTCCGTCGGTATTTCCATGGAACAGGTCACGGCCGAGCTCGAACGTCAGGGTGTCGCGAAATTCGCCGCCTCGTTCACCAGCCTGCTGAAGACGATAGAGAAGCGCGTCGCCTCGGCCCGTAAGGAGATCCGAGCGATCCAGCCGCGGCTGCAGCAGAACCTGACGGCGCTCGATGAAGGCGAGGTCGGGCGGCGGCTGTGGGCCAGGGACGGATCGCTCTGGCCCGGGAAGCCTTCGAACTGGCTTGGGTGGCTCGAGCTGCCGCAAGAGGGAAGAGATCAGGTCGAATCGATCGAGGCCTTCGCCCACGAGGCCGTCGACCAAGGATTCAGTCACGCTGTGCTCCTGGGCATGGGAGGATCGTCTCTCGCGGCAGCCGTCCTCGCGGGTCGAGCAGCGGGGGAGGTCGGGCTGAAGCTGCATGTCTTGGATACCGTCGAACCGGGCGCGGTCCGCAAGGTCATGCGCGCCGGATCCCGGCCGCTCGTCCTGGTTTCCAGCAAGAGCGGAACGACCGTCGAGCCCCTCTCGCTGCTCGAGGTCTTCTGGAAGAAGGTCCGCCGCAAGGGCGAGTCGTTTGCCGCTATCACCGACCCCGCAACGCCGCTCGACGCCTTGGCCCGGGGCCGCCGCTTTCGCAAGACCTTCCTGGCCCCGCCGGACGTCGGCGGAAGATATTCCGCCCTTTCCGTCTTCGGGCTCGTCCCCGCTGCGCTGGCCGGCGTCGACCTGCAGCGTCTGTTGGCAGACGGCGCCGCCATGGCGCGCCAGTGCGCTCCCGATGTCGAGGCCGCTCGCAATCCTGGACTCTTCCTCGGCGCGCTCCTTGCCGCGGCGGCGCAAGAGGGACGCGACAAGGTCACGCTCTTCGCCGACCCGGAAAACGAGTTGTTTCTCGGGTGGGTGGAGCAGCTCCTGGCCGAGTCCAGCGGCAAAGACGGGAAGGGCCTGTTCCCGGTCGTCGGCGAGCCCCCGTCGGCCCCGGCTCGGTATGGATCCGATCGGCTCCTTGTCTATCTTCGATCCCGGGGGGACCTCGACGCGAAAGTCGACCGCTGGGTCAGGTCCGGTATCCCGGTCGCTGTCGTATCGGTGGACCCTGACTCCACTGCGATCGGGGCCGAGTTCTTCCGCTGGGAAGTTGCGACGGCCGTCGCATGTCATCAACTGGGAGTCAACGCCTTCGACCAGCCGGATGTCCAGCGTGCCAAAGACGCCGCGCGGTCGGCCCTGGCCGATCGGCTTCCGTTGCGAGAGGCCGTGGAGGGCGGGCGACCCTGGGTCCTCATGGGTCCGGCCGACGACGCCTCCGCCGGTGACGACGATCTGGTCCAGGGGCTGACCTCCATTCTGACGAAACTGCACGCCGGCGATTCCTTTGTTTTGTTGGCTTACCTCCCACAAACCCCTACCACTCAACGTGCCTTGGCCCGAATCCGCAGGCAGGTTCTGGACCGCCTTGGGAATGCAACCCTTCTCGGGTTCGGACCGCGCTACCTTCATTCGACAGGGCAGCTGTTCAAAGGCGGACCCGATCGGATGGTCGCGCTCCTCCTTCGCGCTTCTCCCGGAACGGACGTACCGGTCCCGGGCGAGGCGTATACGCTGGGCGGGCTGATGAGCGCCCAGGCGATCGGGGATTATGAAGCGATGAAGTCGATCGGCCGCCGGGTCTACATGCTTACCCTGGATTCGCCGCGACACCTCGCCGAGCTCGCTCGATCTGCCGGACCCGCCGCCCAGCTCGCCGGCCAGCAACGCACGCCCGGCAAGGGATGAGCCGCGGCGAGCATCCCAGAAGGCGTAGGTCCGATTCGGCGCCGCCGCCAAAGGGAATCCTCGCCGGCGAGCGCGAACTCATCTTCCAGTACCTACCCGAAGAAGTGCGAGCCAACATGCTGCGGCGAGGCTCGGAGTCGGCAGCGTTGTGGAACGCCTTCTATCCGTTCGCTCACTCCGGGCTCTCTCTGCGAGCTTGGCTATCGCTCCCACGGCTGTGGGGTTCCTCGGCCGAGGGCAGCGACGACGACCAACTGATGCCCTGCTTCTGGGGTCTCACCGTCGACGGACAGCCGCTGGGCGGCCTTGCCGAGTCGGCCTCGGACGTTGCGGGCCGTGAGGACCGCCTCGAGATCGACCTGTTTCTGGTGGGGCGCCGCCATCTGGTGGCGGTCGAGGCCAAGATCGACGGTGTCCCGGGGCGCTGCGGACGTTACGACAGCGGGCGTTGCCCCGAAGTGCACGGCCCCGACGCGGCGTGCCGCTATTGGGAAGACGGGCCGGCGTCGTTCGAGGCGGCGTTGGATTTCGGCATTCGACCCGTCCGAGACCAAGAGGAGCCGCCGCCTTGTGCGATCCACTACCAGATGGCGCGGACGCTGTTGGGCGTCGAGAACCTTGCAAGGCGCAAGGACCTTGTTCCCCATCTAACGCTGCTCATGCCTCAACGCCGTTGGCCTGCTCTGCGGGGAGGATGGCAGGACTTCGCTGAGCGCGTTCGCGACGAAGAGCAGTGGAGGCGATTGCGCGTTATGGCGTGGGAGGACTTGGAAGGGCTGAAGAGATCTTGAGGCCGTTGTGGAGGAGGAATGAGACAAGAAACCGGGTTTTCTTTGGAAACCCGGTTTCTCCAGGAGGACGTCAAATCCGAACACGGACAGCGCGTGCCGCGTGCGGGGGCGAACACAAGCCGAAACGGAAGAGGCTGCCGGACCGCCGATTCGCCCATTGCTTCGGAGGGAGAGCCCTAGTCGGCGCGGCGCAAACGATCGGCGGCGACCGCCAGCGACATCGTGCCGATGAGAAGAAGCATCGCCAGCGCGATCATGATCGGCAAGCGATTGGCGAATCGGAGCTGGCCAAAGAGATAGACGGGGAATGTTGGGTCCGGGCCGGCGAGAAAGAGAGCCAACGCGAATTCGTCGAAGGAGACGGTGAACGCCGTCAGGAACGCCGCCACGACCGCCGGGGCCAGGATCGGCACAACGATCCGGCGCAACGTGGTCGGGTAGTCGGCCCCAAGGTCCATCGCCGCTTCTTCCATGCTCACGTCGAACCCACTCAACCGCGTTGACACGATCAGCAGGACATACGGCAGGCTGACGACAGTGTGCGCCAGCCCGATGGTCCAGAGCGAGCGATCGATGCCGAGCGCGGCGAAGAGAAGAAGCAAGGCGACCGCCAGGACGACGAACGGCACGATCAGCGGCATCACCGTCAAGGCGATCAGCATGGTCTTGCCTCGGAACTGATAGCGGGCCACGACGATGGCGACCATCGTCCCGAGGATGGTCGCCGCGAAAGCGCTGCCGAGGCCGACGACCAGACTATTGCGGGCCGCGCGCAACAGGCCGTCCACCTCCAGCACCCGGCGGTACCAGTCGAGGGTTAGGCCGCGCAAGGGGAAGCTCAGCACCGTGTTGTCGTGGAGGGAGAACAAGAACAGGAGCGCGATCGGGAGGTAGAGCAGGATCAACAGGGCAACAAAGTACAGCGCCAACCCGGATGGCTGGGTGTGTGGGGGCCATCCGCGGGCGCGCATCAGATGTCCACCAGCCGGCGAACGTCGACCAGGATCGCCGCCAACGCCACGGCCAGCAGCGTGGCGACGAGCATGACCATCGCCAGGGCGGACCCGAGCGGCCAATTGGCGGCCTTGGTGAAGAAGTCCTGGATGATGTTGCCGTACATGCTGCCCGAGCTTCCACCGATAAGCAACGGCGTCACGTACTCGCCGACGGTCGGGATGAAGACCATAAAGAAAGCGGCTACGACTCCAGGAAGGCTGAGGGGAAGTACGATCCGCAGGAAACGCCGGACCGGCGGAGCGCCGAGATCGAAGGCGGCCTCCAGGATCGACGAGTCCACCCGGAGCAGCGCGGCATACATCGGCAGCGCGGCGAACGGAATCCAAACGTAGATCAGGGTCAATACCACCGCCCCGCGGTTGTAGAAGAAGAAGCGAAGCGGCTCGGCAATCAAGCCCAGGCCCAGCATCAATGAGTTCAGGGCACCGCCCGAGCCGAGAATCAGCTTCCACGCCATGACCCGCAACAAGTAGCTGGTCCAGAAGGGGATGAGCAACAGCAGTAAGTACGTAGGCGCTCTCCGGCCGGCGCGGAAGGCCAGGAAGTAGGCGATGGGGTACGCGAGAAGGGTGGCGATGACGGCCACCAGGAGGGCCATTCCCGCGGAAACCACCAGCAGTCGGACGTAGCTTCCCGTTTCGAGCAACACCTGGTATTGCTCGGCGGTGGGCGTCCAGGCGCGCAAGATTCCGCCGCGCATGTCGCCGCGCGAGCTGAATGCCGCCATCAGGGTCAGGGGGACGAGCAGGAACACCACGAGCCACAGCCCGGGCGGAAGTACGAGGGCCCAGAAGGTCCGGCGGCGGTCCATGGGGATGGCTGTGATCTAGCTGGGTTCTACAGTATACGTCGACGTCGTCCGTTGGATTCGAGAGCAATCACCCCTCACCCCCGCCCTCTCCCCGAAGGGGAGAGGGTAGGGTGAGGGGCGATCTAACGAAAGCGTGTCGGCACTCGCCTATGGCGCGGCTTTCACTTCCGCCCACATCGCCGTCCAGTCATCTCGCTGCTCGGCGGTGAGGTTAGGGGTGAAGTTGGTGTTCTCCAGGATCGCCGGATCGTCGATCGAGAAGGCCGCCTTGAGCGTCTCGTCGGTGATGGCGTTCATCACGTCCTGGTTGGCGTGGCCATAGTAGAAGAGATTGACGACGTTGTTGCCCGTCGCCTCGGCCAACTTGGCGTCGAGGAACTTCAACGCCAGATCGTAGTTCTCGGTGCCCTTGCGAATACAGTAGACGCCGACCCAAGAGTTGCGCCCTTCCTTGGGGTTGGCGTAGGCCACCGGAACGTCCTGACCGAGCAGGGTGGCGTAGGCCCCCTGCCAGGCGTAGGCGACCCACACGTCGCCATTGGCCATGGCCTCGATCAGCTCGGGTTCGCCGGCCCAATAGAAGAGATTGTGAGGGCGCTGGTCGATCCACTCCTGCTTGATCTGTTCGAGCTGGTCGTCTGTGATCTGCGTCTCATCCCAACCATGGATGTAGGAGGAGACCGTCACGGCTCCCGGGCCGTCATCCCAGGTCGAGATATGGCCGCTGTAGGCGGGGTCCAAAAGGGCCGCCCAGGAGTCGATGGTTTCGGGGACCATGTCGGTCCGGTACAGGATCGAGGTGAATCCCCAGTCCCAGGGGATACAGTACTGCTTGCCGTCGAACTGGCCGAGGGCCTTCATGCTGTCGGGCACCTTGTCCCAATTCGTCAGCTTGCTCGTGTCGATTTCCTCGACCAGGCCCTCGTCGACGTAGAACTGAATCCAACCCGTGTAGGGGTGGAAGATGTCGGCCTGATCGCCGGCGGCCATCTTGGCGTAGATGTCGGCATCGGAGGCGCCGAACTCAAAGCCGACGTCGACGTTGGGATAGGCCTGCTGGAAGTCGGTCCAGAAATCGGGGGCATCGTAACCTGCCCAATCCAGCACGGTGAGCGAGCCCTCTTCTTGAGTTGGTTCAGCCTCTTGCGTGGGTCCCGCCTCGGGAGGTTCCGTGGCCGCGAGAGGGGGTGCCGCGCCGGCGCAGGCCGTAAGGAAGAGCGCCACGGCGCTCAGGCCGATGAATATCCGGGGGTGATGGAACGTCCGCATGATGTCTCCTTGGGGGGATCTCCGAAAAGCGCAGCGAATGGAGCTACCGCGAGTTGAGAAAGCCGCCCTCCTTTCGTCGCCGCAGCGCCGGCTTTTCGGACAGATTACCTCCAATTCTACAACGAGTGCAATCACAAGGACCCACGATCTGCTCGACCTCTTGGGGGGCAGTCAAATGAGGGGCTCGCCGGAGATGCCCTCCGGGATCCCCTGAGGGATGCCCCCTGCCGGGTGCGAAGCGCGACGCAGCGCGATCCCGAAGGACGCCGGGACAGGTGTGCGAAGAGAAATCGCTCTTCGCCCTCGACCCTCGTCGGGGCATGCCTAGGGTACACACCCGCGATGCGCCGAAAGGGTGCCCGCCCTCACCCCTTCGGGTGCACCCTGGGTGTGCGCCGCCTTGGCGCCCTGCCCCCTGGGGGCGCCCGCCCTTGGCGCACTGGAGAGTGCGAAGGGGCGTAAAGGGCGAATGGCGTGGCGGTCTGCCCCCTGGGCGCCCGCCCTTAGCTCAGCCCCCTGGGGGCGCCCGCCCTTGGCGCACTGGAGAGTGCGAAGGGGCGTAGAGTGCGAAGGGGCGTAGAGACCGAAGCGGTGAGGGCGCATCCCCTTGGGGGACTTCTGCTCGCCCGGCTGAATCCTCTGGCGATCGCGCTTCGCCCTCCGCCCTCTTGGATAGGGTTTGATTCTGGGAGGATGCGCCTGCCGCGACCGTTGCCCACAGGCCGACAGCCGGGCCCCAGGCCCGTGCCCGCTTGGCCTCCAGGCTCCGTCGACTGGCGACACCTTGTTCATCCCAATGACTCCCCTTGACATATAGAACACCCGTGCTATCCTAGAACAAACGATCTACCAGAGGAGGGAGAGATGGCGAGGGGAAGTCGAGGAAATGGGCGTGAGCCGGAGGCAGCAGCGGATGGACGGGAGGCCGTTCTCGAAAAGGCAATCAACGACATCCTCAAGCAGTTTGGCGACGGGGCGGTGATGAGGCTTGGGGAGGCGTCGCACCTGGAAGTGGAGGTGGTGCCGACGGGGTCGCTGGCGCTGGACCTGGCGCTGGGGGTGGGGGGCATCCCGCGGGGTCGGGTGACGGAGATCTTCGGGCCGGAGTCGTCGGGCAAGACGACGCTGTGCCAGCACATCGTGG
>Ga0209341_10006987_pt1 | contig 10023 bp, 8 predicted proteins | sample RifCSP13_2_FD_184020 | JGI IMG/M metagenome (GOLD analysis project Ga0209341, IMG submission 184020) | Soil microbial communities from Rifle, Colorado - Rifle CSP2_sed 13_2 (SPAdes) (version 2) | ecosystem: Environmental > Terrestrial > Deep subsurface > Rock core/Sediment | place: Rifle... | reverse complement strand
GCTGCGGTTGCGGTCAGGCAGAGGTCGAAGGCGCGGGTCGCGGTGGGCCAGAGCAGGTCGTTGTTGTAGGTGAAAAGGGACTCGGAATACTGGACCACGGCGCCGCATGGATCGGCCGTCACAAGCAAATCGCCGTAGCGCATGGCGGAAAGAGCATACTTCGCACACGAGTCCCAGGTGCCCCCAGCGCACAGCGACTGGAAGTAGCTCGCCGCCTGGGGCCAGTCGAGGCCGATGTAGGAGTTGGCCTGCTGATAAAAGCGGGCCGTCTCTCGCCAGGAGATGGCCTGGCCGTCGAGAGGCCCGAAGCGCTCCGCCAGGTTGAGGTCATAGATCCCCTGCTCGAGGAAACCCTGAAGGATCTTTTCGACTCCACGGTTGCGGAGCGCAGTGGCCATCAGGCTGTTGACCTCGGCGAGGCGATAGGCCGGATCGCGCGCCCGCATCGCCAGAAGGGCGCGCAGGCACCCCGTCCAGTCGCCTTGACCGAAGAGCGCCTGGGCCTGAGCGTAGAGGCCGTCGAGCGAGCTAATGTCGAGCGTAGGGCTGGGCGAGGCGGGCACGGAGGTGGGGCTCGGCGTGAGGGTCGGCACGTTCAGCGCCTGGAGCGCCTGGGCCAGTAGCTCGGCCGCCCCGGGGTAGCCCGGCTCGAGGGCGAGGAGGTATTCAAATCGCTGTCGCGCAAGCTCATAGCGCCCCTCGAGCAGATCTTGCACGCCGAGGTCGAACTGCTCCTGGCTGGTGAGGGCGAGCTGGGTCCCGCGTGCCGTGATGGCCTGGCCTTGCCCGGCGAAGTAGCCGCTCAGGCCGCCAACGGTGAGCGCCAGGGCCATCGTCGGAGGAATAAGCCATAGCCATCGCAGCGAGCGAGGGCGCCTGGGCCCGGGCGGCCCGCTGCGCGGCGTCACGGGAGGTGTCAGGGGAGATCGTGTCACGGAGGGAAGGCGGCTTTCAAGGCGCCGGGACGTCGGGGCCGAAGGAGCTGGTTTGCGTGAAGATTTGATCGCGCAGGGCTCGGATCTGATCTGCAACGGGGCGCAACACCGCAGCGCCATCTGGCAGGGTGTAGAAGCCGACCATGCCGGGCGGCCCGATGACACCTCGATGGTAGGACTCCTGCGGGAGTTGAACCGCGAGCCAGCCGAGCTGGATCATCTGATCGAGGTTCATGTTGGTGCGAATGCCCGATTGGAGCTCAGCGTAGAGTGTCGGCGCACGGGTGACAAGCGTCGGGATGATCCCCGGATTGAGAACGCGGTCGAGAATGGCAAGCGCCACCTGCTGTTGGCGCCGGGCGCGGCCGAAATCTCCTTCGGGCCCCGTGCGCGTCCGGGCGTAGGCAAGGGCTTCGGCGCCGTCGAAGTGATATGGCTTGGCCTCGAGCCCCATGCTCGGGCGCCCGATAGGAGCGATCCGGATCGGCTCATGCACCAGGACGTCGATGCCACCGATCTCGTCGATCAGGCGCTCGAACGTGGCGAAATCGACGACCGCATAGTACTGGATCGGGACTCCGATCAGGTCCTCGACCGTCTGCATGGCCAGGCCGGGCCCGCCTCCAGGAAGGCGGCTGGCCTCCCCGTTGGGATAGGCCGTGTTGATCCTGTTGTGCCCGAAGCCCGGAACCTCCACCCACAGATCCCGCGGGATGGAGAGCATTCCGCCCTGGCGGGTGAGGGGATCGAGGGTGAGAAGGATCATCGAGTCCGTGCGGGGCGGGCCCGTGCCCGCACTCCAATCCCGATAGTCGAGGCCCATCAGGAGGATCGTCACCCGCTCCTCGCCCGTCCATGGCTGCGGGGTCACCTCCGGGATTTCCACCGGCGTCACACCCGGCTCTGGCGTCACGCCAGGAGGAACATACCCCGAGGTCTGAAACGGGCGAATTCCGGTCAGGCTCCAGGCCTCCGCAAGATCCCGCGCAACGAGATGAGCGACGACGCCCATCAGAACGAGGGCGCCGAGGTAACCAAGAACAAGCAAGCCCGCAAGGGCGCGGGGCGGCTTGCGCGCGGGCGCGGGCCGCCCAGGAGGCGTGAAGCCGCCGGCAGGTTGGCGAGCCGGCTGGGGGCGGGTGCGGGCCACAGGTTGGGTGTCGCCGGATTTCAGGGCCATGGGCGGGCCGATTATATCCCCATCGGCGGATGGCACCGGTCGGGTTCGCCCAGGACCGGCGCTCGGGCATTTGGGCACCGGGTGATTAGTGATCGGTGGTCAGTGATCAGTGATGGGCGGTGGACCACCGCCCATCGTCCATGGTCCGTCGTCTGTGGTCCGTGTGATAATAGGCTGCTTCTGGATCCCTCTCCATGGACCGCGCTGCCATCCCCTCCCCCCACCCTGTCCTGCGGTCCAACGTCCGGCACCTGGACTTCGACGTGTTCTGGTATGGCGTGTTGGCGGGGAGCACCCTGGCGTTCCTATCCGTCTACGCGGCCCATCTCGGCGCCTCCGGATTTCAGGTGGGCTTGCTCACGGCGGGGCCTGCCGTCGTAAACCTTGCTTTCTCGATGCCCGCCGCCCGCTGGCTCAACGGGCGCGAGATCTTCCGGGCCACGTTCCTCTCTTCGTTCTGGCAACGAATCGCTTATCTGGTCCTTCTCCCGCTTCCCTGGCTGCTGGCCGACGCGTATCAAGTATGGGCGCTGGTGGCGCTGGTGGCGGTGATGTCGGTGCCGGGGACACTTCTTGCGATCGCCTTCAACGCCATGTTCGCCGAGGCCGTGCCGGCCGAGTGGCGCGGCCAGGTTGTCGGCCGGCGCAACGCGCTGGTGGCGGTGAGCCTCACCGCGGTATCGGTCGCGTGCGCCGCGCTCCTCGAAGGGGTCGATTTCCCTCTCAACTACGACATCGTCTTCGCCCTCGGGGCGGCCGGGGCGCTGCTGAGCACGTATCATCTCGGCCGCCTCCGCCCTCCATCCCATCCGGAACCGGGGCCAGAATCGGCGATCGCCGCCGAAAAGTCCCGCCTGGCCATCCTGCGCGCCGATCTCCTTCGCGGCCCTTTTGGCCCTTTCCTCGCCGCCTATCTCCTGTTCTACGCGGTGCAATACGTCCCCATCCCGATCTTCCCCCTGTTCTGGGTGCAGGAGCTCCAGCTCTCCGATGGCGCGATCAGCCTCGGGAATGCCCTCTTCTATGCCGGGATGATCTTGGCCTCGCTTCGGCTCGGCGCGTGGAGCGCAACGCACGGCCATCGGAGGCTTCTCGTCGCCGGCGCTCTCCTCTACGGCTCCTACCCCCTCTTGAACGGCCTCGCTCGCGGCGTCCCGCTCTTCTGGATCGCCTCCGCTCTTGGTGGCGCTTTCTGGGGCGTCATGAACGCCGCGCTTCTCAACCGGCTTCTCGAGCGCGTTCCCGCGGACGACCGGCCCGCCCACATGGCCCTCCACAACATCGCCCTCAATCTCGGAATCCTGCTGGGCTCGCTTTCGGGCCCCGCTCTGGCCGGCTGGGTGGGGCTGCGCTCGGCGCTCTTCGCCGGCGCCGCCCTCCGCCTGCTTTCGGGGATCGTGTTCGCACTGTTGGCATAGGGTCTGTATCGTCGAAGGACCGTGGCCGCGACCCCCACCCTGCCTTCCCCCTTCAGCGGGAGGGTTGGCGTGGGGTGGACGCGGTAGTAGCTCCCCTGCGTCGTTCTCGTCTCTACGCGAGCCCTCGCGGCCGCGCTTGCCGCGCCGGCCCGAGTCGGGGGATAATCTCCCCGGCGTATCAGGCCGGCGACTTTGCCCAGGGGCTGCGCGCGCAGGCAGCCATAGGCAAGGCTCCGCCCTTGGGCCGGTCTCGATCGCGGGAAGCCCGACATGGAATCTTTCTCAAGCCTCCATCCAATCCTTCAAGCCCTGGCCGCCACGGGCTTCACCTGGTTCCTTACCGCTCTCGGCGCGGCGGCCGTCTTCGCCTTCCGCAAGATCGACCGCCGGGTGCTCGACGGCACTCTGGGCTTCGCCGCCGGCATCATGATCGCCGCAAGCTTCTGGTCGCTCCTGGCGCCCGCGATTGAGATGGGCGCAGGCGGCGATCTCCCCGCCTGGTTTCCCGCCACGACAGGATTCCTCCTCGGCTGTCTATTCCTCTTCGGACTGGACCGCCTCTTGCCACACCTCCACCTCGGTTTCCCCATCGACCAGGCCGAAGGGGTCCGCACCCAGTGGCAGCGCAGCATCCTGCTCATCCTGGCGATCACGCTCCACAATATTCCGGAGGGCCTGGCGGTGGGCGTGGCTTTCGGCGCGGTGAGCGCAGGCGTTCCCTCGGCCACCCTCACCGGCGCCATTGCCCTCGCCCTGGGCATCGGGATCCAGAATCTCCCCGAAGGAACGGCCGTAGCCGTTCCGCTGCGCCGGGAGGGGATGACTCGCCTGCGAAGTTTCTGGTATGGCCAGCTCTCGGCCATCGTCGAGCCCATCGCCGGCGTCATCGGCGCAGCGGCGGTCACGCTGGCACGGCCGATACTCCCCTACGCCCTCTCCTTCGCCGCGGGCGCGATGATCTTCGTGGTGGTCGAGGAGCTCATCCCCGAATCGCAGCTCGGCAAGAACACCGACCTCGCCACCCTGGGCGCGGTTTTCGGGTTCGCCACCATGATGACTCTCGACGTGGCCCTCGGCTGACCCGCGCCGACTTGCTCCACCGATCTCTACCCTGAAACCCGGACATCGTCACACCGGGCAGGCCGTCGCCCCACGGCCTCGACCTCCGGCGCGGCCGCCTGGCGACCGGCCACGTTCCTTTGGCCCGAGTCTTGCACCTCGAGGGGCAGGAGGCCGAATGGAGGAAATCAGGGCAACTCCGGTCGAAGAGCTCCGTAAGCGCCACCCCGATCAAGCGACGATCGACACAGCCACGGCCGACTTGCTCCGGGCCACCGCCTCCCCCACGATCCTGCCCCCGCCCGGTCATGGTCTCGCGAAGCAAGCCCTCACCCAGGCCCCTCCACCCGTCGAGGATGGCTCCCGAGCGCCTCTCTAGACGCTCGCCCACCCCCACTTCTGGGCCAAGCGGACCCTGGCGTCCGAAAACCGGTTGGGGTAGATTAGGCGCGACGGAGCACTCATGAGGAAGTGCGACTTCTGCGCGCAAGAAATCCAGGACGAGGCGGTCTTCTGCCGCCATTGCCATCGCGATTTGCCGCGCAATGAGAGGCTGGCGGGCAAGAAGCGCTGTGCCCACTGCGCCGAGTGGATCGAGAGGGGCACGATCGTCTGCCCCTATTGCACCCACGACCTGGTCCCCAGCACAGGGATGAGCCGAGTCTATCGGCCGGACCGTCCCGACGCGGCTCCCCGGTCGTGGGATCCTCGAGATGTCTTGCGCGGCGGGGCGGTCCCTCCGTTCACCTCGGGGGGTGAGCCCGAGGGCGAGAGACGAAGCGTCCTGGGGCGGCTGGGGATCAGCCGCCGTGAGGAGAAGCCGCCAGAGCCCCCGCCCGTCCCCATCCAGGCCTCTCCCCCCCCGGAAGAGCCTGCCTCGGGTCCGCGGCCTGGATTGATTCGGCGCCTGATGACCCCCCCGCAGGCCGGGACGGACGCCTCACGGCCACGGCCGTCTCAACCGAGACAGATTGCGTGGGGAGCGGAACCGCGGCCCCCCGATGGCCCTCTCGCCCCACGTCTCTTCGCCACGCCTCCGGAGCCTGCCGCAGAACGTCCGCGCGTGCGCCACCGGGTCCCTTGGGGCCGCCTGACGGCACTCTTCCTCCTCGGAGGGCTGTTCGTGGTTGCCCTTGCTGCGGTCCGGGGAGGTTGGCTCGAAGGGCTGAGCCTCGAGAGCCTGCTGCGCGCATTTGCCGCCCCATCCGCCACCTCCGCAACGGCCACGCTCACGGGATCCGCGCAGGCAACCGCGCCCCTCTTGCCGGGGCCCAGCCCCACCTCGCCACCGACGAGCGCGGCCAACGGCCCCACGGGGACTCCCGATCCCGCCGCCGACTGCGTTTCATGGGACGAAGTGACGGTCGCCAACGAAGGCCAGACGTTGTGCGTCTTCGGCGAGGTCGCCGGCCGGTACGTCACCGAGGAATTCCCGATTGTCGTCTACTTCAGCAGCGAGCCCGGGGCGTTCATCATTGTCGACCGCCTCACCCCACACCCGGAGGTGGACCCGGGGGTGTGCGTCATGGTCATCGGGGAAGTCGAAGTGATGTCGCGTGTCCGTCCGGTGATCGACGCGCAGGGAGAGATCCTGTTCTGCCAGTGACGGCCAAGAGGCGAGCGTTCCTCCGCAAGACACGCGGTCCGGCCGCCCTCTCTCGGGCGGCCGGCTGATTGATAGGCAGGCGCAGCCCGGTGATTGGAATTGCGCAGGGGGTCAGGCCGACGAGAAGAGAGGCGCGTACGCCTTGGCCGAAGCGACGAGCGCCTCGCTCTCCGTCTCACTGAGGGGGCGGAACCTTTCTGCCGCCTGAAGCACCGCAGGCAGGAGACGCAAGTCGCCGGGCGTGGTTAGCGCCGCCACCGGCTTCGCGAGCACGAAGCGCAGGCAACCCTCGATCGCCTCGTCATCCCCGAACGGCTCATACCAGGTGGTGTACTTGTGGGGGCGGTCACCCCAGGGCGCCCGAGTGAAGGCCTTGATCACCAAGACGCCGACCGCTTTCTCCGCCGCGATCGTCAGCAACCTCTCCGCGGCGGCGCGAAACGCAGGGTCGGCCCACTGAACGAAATTGAGGGGGGTCATCACCGTCTCGAAATCGAAGCGCTCGAGGGCGACCGCATGGACTGCAGGCGCTCGATAGCCGTGGCCTGTGATTCCGAGGTGACGGACGAGGCCACGCTCGCGCGCCTCCAGAAACGCCTCCATGGCTCCCCCCGGGGCGAGGATCTGATCCAATTCCTCCATCTCACGGATGGCGTGTGCCTGGTACAGATCGAAGGATCGGGCTCCCAGGCGGCGCAGCGAGCGGTGGAGCTCATCCCACGCTCCCTTCCGCTCCCGCTCCATCGTCTTGCAGGCCAGGAACACCGAGTCGCGGTTTCGCTCCAGCCATGGGGCCAGGCGGGTTTCTGCCTGGCCGTAGGAGGGCGCCACGTCAATGTGGTTGACGCCGCGGCTCAGGGCAAGGTCGAGGGCCGCATCGGCTGCGGGCTGCGTCACCTCCCAAAGGGCGGCCGCCCCGAAGATCGCCAGAGAGCTCTTGTGGCCGGTTCGGCCTAGTGGGCGAGTTTCCATGGGATCACCTCAGTCGGCAATAGGTCGGAAGAGGGCGGAGGTGCCCGATCAGTGACTGGTGATCGGTGATCGGTGGTAGGTGGTCGGAGATCGCTCGTCGCTCGTCGAGCCTGCCGGTGATCGATCGTCCGTGGTCAGTCGTCCGCTTATTGTACGTCGAATAGCGATCGCGAGCAGGAGGGGCGGCGCCTAGTGTCCCGGACCGCCGTCGTCGTTGTCGCCAGACGCGGTAAGGCCCGTCACAGTGAAGGTGGTGGAGGGGACGGTGAAGGTGGCGGGGAACGTTGGAGTGATGCTGGGGAGCACGATCGTTGTCCTGGTGGTTGTAGCGGTCGGTGATGGAGTAGGCGTCCGGGTTGGGGTCGGGGTGAGGCTGGGATTATGCGTCAGGGTGAGGGTGGGCGAAGGCGTCGGCGTCCGGGTGGCAGTTGGTGTTCCGGTGTCGGAAAGACGGCCCGAGGATCCTGTGGTGTGCGAGGGTGTGGGTGTGCGGGAGACCGTTGGCGTGGCCGTCAGATCACCGGCGGGCGTCGTTGGCCCCGCCTCCTCGCCGGCTTCGGGCGTCGAGGTGGCCAGCCCCCATTCGGCGGCCATTGTTTGCGCAACCGCGGTGAGCATTTGCTCCGGAAGAAGCGTGCCGGACCATGTTCCAACAAGCTGGGTGGCGAATGCGCTCTGGGTCTGCGCCATCGCAGTGCGTTGGAGATCGGTGAGGCCGCTGCTGGAGCCGGTGCTGCCCTCGGCCGAGCCCGAAGAGCCGAGAAAGAAGTCGAGGAGCGCCGGGGCCGCGAGCGGGCTGGCGCAGAAGAGGAGCAAGGCGACGGCCGCCAGCGAGGCGACCGCCATCACCGCCCGCTTGCGCCGCCGGCCCGCTCCTGTGGCAATGGGTCGGAGGTTGTGGCCGCTCGTCGCCCCGAGATGGATAACCGGAGGCCGGTGACCCTTCGGGTCGAGCGCGTGGGCCAGCGCGCTCTGGAAGGCGGCGTTCATCTCGGCGATCGAGGCGAAGCGGTCGCCGGGATCTTTGGAGGTGGCCTTGAGGATGACGCGCTCCACGATTTCGGGGATGGCCGGGCTGAGGCTCCGGGGAGAGGGCATGGGTTCGTTGACGTGCTTGATGAGGACGGCCATTGGGGTCTCGCCATCAAACGGGACCCGGCCGGTGGTCATCTGATAGAGAACAATCCCGAGCGAATACTGGTCGCTGCGCGCGTCCACCTCCGTAGCCTGCACTTGCTCGGGCGAAAGGTAGGAAGGTGTGCCGAGAATCGCGGAGCCCGTAAGGCTGACGGAGGCGTCGGCTACATGCGCCAGGCCGAAGTCGGTCAGAAGGGCGTTCCCCTGTTCGTCGAGCAGGATGTTGGAGGGCTTTACGTCTCGATGGACAACGCCCTGCCTGTGAGCGAAATCAAGCGCCGCGCTCACCTGACCAATGATCCGGCCGCCATCCCGGGGGGAGACCGGGCCCCGCGCCAGCCGTTCGGCCAGGCTGCCGGCCGCAAAATACGGCATCACAAGGTAGACGGTGCTTTCCTCGACATGGAAATCTTCAACTGGGACGATGTGCGGATGCCGCAGCTTGAGAAGCAGGCGAGCCTCGCGCTGGAAGCGGAGCACGACTTGCGCGTCGGCTGCGGACGAAGCCGTGAGGATCTTGACCGCGACGATGCGGTCCTGCTCCGTGTCGCGGGCCCTGTAGACTACGGCCATCCCGCCCTGGCCGATTTGCTCCATCAAGCAGTAGCGGCCGATTGTCTTCCCGCTCAGCGTTGCCATCTGCCAGGCTTTCCCAAACCTCGCGGACCCAGGACTGAGCGCCACGCGATCCGGTCTGTGCAAGGTCCAGCGGAAGCCCCAGGGCGAGCTTGGGGACTCCAGAGGACGCGGCCGCGCCCAGGTGTGATCCGACCCAGTTTCAGTATAGGCGTGGAGAGGCGGGATTACGCCTTACAGGAGGCTTTCGGCTGCGGGGAGGGAAGGCCGCCCCGAGTGTTGGACGCTCCCCATGGCAAGGGATCGGGGCTCAAGGAGACAGCCGGCGCGCCAGACTGCCTGGGCTACCAGACCATCCACTTGGACGGCACGATTTCAACGATCGTGGAGTACTCGCGTTCTTCGGCGACGGCCCAGTCATACTTGGCGTGGAATGCCTCGGCGACGGGCGCCGGCGCGGCCTGGAGCACGTTGGCCACCCCCTCGCAGATCACCGGATGCGATCCGTCCTCGAGGGCCAGGGCCACATGGGCATTGGCGCGCAGATTACGTGCCTTCACGCTCTCCGGGTCGACCGCAAGATAGATGCAGCCAGCACTCCACACGAACCAAACCGGGACGAGGTGGGGCCGTCCGTTCGCGCGGACCGTCGCAATCCACAGGTTGCGTTCGCGATCGAGCTTGCGCAGGGCTTCTTTCGAGGGGGAACTCGGCTGCTCTTCGCTCTTGGAGCTCTCTTGTTCGCCGGATTGCGGAGCGGGAGCGACCTGGCTCAAGCGGCGACGGGCGTCAGGCTGTGGTAGAGCTCGACGATCTGGTCTGCAATGAGCGGCCAGGCGAATCGCTGGGCGTAGGCGACGGCTTGCCGGCCCAGACGAGCGCGCAGATCTCCATCCCGGATCAGCAGGCCGACCTTCTCAGCGAGCGCGGTGGCGTCGCCCACCGGAACGTGGAAACCGGTCTCCCCGTCCCGCACCAGGAAGACCAGGCCTCCAGTCTCCGAGGCGACCACAGGCGTCCCGCAGGCCATGGCTTCGAGCGCCACCAGGCCAAACGACTCGTAGTGAGAGGGGACGACCACGGCCTCGGCCGCCGAGTAGTAGTAGGGGAGAGTGTCCTGATCGCGCCGGCCCAGGAAGG
>Ga0209341_10006979_pt1 | contig 10030 bp, 7 predicted proteins | sample RifCSP13_2_FD_184020 | JGI IMG/M metagenome (GOLD analysis project Ga0209341, IMG submission 184020) | Soil microbial communities from Rifle, Colorado - Rifle CSP2_sed 13_2 (SPAdes) (version 2) | ecosystem: Environmental > Terrestrial > Deep subsurface > Rock core/Sediment | place: Rifle... | reverse complement strand
TGGAAAGGGAAGTAACCTGGAATCCATGAAAATGATACCGGTAAATGCTGCCAAGGAGAAACGAGACCATTGCCAGATAGGGCAGCACAATAAAATAAAAAATATCGTTCATGCCAGGCTGTATTTATTTAAGGAATTATGCATGTTGCGGGGAATCTTCATCATTCATAGGGCATTTTAAGAACACCTTATCATTTGTGGAGAGAAAGTTAAACCTTTCAAATTCCGATTCGGGAAAATCTGTTTCCATGATTTTCACGAGAATGCGGAGTGTTTCTTTGTAAACGTTGTCATTGGTCCGGAAGGAAGCAATCATTTTGTGCAGGGCGGGAATCATTAACGAATAAACCAGCTCCTCTGCCAGCTTCACATCGCTGAGTTTCGGGAGGAGGGTAAGAATATTCGGAAGGTGGTCAGGCAGTTCGCTTCCGCATTCATTACCGGCTATTTCCTGTTCTTTTTTCAAATTAGCGAGAAACACACCCCGTTTATAATCTTCACCGTATAATACATAACCGATATCAAGATAGCACAGTGCTTGTATATCAAATGTGCTGATGTAATATTCCTGTTGAACCGACAGGGGCTTGTGGCGAACATGTGAAATAAAGCCGCTGAGGCTTTGGGTAATTTCCATACCGTAATCTGAAACGACCTGTTCCCAGGACTCCGACAAAGCGTCCTGTCCGGGGTAGGGATACCTGAACATTTCTGCCAGCAGGGTATAATGGTTCATCGCGTTCATTTTACAATCCACGTTCGGGCTTTTCAAGGAAACCGAATCCGGTGTTCCCTCTTCTTTCATCAGTTTCCTCAATCATTTCAATGGCTTCCTCACGGTGTGCCGGAGGAATGACAAACCTTTCGTTGAAATCTGCCAGTGAGGTCAGCCTGAATACGGCATCTGCAGTTTCCGGTGTAAAACCCGAATCCCGAAGCGAGGCAGCTGCTTCTTCACGGGTAATATCGCCCACGGTAACCGATCGCCGGTGCAATCTCACGCTCATCAGTTTTTTCAGGACTTTTTGAATTACAGCAATGTCACCTGCACTGAAAAGGCTGGCCAGGTATTTCATCGGGAGCCTTGAATTTTCAATATCATCCCAAAGGGAAGCGCTTGCCGTATGATACTTATTATCGCCGTTGATTTGAGCCATGGCAGGAAGCATTGGCGGAACGTAGAACAAATTTGGGAGGGTACGGAATTCGGGATGCAGAGGCAATGCCAGACCCCATTCCATGACATACTTCCACACCGGTGATTTTCTGGCCGCCTCGATCGTAGAGTCAGCAATTCCGCATGTTTTTGCTCCTTTGATCACTTCGGGATCATTTGGATCGAGATACAGGCCGAGTTGGTTGTTGATAAGCTCTTTTTCTTCACAGGAGGCGGCTTCTTCCAGGCGATCTGCATCATAGAGCAAAACTCCCAGGTACCTTATACGTCCTACGCATGAATGCATGCATGCCGGAATCTGTCCTGTTTCAAGACGGGGATAACACAGGATACATTTCTCGGATTTACCGGTATGCCAGTTAAAATAAACCTTTTTATACGGACAGGCCGTAATGCACAACCGCCATGCCCTGCATCGCTTCTGGTTGATGAGCACGATGCCGTCTTCTCCTCGTTTGTAAATTGCTCCCGAGGGACAAGCGGCAACACAGGCCGGGTTGAGGCAATGGTTGCATATCCTCGGCAGGTAAAACATAACCATTCTTTCCAGCTGAAAAAGTGCATCCTGCTCCGATTGACTTAAATCTTTAAAGTTGACGTCATTTCTCGCATATAAGGGAGAGCCTCCCAAATCGTCATCCCAGTTCGGGCCTGATCCGGGAGTCATTTTTTCCCCCGTAATCAATGAAATTGGTTCAGCAGTGGGTTGATCGTCGCCTTCGGGAGCATCGAACAGTTTGTTATATTGGTAAGTCCATGGTTCGTAATAGTTATCCATGGTTGGTAAATGGGTATTGTGGAAAAGGACTTTAAGTCCCCTGAATTTCCCGGCACCTTTCAGGGTCACTGAGTCTCCGGTACGCTCCCAACCACCCCTGTATTTTTCCTGATCTTCCCATTTTAAGGGATACCCTGTTCCCGGCTTCGTTTCCACGTTGTTCCACCACATGTATTCAGCGCCCTTCCTGTCGGTCCATACATTTTTACAGGCTATGGAACAGGTGTGGCATCCAATGCATTTGTCCAGGTGAAAAACCATGGATATTTGTGACCTGACATTCAACATAATACTTGTTTTAAAATGTTAAAAAGTAACCTGTTCCAGTTTCCTCACCAGTACAAAGGTATCACGGTTCACACCCACGGGTCCCCAGTAATTCATATGGAAAGTAAACTGTCCGTAACCTCCCACCAAAAGGTTGGGTTTGAGATGCACCCTGGTCAGGCTGTTGTGTCCGCCCGCCCTTTTATTGCCTCGCCCTGGTGATTTCGGAACCGAGTAGGTGCGTTCCGGTGAATGGTAGATGATACATATGCCGGGCGGAATTCGGGAACTCACGCAGGCACGGGTACAATACACGCCATTGTCATTCAATACCTCCACCCAGTCATTGTCCTGTAATCCCAGTTCCCCGGCATCTTTTTCACTCAGCCAGCAAGGTTCCATACCCCTCGAAAGGGTTAACATCCTCAGCGTATCGCCAAAGGTTGAGTGGATATGCCATTTCCCGTGTGGGGTTAAAACATTAAGCACCCTGGCTTTTCCGTCAATAACCGATTTTCGCAGATCACCATATAACTCAGGACGCGGGGAAGGTTTATAGGTAGGCAGATTTTCACCAAACCACAGGTAACCTTCGTGATCGAGGTATAAATGCTGCCGGCCCGTAAGCGTTCTCCAGGGTACCAGGTATTCGGTATTTAAGGTAAAAGCTGAATAAGCCCTTCCATTATTCATCAGTCCCGACCACAGAGGAGAATTCAGCAACCGCCGGGGCTGAGCTTGCAGGTCGTTGTAAGTAATATTGAAATCGTTATTTGCTGTGCTTACCCTGCTAAAATCCACACCGGTCTTATTTCCTGCATCGGTGAACGCCCTTTCACTCAAAATGCCGTTTGTTACCGACGACAGGAGGAGCACTGCGTTGATAGCCTCGGTATCTTCTTTAATGGAGGGATAAATTTTGTTATCTACCCTGTTTACGTGTTCTTTGTCTTGCAGCAGATGATCATAAAAATCCTGGCACGGATAGGATATACCATGGGCGCCGAGTCCGCCTCGGACAGTATCACCCAGGCTGATAAATTTTTCATAGATCCGCGTATAGTCTCTTTCAACGGTTACTATATGATGCATGGACTTTCCGGGAACAGGATCGCATTCTCCCCTGAACCAGTCTTTGATCGCTGTTTGGGAGATTTCGCCACGGGTATCATGACCGATCGGAACATTAACTATATCAAGCACCGGTTCGGGGAAGTGCTTTTTGGCCGTTTCGCTGGTAACCCTTGCAATTTCGCGGAATATCTCCCAATCGCTTTTGGATTCCCACACCGGTGGGATAGCCGGCGAAAGCGGATGAATGAAGGAATGCATGTCCGTACTGTTCAGGTCGGCCTTTTCATACCATGAAGCAGCCGGAAGTACAATATCCGAATACAACGCCGAGGTGTCCATCCGGAAATTGAGATCAACCACCAGGTCCATTTTGCCTTCGGGTGCGTTTTCCTTCCATTCGATTTCCCTGACAAACTCGCGGGCTACCTCATCGGCGATATCATTATGATGGGTTCCCAGGTAATGCTTCAGGAAATATTCATGTCCCTTGGCACTGGACAACAGGGCATTTCCTCTCCAGATATACCATATGCGTGGAAAATTCATCTCTTCATCCGGATTTGAGACCGAATATTTCAGCTCTCCTTTCTGCAGTTTACCGATCACAAATTCCTGTATGCCTTTATCATCAATGGCGCCTGAATTTTTGGCCTCACGGGCAATTTCAAAATTACTTTTGTTATATTGGGGAAAAAAAGGCATCCAGCCGTTTCTTACAGCCCTAACAATCAGATCGGCAGAATGCCGGGAAGCAAACTCATTTTTTGGCACGGTATTATAATCAGCCTGGTTACCATCGTATCTCCACTGGTCGGAATGAATGTAATGCCATATGGGAGACTGCTGAAACCTTGCCGGGATATTCCAGTCTTTACCCGACATGATTGCTCCCCATGAATCAAAGGGAGCCAGTTTCTCCTGGCCCACGTAGTGGTTCATTCCTCCGCCATTCACGCCTATGCATCCTGTGAGGATCAGGGACATGGTGGCTGCCCGGTATATCAGGTTACTGTGATACCAGTGATTTACCCCCGCACCGATGATGATCATACATTTGCCATGAGTAGCTTCGGCTGTCCGGAACCATTCCCTGGCAAACTTGATAACCGTGCCTGAACTGATCCCGGTATAGATCTCCTGCCACGATGGTGTATAGGCGGATGCAGCATCATCAAAAGATGCGGGGTAATTGCCGCCAAGGTTTCTATCGATCCCGTACTGGCCCATGATGAGGTCATAAACCGTTGTACAGGCTACCTTTCCGGCCTTTGTCTGAACATATTTAACAGGCACACCTCTGTTGGTTTTTAGGTTCCGGGCGAATTCGGTGAATTCAACCTGAAGAATTTCATCATTCCTGTCAATCAAAGTAAGCAAGGGGTTGTAGGCTGCACCCTTTTCACCATCGGTATAGTTCAGGTTCCAGCTTCCCCTTTTATCCTGCCATCTGTGGCCCGAACTGCCCGAAGGGCATATAAAATCGCCGGTGGTTTCATCCAGATTCAGGAATTTCCAGTCGCCGTTCTCAATATCAGCGTATTTGTCAATGGCGTTCGCCCTGAGCAGCCTCCCGGGCAGATTACGACCGTTCTCTGTAATTATTTCAACCAGGTATGGAGCGTCGGTAAATTTCTTTGTATATTCGATGAAATAAGCAATCTTATTGTCAACATGCGCCTCTTTCAGGATCACATGTGTCACAGCCATCCAAAATGCACCGTCCTGACCAGCATGTACAGGCACCCATTGATCGGCATACTTTGATACCATACTGAAATCAGGTGAAAATACCACGGTTTTTGTTCCATTATACCTTGATTCGGAAAAAAAATGAACATCGGGTGTGCGGGTCATCCCTAAATTGGATCCCATAACAGCAACAAACTTGGCATTATACCAGTCCGCACTTTCACCTACATCCGTCTGTTCTCCCCATATCTCCGGAAATGAATTCGGCAGATCACAATACCAGTCGTAAAAACTGAGGTGAACTCCTCCGAACAACTGAAGAAATCTCGATCCGGCTGCAAAACTTATCATTGACATCGCCGGAATGGGAGAGAATCCAACTACCCGGTCGGGACCGTATTTTTTAGCGGTATATATATTAGCAGCGCCGATGATCTCAAGGGCTTCCTCCCAGCTCATTCTCCGGAATCCTCCCTTGCCGCGGGCCTTCTGGTATCGCTTCCTTTTTTCGGGATCATCCTGAATATTTTGCCAGGCCAGCAGTGCATCGCCTGTCTTTTCCTTTTCTTCGGTGAACAAATCGAGCAAGGCGCCACGGATCATAGGAAATTTTACTCTTACCGGACTGTATAAATACCAGGAGAAGGATATTCCCCGCTGGCAGCCCCTGGGCTCATAAGGCGGAAGCGAATTTTCAAGCAGGGGGTAATCAAGGGCCTGTGATTCCCACACCACGATGCCGTCCTTTACATGAATATTCCAGCTGCATCCCCCGGTGCAATTCACCCCATGGGTACTGCGTACAACCTTATCATGCTGCCAGCGGTTGCGATAAAACTCTTCCCACTGCCGGGTATTTGGAGAAATAAGATCTTTAATCCAACTCATGTTTCATTTTTTTAGGCAATTTCTTTGGAATTAATTTGATCTAATACGATTCGGACAGATAAAATCAGGGAATTTTCCGGTTATCATACAGCAGGTAAATATGCACAAGCATCAGCAGGGCACAGACAATAGCCAGCAACAGGAAAGCCTTACCACCTGAATCCTGAACAAGGTATATGCCCGACTGTCGATCCACTGTCTGCAATAAGGCTGTTATTGACAACATTTCATCTTCGGTAAGCGGGTGATCACGCATAGCCCTGTTCATAACAGGAAAGGGAGAATTGGCAACAATGGCACCGATACCCGCAGGCCCGAGTTTGGTATAGGCAACGGTAAGGTCCAGGCTAAGCCTGCCACCGCCCAGTATCAATTGATCATTGATGTGATGACATGCAATGCAGGGCGACGCTCCGTTCATAAAACGGGTGTCCCCATTGAAAAGCGCCCTGCCCCTGGTTACGGATTCAAGACTGTATTCCGTCACGGCGCTATCTTTGGGAACGGATGGTTGCTGCGATGCGGAAGCGGCCAGATCTGACTCCCTTATGAAAGCAATAATGCTTAAAATTTCCTGACCGGTAAGGTTATTATCAGGCATGGGAATCCGGTTATAAGCCTCATAAATCGCAATGGCTGCCGAGTCACCTTCTTTTATCATTTGCTGCGAAGACCGGATATAACGGATCAGCCATTCATTGTCTTTCTTATGATAAATACCGCTTAAATCTGGTCCTACCAGACGGCCTTTGCTAATGGTATGACAGGCTGCACAGGAAGATTTGAATATCTCTTCACCGCTTTTTTGGGCCGTGAGGGGGTGAATGACCTGAAAAAGCAAAAGCCAGATAATATAGGTGGAAATATGTTTCATGTATTGAGTAAATCAATGACCTTTTTCCACTGCATGACTAAATTACAAAACAATAAAAGGATAAAATAGTCTTTTAATAAATTTGGAATCATTCTAAATAATTAGTAATAGTAACAAGCTCATATTCAATATAAAACAGATCGGGTAAGCGAATTTGAAAAGGTGACAATTCTAGGAAGTTTAATAAAATGATGGTAATTTCAAATAACATAAACTTACACTGCAAATAACCGGCTATCATTAATAAATCCACCATCCCATGGATCAATTCAAAACCAAAGGAAACTGCAACAGAGGGCTGTTAGGAACTACCCTCGGTTTTTTTTTCGGATTTGCTGCCGTTTCGTTATACGGACCTACAGCTATTAAATTTAAAGAGGCTATGAACCTCACTCCGGCAATGATCGGCCTGCTGGTTGCCATCCCTTCCCTTTCCGGATCATTGCTGAGGATCCCGTTTGGTGCGTGGGTGGACATAACGGGTGGGAGAAAACCTTTTCTTATTTTGCTGATCACCTCAGCTATTGGTCTTGGGGGAGTTACCTTATTGTTGAATGTAGCTTATCCAAACAACATGCATGGTTTGTATGGTCCGGTTCTTTTTCTGGGAATGTTAAGCGGTTGTGGAATTGCAACTTTTTCGGTGGGCATTGGCCAAACATCCTACTGGTTTCCTAAAAATAAGCAGGGCATGGCGCTTGGATCCTTTGGCGGTTTGGGGAACCTGGCTCCGGGGATGTTTTCGTTGATCCTGCCCATCTATCTTCAGCACTTTGGATTTATATCGGCCTATTTTGCCTGGTTTATATTCCTGGTGTTCGGAACCATTACCTATGCTGTCATTGGCACGAATTCCTTTTATTTTCAGTTTCGGAAAGCCGGAAGATCAGATGCGGAAAGTCGCGAAGAAGCCAGTAAACTTGGTCAGGAGATTTTTCCTTCCGGGAATGTCAAAGACAGTCTCATCCATTCAGCCAAAACTAAAAATACGTGGGCCCTGGTCGCTCTCTACTTCACCACATTCGGTGGATTTATTGCTTTAACAGCCTGGTTTCCAATTTACTGGAGCCAGTTTCATGCTTTTTCTCCTGTAAAAGCAGGTGTTTTTACCGCCATCTTCTCGCTACTGGCCTCCGTTGCCCGTGTAGCAGGTGGATTAATTTCCGACAAAACAGGCGGTGAAAAGGCGAGTTTGTATTCCATCCTGTTGCTCCTGTTTGCATCGGGGATACTCACTTTCGCCGGAACGCCCTTAATTGCCATTAGTGCAGTCGTGCTGCTGGCTGCAGGAATGGGAGTAAATAATGCGGCGATTTTTAAACTGGTACCCCATTATGTGCCAAAGGCAGTTGGTGGTGCAGCAGGATGGATTGGCGGAATAGGTGCTTTCGGAGGATTTGCCATCCCGCCCGTCATGGGAGCCATTGCCAATGCCAGCGGCAAAATAGGATATGCAAGGGGATTTATATTATTTGTATTTCTTGCGGTGATAAACCTGTTCATCATCTATTCCCTTTTACGCATGTTGACCATTCGGAAACGAGACCTCCCTTCCTGAGTGAACTCCCGAACAATTCTGAGCCGAGAATTGTTATTACCCGTGTATTCGTTTGACAGCTGATCAGGATTGATTCCTGATAGTTGGTTTAACCTTTTATAAAGACTAACCCTATGAAAATTCCGACAGAACCAATTGGCAGTATTCCCAGGACCTCAGAGCTGATCAAAGCAATTACATCGCCCTCAGGTGCATTAGATCTGGAAGAACTCTTTGAAAAGGCAGTTGAGTTAACCGTGGGCGAGTTTGAGAAGACCGGTTCACCAGTTATCACCGACGGTGAGCAATCGAAACAGAGCTTTGTGACGTATCCGTTGCATGGGTTATCCAACATCACTGAGGGAGGTATGAAAATTGAATTTGCCGACGGACATGTCAGGCAGCTGCCTCTTTTGACGAAGGGACCATTCCGGTACCGTAATTATGCGGAACAATACCTTAAGAAAGCCCTGAAATACGCGAAACGACCGGTTAAACAGGCAGTAATTTCCGCTTCTGCATTAAGCCTGATATATCCTCCCGGTGGAATTGAAGGATATTCCCAGGCAGAATTCATAGAAGACCTGATCAATGAATGTGAAAAAGATATCAGGCAGTGTTTACGGAATAATGCCTACAAGGTGCAGATGGATTTTACCGAAGGCCGGTTATCACTCAAACTTGATCCGTCGGGAGGTGTTCTGAAGCAGTTTATAGCGTTGAACAACCGGGTTTTTAATCGTTTTAACAGGGAAGAACGGAAAAAAATCGGGATTCATGTTTGTCCGGGTGGTGATCATGATTCCACGCACAGTGCCGATATTGATTACACCCAATTTCTTCCCCAGCTGTTTGAACTGAATGTAGGAAATTTCTACCTTCAGCTTGCCAGCGAACCTGACCGCAAAAAAGTGCTGAATACGGTAAAGGAACATATCAGGCCTGATCAAATGGTATTCGTAGGGGTTATTAATGTCAACAACCCCAGGATAGAAACCCCGGAGGAAGTCCGTGACAGTATACTGGAGGCGGCCCTGTACATACCTGAAAATCAGCTTGGTACAACGGATGATTGCGGGTTTTCACCTTTCTGTGATGATGTTTCAACCACCCGTGAAACTGCCTTTGCGAAGATCCGATCGCGGATCGAGGGCACCAGGCTGGCGGAGAAAATACTTTTCTAACCCGGTTAATCCGGCTTTCAACCTCACGCACATTTCCAATGGTATTTCCCTGCACAGGCTGGTCTTGAAATGAGGCTGTCCAATAGGGCAACATAGGAAAATTTCTCGCAAAGACGCAAAGACGCTAAGTCGCAAAGAGCTGATTATTATAAATATATTTCTTGGCGTCTTGGCGTCTTTGCGAGAAATATATTTTTTATTACACAATGCTGATACTCATATAAAACATTATATATTTACGGTATTAACCACTTACCCGATAACTAATTTATATTCATGTTAAATTCCGCCACCATTACCGAAAAAGACAGACAGATGGCGCAACAGTGTCTGGAATGCCCTGTATGCAAGAAAGCAAGGATTAACCAGAAAGGGTTTTTCTATTGGTTTGTAAAAAGAATTGAAGGCGGGGTATGTCCCTATTGCAAGGCGTATGAAAAAGTTTACGGACAAAAGGCCCATGAGCCCTTACCTTAACAAACGAAATACCTGAAGTTCCCCGTCATTTACAGCAGCCACAAGATATTGTTTCCCCGATACTTCAATCGTGATAATCTTCCTG
>Ga0209341_10006978_pt1 | contig 10031 bp, 9 predicted proteins | sample RifCSP13_2_FD_184020 | JGI IMG/M metagenome (GOLD analysis project Ga0209341, IMG submission 184020) | Soil microbial communities from Rifle, Colorado - Rifle CSP2_sed 13_2 (SPAdes) (version 2) | ecosystem: Environmental > Terrestrial > Deep subsurface > Rock core/Sediment | place: Rifle... | reverse complement strand
TCCGCAGCGCCGCCTCCCGCACCTCTACCGTCCGCTGGGCGCGCAGCACGTTGAAGTAGGCCTGCCCGGCGGCGATCGCCACATCCTGCCGGGCGACGGCCAACGACGCCTGGGCCGCCTCCAGCGTGGCCTGCGCCTGAGCCACCTGAAGCGCCCTGATGCCGCCGTCGTAGATCGAGTACGATGCGCCCAGAGAGACGTCGTGCGATGTGCCGGGAGCTCCCCCCGTCGGCGCCCCGCTGCTCCCCACCGTGCCGACCGAGGCCCGGGCGTTCGCCGTCACCGCAAGCACCGTCCCCGCCCGCGCCACCACGATGCGGGCTTCCGCGGCCCGCAGGGCCTGCGCCGCGGCGACCACCGTCGGGTGGCGGTCCACGGCGGAGACCATCGCGCTCTCCAGCGTAACGGCCCCGGGGGCCTGTGCGCGGACCGCCACGGGGAGCCCGACGAGGAGCAGCACCACTGCGGAGACGAGGATGCGCATGGCTACGCCTCCTTCCCGGGAGGAGTCTCCTGAGACTTCGCCTCATCGTGCTTCGCCTCGTCGCCCTTCCCGTCGGCGAAGCGCGCCGCCGGCGTGAACCGGCGCAGCCGCTCGGCAAGGGTGACGAGCCTCCGGCTGACGCGCTGGTTCACCGTCCCCTTGGGATACGTGCCGTCCTCCGCGGCCTCGCCGGCCGGCACACCGGTCAGCACCTCGAGGCCCTCGTCCACGGTGCGCACCGCGTACACGTGGAAGCGGCCCGCGCGCACGGCGTCCACGACCTCCTCGCGGAGCATGAGGTTGGGGAGGTTCTGGGCGGGGATCATGACGCCTTGCGCGCCCGTGAGCCCGACAACTCTGCAGACCTGAAAGTAACCCTCGATCTTCTCATTGACCCCCCCGATCGGCTGGACCTCACCTTTTTGATTCACCGACCCGGTGACCGCGATGCCCTGCTCCACCGGGACGCCGGCCAGTTCCGAGAGCAGCGCGTACAGCTCCGTCGAGCTGGCGCTGTCCCCCTCGACCTCGGAATAGGTCTGCTCGAACGTCAGCGACGCGCTGAGGCTGAGCGGCCGGTCCTGCGCGTACTTGCCCCCGAGGTAGGCCGCCAGGATAGCGACCCCCTTGCTGTGGATTCTCCCCGACATCTCGGTCTCGCGCTCGATATTGACTACGCCGCGGGCGCCGACAAAGGTTCTGGCCGTGATCCGGCTCGGGTGACCGAAGGCGTAGTCCCCCAACTGCAATACAGACAGCCCGTTCACCTGTCCGGGTTTAGCGCCGGCGACATCGACGAGGAGCTGGCCGCGCCGGATGAGCTCGCGCAGCTTCTCCTCGATGCGGTTGCTCCGGTAGACCTTCTCGTGGATCGCGGTGACGACGTCGGCCGCCGTGACGACGGCCCGCCCGGCCGTGGCCGCCCAGGCATCGGCCTCGAAGACGATCTCCGCGACGTCATTGAACCGGGTGCTCAGGCGTTCCTGGTGCTCCGCGAGCCTGGCGCTGTGCTCGAGGACCCGGGCGACCGCGGTCCGGTCGAACGGACGGAGGCCGTGCTTGTTGCCGAGCGCACCGATCGCCCCGGCGTAATCCGCCAGCGTCTCCGGCGTCCGGTCCACCTCGATGTCGAAGTCGGCCTTGACCTTGAACAGCTTGCGGAAGTCGTCGTCATATACGTAGAGGAGCTGGAAGAGCAGCGGCGTGCCGATGAGCACGACCTTGACATCGAGCGGGATGGGTTCCGGCCGCAGCGTCGCGGTGGGGATGGCGCCGTACTGGTCACCGATGTTCTCGATGCGCGCCTCGCGGCTCTTCAGGGCGCGCTTCAACCCCTCCCAGGTGAAGGGATTGAGCAGGACATCTTTGACCTGGAGGAGGAGGAACCCGCCGTTGGCGCGCTGCAGGGCGCCGGGCTTGATCATCATGAAGTCAGTGATGAGCGCCCCGAACTCTCCGCGGTATTCCACCTTGCCGAGCAGATTGTAGAAGGTCGGGTTGGACTCGATGACCACCGGCGCGCCCTGGGTGTGGCTGTTGTCCACCAGGAGGTTCACCTGGTAGCGCTGCAGCCGCTCCCCCCGGCGGGCGAAAAACGGCATCGGGAACGGCGCCGGCGGCTCCTCGCTCTCCTTGAAGTCCTCGAGGTGTTCCACGACGTCGGCCAGCAGCTGGCCCAGCCAGTCCACGATCCGCGGGGCATCGCGGTACTTCTCCTGCAGCCGGCGGACCGGATCGCCCGCCGTGGACCGCGCCGCCTGCTGCTCGAGTTCACGCACCGCGTCCCGCGCCCCGCGCTCCAGCGCGCGCACGCGGCGCAGCGCGTCGGCCACGCCGTCCTGCAGCTCACGGCCGCGCTTCTGGATCTCCTCGCGCTGCGGCTCCGGGAGCAGCGCGAACAGCTCCTGGGCGATGGGCTCGCCGGAGGGCCCGACCGGCACGGTCACGATCCCCGTCGGCGTACGCTGCAAGAGGAACCCGAGCTGGCGCGCCTGCCCTTCCAGGCCGGACCAGATCTCGTTAATCTGCGTCTCGAACGACTGGAGGACCTCGCTTCGCCGCGTCTCGAAGCGGTCGCTGGCAAAGAGCTTGCGGATGCCGTCCTTGAGCTCTTCCAGGAGCTGCGCCACGTCGCGGCGGAACTGCGCGCCCTGTCCCGGCGGCAACGACACGGCGATGGGCTGATCGGGCTGCTGAAAGCTGTAGAGATAACACCAATCGGGCGGCGCCGGGCGGCTCGCCGCCGCACCTTGAATCTTCTGCCGCGCATAGGTCGTGCGGCCGGTGCCGACGGGGCCGGCGATGTAGATGTTGTAGCCGGGCTGGGCCACGGTGAGCCCCAGGTCCAAGGCCCGGACGGCCCGGTCCTGGCCAACGATCACCGCATCGGCATGGAGCTCGCTCGTCGTGTCGAAGGGCAGTTCCGCAGGATCACACGTCCAGCGCAGCTGCTCCGGCGTGAGCCGGTGCCGCGCGCGCAACTCCTCAGCCTGAACCATGATCTCCTCCGTGGCGGACAGGCGATGGGACGAAGAGAAAGGGTGGGACCCGTCACGGCCCACCCGCCGTGTTAGACGTTCGAACCCACGCGGCAATTTCCTATCGGGGAATGACGGCGCCGGATGCCCGGAAACGCAACTGCCAGCGGATCGTTACCCAGTTAGGCCGGGTCACCACCTAGGAGGCAGCCATCCCTCCCACCTAGGTCAACGCATCCGCTGGCATCATTCACGCTACACCCGACCACGCCGACGGTCAATTCAGAACTATCGTTCGCGGTGGATCGGGCCTCTCGTCCGGGCCGGACCGGGAGGCGTTGCACCGGCCGTAGCGGACGAAGGTTACTCTTTCTTGGGGACGGTCGGGAAGGCGATAAGACCGGTCTGCCGCTTGGCCGCGATAGACTTCGCCTGCGGCACGCGCGGATGGTGCATGAGGTTGAAGTCGAGCCGTTTCCCACAGACGCAGACGCGCTCCAGTTCGACCGCCGCGTCCACCCAGATGTTCCCGACCGCCTCGGCGCTCACCCGCGTGGCCTCGACCGCACCGGACCGCCGCTCTTCCTCGTCCTCCGCCAGTCCCATCTCACGCGGCGCAGATCCGCTCAGCTCATAGAGGACCGCCTTCGGATAGTAGACGCTGTAGCGTCTCCCGCAGCTGCCACAGGGGAACGTGAACACCAGGGCCATGCCGTTATTATAGGTACCTGCTACAATAATGGGAACCTGGACGACGGGGGGAGAAGTCATGCGGTACCGCCTGCTCGCAGTCGCCGCCTTCGGGCTCCTGATGTTCGCGGGAGGATGGATCCTGGGCCACCGCGGCCCGGTGATCGCGACACCGGCCGTGCCCGCCGTCCCCGCCCAGGTGGCCCCTCCGCTGCAAGAAGTCATTCCGTTCCCGGGTCAGGGACAGGGTCCGGGCCAGGGCCAGGGACCACAAGGCCAGGGCGAGTGTGAACCCGTCATCCTCTTCTACTTCCAGGGCCGTCTCTACCGGTTGATGCCCGGCCCGCAGAATCAGCAGGGCCGCCCGGGCAGCCCGCCGGAGTACTTCCCGCTCCAGCCGTACCAGGGCCCTTCCATTCCGGGATTGCCGTTCCAACTGCCCCCCGGCATGGGCCCCCAGCTCCCGCCCGGGGCCGTGCCTCAGCAGCCGCAGGGACCGGGGTTCACGCCGCTCCAGCCGCGATTCTGAACCGGTAGGAGCCATCCGGCGGCTCACCGAACCCTTGCCCTCAACCCATCGGGGGCGGGAGGTGAGCCGTCATGTGTGTGCCTGGAACGCTGGAAGCCGTTCAGACCGACCGCAGAGGATTCCTGAAACTCGCGGCCGGCGCCGTCGCGGGGATCGCGGCGGCGAGCGCGTCGCAGCTCGCCGCGCCGCTCGCGGCGGAGGCGCGGGTGACCATCCGCACCGTGCAGGATCTCACGCACGTGCTGCATCCGGGTTTTCCAAGCTTCAATCCCGCGTTCTTTCCCAAGATGGAGCGCAAGGTCTTCGTCAACATCAAGAAGGACGGATTCTACGGCAACGTCCTCACGTACTGGGAGCACAGCGGGACGCACATGGACGCCCCTCACCACTTCGTGGAGGGCCGCTGGTTCGTGCACCAGATCCCTGCGGGACGGCTCATCGGTCCGGCGGTGGTCATCCACATCCACGAACGCGCCATGAGCGACGCCGACGCGCAGGTCACACCGGCCGACATCCGCGCCTATGAGCGCCGGCATGGGCGGATCCCGCGGGGCGCGATCGTGCTCATGCACAGCGGTTGGGAATCGCGGGTCAACAGCACCGATGCCTACCGCAACGCGGACGCCAAGGGCGTCATGCACTTCCCCGGGTTCCACCCCGAGGCGACGGAGCTGCTCGTCAAGGAGCGCACCATCAGCGGGATCGGCGTGGACACGCTGAGCCTGGACTACGGCAGGAGCGCCGACTTCAAGACGCACGTGACGGTGCTCGGCGCGAACCGCTGGGGGCTGGAGAACGTAGCCAACCTGGCGAAGATTCCCCCCAGAGGCGCAACGCTCTTCGTCGGCGCCCCGAAGGTGGCGGAGGGGTCAGGCGGACCGACCCGCGTCGTCGCCGTCTGGTAGACGCGCCATCTCTTCCGGCGCCGCGGCACGGTGCGGCCTGCGGGCGATACCTGAACGCGGAGGACGTTGGTGCGACGCGTGTGGCGGGGGGTCATCGAGGAGTACCGGTCCCATCTCCCCGTCGGCCCCGCCACACCCATCGTCACGCTGCTCGAAGGCGGCACGCCCCTGGTACCGGGCCGCGAGACTCCTGACGGCCGCACGGTCTGGCTGAAGAACGAGGGGACCAACCCGACCGCGTCGTTCAAGGACCGCGGCATGACCGTCGCGGTCAGCAAGGCGGTGGAAGCCGGCGCGGCCGGCGTGATCTGCGCCTCGACCGGCAACACCGCCGCCTCCGCGGCGGCCTACGCAGCGCGCGCCGGCATGCGCTGTGTGCTCATCATCCCCGCCGAAGGCGTCGCGCTGGGGAAACTCGTCCAGGCCGGAGCCTGCGGCGCCACCATCGTGCCGGTGGCGGCAGGATTCGACGCGGCCCTCGACCTCGCGCGCCGCGCCGCCGGGGAGCTCGGCCTCACGCTGGTCAACTCGGTGAACCCCCACCGCCTCGCCGGACAGAAGACCGCGGCGTTCGAGATCTGCGATGCGCTCGGACGCGCACCGGAGGCGCTCATCATCCCCGTGGGCAATGCGGGGAATATCACAGCCTACTGGGCCGGGTTCAACGAGTACCGCCAAGTTGGAGTCACCACCACCGTGCCGCGGATGATCGGTGTCCAGGCGGCGGGTGCCGCACCGCTGGTCCGCGGCAGGCCGGTGGACCGACCACAGACCGTCGCCTCGGCGATCCGCATCGGCCGTCCGGCCACATGGGAGGGAGCAGTGCAGGCCGTCGAGGAGTCAGGCGGTCAGTTCCTCACGGTGACGGATACGGAGATTCTGGATGCGCAGATGGCGTTGGGACGTCAGGGAGTGTTCGTCGAACCGGCGTCCGCGGCGTCCTGGGCCGGATGGCAGAAATTGGTGCGGGCCGGCCGCGCCCCGCGTGAGGCGGTGTGTGTCCTCACCGGGCACGGCCTAAAGGACCCGACCGTCATCGAGCAGTGGCTCCGGCTGCCGCCTGCCATCCCGCCGACTCTCGACGCGCTTACCGCCGCGTTCCGCTAGACTTCCCTCACGCCGGCTGGTGATCTACTTCATTCAGGGTCAGGACCTCCGGCATTCCGAGCACCCCGGCCTGCTGCATCGTTGCCTTGAGATCTTCTGACGAGGCGAACTTCGCGGCCGCGGCCTCGCTCGGCCACTGTGTGATGACGACCAGTTCGTTGGGGTTGGCCACGTTCTGGTAGAGTGTGGCTCCCGTCGAGCCGGCAGTCTTGCGTGTTGCGCCGTGCGTGTCGTAGATCCGCTTCCACTTCGCGTACTCCTGCACCATGTGCCGACCCGCAAGTAGACCATCTGTCGCACCTCCCGCAAGATGTCATATCCCCGCCACCCGCATCGCCACGCTCTTCACGCGAGTGTAGAACTGAAGCCCTTCGATCCCGTGCTCTTTGTAGGGCGAGCCGGAGTCCTTGAATCCGCCGAACGGTGTGTGCACGTCCCAGCCGACCGTGGGGAGGTTCACGGCGACGCATCCCGTGTCCACGCCCCGGGCGAAGGCATGCGCGGCGGCCAGGCTGCGCGTCACGACGGCGGCCGACAGACCATAGCGGGTATTGTTCACGATCTCGATGGCCTGCTCGACGTCCGCCGCCTCCATCACTGCCACGACCGGGCCGAAGATCTCCTCTTGCGCAACCCCCATCAAAGGCGTGACCCGCCCGAGGATGGTCGGCGCTACGAAATACCCTCGCTCGTATCGGGACCCGCCCAGCCGCTCTCCCCCGAACAGGACCGCCGCGCCCTCGCGCTTCCCGCTCTCCACCGCGTCCAGCGTCGTCTTCAGCTGGCTCTCGTCCACGACCGGCCCCATCGTCGTGGCCTCGTCCAACCCCGGCCCGACGATAATCTGCTTCGTCCGCTCGAGAAAAGCGTTCATGAACGCCTCGCGCGCGGCTGCCTCGACGACCACCCGGCTGGTCGCGGTGCAGCGCTGCCCGGACTGGCCGAAGCCCGCCGCCGCGGCCAACTCTGCCGCGAGCTTCGGATCAGCATCCTGCAGAACGACCATCGCGTTCTTGCCGCCCATCTCCGTCTGCACACGGATGTTGCGGCCCGCCACCTTTGCCTGGAGATCGAGCCCCACCGCCGTCGACCCGGTGAAGGTGATCGCGCGCACCGCGGGATGGGTGATGAGCGGATCTCCGGTGGCCCGGGCCGGCCCGGTGACCAGGTTGACGACGCCGCGCGGCATCCCGGCATCGTGCAGGGCGCGCATGAGGTGCCAGGCCGACAGCGGCGTGAGGGTTGCGGGCTTGAGGACCACGGTGTTGCCCGCGATGAGCGCCGGGGCCATTTTGCGCGCGGGGGTGAGCGCCGGATCGTTCCACGGAGCGATGGCGATGACCACGCCGAGGGGCTCGCGCATCGTGAACGTGAACACGCCGTCCCGCTCGTCGGGCAGGTAATCGCCGATCGGCCACCGCCCGAAGCCCCCATAATAGTCGAAGAAGTACGACGCACGCGTCACCTCACCGCGCGCCTCGCGCAGGGTCTTCCCCATCTCCCGGGTCAAGTCGCGGGCGATCGGCTCCACCCGTTCGCGGATGAGCTCGGCGGCCCGCTGCATGATCGCTCCCCTGGCGACCGGCGTGAGGGCCTTCCACGCCGGGAAGGCTTCGGCGGCCGCGTCCACGGCCCGGATGACGTCCTCGGCGCTCATCGAGGGGAACTCGGCGACGATCTCGCCGGTATCCGCGGGGTTGACGTCGCGCAGGGTGTCGCCGCTGCGGGCGTCCACCCACTCCCCGGCGACGAGATCCTTGTACCGCTCGGCCATGGCTATCTCTCCTTCAAGCGAAACATGGTAGTATGAACAACAATCGTCCGGTGGCTCGTATGCCTCTCCCCGAATCCGTCGTCGAATTCCTGCAGAAGCCTTACCTCGCGATGCTGGGGACGCTCAGTCCTGCGGGCTGGCCTCAGGTGACGCCGGTGTGGTTTCTCTACGAAGATGGCCACATCCTCATCAACACCTCGAAAGGGCGGGCCAAGCTCCGCAATATCGAGCTCAACCCGCGCGTCTCGCTGGCCATCGTCGACAAGGAAGACGCCAACCGATACGTGCAGATCCTGGGCAAGGTCGTGAGGTTCGACCGGGAACACGGGGCCCGCGACATCGATCGTCTCTCGATGCGCTATCGTGGGCATCCGCATCGCTACCGGCCCGACGACGGCCCGGAGAACCGGGTGACGCTGTTCGTCAAACCGATCCGAACACACAGCGAGGGATTCCGCTAGGAGGCGCGCATGCCGGACCAGTACGGGATGATCGTCGACGGTCGGCAGACTCAGGCCCTGGGCGGCGAGACGTTCGAGGTCCGCAATCCCGCGAACACGGACGAGATCGTCGGCCTCGTGGCCCGCGGGACGCGGGAGGACGTCCGCCGGATCATCGCGTCCGCCGAGCAGGCCCGGCGCACAACCTGGTGGCCGCGCCTCCACGAATCGCGCGGCCGCGGCCGTGTGCTGCTGCGCTATGCCGCCCTCGTCGAGGAACGGAAGCGCGACCTCGCCCGGCTGCTCACCCGGGAGCAAGGCAAGGTGTACCGTGAGTCGCTGAGCGAGATCGAAAGCCTCATCAACACTTTCGACTACTACGCCGGCTACGGCGGGAAGATCCCCGGCTCGGTGGTCCTGGCCCGCGACGGCGACAACATCCTGAAGCTCGAGACGCGCAAGTACCCGATCGGGATCTGCGCCGCCATCCTTCCGTTCAACTTCCCGGTGTCGCTGTACGCGTGGAAGGTCGCCCCGGCCCTCATGGCCGGCAACGCCGTCGTCATCAAGCCGGCCAGCACGGCCCCACTCACGGACATCGTGCTCACGCAGATGCTGCACGAGGCGGGCGTGCCCGCGGGGATCGCCAGCGTGATCACCGGCCCGGCCGCCAGCGCCGGCGACGAGCTGATCCGCCACCCCGCCGTGAAGAAGATCGCCCTGACAGGTTCGACCGAGACCGGCAAGGCGGTCTACGAAGCCGCCGCGGCGGGATTGAAGCATCTCACCCTCGAGCTGGGGGGAAGCGATCCCACCGTCGTCTGCGATGACGCCGACCTGGCGGCGGCCGCGGAGACCATCGTGCGGTCCGGACGCTTCCGCAACGCCGGGCAGTCGTGCACGTCGGTGAAGCGCGTGTTCGTTTTCGAGCGAATATTCGATCGATTCTCCGAGTTGGTCGCCGAGCAGGCCCGGAAGATGCGCCTCGGTGACGGGCTCCAGGACGGGACGGACATGGGCCCACTCAACAACGCTCAGGTCCGCAGTGACGTGGAGAAACTGCTCCGCGATGCCGTGCAGCGTGGAGCTTTCGTCGCAGCGGGCGGGGGACGGCCGAGCGGTGCCGCGTACGAGAAGGGATTCTTCCTCCAGCCCACCGTGCTGCTCGATGTGCCCACCGACGCCGCGATCTGGCGCGAGGAGTGCTTCGGCCCGGTGCTGCCGCTCATGCGCGTGCGCGATCTGGATGAGGCGATCGCCCGGGCCAACGAATCCCCGTACGGGTTGGGCTCGGCGATCTGGTCGACGAACGACAAAGCCATCGAGACCTTCGTCGACCGCATCGACGCCGGCATGATCTGGGTAAACTACAAGCCCATCAGTCTCCCCGAGGCGCCGTTCGGCGGGGTCAAGGACAGCGGGATCGGTCGCGAGCTCGGTTGGGAAGGCCTTGACGCCTACCTGGAGACCAAGTCCGTCCGGAAGTACATCGGCAAAGCGGAGTCGTAGTCCGCAACTCCCACGAACCGACGGCAGGCGCTTGACCCGCCACCGGCTCTCCGTATATAGTTAACAGTATGGTTAATCATATTGCGGCCCGAACATCGGTCCCGGGGGACCCCAAG
>Ga0209341_10006976_pt1 | contig 10035 bp, 8 predicted proteins | sample RifCSP13_2_FD_184020 | JGI IMG/M metagenome (GOLD analysis project Ga0209341, IMG submission 184020) | Soil microbial communities from Rifle, Colorado - Rifle CSP2_sed 13_2 (SPAdes) (version 2) | ecosystem: Environmental > Terrestrial > Deep subsurface > Rock core/Sediment | place: Rifle... | reverse complement strand
GAGCGATCGTCGTAGCATGGGAGAGGAAATCATGATCTCGTTATCTTATTACCTGGTTTTTTCAGCTGCGCTCTTCTGTATCGGCCTGTATGGCGTGCTGGCCCGCAAGAACGCGGTTGCCGTTTTAATGGGGGTGGAGCTAATGTTGAACGCGGTGATCGTCAACGTGTTGGCTTTCTGGCGTTTCCGGACCCCGGAGATGATCGCCGGGCAGGCTTTTGCAGTGATGGTCTTCGCTGTGGCGGCCGCGGAAGTAGCGGTCGGCCTGGCGTTGTTCATCTCGATCTATCGCCGCCGTCACACCGTGGCTGCGGATGAGATCGATCTCTTGAAATGGTGATCTGAGGCGGCTTATGACGACTGAAAGCATCATTTGGCTTCTTCCCCTTCCGCCGATCCTGGCGTTTTTCCTGATCGTACTTTTCACAAACCGGAGCAAGGCTCTCAGCCACTCGATTGCCGTTGGGGCTGCTTTCCTTTCCTGGCTGGGCAGCATGGCGGTCTTTGTGCGCGCCTTTCAAGTAGAACACCTGGGAGCAACCCCATTCACTTCGGTGACCAACTGGTTTCCAACGGGCGACACGTTTTTCCAAATTGGGGTGTGGGTTGACCCGCTCACAGCGGTGACGCTGTTCTTCGTAGCCTGGACCGTGCTGATGATTTTCATCTACAGCGTCGGTTACCACAACTTCGGCCAACCGAAGGGCGATGCCGATCATGCCGGCCTGCAGCCGCACGGAGCTACGGTTTCCGATGAGCACGGTCATAAGCACCGCGTACCCTCCATCGAACCGATGTATTCGCGCTTCTTCGCCTTCATCGCCCTGTTTGCCTTCGGGATGTACACCCTGGTAGTCTCTGATAACCTGCTGACCTTGTTCGTCGGCTGGGAGATCATGGGGCTGTGCTCCTACCTGCTGATTGGATTCTGGTACGCCAAGCCATCTGCCCGCGATGCGGCAATCAAGGCTTTCCTGACTACGCGTGTGGGCGATGTCTTTATGTTGTTAGGCCTGGCTTACCTGTATAAGGCCACCGGCAGCCTAAGTTATGAGGTGATCTTCGCTGAGGAAACGCTGCACGCCCTGGCCACCACGGCATCACCGATTTTGGGTTTTTCTGCTGCGGCACTGATCGGCGTTTTGATCTTCATCGGCACGGTGGGCAAATCGGCGCAATGGCCCTTGCACGTGTGGCTGCCGGATGCGATGGAAGGCCCGACCCCAGTCTCGGCCATGATCCATGCCGCCACGATGGTCTCGGCTGGCGTCTATCTGGTGATCCGCTTTTTCCCGATTCTTTCGGCGGGTGCCGAAAACGGCGCGCTGACGATCCCGATGATGGTGATGTCTTTCATCGGGGCGTTCACCGCCCTGTTTGCCGCCACGATTGCCCTGGCTCAAAATGATATTAAGCGCGTCCTGGCCTACTCGACAATATCTCAACTGGGTTATATGATCGCCGCCCTGGGCATCGGCGCCTATGTGGCGGCCGCCTTCCACCTGGTTACGCACGCCTTCTTCAAGGCGCTGCTCTTCCTCGGTTCTGGTTCGGTTATTCACGGTATGGAGCACGGCGTCTTGCACACCGGCGAAGCCATCGACCCACAGGACATGTTCAACATGGGTGGGTTGCGCAAGAAAATGCCGCTCACTTTCTGGACGTTCCTGATCGGCGGCTTTGCCCTGTCGGGCTTCCCGCTGGTCACGGCGGGCTTCTGGTCCAAGGATGAAATCCTGGCAGATGCCTTTGGTCACGGGTATTGGGTGGTCTTCGTCACCCTGGCGCTGGCTGCCCTGCTCACCGCTTTCTACACCATGCGCCAGATCTCCCTGACCTTCCTGGGAGAGGCACGCACCGACTCCGCCGGCCATGCCCAGGAAACCAGGTGGACGATGACGCTCCCGCTGGTGGTTTTAGCCTTCTTCGCGGTAACCGTCGGGTGGGCCGGCATCCCCGAGCATTTCCCCGCCCTGGGGGGCCTGCTCCCCAACTGGTTCCACGAGTTCGTCGGTAGTACCCTGGCGGAGTCCCCCGAAGGGGTAGCGTTCAGCTGGGTGCCCTTGCTCACCTCGCTGGTGGTGGCGTTGGGCGGCCTGTACCTGGGGTGGCTGACCTACCAAAAGCTGCCGGCCGGCGCAGAGGACCCCTTGAAGAATCGCTTGGGACCGGTCTATGCCGTGCTGAAAGACAAATACTATTTTGACGAGCTCTACGATTTTCTGTTTGTCCGCCCGGCGTTGTGGGCTTCAGAGACATTCACATACCTGTGGATGGATCGCGGGGCGATCGACGGTATCCTGCACACGTTCGCGCGGGTGGCTTTCAGCCTGGGCAGTATCTTCCGCAACTGGATCGATAAACCGATCGTCAACGGTTTCGCCGATCTGGTTGGTGAGAGCGTCAAACGCTTCAGCAGGACGTTCCGCTTCGTCCAGACCGGCCGGGTGCAGCAATACATGGTCATGGCGCTGGTGATCGCCTTCGGCACCCTGTTTTATTATCTGTATTTCTTGTCCCAGCCTTAAGAGGAGCGAATGATGAATATCATCGCCAATAACCTGCTCTCTCTCATTCTATTCAGTCCGATCCTGGTGGCGCTGGTCATTAGCCTCTTGCCACGCGAAGAGGAGAAGCTCATCCGCTGGGTTGCATTCCTGGGGAGCCTGATCCCCCTGGCGCTGTCGTTGGTCTTATGGTTCAGTTTCAATGCCGATCAACCAGGCTTCCAGTTTGAAGAGCGGCACGTCTGGTACCAGCCGATCAACTCCACCTATCACGTTGGAGTGGATGGTCTCTCTTTGACGATGGTCGTATTGACCACGCTGCTTACCCCGCTGTCAATCCTGGCCTCCTATAGCATCCAAGATCGCATCAAGCCCTACATGTTTTTCTTCTTAATGCTCGAGACTGGTATGCTGGGCGTTTTCATGAGCCTGGACTTGTTGGTGTTCTTTGTATTCTGGGAAATTGGCCTGGTGCCTATGTATTTCCTGATCAACCAGTGGGGGAGCGAAAAGGGCGAGCGTAAGATCTGGGGTGGGCGCAAGGTCTCAGCGCGGGCATATGCCTCCTTCAAGTTCATGATTTACACCATGGCTGGATCCCTCGGGTTGTTGCTGGCGATCCAGTTGATCGGCGTCATCGCAGGGACATTCGATATGCCGGTGCTATTCCAAAATATCGGGCCACTCCAGGGGAGTGTTATGGGAGTCCCGGTCAGCACGGTCAAAGCGGTCGCTTTTTGGGCTTTCGTGATCGCCTTCGCCATCAAAGTCCCGGTGTGGCCTTTCCATACCTGGCTTCCGGATGCCCACACCGAGGCGCCTACTGCCGGATCGATGATCCTGGCAGGTGTGCTGCTCAAGCTGGGCGCGTACGGTTTCCTACGCCTGGTGTTGCCCCTCTATCCGCAGGAGGCGCACTATTTCGCCGGATGGCTGGCTTTCCTGGCTACGATGGCGATCATCTTCGGCGCGCTGGCCTCGTATGGCCAGGACGATTTCAAACGCCTGGTGGCCTACTCGTCGGTCAACCACATGGGTTTCGTTGTGCTGGGGATCGCCGCGGCAGCCTATGCGGTTGGCACTCCAGATGCGACGCTCGCCTTGAATGGGGCCGTTTTACAGATGTTCAACCACGGCCTTTCGGCGGCCGGGATGTTCTTCCTGGTCGGCGTGATCTATGAACGAACGCACACGCGCAGTTTAAAGGACTTCGGCGGCCTTTTCCGGCTGGTGCCGGTATATGGCGGCATCCTGATTTTCACCTCCCTGGCTTCCCTGGGGTTGCCAGGCCTGGGTGGATTCATCTCTGAGTTTCTGGTGGTGCGGGGTTCCTGGCCATATTTTACCCTGGCCACCGCCCTGAGCATGATCGGGCTGTTCTTTACCGGCGCTTATATCCTGAAGGGGATTAAGCAGGTGCTGCACGGGCCACTGAATGAGCGGTGGGCTGGGCATCTCAGCGAGATCAACCTGCGCGAGGTGCTTGTCATCGCACCGCTGATGATCTTGATCCTGTCGATCGGTATCTGGCCGGCCTGGATTTTGAATGTAATTAACAAAGCCATGGTGATGCTATTTTAGTCGAATAGTCTTATTGTCTCATAGTCGGATAGTCGTGTCGTCGATCATACACTTCTTGACTACCAGACATCTTGACTATGTGACTAACCGACTAATTTGAGGTGATTAATGCCATTTCCATTTTTGAGTGTCATTGTTTTTACCCCGATCCTTGCGGGGCTGCTGCTCTTGATGATTCCGGGTGAGCGCAAAGCTGAAATCCGCGTCACGGCGCTGGCAGCGGCTTTCATCGCCATGATCCTTTCCACTTACGTGTATTTCGCCTATGATTCCGCCGTGGGGGGCTACCAGTTCATCGAGAAATATACCTGGATCCCTCAATTGGGGATCTCGTTTCACGTCGGCGTAGACGGGATGAGCGCGCCCCTGGTTTTGTTGACCGGCGTGGTCATGTTCACGGGCGTGTTGATCTCGTGGGGCATCGACGACCGGCCGCGGGAGTTCTTCGCCTTCCTCTTCATCCTGGCGTCCGGTGTGTTCGGGGTGTTCGTTGCGCTTGACTTGTTCGGTTTATTTTTCTTCTATGAGATCGCCGTGTTCCCGATGTACTTGCTGATCTCCATCTGGGGATGGAAGGTGACCCGCGAGTACGCGGCGATGAAACTGACCTTATATTTATTTATTGGTTCGGTCATCGCCCTGGTCGGAGCGCTGGCCATGTATTTCGGTTCAGGGCTTAGCACCTTCGACATGCTGGCTTTAGAGAAAGCAAATTTTAGCCCGGAATTCCAACGCTTCTGGTTTCCCTTCGTTTTCTTTGGCTTCGCCGTTCTGGGCGGCATCTTCCCCTTCCACAACTGGAGCCCGGATGGTCATGTGGCTGCCCCAACCGCCGTCTCGATGTTTCACGCGGGTGTGCTGATGAAGTTAGGGGCCTTCGCCGCCTTGCGCGTGGGCATCATGCTCCTGCCAGAAGGTGCCCGCTTCCACTTACCCTGGATCATCGTACTCACCCTGGTAAACGTCGTATATGGGGCATTCATCGCCATGGTGCAGACTGATTTCAAGTATGTCATCGGTTTCTCCTCGGTCTCGCATATGGGACTGGTGCTGATGGGCTTTGCCACCCTGACGCGGGAGGGGTTCCTCGGCTCTGGGGTGCAGATGTTTTCGCACGGCATCATGACGGCTCTCTTCTTTGCCGTGGTTGGCATGGTTTATGACCAGGCGCATACGCGTGAGATCCCCAAGTTGGGAGGCTTTGCCAGGATCATGCCAGTCGTGGCGGCTGCATTCATTGTCGGGGGTTTGGTTTCCATGGGCATGCCGGGTTTTTCGGGATTCATTGCCGAGTTCCCCATCTTCATGGGATTATGGCGCTTCCAGCCGTGGATCGCCATCACCGCCTCGATCTCGATCGTGGTAACGGCTGCGTATATTATCCGGGTCATCGGGCGCGTGTTTTTTGGCCAGCTCCCCGAAGAGTTTGACGGTCATGTGCGGGATGTAACCGTATTGGATAAAGTCGCCCTGGGGCTTTTATCTGTGATCTTAATCGGCATTGGTGTCTTTCCCATGTTGATGGTGCCGCTGGTTCAATCGGGTGTCGATAATGTATTGCGCCTGTTTGGAGGTGCATAAGTGGATGGCAACATTGATTCTGCGATGATCCGGGCGATTCTGCCTGAAATTTTGTTGGTCGTGCTGGCGATGATCGTGCTGGTCTACGACCTGGTCGTGGACGCGGGACGCCGCCGTGGCCTGGGGTGGTTGACAGCCGGGGGGTTAGCGGTGATCTTCTTTGTCAGCCTGGCGCTGGCTCGCCCGGGAGCTGAATCTCAACAGGTGTGGGGCGGCATGTTGCGCCATGATTGGCTGGGATTTGTCTTCACCTTGCTGTTCTTGTTTGGGGCGGCGATCACCGCGCTGTTCGCCATGGAGGTCGAGCAGCTTGGCCAGCGGGGTGAGTTTTACCTGCTTTTGGTGGCTTCCACCCTGGGTATGACCGTGATGGCCTCGTCTGCCGACCTGATCATGCTCTTCCTGGCGATCGAGATGACCTCCATCCCGCTCTACGTCATGGCCGGGTTCTTTAAGACGGACAATAAATCTACCGAAGCTGGTTTCAAGTACCTGCTCTTTGGAGCAATGACCTCGGCGGTTATGATGTATGGTTTCAGCCTGTTGTACGGCTTTACCGGGACGACTGACCTGTATGCGCTGGCCGAAGCTACCGTGAGCGGTGAATTGCCACTGACATTGGTCGTGGGCACCCTGATCCTGGTGATGGTTGGTTTTGGCTTCAAAGCCTCGGTAGTGCCTTTCCATTTTTGGGCGCCGGATGTATACGAAGGTGCGCCGACCCCGGTGGCCGGCTTCCTTTCTACGGCTTCTAAAGCGGCTGGCTTCGCCGTGCTCATGCGGGTCTTGTTAACCGCCTTCGCCGGCCTGGAAACAATCCCTTATTGGATCGCCATCATCGCCGCTCTCTCCGTTTTCTCGATGACCCTGGGCAATACCCTGGCGCTGGCGCAGAAGAACATCAAACGCTTGTTGGCCTATTCATCCATTGCACATGCCGGCTATGCCCTGATCGGAATTGCCGCACTGTCCTCACTGGGCATTACCGCGGTCGTATATTATCTGATTGCTTACGCCATCACCAACCTGGCTGCCTTTGGGGTGGTGGCCGCGTTCTGGCGCGTAACCGGAAGCGATGAGATTTCCGATTACGCTGCGTTGAGCCGCCGGGCACCCGGCCTGGCGTTGGCGATGATGGTCGCCTTTCTCTCCCTGGCGGGCATGCCGCCCCTGGGCGGATTTGTCGCCAAGGTGTTTGTCTTTGCGGCGGCCGTCAAAACCGGTCTGGTTTGGTTGGCAATCATCGGCGTGCTGAACTCGATCGTGGGCCTGTACTACTACCTGATCGTCTTGAAAGTTGTCTACCTTTATCGCTCCGAGGATGAAAATAAGCCCGTCCCGCTTACCAGGCCTTACGTTGTGGCCCTGACGGTGTTGGTCGTGGGAATTATCCTGATCGGCACGGTCATTGCTCCCTGGCTGAATTGGTCTGGGAGCGCAGCTGCTGCGTTGTTCTAAGTGGACGAACGACGAAGGACGATGGACGAATTTCGACTTCCGTCGTTCGCTATTCGTCGTTGGTCTTTCGTCGTTTTACAACCCAGTTTGTCCTTTTTTGCACATTGACGAGTGCCAACGGCCTATGATACAATCTGCCCGCCATGAGCCAGCCAGGGGATTCATCCGATAAGAATCGCACGCTCCGCTCCCTGAACCTGACACTGGCTGCGGTCACTGGTCAGGTGGGTTGTCTGACGATCCTGATCATTTTTGTGGCCCTGTTCGCCGGCCGCTGGCTTGACAATCAGTTCGATAGCAGTCCATTGTTCACGATTGCGTTAATGGTAGGCAGTGTCCCCGTTACGCTCGTTATTATGTTTTGGGTAGTGAGGTCGGTCACCGCACGTTTTGCAACCAGCTCGGATCGGAAACCGAAGGATACACAGGAGGACACAGAAGGTGGAACAACCCCGTAAATGGCGTTACGGCGTTAATCGCTGGTTGATCTTGTTGTTTGTCATTTTGGGCGTCCTTGCAGCCCGGGCTTATCCTCCGATCCTGCCCCATATCCAATTGCCAGCCGAGGCGATCTCGGGAGAGCCTCTTTTCTCCTTGCCCGTCATCGGCGATTTCTACTTTACCAATACCCTGTTGGCGACTTTAATCGCCGATGTGCTCCTACTGCTGCTCGCCTTTGGCGTGTACCGCGCCACGCGCAGCGGTAGTTTGGTACCGAAAGGTTTGCCTGGAGCGATTGAGGCCTTGCTGGAGGCCATTCACAACCTGACTGCCTCGACGGCTGGGAAGTGGGCGCGCACCATTTTCCCCTTCTTTGCTACAATCACGCTCCTGGTGCTGGTGGTCAACTGGATGGAATTAATCCCTGGCGTGGACAGCATCGGCCTCCTGGAGCCAAGCGAGCATGGTTACCCGGTAAAAGAAATCTTTCCCGGAGTCGCCACGATCGTCAAGGCCGCTGAGGGAGAGGCGCACGCCGGTGAATTGTACGCCCTCCGGCCATACTTGCGGGTGGCCTCCACCGACTTGAACTTCACCGTTTCCCTGGCGCTGATCTCTGTTTTTATGACCCAGGTATTCGGGGCGCGCGCCCTGGGAGGGACTTACTTCACCAAGTTCTTCAATGTCAAAGGCATCTTCAAGCGGCCGGTGTTCGGGGCGATCGACTTCGCCGTCGGGCTGTTGGAGCTGGTCTCTGAAATTTCCAAGTTGCTGTCGTTCTCTTTCCGGTTGTTCGGCAATATCTTCGCCGGCTCGGTGCTGTTGTTCGTGATCGGGACGCTGGTGCCCGTCTTCGCCCAGTCGCTTTTCTTGGGACTGGAATTTTTCGTGGGCCTGATCCAGGCCTTCGTATTCGGCATGTTGACGATGGTGTTTATGGCCCAGGCCACGCAGGGCCATGGCGACCACGAGGGACATTAACGAAACCATGACAAAGGAGGTTAAGGAATTCACATGGAAGTTGCAGCTGCAAAACTGATTGGGGCTGGTTTGGCCATGATTGGAACGATCGGAGCTGGCTTGGGGATCGGCGTGCTGGTAAATGGGGCGGTGCAGGGCATCGCCCGCAACCCGGATGCCAGCGGCGCGGTGCAGACCAACATGATCCTGGGGATCGCCTTCGCCGAAGCGGTGGCTATTTATTGCCTGGTAGTCGCCCTGCTGATCCTGTTCGTAGGCGGCTAGAAAAGAGGAGGTGCCCATTGGAAGCACTAGGTCTTAACCTGGGTTATTTACTGGTCCAAATTTTTAATTTTGCGATCATTTTTGTCGTTTTGCGCGCCTGGGTTTATAAGCCGATCCTGGGCTTGTTGGATAAGCGCCGCGCAGCCATCGCCCAGGGCCTGGAAGATGCGCGCATCGCCGCTGAAGCCCGCCAGAACGCCGAGCAAGAGGCGCAAAAGATCCTGGCCGAGACGCAATCGAAAGCCAGCCAGATCGTCCGGGAAGCCAGCGAGCGCGCCGAGGCGCAGGGCCGCGAGGTGATCGCCGCCGCGGAGGCCGAAGCCGCCAAGAAACGTGAGGAAGCCCTGGCTGAGATCGAGCGAGAGAGGGAGCGCATCCTGGGCGAGATGCGGGGGCAGGTAGGCGCTCTGGCGATGGCAGCCACACAGAAGCTGATCGGCGCCTCGCTGGACGAGGGACGCCAGCACTCGCTGATCGACGAGTTCTTCTCCGGGGTCAAGTCCGGCAAAGTCGTCGTGCTGGAAGGCGAAAAAGTCATGGGTGTTTCGGCTGAAGTGACCAGCGCCTTGCCGCTCACTGCCGGCGAGAAAGAGGTCGTTAAAAAAGACGTGCTTTCCCAGATCGGCGAACAAGCCACCGTCACCTTCCGGGTCGACCCGGCGATCCTCGGCGGCCTGGTAATCCGCGTCGGGGATAAGGTGCTGGATGGCTCGGTGGCCGGCCAGCTGGAAAGCTTGCGCCAGAGCCTGTATTAACCACCGCGCGGGTTAAACGCTGAGCAAATGGGTCAGATGGTATGAAGGTAGCCATTTGACCCATTTTGATGTAGAATGCGGGCGGGGATTGTTGGGCAACAGGTAGATCTATTCCGTCAAAATTGGTAAAACCGAATTAATGAACCAATAACAGGAGGATCACCATGAAAAAAAGCGCTCTGATCGCAATTGGGCTGAGCCTGGTGATGATGGGGGTAATCTCTGTCCCGATTCCAGCCGCCCAAGTGACTGAAACCGAACCGAACAATACACCGGCGACAGCTAACCCGTTTTCCCGCTGGGACACAATGACTGGCGCGGTCGACCCTGCGGGTGACCTCGATTTTTACGCCCTGGGTGGGGTGAATACCGGCTGGGGATTTATCGCCCTGCTCGACACGACCGCTTCCGCCCCCGGCACACGCGCCACGTTGACGGCTTTTGCCAACGACGGTGGGACCGTGCTA
>Ga0209341_10006975_pt1 | contig 10035 bp, 7 predicted proteins | sample RifCSP13_2_FD_184020 | JGI IMG/M metagenome (GOLD analysis project Ga0209341, IMG submission 184020) | Soil microbial communities from Rifle, Colorado - Rifle CSP2_sed 13_2 (SPAdes) (version 2) | ecosystem: Environmental > Terrestrial > Deep subsurface > Rock core/Sediment | place: Rifle... | reverse complement strand
GGAGGATTTAATCGATAACAGCAGAAGAATGGGCGGGATCCTCGGTAGTTATCTGGAAGCGATCAAAGAAAGGCACCCCATTGTTGGAGATGTCCGCTGCATTGGCCTGTTCTCGGTGCTTGAACTGGTCAAGGATCGGGAAACACGAGAGCCAGCAGACGTGCGAGTGATGGGCCTCATCAAAGAGCAGCTCCTCAAGGATGGTTTGTCCACTTTCGTCAATAAGAACCTGGTCTTTGCCTGCCCACCCCTGTGCATCAACCAGGCAGAATTGTTAGAAGGTCTCCAAATAATCGAACACGCTATCCAGGTCGCAGAACAGGCTGGTTAATAGACGTATGACCTACGCTTAGGTGCATTATGGTGAAATCCTATACTGCCACAAAAGCAATGTTCGACCGGGCTTGTGAGGTTTTGCCCTGGGGGGTCTCTTCGAACTTCCGCTATTGGGGACCGCAGACACCAGTCATATCGAGGGGGCTGGGCGCGTATATCTGGGACGTTGACGGCAACCGGTACATCGACTACCGGCTGGCATTTGGTCCGATCATCCTTGGGCACGCCGATCCCCGCGTGAACGGTTGCGTCCAGGAAGCGATGGATCGAGGCACCTTATTCGCCCATACCCATGTCATGGAAATCGAGGTTGCGGAACGAATCGCGAGGATGTGCCCCGGCGTGGAACGCGTCCGGTTCGTAAATTCGGGCACCGAAGCCACCATGCACGCCCTGCGGATCGCCCGCGCCTATACGAACCGTGAGAAGGTGATCAAGTTCGAGGGAAATTACCACGGTTTCCACGATTACCTGCTTTTTTCCACCGCCTACACCGCCGATGGGGCGATCGGCTTCCGGCGCAGCCCGATCCCGGTCAAGAATTCGTCTGGTATACCCACCGCGCTGCAAGATCTGGTGATCGTGTTGCCGTACAACGACTTCGAAATGGTGGAGAGCACCGTGCGCGGGCGCTGGGGAGAGATCGCCGCCATTATAGTCGAACCGATTGCCGCCAACATGACCAGCATCGTAGCTCAACCAGGATGGTTAGAACATATCAGAAAGCTGTGCGATGAATTTGGCATCGTTATGATCATGGACGAAGTCAAGACGGGTTTTCGCATCGCGAAAGGCGGGGCGACGGAATACTTCGGTGTCAAGGGCGATTTGATGACCTATGCCAAATCGCTTGCTAACGGTTTTCCCCTTGCAGCTGTCGGTGGAAAGCGGGAAGTCATGGACGTCGTCGAACCTGGCAAGACAGCCCATGGTGGCACTTATTGCGGTAATGTTTTGGGTATCGCCGCGGCAGCTAAGACCTTGGATGTAATCAATAACACCGATGTCCTGGAAGGAATCGCATGCAAGGGACGGCGTTTGATGGATGGCATCGATCAGGTTTTAATCCGGGCGGGAAAGGAACATGCCCTGGTCGGGGTGCCGCCGATGTTCAGCTTCGTACTGGGCGTCTCGGAGTCACCGAAAGAGTACCGGGATGTCGTTAAAGCAGACTTCGCCAGCTACGAAAAGATCCATAATGCGATGCGGGAGCGTGGGATCGAATACGAACTCGACGGTAAAGAACCATGGTTCTTGTGCGAGGCACATTCAGACCAGGATATCGACGAAACGTTGAACGCGTTGGAAGACAGTATGAAGGAGATTCGATTTTGATCTCTAACGTTGGGCGAACTGTGCGGAATTACATCAACGGAGAATGGTGTTCCGCCCAGTCAAATGAATTCCTGGATGTATTTAACCCAGCAACCGGCGAGGTCCTTGGAAAGGTTCCACTTTCTGGGCCTCAAGCGGTTGAGCGGGCGGCAGTAGCAGCTGCCCGCGCGCAGCAGGTCTGGCGAAGGATACCTCCCCCCGAGCGAGTCCAATACCTTTTCTCGCTTAAAAATTTACTCGAGGACCATCTCGAGGATATATCCAGCACGATCAGTATGGAGTGTGGGAAAACACTGGAAGAGTCACGGGCGGAGATGCGCCGGGCGATAGAAAATGTGGAGATCGCTTGTGGAATCCCGATCTTGATGCAGGGTTACAACTCCGAGGATATCGCGCGTGGCATCGACGAGATCATGATCCGGCAACCGGTCGGCGTGGCGGCGGTAATTGCCCCGTTCAACTTCCCAGGTATGATCCCATTCTGGTTCTTGCCCTATGCCATCGCCTGCGGTAACACATATATCGTCAAACCCTCCGAAAAAGTTCCGTTGACAATGGAGCTGATCTTCAGCCTGGTCGACCAGTTAGGCCTGCCTCCCGGGGTGCTCAACCTGGTAAATGGCGCTAAGGAGACTGTAGATGCGATCCTCGACCATCCGGATATCCGGGCGATCAGCTTTGTCGGTTCGACGCCGGTAGCGCGCTATATCTACAGCCGGGCGACAACAAATGGGAAGCGCGCCCAATGCCAGGGAGGTGCCAAGAACCCGGTCATTATCCTTCCGGATGCCGACATAGAAATGACCACCCGCATCGCGGCAGATAGCGCATTTGGTTGCGCCGGGCAACGCTGTCTGGCGGCTTCGTTGGCGATAACGGTTGGGGAGGCAAGGATTACATTCGGCGAAGCGATCTGCGAAGCGGCTGCAAACCGGATCGTTGGCTACGGTCTGGACGAGAGCGTCCAGATGGGGCCGGTGATCACCCGGCAAAGCCAGGGAAGGATCGAGAAATTAATTGGACTGGGCGTCCAGGAGGGAGCCGGGATTCCGGTGGATGGGCGCAACGCGAAAATTGCCGGTTTTGAGGCAGGAAATTTCGTCAGACCGTCGATATTAATGAATCTTTCATCGGAAAGTGAAGTGGCTCGTACGGAAATTTTTGGACCTGTGCTCGGGTTGATGCACGTCGACACCCTGGACCAGGCTATTGAGCTGCTCAATCGAGGGAAATATGGCAATATGGCTTGCCTGTTCACCAATGATGGAGCAGCAGCCCGGAAGTTTCGCTATGAGGCCGAGGTCGGTAACGTAGGGATCAATGTCGGCATCGCTGCTCCGATGGCTTTTTTTCCGTTTAGCGGCTGGAAGGAGAGTTTCTTCGGCGATCTACACGGTCAGGGCCTCGATGCGGTCGAATTCTTCACTCAGAAGAAGGTCGTGGTCGAAAGGTGGCCTAAGGAATGGTCCCGGAAATTCTAAGATCGAGCCTGTATTTTGGCAAACCGCCAGAAGGTTTTTTCTGACAAATCCAGCAATCTGATCGGCGGTTTGCACTAATTCGTAAGGAAGGCATATGACCTCCTATGCAGTTGAGCTGCGCGATGTAACGAAACAATTTCCAAGCCCGGGGGGCGGCGAGATTACCGCCGTCGATCACGTCCAGATGCAAATCAACCATGGAGAATTCTTTTCCATGTTGGGGCCATCTGGGTGTGGGAAGACAACTTCTTTACGTATGATCGCAGGATTTGAATGGCCTACTTCTGGAGAGATCATTATCAACGGAATGCCGGCCGGGCATACGCCCCCGTTCCAAAGACCTGTCAACACTGTCTTCCAAAGCTTTGCCTTGTTTCAGCATATGACCGTGTTCGAAAACGTCGCATTCGGTTTGGAAATGGAAAAGGTGCCGAAGGAGGATATCAAAGGCCGGGTCAAAGCCGCACTGGCAATGGTCCAGCTGTCCGGCATGGAGAACCGAAAGCCCAAGCAGCTCTCCGGCGGACAACAACAACGGGTTGCCCTCGCACGCGCCCTGATCAAACGACCGGCAGTGCTTTTGCTGGATGAACCGCTCGGCGCTTTGGACCTCAAGCTGCGGAAAGACATGCAGCTCGAATTGAAAGCGCTTCAAATGCAGGTAGGGATTACATTCGTTTATGTCACACACGATCAAGAGGAAGCGCTGACCATGTCGGACCGGATTGCCGTGATGGACAAGGGCAAGGTCTTACAAATCGGCAACCCGATCGAAATTTATGAACGGCCGAATTGCCGCTTTGTTGCAGATTTCATCGGTGATTCGAATTTTCTTACCGGTACGGTGAGAGAACTCGATTCGAAGTCTGTAAAGATTTACTCCAACGATCTCGATCTTGAGATCCTGGGTATTCCTCTTGGCGATATGATAGTTGGGCAATCCGTCGTCGCTTCAATCCGTCCGGAAAAAATTCGTTTGGAGGATCGACCAGGCGTTGGCCTCAACTTCTTCCAGGCGAAGGTCATCAACACAGCCTATATAGGCTCGGATACCCGCGTGAACGTCCACGCCGGGATGGGAGTGGTATTAAAAATTTGGGAGCAAAACAGGTTTTCTACAATCGATCCTAAAGCATATTATAAGAACGGAGAGGATGTATGGGTTCAGCTGGTACCGGAGAACACCCTCATCCTCCCACAGGAGAATTGATGTCGAATTTAGAACACGGAGGGCAACCGGTCGTTGGCATGCACCTCCCGACGAAGAAATTTTCTATCTTGCGGTCGATTCGAGAGAACAAAAGATCTCAAGGCCTCTTCCTGATTTCCCCGGCTATTCTTTACCTGCTGGTTTTCCTGATCATACCTTCGATCCTCGTCATCCTATTGAGTTTCATGACGCGCGGACCTTATGGTAACGTCGTATACCGGTTTAATGTGGATAATTATCTGCGCCTGATTGACTCTTTATATCTGAGAATCTTATGGTTTTCGCTGGTTGTTGCAGGAATGACCACCGTTTTTACAATCCTGATCGGTTATCCGCTGGCTTATTATATTGCTCGCTCCCCGGTAAATCAGAGACCAATCCTACTCTTCCTCATTCTGTTACCCTTCTGGACGAATTTCATTATTCGGATTTACGCCTGGATCATGATTTTGAGGACGGAAGGTCTACTGAATACTTTCCTTCAAAATCTAGGGCTGATTCACTTCCCCCTCGACCTTCTATATACACCAACAGCTGTATTAATCGGGATGGTGTATGAGTTCTTACCATTTATGGTGCTGCCTCTATATACGTCGTTGGAAAAAATCGAGCTCTCGCAACTGGAAGCCGCAGCCGATCTAGGAGCGAGACCGTTTCGGGCGTTCTGGAGAATCACTTTACCTTTAAGTTTTCCAGGCATGATCGCGGGATCAATTCTCGTCTTCATCCCGGCGATGGGCATGTTTGTTGTCCCTGACCTGATGGGAGGGGCTAAAACTATCCTGGTCGGCAATCTCATCCGCAACCAATTCCTGGTGGCGCGTGACTGGCCTTTCGGCGCAGCTGCTTCGATGTTGTTACTCATCCTCACGCTTTTCTTTACTTTGTTTTACACCCGCCGGGCGGGCTTTGGCGAGGAATTACTGGTATGAGCGAGAAAAAGCCGGCACTCTGGTTGCGAATTACAGCAATCCTTATCTATGCGTACATCTACATCCCGATCTTGATATTAATGATCTTCTCCTTCAACACGCAGAAACTCAACGTGCGTTGGGAAGGATTCACCTTTCACTGGTATGCACAGTTATTTAGCGATCAGGAGGTAATCCTGGCGACGAGGAATTCCCTGACCATCGCAATCTTTTCCACGATCATCGCGACTATAATCGGAACGCTGGCGGCGTTAGCGCTTCAGCGGTATCGTTTTCCCGGCTATACTCTTTCAGAATCGACCCTTTATATACCCGTAATCATTCCGGAAGTGGTGATGGGGATCTCGCTGTTGGCGTTCTTCTCGCTGATTAAATTTTCACTTGGGTTAACGAGTATCACACTAGCTCATATCGCCTTTAGCATTCCATTTGTCGCCCTCGTCGTGCGAGCTCGCTTACATGGGTTCGATAAATCGATCGAGGAGGCAGCCATGGATCTGGGAGCAAATGAACTGGTAACGTTTTGGAGAGTAACTTTGCCAACTATCATGCCGGGTGTCTTAGCTGGGGCGCTGCTGGCTTTCACTCTATCACTGGATGATTATGTGATTACTTACTTTACCGCCGGACCCGGTTCAACGACGCTGCCCCTGCGCATCTTTTCGATGGTTCGTTTTGCAGTAACACCTAAAGTCAACGCCCTTTCAACCCTTTGGGTATTATCCGTTTTTATCTTACTGGGCATCGGTCAAATCGTGCAAAGGAGGCAAACGAGAACATAAATCATCGCTTCCCAAACAAAGATGGGCTACCAAACAATCGAGAGGAGAAAATAAGATGAATAAGAACACCTATCGAATCTTCGCGTTGTTGACCACGTGTGCCTTGCTCCTGGTCGCCTGTGGAGGGCAAACCCAGTCCCAATCGACAGAGTTGAACCTTTATGCCTGGTCAGAATATATACCACAAGCTTTGCTCGATGGTTTTACAGAAGAAACGGGCGTGAAGGTTAATTACGACACCTATTCCTCTAACGAGGAACTGCTCGCCAAGCTCCAGGCAGGGGCTTCCGGTTATGACGTGATCATTCCAAGCGATTACACGGTGACGATCATGGCTAAACAGGATCTGCTCGAAGAGCTGGACCTGACCAAGATTCCAAATTACGCAAACATCTCTGACGAATTTAAGAATCGGGATTTCGACCCGGGGAATAAGCACAGCATCCCATACCAGTGGGGTACTGTCGGACTCGCTATCGACCGAGATAAGGTTACCCAGCCGATCTCGAAGTGGGCCGATCTGTGGGATCCGGCGTACGAAAGCCGTGTGGTCCTATTGGATGATGAGCGGGAAGTTCTAGGCATGGTCCTTCAAACGCTCGGGTACGATAAAAACTCGACGAATGAAGCCGAGCTGGAGGCAGCCAAGGCGAAGCTCATCGAGCTGATGCCCAACGTCCGCTTGTTCGACAGTGACAGTCCCAAGACGGCTCTCCTGGCAGGGGAAGTGTCGTTGGGGCATACCTGGAATGGCGAGGCTGCGATCGCTCACAGCGAAAATCCTTCTATCGATTACATTTGCCCGGAAGAGGGCTGCGGGATTTGGATCGACAACCTGGCCATACCGAAAGGTGCGCCTCATGCGGATGCCGCTCTGGCATTTATTAATTATGTACTCTCACCGGAAGCCAGCGTCCTGATCACCAAAGAATTTCCTTATTCGAATCCGAATAAAGCGGCTCTGGATTATCTAAAGACCTCTGATCCGGAGGCGTATGACGCCTACATGGGGTTTGCAGCGACGAACCCTTCAATAGAGGACGTTCAAAATGCAAAGCCAGTAATAGACGTAGGTGAGGCGACGGCTCTCTGGGATCGCATCTGGACCGAGGTGAAGGGAGGCGAGTGAAAAAATGAAGATCCTGCTGGTTGGTGTTGGCGGTGTTGGCGAGGCGATCGCCAACATCGCCATTTCTCGATCCTGGGTGGATACGATCGTTCTCAGTGATTACAATCTGGGCAGGGCGAAGGAAGTCCAGGGAAAACTGGATGATCCGGTTCGCTTTCCGGTTGAACGAGTAGATGCGTCCGACCAGGCTCAACTCGAGGCGCTGGCTCGCAAGTATCGCCCAGATCTCATCATGAACGCCTGCGACCCATCCATGAATGTGCCTATATTCGAGGCAGCTTTCAATTACGGTTGTAATTACATGGATATGGCCATGTCGCTCTCCGAGCTGCATCCTACGCAGCCTTACCACCTGCCAGGGGTTATGCTGGGTGATTACCAGTTTGCGCGACACGAAGAATGGTCGAAGAAGAGGTTACTAGCATTGGTCGGGATGGGGGTTGAACCAGGCATGTCGGACGTATTTGCCCGCTATGCGTGCGATCATTTATTCGACCAGATCGAGGAGATTGGTGTCCGCGATGGAGCCAATCTGGAAGTGAAAGGGTACGAGTTTGCGCCCAATTTTTCGATCTGGACGACAATCGAAGAATGCCTGAATCCTCCACTTGTATGGGAGGTGGATAGAGGCTGGTATACTACGGAACCGTTTTCAGAACCGGAGATCTTCGATTTTCCTGAGGGGATTGGACCTATCGAGTGCGTCAACGTCGAACACGAAGAGGTGGTTTTAATCCCCCGACGCATTGCCTGCCAAAGAGTCACGTTCAAATATGGGCTTGGTGATAAGTTCATTGATATTCTAAAGACACTCAAGACCCTCGGCCTGGATAAGAAAGAACCGATTGAGGTGAAAGGTGTAATGGTTGCACCCCGGGATGTGGTGGCAGCTTCCTTGCCCGATCCTGCGCATCTTGGCGATCTCATGTTTGGAAAAACTTGTGCAGGCATCTGGGTGAAAGGGTTCAAAAATGGCAATCCACGGGAAGTGTATATTTACCAGGTCGCCGATAATGAAACTTGCATGAAGAAATTCAAGGTCCAGGCTGTGGTAGCGCAAACAGCCTTTAACGCCGTGATTGCGTGGGATCTCATCAACAGTGGCGCCTGGAGTGGTACAGGGGTTCAAGGGCCAGAATCATTCGATGCTGTTCCATTTATGGATAAAATGGAAGAATATGGGTTTCCGTACAAGATTCGAGAGATGTAAACTACCGTTTAACGACCTATCTCTTAGGAGGTAAAGATGGCTTTCGGTTATACAGGAAAAATCCTGCACGTTGACCTCACGGGTAGTTCCCTGCAGGTAGAAGAGCCTCCGGAGGCATTTTACCGGATGTACATGGGTGGCAGTGCGATGGGCCTGTACTATATCCTGCGGGATATGCCGGCGGGAGCGGACCCGCTTTCCCCAGAGAGTGTGCTCACCTTGATGCTCAGCGTCACCACCGGTGCGCCGATCTCCGGTCAGAGCCGGATGAACGCCAATGCAAAGTCCCCGGTGAGCGGTGGGATCGGGGATTCACAAGCCGGCGGCTTTTTCCCGGCCGAGCTGAAGTTTGCCGGATTCGACGGCATCGTTATCAAGGGAAAATCCCCGAAACCCGTCTATTTGTCAATCTTACACGGCGAAGCCGAGCTGCATGATGCCAGCCACCTGATGGGCAAAGTTACCGGCGAGGTCGATGCCCTCTTGAAGCAGGAAATTGGAGACCCGAAAGCTGAAGTCCTGCAATACGGACCGGCCGCGGAAAATGGCGTGCTGTTCTCCAGCCTGGTAAACATGGCTAACCGCAACAACGGCCGCACAGGCATGGGATTGGTCATGGCAAGCAAGAAGCTCAAAGCCGTCGTGGTACGCGGCAAACAACGCGTGAAGTTGGCTGATTCCGCAGCTCTGGCGGCGCTCAACAAGACCGGTCCGAAGCTGATGCCGGATAACCCGGATGTGGACGGGTTATATCAATATGGGACGGCCAGCGTCCTGATGTTCCAGAATACGATCGGCAGCCTCCCGACCCAGAATTACAACGCCGGCCAGTTCGAGAACGCTGAGCCGATCAGCGGAGAGGTCATGACTGAGACGGTCCTGAAAGGCCGGGATACCTGCTACGCCTGCGTCGTCCGGTGCAAACGGGTGGTCGAAATCAAAGAAGGGCCATATAAGGTCGATCCTATCTACGGCGGGCCAGAGTACGAGACGCTCAGCACCTTTGGTTCTTATTGCGGGATCGACGATCTGGCTGCAATATCCTACGCCAATGAAATCTGCAACAAATACGCGGTAGACACGATCAGCTGTGGTGCGACCATCGCCTTTGCCATGGAATGCTTCGAGAAGGGGATCATTGGGCTGGAACAGACTGGCGGGATAAACCTGAATTTCGGGAACGCCCCTGCAATGATCAAGGTACTCGAGCAGATCGTTACGAACAGTGGAGCTCTCGGCCCGATCCTATCGCAGGGATCGGCCCGTGCGGCCAAGGTTTGGGGACCGGAAGCAGAGGCTTGCCTGATAACAGTCAAGGGACAGGAAGCTCCGGCGCACATGCCGCAGGCAAAGAAGTCCCTGGCTGTCATCTATGCAGTCAATCCCTTCGGAGCAGACCACCAATCGAGCGAGCACGATCCCATGTACGAAGAGGGCGCAGCAGACCTGTATTTGGAGCGTCTGGCGGACCTGGGCCTGAAAGATCCTCCACCGGCGGGTAGTCTGGGACAGGAAAAAGTCCGTTTCGCTGCGTATAGCCAAATATTTTACAGCCTTTTAGACTCCCTCGAACTTTGCCAGTTTGTCTGGGGGCCTGCCTGGACCTTATACGGTCCTCGA
>Ga0209341_10006973_pt1 | contig 10036 bp, 9 predicted proteins | sample RifCSP13_2_FD_184020 | JGI IMG/M metagenome (GOLD analysis project Ga0209341, IMG submission 184020) | Soil microbial communities from Rifle, Colorado - Rifle CSP2_sed 13_2 (SPAdes) (version 2) | ecosystem: Environmental > Terrestrial > Deep subsurface > Rock core/Sediment | place: Rifle... | reverse complement strand
CCACGTCGGCGAGAAATGCCGAGACCTCGTCTGGATCGAAACCGCGCAAGGAGAGGCGAAAGCGGCGCGCCGACACCTCATCGGGAAGTAATTCCGGCACCCCCCCAAGTTATCAGTAACGGCGGCCCAACCGGCTCAAGCGGCGGGAAGTTGACGCAGGAACGCCAAGGCCTGGCCGAGATCGGCGACCGGGACGATCTCAATGGAGTTGATTTTGGCGGTGAGAGCCTCCTGATAGTTGCCCGCCGGCACCAAGACGAACTCTGCTCCGGCGGCCTGCGCCGCCACCACCTTCTGACGCACCCCGCCGATCTCTCCCACCGACCCATCCGAGGAGATGGTCCCGGTACCGGCCACGACGTGGCCGGCGGTGAGGTCCCCTTCCGACAGCACGTCGATGATGGCGAGTGTGTACATCATCCCAGCCGACGGCCCGCCGATGTTGGAGGTGTCGATCTCGATGTCGAAGGGGGGGGCAAGTGTGTGCAGGTTGCGGGTCGTAGCCAGGAACCCGACCATTGGCCGGCCCGGTTGCTCGGTGTGCTCGACCAGGGTCACCTCGACGGTTTCGGTGGACCCCGACCTTTCCAGGCTGATCGAGACCCGATCGCCGATATTCAGGCTCGACAGCAGGTTGGTCAGGTCCGGGGCGAGGTTCACCTCCACCCCGTTGACGGCAGTGATGACGTCCCCCACCTGAAGGACGCTGCCGGCCGGCGTCCCTTCGACCAGACCGGCCACCTCCACGCCGTCGCCGGTGAGCGCTACCTCGTAGCCGAGCTCTTCGAGAGCCACCGCCACCGCGGTTGCCTTCGCCTCGTCCATGGCCGTGAGGCCAGCCTCGCGGAAATCCTCGTCCGATTGGCCCTCCGGTCGCACGGCGGTGCGAGGGACCAAATCGACGTGAGGGTCGGTCGCTGCCGCGATCATCTCGTAGACGTTCACCTCCTGAAGCGCGACGGTGAGCATGTAGAGCTCACCGTTGGGGGGATAGACGGTGGCGTCCTCGATCAGGAGGGCATCGACCACATCCCCGATCGGACCGGCGGAGAAAGAGTAGAAGGGGAGGGAGATGTTCCAAGCAGCCACCGCCAGCGCCCCGGCGACGAGGACGGCGCCGAGCGCGGCTTTGCACCACTTCGGAATCGGCATCGATCGGAGATGGTAACGAGGCGTCGGTTGTACGGGACTCGCCGTCTCTATGATCACTCCCCCTTAGCTCCGGAGGATCCTTGGCTCAAGCCTACGCCCCCCCCGTGCTGGTTTTCCGACTGCTCTCCCGCAGCCGGGTAACCACATTGCTCGCAGTCCCGACGTTCGCCCTGCTCACCGCCGCCGCCGCCGAGATCGCGATACCGCTGCCGTTCACGCCGGTCCCCCTCACCGGCCAGACCTTTGCCGTCCTGTTGGCGGGGGCGGCCCTCGGTTGGCGGGCAGGGGCGGCGTCTCAACTCCTCTATGTGGCCTTGGGCGCCATCGGCCTGCCGTATTACGCCGAAGACAAAGGGGGCTGGGAGGTGGTCACAGGGGCCACCGGCGGCTATCTGGTCGGATTCATCGCCGCCGCCGCCGTGGTGGGGTGGTTGGCCGAGCGCAAGCACGACCGCCGCTTCAACACCACCCTCGCCGCCTTCGTCATCGGCAGCTTCGTCATCTATGCCTTCGGAGCGGCCGGCCTCATGTGGCGGGCGGGGATGGAGGTCAACGAGGCCATTCTCCTGGGCGTGGTGCCGTTCGTTTTCGGCGACGTCTTGAAGGCGGCGGCGGCGGGGGCCCTCCTACCTGCCACCTGGCGCCTGGTCGGGGACCGGTGAGACCGGGGCTCTTCACGGCCCCACCCACCCCCCTCTCGCGCCTGCCCCTCTCGCGCCGCCTGCCCCTCTCGCGCCGCCTGCCCCTCTCGCGCCCCCCCCCAAACCCGTTCTGGCGCGCCAAACACGACCTATAGGTCGGAGTTGGCGCGCCAGAACGGGGTTCTGTCCCGCAGAACAGGTCCTTGGCTAACCCGTCGGACGCCTCTACGACCTAGGCCTCGCCGAGGTAAGCCTTGATCACGTCGGGGTTGCGCTGGATCTCGGCGGGTGGCCCCTCGGCGATCTTCACGCCGAAGTCGAGCACCATCACTCGGTCGGCGATGTCCATAACCAATCCCATGTCGTGCTCTACGAGGATCATGGCGATCCCCAACTCATCGCGGATGTCGAGGATGAAGCGGGCCATGTCCTCGGTCTCCTCCAGGTTCATGCCGGCCACCGGTTCGTCGAGGAGCAGTAGGCGCGGCTCCATCGCCAGGGCCCGCCCCAACTCGACTCGCTTCTGGACCCCGTAGGGCAGCAGACCCACCGGATACTTGCGCCATTGCTCGATCTCCAAGAAATCGATGATGTCCTCCACTTTGGACCGATTGGCGAGCTCCTCGTTCCTCGCCTTCCCCCACCACACGGCCCCGGCCAGTGGTCCGGTTTTCATGCGGACGTGGCGCCCGGTGAGGATGTTCTCGAGAGCGGTCATGTGTGGGAACAAGGCGATGTTCTGGAAGGTGCGGGCGATCCCCAACTCGGCGGTTTGGCTGGGTTTGGAGTCCATGATCGAGCGGCCCTCCCAGAGGACGTCGCCCTCTTGGGGTCGGTAGACCTGGTTCAGGCAGTTGAAGATGGAGGTCTTCCCGGCCCCGTTCGGTCCAATGATGGCGAACAGCTCGCCCTCGTCGACATGAAACGAAACCCCATCGATAGCCCGCACGCCCTTGAAGAAGAGGCGAACCTCGCGCACCTCGAGGAGATGGCTCACGACAGCCACCGCTTCCGGCGCTTGTAGTGCTTGACGTCGCGGAACGATTTCTTCCCGCCCTCCCCGCGCAGACCAAGGTAGAACTCCTGCACGTCCTCGTCTTTGAGCAGCTTTTCGGGGGCGCCGTCCATGACCATCTTCCCGTTTTCCATCACATACCCGCGCTGAGCGATGGAGAGGGCCATGGTGGCGTTCTGCTCGATGAGCAAGACCGCCGTCCCTTGCCGGTTGATGTCGACGATGATTTCCTTTATCTGCTGGACGAGTTTGGGAGCCAGACCGAGCGACGGCTCGTCGAGGATCAACAGCTTGGGGTGGGTCATCAGCGCTCTGCCGATCGCCAGCATCTGCTGCTCCCCACCGGACAAATAGCCGGCGACGGACTTCCGCCGCTCGGCCAAGAGGGGAAACAGCTCGATGACCCGGTCGTAGGCCTGGCCGAACGTCTTGCGCCCTTTGGTCGTGAAGGCGCCCGCCCGCAGGTTTTCCTCGACCGTCAGCTCGGCGAAGATCCGCCGGCCCTCCATGACCTGGCGGATCCCCATCGAGACGATGTCGGCCGGGTCCCGATGAGTGATGTCGGTGCCTTCGAAGACCACCGAGCCTTTGGTGATGTCACCCTCGTGAAAGTCGAGCAGACCGGTGATGGCCCGCATGGCGGTGGTCTTGCCGGCGCCGTTAGCCCCGAGCAACGCCACTATCTGGCCGTCCAGCACCTCGAGGGAGATGCCTCTCAGCACCAGGATCACGTCGTTGTAGACGACTTCGAGGTTAGAAACGGAAAGCATTCACCTCACCGTCCGGCTGTCGGCAGGAGCCTGGGCACCAGACGAAACGCCTTGGTCGAACCAACCAGGGGGGGGGAAGACCCCCCCCGGTTGTTGGTCGAATCAGCCTTCCAGCTTGTAGCAGGCGCCGGTGAACTCATAGGCGGCGGCAATGTCGGAGGTGAAGAAGTCCTCCACCACAGTGGTGCCGCTACCGCCGGCGTCGAGGTCGGCTGGGTCGGGCCGGAACATCAGCGATTGCCGCTGGAGCCGGTCATTGGGCTCGCCGACATAGGTCTCGGCGGGGCCGATGCCTCCAAAGTCGACGTTCTCCAGGCTCTTGGCGGCGGCGACGACGCCGGCCTGGGTCAGGTCGCCGTTGTCGTAGGCCTTTTGGAGGGCGGCATGCAGTATGGAAGCCTCGACGAAGCCCTCGCCGTAGTAGTCGTGGGCCGGCGCGTCGGGACGGAGCTCGGCGAAGAGGTCTCGCAGCTCCTTCATCCCGGGTGCATCCGAGCTCCACGGCGATATGTAGGCCGAACCCCAGAAGTCCCGGGCGATGCCGCCTCGGATCGGGCTGTCCGGACCGATGAAGGCCGGGTTCCACGAGGGAGCGGCGCCGCTCCAGATTCCTTCGAAGCCCTGCGCCAACGACCCACCGTAGATGCCCGAGAAGGTGCCGGGGGTGGCGGTGACGAAGGCGATGTCGGCCTGGCTGCCGACGATGCCGGTCACGAATTCGGTGGGGTCGAAGGTGGTTCCGGCGGCGGGCGGGATGACCTTCCCGGTTCCGTCGTATACCACCTCGAGGCCCAACGCGGCAGCGGCCAAAGCCGCCCCGATAGCCGAGTCGAGTCCGTAGTCACCGGGCACCGACACGATGGCGAGGCTCGGTTTGGCGCCGTTGTCGGCCTCGAACTTCTTGCTCAAGTATTCGAGGACGTTCATGGCCTCGATGCAATACGGCGCCCCGTGGGGAACCAGATTCGAGTTGAGAGCCGGATCGGACCAACCCGAATACCAGGTGAGCGGCACGGCAAGGATGCCATCGGCCTCCAACGCCTCCCGAATCGCCATGGTGTGGGGAGACCCGGTGGAATGGCCAAAGGCCACCACCTCCTCCTTGAGCTCCCCGTAGAACTGGACGTGGTTGTCGGGGATGTATTGGGTGTCCTTCACCACCAATTCGACCTCGAGACCGTTGATACCACCGTTGGCGTTGACATTCTCCCAGTAGACCGAATGGCCGTCGACAATCGGCGTCACCAGCGGGCCGAATGGACCGGTCAGGTCGGACAGCATGCCTACGTAGATCTTCCCGGCCTCGAAGTCGACCCCGATGTCGACCGCCGGGAGGGCCATGGTGGTCTCCGGTGGGGCGGTGGTCGCCGCCGGCGCAGTGGTGGTGGTGGCAACCGCGGCCGTCGTGGTGGTATCGCCGGCGCTGTCTCCGCAAGCGGCCGCTACCAAGGCAAGCGCCAGGAGCAGGTACACCGCTCTGTTCTTTCTCACTTCTTCCTCCTCATGGTCTTGTTCACTTCTAGCCACCCGCCTGGTCGGCGGGGACCGAACGGTCGCCAACCCTATACGGGTCCGGCTGGTTCAGTAGGTGAACGGCCAACCTTTCCAGTAGTTCCGTATCCGCAACCAGATGCCGTATAACCCGAGCGGCTCGAAGATCAGAAACGCGATGATCAGCAAACCGAACAGCACCAAGTTCAGCTGAAATACCGACAACCCCGGACCGCTCCCGGGGAGGGTGTTGATGATGCCGCCGTCGCTCCCGCTGGTAGCGATGAAAACGTCGCCGATGCGGGCCAGCACGCCCTCGCCCTCTTCGATCGTCTCTTTGAGCAAGTCGGTCAGCTCCTGCACAAACCGAGGCACGATCACAACAAAACCGGCGCCCATGAGCGTGCCGCTCACAGTGCCGGCGCCCCCGATGAGAACGATGGCGATCAGCTGCACCGAGAGAGCCAGATCCCAGCTCTCTGGAATCATCCGACCAACGAAGGACGCCAACAATGCCCCCGCCACCCCGGCAAAGAATGAGGAAATGGCGAAGGCGAGCATCTTGTAGCGGAACTCGTCCACCCCCATGATCTCGGCCGCCACGTCCCGGTCCCGAATCGCCTGGAACGCTCTCCCCACCCTGGTTCGCTGGATGTTCTTGGCGACGAGCGTGAACACCGCCACGAGCACCAAGAGAAAGAAGTAGGTCTTGGCTTCGGCGGAGAGGTCGATGCCGAACCAGGGACCATCCTCTGCGAAACTGAGAAACGGTTTCTCCTCTTGCCACAACCTCAGTTCGAAGGGCGGAAAGTTGCGACCGGCCTGGGACCCGCCGGTCGCGGATTCGGTGTTGCGGAACAGCCAACCACCGATCACCACCAGGGCGAGCGTGACGATGCCGAGATAGAGCCCTCGCACCCGTACCGCAGTGGGGGCGACGATAACGCCCACCAGGGCTGCCACCAGACCGGCCGCCGGCAGCCAGATCCAGATCGGGAGACCCAAACCCCACAGAGCTCCCGGCGCTGCGCCGAGCACAGCAGCCGCATAGGCGCCGATTCCCATGAAGAACGCGTGTCCGAGCGACACCTGTCCGGCCAAACCGGTGAGGATGTTCAGGCCGAGTGCGCCGATGGCGAAGATGAACACCCGGGTAAGAGTCTTCAGCCAGTCGTTGGCGGCCAGGAAGCCGAGGCCCGGTATGAGGTCGAAAGGGATCGACACCAACAGCGCCACGAAGATGGCGGCCATCACTTTCTTCGTGCCGGTTGGCAGCAATGCTTGGTCGGCCGTGTATTTGGTGAAGAGGAGCGGCCGGCCTCTCATACCCGTCGGATCTCCGCTGTGCCGAAGAGCCCGTAGGGCCGGACCAACAAAACCACCAGCATGACGATGTACGGGAAGACCCCGGCAAACCCGGTCCCCAGGAAATCGAAGGTCAGGTAGGAACCGGCCAGGGCCTCGGCGAGGCCGATGATGAAGCCCCCGATCACCGCCCCCGGGACCGAGTCGAGGCCGCCGATGATGATGGCCGGGAACACCCCCAGCGCCACGAAAGCGGTGAAACTCGACACCCCGGTCGAACGCGGAAACACCGACGCGAACAACCCCGCCACCGCCGCCAACCCGGCGCCGATCCCCCAAGCCACCGAAAAGATCCGCCCCACCTTGATGCCCTGGGTCATGGCGGCCTCTTGGTCGTAGGCGGTGGCCCTCATTGCCACCCCGAACCGGGTCCGGAAAAAGATCCAGATTCCGAGCAAGCAGACGACGGCAACGACGATCTGGGCGACCTCGGAATGCGCGACTCGGAACGGGCCCGCCTCGAAGCTGTTGGCACCCCAAGGATCGCCGAGTGGACGGATGTCGGTGCCGATGAAGTCGCTGGTGACGGTGCGCATAACAACGTCGATCCCGAGGGTGATGATGGCAATCGTGAAGAGCGGTTCTCCCACCATGGGACGGATGAACAACCGCTCTACCGCCATGCCGAGCAACGCAGCCGCAAAAACGGCGAGGAGAGCCGACAGGCCCCACTGCACCGCCTTGGGTGCGCCGTCGATGAACCGACCGGGAAAACGCAGGACCGTCGCCAGCGCCGCCACCATGAAGGCTCCGGTGGCCGACAATGCCCCGTGGGCGAAGTTGATCACTTGGGTCGCCTTGAAGATGATCACGAATCCGAGAGCCAGCATGGCGTAGACCGCTCCCGCCGAGATACCGGCCACCAGCGCGTCGGGCAATTTCTCCAAGAAGCTCGGCTGCTCTACTTGGAAAAGGAGCATCCACGCGGCCGGCCCCCCCCCATGCGGAGCGCTCATCGGTACATCGAATCGATCAACTCCGAGAACATCTCTTCCATGGCCTTGCGCTTCAGCTTCTGGGTGGCAGTCAGCTCCCCATCCTCGTGATCCAACTGCTTTCCGAGCATCCGGAACGTCCGGATCGTTTCGACTCGGGCGAAGTCCTTGTTGACCTCGTTCACCACCCCCTGGATCAGTTCCATCACCTCCGGCTTCTCGGAGAGGTCTCGATAAGTGGTGTAGGGGATACCCCGGCGGGTCGCCCAGTCGCCCACCGTTTCCAACTCGATGCCGATCAACGCCGCGAGGTAGTTGCGGTGGTCGCCAATCACCATCGCCTCCTTGACATAGGGGGAGGCCTTCAACTTGTTCTCGATCTCCGAAGGAGAGACGTTCTTGCCGCCCGAGGTGATGATGATGTCCTTGATGCGGTCGACGATCTTGACGTGGGTGCCGCCGACCCAGATGCCCACGTCGCCGGTCTTCAGCCAGCCGTCGGCGGTGAAGGTGGCGGCGGTCTGGTCGGGTTGGCCCCAATAGCCGCGGAAGACACCTTCGTGTTTGGTCTGCACTTCACCCGTGTCGGGGTCGATTCGAAAGCCGATCCCCGGGTAGGGCTCTCCGACGGTGCCGAGCTTGGCTCGCCGCCAGAAGTTGACGGTCGCCACCGCCGCGTTCTCCGTCATTCCGTACAGCTCGTAGACCGGCACGCCCAGGCCCATGAAGAATTCGAGGACCTCGGGTGCGATCGCTGCGGCGCCCGAACCCGCCCATCTCACCCGGCGTAACCCGATCCGCTCTCGTAGCGCCCGGAACACGAGCGGGTAACCGATCAGATAGAGCAGTCGGGAGACGGCGGTGTGTTCGCCGCCGTTGTTCACTTTCTCTCTTCCGATCACCTTGGCCATTTTCATTCCCAGGCCCAACCAGACTCTCTTCACCCAGGTGGCATCGCGACCCTTGATCAGCACCCCGGCGTGCAGTTTCTCCCAAATGCGAGGTACTGCGAAGAAGAGAGTGGGCTGAACCTCGCGCAGATTCGTCGCCACCGTCTCGATCGATTCGGCGAAGTTGAGCACCGTCCCGGCGGCGGCGTTGGTCCACGTCGAGAAGATCCTCTCGGCGACGTGACACAGGGGAAGGTAGGTGAGAATCTGATCGTCGGGGCTCGGCTTGTGATTGCCGGGGAGGCGATTGTCGACGTTGACAACTGTGTCCATGCAGAAGGTGGCGTTGCGGTTGTCGAGCATGGCGCCCTTGGGCGGTCCGGTGGTGCCCGAGGTGTAGACCAGGGTCATGATGTCGGTGGGTTCGGCCTCGCCCATGCGTCGTTCGACGGCGCCCGGATGTGCCTGGCGGTGCTGGCGACCGAGCTCTAAGAAGTCGCCCCAGAAGATGAAACGGTCGTCATTTCGGTAGGGGCGGAACCCCCGCGGTTCGACGTGGATGATCTTCTCGATACTGGGAAGGCCGGAGATGGCCGCCATCACCTTGTCGGCCTGTTCTTGGTCCTCGGCCATATGGATCTTGGCGCCCGAATCGGCCAGCAGATACTTGACCTCGGCGGCGGGGTTGGTCGGGTAGAGGCCGACGGTGATGGCTCGCACAGCCACGGTGGCGACGTCCAGCACCAACCACTCGGGTCGGTCCTCGGACTGGATCGAGACCCGATCACCCGGCTCGACCCCCAGGGCCACCAGGCCGAAGGCGGCTGCCAGGACATCGTCCCAGAATCGACGCCAGGTGACCTCTTGCCATATGCCGTAGTTTTTCTCCCGCATTGCCACGGCATCGGGGGTGCGCAGGGCCCAATCCCGCACCCGGCTGGCAACGGTCGGGTAGCCATGTTCGACGCCGGGAGCGTCGGACCTTTCGACCACGGTCGTCATCGCCACCTCCGAGCAGCGAGGTTAGGAGGGGGAGACCGGGAGGGGGGCGGAAAGTGGCCGATTTGGCCGAACCTCCGTCAATCAGCGCCAGGCCTTGGCGCGTACGACCGGCGGTTCGCAGTTATCAAGCGCCTCGGACCCATTCGCCCCCGCCGGGCCAGTGTTCCTTCTTCCAGATGGGGGCTCGCAGCTTGAGCTCGTCGATCACGTAGCGAGCCGCCTCGAAGGCGGCGCCACGATGGGCCGCAGAGACCGCCACCAGCACCGACGGCTGCCCAAGTTCCACGACCCCGATCCGGTGTTCCACCACCGCCGCCAGGAGCGGCCATCGCTCTTGGGCCTCCGCGAGGATTTCGCCGATCTTGGCTTCCGCCTGCTCGGGATAGGCCTCGTACTCGAGGTGAGTGATTCCGGTACGGGCGCCACTGTGATTGCGCGCCGTTCCCAAGAACAACGCCACGGCCCCCGCCTCCGGCCGGCTCACCTCCGAGACGGCGGCCTCGGGGGAGAGTGGCTCCGCCTGCACGGCCACTCGAAAAGAAGCTCGCCTTTCCTCCATACAATCAAGTGTATGGACAACTCCCCGCCGCCGCCCTCCACCGGGACGGTGGCGCAGCCACCAAGGACCGGCCCTGCTGAGGAGTTCCTGTCTGCAAAGGATCGGCCCCGGGCACCCCGCCACGAGCTGCCCCAGCGTTTCGGGCGTCCCCGCCGCTCCTTTTCAATCCTCGGGCCTGCCTTGGGCGCTTTGGGCGGCACCGTCTTGACCCTCGGG
>Ga0209341_10006971_pt1 | contig 10038 bp, 12 predicted proteins | sample RifCSP13_2_FD_184020 | JGI IMG/M metagenome (GOLD analysis project Ga0209341, IMG submission 184020) | Soil microbial communities from Rifle, Colorado - Rifle CSP2_sed 13_2 (SPAdes) (version 2) | ecosystem: Environmental > Terrestrial > Deep subsurface > Rock core/Sediment | place: Rifle... | reverse complement strand
CCGGAGATTTGCCTAACAAAGTAATGTGTTTTGGCATTAAAGGGGGGTGTAAACACACACCCCCTTACGCTGAGACTAGAAACCAGAAGAAACGATCATGTCTGAAGCATTCCAGCCCATCTCAGAGCGGACAATCACCTTCCAGGAACGCGAGAATGTAACAACGCTGATATACTTTCCCCGAAAGCGGCCGTAAGCAAGAAAATCGGCGATCTCGATCAACCAAGGGGAGGCCATGATGGCCCCCCCTTTTGGATGCTGAGAAAGGAGCCCATAACATGACCGACGAAACATCCGTCTTTGAACCAGAACGCGAGCGGACGCTTGTATTCCGGGGCAAGGAGATCGCAACCGCAGACCTGAAGGATGGCCACGGCTATGTCTCCGTGAGCTCTTTATGCGATGCTTTCGGCCTGGAACCGCGAGCTCAGCGCCGGCGCTTGCAGCGCCAGCAGGGCTACTTCGCCACCTACACGGTCACCATCCGCATGACCACCGCTGGCGGACCCCAGCCTGCTCTGTGCCTCATGGCCTCAGCTGTGCCGCTTTTTCTAACCGGAGTCGAGTTGGAACGGGTCCAGGATTCGCAGGTGGTGGAATATTTACGAGCTTTCCTGGATGAAGCGCACATTGTCCTGGCCGAGCACTTCGGCATCTCGGAGCGCGGTGAGATGCAGTTCCTGCGCGAATCGCTTGCCCGTATGATCGCCGAGCAGGAGATCTTTGAGGAGCGCTTCACAAAAAAAGTAGACGAGGAGCTGGCCGCCTTGCGCAAAGCCCACGAAGAAAAAGTGCACCAGATTCGTGAGGCATTTGCCGGTCTTCGGGAGGATGTTCGCCGTATTGAACGCGTAGCAGGCCCTAAGGCGCGCCTCACCCCAGAGCAGCGTGGTCAAATCAGAGAAACAGTGGCCACGCTAGGCCAGCTCCTCATCGAAGAAAAAGGGATTGCCAAACCTTACCCTGGGATTTATATGGATATCACCAGGATGACCGGGGTCTCGAAAGTGGAAGACATCCAGCAGGAGGATTTTGAGCAGGTGATTGAATTCCTCAACCGCCAGATCAAGGCTCTTATAGTAGACAAGGATAAAGAGCAACCGTAATGCACCTGCCAACTACCATCATGAAAGGACAGGAGAATCTGGCTAACCAACACAGCGGCCAATCACGCTACCCGCGCTGACCCCCCGCGGAAGGGGCAGCGTACCAAACACCTTCCAATCGGCCAAAACCACGGCTACTTCCCCCGGCAATTGTATAAAGGTCCCTACTAAAGCCTGGCGCACCCAGGGTGGGGCCAGCAGGGCGAAGACCAGGGAAAGCGAGAAACGCCCGGCGTAGAGCAAGGCCTGCTCTAACCGCCGGGCCGTCTTGCGCCGGAGTGTCTCCCGAGAGGCGTTGCCGCTTTCCACCTCCAGCCAGAAGAGCACTTCCCGGTCCGAGAGCTCTCCCCAGGCCAGCGCGTCCGGGCGCAGCCTCCCCAGGGCGACCTCGCCCCACCCGGCCCAGACCTCCGTCTGCGGCCTGGCCCGCCGCAGCCAGGCCGGCCAGAGCCGCGCCGTGCGGCGGTGGCGGCCAGTCGCCGCCGATCGCTCCCGGCGGGCAGGGAAGGCAACCCCTGGAGGCAAACCCCAGCTGCGCAACGCTAATGAAAGTCCTGCCCGGCGCACTTTCCAGATCGGGAAAGCCTCCCGCCCCTCCCACTCGACCAGCTGGCGGCGTTTGAGGCCCCGCAGCGCCTGCCGGGCGGTAGGCAGGCTCACCCCTGCCAGGGAAGCCACCTCCGCCGTGTAGGCCGTCTCCAAACGCGCCAGCACCCGCAGCGCCTGGATTTCCTGCAGAGAATGATCACAGGCCCCTGAATCTGGTACGGCGGGCGGCGGGGACACAGGAGTTGAAAAGAGGCCCGGGCAGAAGGAGAAACCCCGCAGGCGCGGCGGCGACCCCGGGTCTCCGGTGACTGCTACCGCCAGCGGGAGCCCGCGCAGGGACTGGCGCACTTCCTCTGCGTACCAGCACCCCCCGGGCGCCTTTACCAGTACCCACAGAGAAGCACCCGGGCGGAGCCTCGAAACCTGTGAGGCCATGCGCCGCAGCGGGTGGGCGTAATCTCCCGGCGGCAACCCTGCAGCGGCCGATAAAGGGAAGACGAAGGTGTCGCTCCAGCCGCTCCCCAGAGAAATGCTTCGCCACCCGGCAAACACCAATGATCCTACCCGCGCGCCCATACCTAATCTCCGCAGGTGCTCGGCAGGCTGCCCCAGGCGCAGTACTCCGCCTGGCCTGGCAGCAGCACCCGATCCGGGTTGCGAGGAAAGCACTTTCCATTTGGTTCCCTTTTCGGCCGGTATCCGGCAGACGAAACACTCTGGCCCCACGTAGCCCTCAAACCCGACCCGGCCACCGGTGAAAACCCCGTCCGGCCTTTCTCCCGGCTCACCGTAATAGTCGCTCCCGACCGGCTGGGGTGTGCCCAGCATCCAGGCCTGCACGCCTCCCCGTGCCCAGGAGGGCAGACTTGGAATGACAAGCCCCACCAATATGACGAAGACCACGCAGGGGTTCTCCTCGGTCGGCAGGTTGCAGGCAAAGGTGCCCGGCTGCTCCGAGGCGTACCCGAGCATCTCTCCCGTGCAGTTATCGACGTACACCGGCACCCCGCTGCATACCCCGGGACCGGATACTTCCAGGATAATAAAACTCAGGTGAACTCCGGGCGTGCAACCTTCCACAGGTTGCTCGTCCCTGTCTTCACCAAAGCAGTCCGTGATGAGACGATCGGTTACGGGGTCGTACCAGGATCGGCAGGTTTCCTCGGCTTGAACCGTAGAGACGACGATCAGGGCGACGCCCAGCACAGCGATCAAGAGCCTGGTCTTCATGGGGACATCCCTTTCGCCCATTTCTCTATCCCAGGGAGCCAATCCGTGCTGCCCGGCGCTAAACGTCCGGTCCTGCACGATCTCTCCCAGTTCCATGGTCAGCAGGAGAGTCGCCGGATCGCCGGATTCAGGCAGCCGGATCTCCACAAACGGCTCTTTCTGGTATCCGATGGAGATCCACAGCCCCTCCCCTGCGTAACCGTACAGGAGAAACCTGCGAGTTGGAAGCAACCTGGTCGCATAGCGATGAGCACCGAGCTCCATTACAACCCATTCGCCCTGATCCATGCTCGCGACGCAAACCACCGGATAGGCAACCCCCCAGCTCTCCACTCGGTCGCCTTGGACAGTTTCTGTGTGGTAGCAGCCACGAAGCGCGTAGGTCGCTCCCGGATTCCCCTGCCGGTTGAGGATCCAGGCATGGTAGTCAGGATGGCTGGCTTGTCTGATCTCCTCTGCGCTGAGGTTTACCAGTTCAATGGGTATCGGCTCCTGGGTATTGGTCATGCCGATAATCTCCGGCACGGGACGCCAGGGGTAATCAGCGAAGCCCAGCATCTCGGCAGATTCGGGAGCGCTGTATCCCAGGACCTGGAGCAGATCCCAGGCCACCGTCCTGACCAGTCCGTCGTAGACGCAGGGCGGGTCAATTCGCTTGAAATTATCGATTTAAGAGATTTCAAGAAGCTCCCACGCGCGGGAGTCAGGTGGGCACATTCCTGTAGCTCGGGGCACGGAAAGCGGAATCGCTGTCGAGGCAGGTCCAGCAGGCAGGGCAGCGGTCGGTGAAGGTTGGGCCTCTGCCCGGAGAACCCCAGCGCCCACTGGCCGAGAGACCATCTCCTTGGATTGGTCGGCCATCACCGTGTGCGGGACACCAGACACACCCACCCCCTGCGCCAGGAACTCTTGCCGCTGCCACCATCCCCAAAAAACGATCCCGCCGAGCAGGACGAGGATGGCGATGGCCGCCAGCACGTAGCGGCGCAACCGTCGCCGTCCCGCCAGGTCTCTATACGTCAGGCCGTCCACTATCCTGTCCAGGTTCCCCACTTTTGTCTCCTGAGGACGTTCACTGTTCGCCGCGGGTCACCCCTTGGGCCAGGTAACCGGTGGCGCCTACCCGGATCTGGCGTACCGGGATCAGGTAACCGGCCGAGGGTAGCTGCGCCCAGACCTGGCAGGCTGGCTGTCCCTGAGTCTGCCCGCAGGCGGTCCCCAAGAGGCGCGCTTCGGAAGGCGCCTGGATGCGGAAATACAATCCCGCTACCGCCTGCCCCTCGGCGAGGCCTGCCAGAGTCCCATCTGGGCAGACCTCAATCTCCTGCGCCCCGGCGTGGGCCGCCAGGTCCACAGCGGCCACCACTTCCATGACGCGGGCATTCGTCACCATATAGTCCAGGATGCCCACCAAGAAGAGCGCCAACACCGGCAGAAGGAGGGAGAATACCATGATCGCCTGACCCTGTTCCTGAGCGGGGGAGCCCATGCCTTTCATCGCCAGCGCGCCTTCCATGCCTCGGACCTCGAAATAAAGAACTCCTTGGATGCTTTTGGCTCTGGCAGGCCCGCCAGATCAAAGAGCCGCGGCGGTCGATAGTACACGACGCAGCCGCCCGGCGCGCCCGGCCCCTGCGGTGGCGCCACCAACACCTGGTACGCCGTTCCCAGGGTAGCGCTCCAGTCGCCCTCCAGGGTCGCCTGGGCTGCCTCACGAGCCTGCCAGGCAGCCCAGATCGGGTTGGGAGACTGTGAGAGGAACTGGGCGCAGCCATGAGCAGCGGCAGTGGCAGCAGTTCGCGCCCGGTGAACCGGGATCCAGGAAAGCAGCCCCAACGCCAGCAACACGAACAGGGCAGCGTACAGGGCCGTCTCGGCCAGAGCCTGGCCACGCTCGCTGCACCTCGTTGCCGCTTTCATTCAACTCCTCCCGGTTCCGGCGGCCCTGGGTAGAAACGCCACAGGCGAAACACACCCGTCCCCCGCTGCGCCTCTACCAGCTCGACGCCAAACATCCAGGAATGGGTATCCTGGATGGCAATTCGCGAGCGCGCCTGGCGAGAGTCAGCATCCAGTTCCACCGTGAGGCGATCACGAATGTCCGGCCAAGCCACCGAGAGGCGCGCCGGACCATCGGCTGGCGCGGGATAAGCCCCACCGGTCAATCCGGTGATGAACACTCCCCAGTCGGCGGCTGCCGCCCGAAAAGCGTAGAACCCCGCCAGAAGAGTCCCAGATAGGAGTAAAAGGAGCAACGGCAACACCAGGGCGAACTCAGTCAAGGCCTGACCCCTGCGCGATCCTGGGACAGCCTTCGAGCAGAAATCAGGGGTGGCTCGTCGCGCAGAGTACGTCCAGAGCCAGCGGCGCATGCTTAACCTCCTACGGCCGCCTGCAGAGCAGCGATCGCGAAGTTGAAAGCGTTAATGATCGCCTGCCTGAGCGGGGCGAGTACGGCCAAAGCCACAACGGCAATGGTTCCCAGAATCAGGGCATACTCTGGAAAGTCCCGGCCTTTTTCAGCCCGCTTGCTCCGGATAAAACCAGCAAAACGCCTGAGACTCGTTTTCATTGTGTACCTCCTCTGAAAAAGGGTTGTGCTTTAGGATACTGACGAATAGCGAGAAACGCTCTCGCCTCCTAACCAGGGCTAGAAACCGCCCAGGAATGGACCAATCAAGAAGAAAAGCAGGCCGAGCACGGCCAGAATGCCATACAGGCTGCTCTTCTGACGTACCAGGGACGCCCGGGATTCGGTAGCCTCCACCATTCCCCGATGGGCAGCCCCGCGAAGCGCCCGCACGCTTTCCAGGATCGGGCGGCCCCTGATGAAGAAATCCTCCAGGTCTTGAAGGAAAAGCCGCGCCTCCATGTCGGAGGGATCCGGCAGGTGGGAACGGGCGGTTTCAATCGCCCGTTCGAAGTCCTCGACTTTCATGCGGGCAACCAGCAATCCCAGCAAATTATTGAATGGTCCGCCGATGCTCGCCGTACGGCGCAGTGCTTCCTGTACCTGGATGTCCGAAGACAACAAAGATTCGAGCACCGAAAGGCCAAGCAGCAGGTTACTGCGTAGAGCCTCCGCCCGCCGGCGGGCCAGGCGCTTCAGGCGCACGTAAGGCCAGCGCAGCCCCAAGATGATCGGACCTAGAGCCGCGAACGGCGCCGCCAGAGGCTGCCCCAGGGCCACTAGCGCCCCAGCCAATAGCCCACCCAGCAACAGGCTGGCTGCAAAAGTCTGAATTGGGGTGTCGTATGGATAACCGGTGCGGCGCAAGAGGGAAACCACGTCGTCCGATTCACTGCCTACTAACTCACCGAACCGGCGGGGGAAGAAAGCCAGGAGCAGGGCTTTCCAAGTTGAGCGACGCGCCAGCACCGGGTTTCCCCCTGTCGCTGCGCCCTCCAGGCGATCTGCAGAGCGAGAACGCCCATAGCTCGAGAGCGACGCCTGTAGACCAGTCAGCAACTCGAACGCCAGTACCGATAGGCTGATCGCACCCAGAAAAATCATCAGGAGCATCCCAAATCACCTCCACGCCTCGTCTGCCCGGTTATCTCTACTTTAGCAAAAAAAGTGGCGGGGTATCTCTCGCGGGTCGCGACTCAGACCTCACGCCCAAGGCACAAGCCAGGGATGCCAGGTATATCCGCGTTCGCCAGACTCCTTCGGGAGGGCGTGGATCGGCATGTTCCTTCGCGCTGCTTCCAGTTTCCCAAGTGGCGCCGCCAAACTGGGGCGGCCAAAGCGGGTGAGTTTCCCAGTCCCAGTTTTCCAGGAACAGCTCTTGCTCGCAGGCCAACTGCCACATCCAGAAGGCCTCGAAGCGCGGCCCCCATAGCCCCAGGCCAGGTCGATGCGCAGACCCTCCCGCCGCGACCAATCCAGCCGGTAAGCGCATCGTTTACACAGCGGAACCGCGTTCTCGGGGCGTTCAAAGCGCCAGACCGTCTCCACCGCTAACCACGCCGGAGTCTTTAGCGCCTGCCTCCAGGAAGCCGGTTTCCCGCAGCGCAGACACTCCTGTGGGAAATCTGCTTTCCAGGGCCGTCCAGCCAGCGAAGCCGCCGCCAGCTCTTCCAGATGAGGCTTTTCGACCTGCAGGATCTGGTAAGAGAAGGAGACCGCCGACCTGGGAAGAGAATACATTCCGGATCTATCCAAAATCGTAATAGCGGCCGTACACAGGTCCCCGCGTTCCCAGGGGGCGAACCTGGCCCGCAACACCTCCGGGCGTACGGGTTCTGAACGCTGGTGGGCCTCATACGCCCGTCGCATGTCGGCCACCGCCTGTTCCGGCACTTTTTCCACCAGCCGGTCCGGAGAAATGTATTCATCCCACGCGGCTGAGAAAGAGCCGATCGGCAGCATGAGCAAGGTGTGCAGATCTTCCAGCGGAGGCAGCGCGGCAGCCGGGTCACTCGCCAAGATCAGGCGAGAGGGCGGAAGCCGCACGAAGCGGCGGGGAGATGCAATCCGGTTGAAAATGATGCTTCCCTGTTCTGACAGCGCCGTCAGGCGCAGGGGTGGGCAGAAGAAGGTATGAAACAGGCGCGGAACTGCAAAAGGATAGAGAAAAACCAACCCGGTGTCCCCCAATCTGTTCCAGAACATGGCTCCCAGGGCGCGCTGCCAGGGCGTGATAAGCAGCCGGAGATCCATCGTCCCCTCCCCTACCGGACGGTGCGCTGCCGAAGGTGACCGAGCGGGATAAACCGGCTGCTCTTGTGTACAGAACTGTACACCGGCCCGGCCAGCGGGTCACAGACTCCAGCGAGAAGGCTTATCACCTGATGATCTCTTCCCATAAAACACCTCCTGTGAAAGGAGTGGTGGATCCTGGGGTGTCGCATACGGCCGAAAGGATCCGGATCGAACCACTTCGGTTTATAATTAAAATGGGTAGCGATCACTGCCCGAAATGCAGTGACTGTCTGCTCACCTGGACGGCCGGCCGACCTGATCCGTTAGCGGCCGTCCTTTCTATTAAGGCCAATTTCAGACCAGAATTATGTCAGCAAGAATCGAAATACAATTAAAACGCTAACCACAGGAACCATCCATCCAATCAAGATCTGAAGGGGGTATGGTGTTTCAACCGGATCCTGGCCCAACCTACCAGTGGAGTGAACAATGCCATGACAACACCGATAGGCGGCGCAGTCAACAAAAGCACAGTGGTGCATCCAGCCATCGCCGTAGAGTGCAGGCTAAGTTTGGTGTACCGGTTAATGATGTAGCCAAGAACCGTAGCCATGACTGCAGCGACCAGGCAAGCCGTGATGATGCGCGGTGCGCCGCCAAAGATCAGGATTAACAACAATACGACCAGGCAGGTTCCACCGACGGCGTAAACGCTGGCGCTCTGTTCGCGAACAGAAACCGAAGCATCGCTATACCTGCCCGAACGAACGCCGTAGAATAGCAAAAAGGCCATCGGAATGTTGACGACGCCCACCGCCAGGAGGGTCCATAAAACCGCTTGAGCCAGCGTATATCCGGTTTGGACCGTCGCGATCACCAGTGTGGGAATTACAACGAGGAGCGGATAAAAGACCAAAGACACAACCTCGGCGATCCTATCTACCGTTGTATCGCGAATAGCAGAGTTCATTGTGCTGTAGCCCCCTGGTTCCTGGATAGGTCACACTGAAGCAACTCTTTGCTTGCGCGCCGAAGACCTCGCACAATTTCCCAAAAATCACTGGTCGTGTTCTCGGATCGCAAAATGCGGTGAATGTGCTTTGCTTCCGAGAGCAATCCAGAGTCCCACCATTCGGGTCGACTCCGGCTATCTCCGTCATTCAAGAAGTCGGCCAATAGGGTCTTGCCATCCAGGATGCGAATGGTCGCGCGGTACAGATGGTATTCTGAATTATGCAGAATCTCCTGAGGAGAAGGCTTCTCCTCGATGAGCGCAACCGGAGGGCACAAACGATTCAACTGAGCGAGAAGGTATTCCAGGTCTCTGAGAGCAAACCAATTCGAGAGGCCCTTCAAAAGCCCGACAAACCGCAGGTAGACCTTATTATTCACGAAGGCGATGGCCCACATCAACGCCGAGGAGATCAACAAAATTTTCGAAATGGCCACGATGGCATCGGAGCTCAATGGCTTCCAGAAATATCCCGCAACCAGGAGGAGCTTGACCAAAAAGTACACCTCTGCAGTTAGTGCGGTCATGATGACCGTGATGACCCTAACGCGCATGAAAACTACATTTTCCTGGCGGAGGTAGCGAGCATTTTGCCTGACCATGATCCAGCACATCGCCAAGGAGAACGAGAATGTGCCAAACATGAAGAAGGCGTCGGCCAGATTCCGGGGAACGTGATGATCTTGCCATTCAGGGTTTTTGGAGATATAGAGAAAATAAGTGACAGACAAGGAAAGCAGGGTCGCAGCCAGGAGAAGCGCGATCAAGCGCAGTAAGCGAACGCCTTGTGGGGGTTTATATGCGAAGAGGGTTGATGCGGTCGTGAAGAAGAGGGTCAGGGAGATGGAAGTATAGGCGATCAGCCTGGATAAATTATTCAGTGTCAATTTGTCAAAATCTTCCGTAAGCGACTCCACCAGAAAAGTCATCGTGACCGCAAAGAAGAACATGGCCAGCCAGAGGGTCAGCGCAATCGGGTCGGTTCTCCAGACGCCTCTTCGCCAGACGTTCTGAAACTTAAACAGGGCGACCGACCAGGCCAGCGCACACAGCGATAACTCGATCAGGTGGTTCATCAGTCTAACCCCAGATCTCTGATAAAGCTGGCGAGCTTCTCGTCCGAGGAAACCTCCCGGGTGAGTTGGTCCAGGAGCGAGTGCCGGATCACCTGTTCCTGGATCAGGCTGGCCAGCGTTTCTGCCTCGGTCTCGATCTCTGATCTCTTGGTTGATCGAGGAGAACCAGATCGCTGAATGGCAGCATCACCTCATCCTGCAAAGAGCCGGCGATCATCTCCCGGTTGATGCGCAGGGTCGGGTGGTCAAAAAGCAGGTGGGCCAGCTCGTGCAGTTGAATGTGAACTTGATGAAGGGATGGAACGTCGTTGCGGTAAAAAATGTAATCGCGCGGCAGGTCCTCATCGACCATCCAGGCACCGAACATGCCAGCCGGCATCTTCCACGGGGTAGAAAGTATCTGGATGGTCGATGAGGACC
>Ga0209341_10006970_pt1 | contig 10041 bp, 11 predicted proteins | sample RifCSP13_2_FD_184020 | JGI IMG/M metagenome (GOLD analysis project Ga0209341, IMG submission 184020) | Soil microbial communities from Rifle, Colorado - Rifle CSP2_sed 13_2 (SPAdes) (version 2) | ecosystem: Environmental > Terrestrial > Deep subsurface > Rock core/Sediment | place: Rifle... | reverse complement strand
GTCGGATTGGTCACGCTCGGCGGAGGCTGGATCACCTGGGCGATTCCCGAGTTGCCGATAACGCAGGAGCTGGGGGGAAATCCCATCGTCCGCTATATGGGCGCTGCTGCGTTGCTGTGTGCGGCCGCGAGCCCGATCCTCCTGGCCGCCGCGTGGTCTGCGGTGACCGAGAGCGAAGAGGCGGGCGCGTCGTGACCGGCCGTGTCGCGCTCGCCGCCGCGATCGTTCTCGTCCCGCTCATCGGGTATCCGGTCGCCACCCTCGCCGGCGGCTCGCCCCGGTTTCCGACCCGAGACGAGTGCGCACCTGCGGCGATTGAAGGCAAGCCCGTCGACGTCGTGTTCGGGCGCTTCGACGATCCCGAGACCGCGGCCACCATGCGCGATCAGGTCGTCGCCGTCGGGTTCAAGGGAACCGACGTGCTCCCCGACGGGTGTGGCCGGTGGAAGGTCGTGCTCGAGAACGTCCCCAGCCTCGAGATCGCGCACGAGATCCAGGAGGAGGCAGCTACGGTGGATCTTCGTCCGACGTCGGAGCTCGCCGCCGGGAACTGAGCCGCTACGCTCGTCCTCCGGTGACCTCGCACGCTCTGGCTCTGCGCGCTGACTCACGGGAACGCGTGCTCGTCCAGCCTGTGCTCGACGGCCTGTTCTTCGCCGCCGTCCTCACGGTCACGTTCCACAAGCTCCAGTGGGAGCTGGCGGGAGCGCTCACGCTCTCCGACGTCCTCACCTCCGTCTTCCTCGTCCTCTTTCTCTGGAACCGCTTCGAGTACGCGGACGCACGGCTGACGCGAACGGCGGTTGTGGCCCTTGCGTTCCTGCTCGCCTTCGCGCTCGTCTATCTGGCCGGCTTCTACAACCTGGACACCGCGCAGGCGCTCGCGCAATGGGCGAAAGGGATGGTGAAGTTCGTCCTCCACTTCGGCTTCCTCGTCACCGGGGTCGCGCTCCTCGCCAGGCGCACTACGCGGTACTACTGGTACGCGCTCGCGGCCTTCTGCGGCGGGGTCGCGCTCAACGCCTTGTACGGCATCGTCCAGCTCGTCCTTGCAGAGCTCGTCGGCGCAAACCTCGACGCCGCGCTGATCGAGCCGATCACCTCACGGGAAACCGCAATCCAGATCTACGGAGTGGTCGGCGGCACGCAGGAGGTGTTCCGGCCGAACGCGCTCACGGGTGACCCGAACCACCTCGGGATCGAGCTCGTCATCCCCTTGCTGGTACTGACGCCGCTCTACCTGCGCTTGGAGCGCGGGCACCGGCTGCGCACGCCGCTCGCCGTGCTTCTCGTCTTCCTACTCGTCGTCGAGCTCGCGACGCTCTCGCGGAGCGCGCTCCTGGGCCTCGCCTGCGGGACGCTCGTCCTGGCGCTGCCCTACCGGAACCATCTCAGGCGGCCGGCGTTCCTCGTACCATTCGGCGCCGTCGTCCTGCTCGTCGGCACGGTGGTCGTGGCGCGGTTGGACTTCTTCCTCACGGTCCTACGTGGCCGGACGAACACCAGCGCGGCGGCAGCCTCTCCCCATTTCGGTGTCTACGGGTTCATCCCGGACGCGCTCTCGTCGAACCCGCTTCTCGGGCTCGGGTTGAACAACTTTGCCGTGTACTACGAGTTCGTTACCGGCCGGCCGGACTTCGGCCCGCACTCGTTCTACGTCGCCGTGCTCGTCGAGTCGGGGATCGTGGGCACCGCGCTCTTCGCGATCTTCGTGGTCTGGCTCTTTCGGCGCCTCGGTGCCGCGCAGCGGATCGGGCGTGCCCTCACGGCTGCTCGTGATCCGCTGGCCGCTCGCGTCCGCCCGCTGGCGTGGGGATTCACCGCCGCGCTCGTCGCCACGCTCGCCGCGAACCTCTTCTATCTAACGATGACGTTCTACTACTTCTACGTCTTCGCGGCGCTTGTGGTTGCGCTGCCGGTCGTCTTCGGGCGGGCGCGACCGGGATGAGGATCACAGTCCTGACGACGTCGTATCCGCGCGGGCCGGACGACGTCGCCGGGGCCTTCGTCCGCGACGCGGTCGAGCACCTTCGTGGCGCGGGGATCGAGGTCGATGTCGTCTCACCGGCTTCGTTCCGTCACTTCGGGATCGCCTACGGGGACGGCGTCGTCGGGAACCTGCGACGGCAACCGTGGAAGGTGCTTCTGGTTCCGCTCTTCTTTCTCTCGTATGTCAGAGCCGCTCGGAGAGCGGCTCTGACAGCGGACCTCGTGCACGCGCACTGGCTTCCCTCCGCGCTCCCGGCTCTCGCGACGGGCATGCCGTTCGTCGTCCAGCTCTGGGGTACCGACGTGGAGCTCGCGCGCCGAGCTCCGTGGGCGTTTCGTTGGCTCCTGCGGCGTGCGCGGCTCGTCCTCTGTCCTTCGCATGCGCTCGCCCTCATCGCGCGAGAGCTGGGCGCGCAAGACGTGCGCATCGTCCCGAGTGGCGTGGACATTCCGGTGAACGTCGGCGAGCCGGAGGAGCCGCCGCACGTCCTCTATGTCGGGCGCTTGTCCGAGGAGAAAGGCGTCCCAGAGCTGCTCGAGGCGACAGACGGACTCCGTCGCGTCGTCGTCGGCGACGGGCCGCTGCGCGGCCGGGTCTCCGACGCAGTGGGGTTCGTCCCTCCAGCGGAGCTCGGCCCGTACTACGAGCGTGCCGCGGTCGTGGTCTGTCCCTCGCGGCGGGAGGGGTACGGCGTCGTCGCGCGGGAGGCGATGGCGTATGGCCGTCCCGTCGTCGCGTCTGCGGTCGGAGGCCTCACCGAAGCGGTCGAGGACGGCGTCACGGGCGTGCTTGTTCCGCCGCGCGACCCCGTGGCGCTGCGGGCAGCACTCGAGCGCCTGCTAGCCGATCGTCCTCTGCGCGATCGGCTAGGTGAAGCGGCCCGCGCCTGGGCGCGCGAGCAGTTTTCTTGGCAAACGGCGACGGAGCAGACGATCGCGGCATATCGCACCGCGGCGACACGCAACGCATGACTCGGACACGCATGTCTTCAGGGAGCAGCCGTGGGGCTCTCGTCGGCCTCGCCGTCGGAGTGCCGATCAGCGCCGTCTTCCTCTGGCTCGCGGTGCGGAACGCCGATCTGGACGCCGTTCGACGCACCCTGGAGGAAGCACAGGCGGGCCTCGTCGCCCTCGCTGTCGCTGCGATGGCGGGCGTCTACGGCTTCCAGGCCTTTCGCTGGCGGAAGATCGCCGCCTCGCCACAGGTGCGCCTCGCTCGCTTCTACGAGATGGTCGTCAGCGGGGTCGCGTGTAACAACGTCCTTCCGGCGCGCCTCGGTGACCTGTTCCGGGCCAGGTGGCTAGGTCTCGAGGCGCCGATGCCGGCCGGACGCGCGTTCGGAACCGTCGTGCTCGATCGCGGCTGCGACCTCGCCGCTCTCTTCCTGCTGCTGGTCGTCGGCCTCGCCGCGGTCGCGAGTACGGAGTGGCTCGTGCGTATCGCGGTCGGAGCAGCCGCAGCTCTCCTGGCACTGGGTGCAGTCGTCATCTTCGCGCGCAGATACACGGGCCGTCGCGAGCGGGCTCGAAGAAGCCGCGGGCTCCTTCGTCGGCTCGTACGCGACACGGTGGAGGTTCTCGCGGAGCCCCTAGGGCGACGACGTCCTCTCGTGTGGATCGCACTCAGTCTCGGTGCCTGGGCAATGTGGGCGATCGGCGCGATCATCGTCGCGCGATCGCTCGGGTTCGACCTCGACCTGGTGGATGCGATGTTCGTGGCCGCGGTGATGAACCTCGGTGTGGCGATTCCGTCGTCGCCGGGGTTCGTGGGGACCTACGAGTGGCTTGGGGTGGCGTCGCTCGGGCTTCTCGGGATCGCATCGGAGGAAGCGCTCGCGTTCTCGATCCTCCTCCATGCGTGCTGGTATGTGCCGACAACCCTTGCCGGAGGCATCGCGCTCGGCGTTCGGGGGTTCGTCCGCGTCCGCCGAGCACGTAACGCCCGGGCGGCCGTCGAGGCAGTCAAGTGAAGCGGCAGCGGAGGAGCGTCCGCAGGACGCGCAGCCCGTCGAGCGCAGTCAGCTTCTTTCCCTGGTCCCGCGTTCGGGCCCGGTACGCGATCGGGACCTCGTAGATACGCTCCCCCGCGCGCAGCGCACGCGCAGTGATCTCGGGCTCGATGGCGAATCCCCTCTCGCGAAGGGGGAGCGAGCGGAACAGCTCCGTCCGCATCGCCTTCTGGCAGGTCATCAGGTCCGAGAGGTAACAGTTGTAGAGGACGTTGGCCGCGAGCGTCACGGCCTTGTTGCCGACCACGTACCAGAAGCTGTACGCGGTGTGCGACGCCCAGGCCCGGGTTCCAAAGACGACTGTAGCCTCCCCCGAGAGGAGGGGTGCGACGACGGAGGCCAGGTCGGCAGCCCGGTACTCGAGATCCGCGTCGAGTACCGCGGCGAGCTCGCCGGTCGCCTGCCCCAGGGCCGTGCGGATCGCGGCTCCCTTACCCAGGTTGTTGTCGTGGAGCACGACCTTCACCTCGGCCGGCCACGTGTGTCCGGCCAGCAGCTCCCGCGTCCCGTCCGTCGAGCCATCATCGACCACGATCAGCTCCCGCTGCGCGACGGGTAGCTCGGCGCTCAACGCATCTTCGATGGCACGCTCGACAGTCGCGCCCTCGTTGTAGACGGCCATGAGGATCGACAGCGAGGCGCCCGCACGGCTCACGGTGGCATCCTGCCACGCGACCGCCGCGACACTGTCCACTCGTCTCGCGTGCCGCGTGCCCGAGTACCATCGGGGCCGTGCCGGAGCTCCACGTCGATGGAAGGCGGATCGCGGACGACACCGACGCCTACGTCGTCGCGGAGATCGGACACAACCACCAAGGCGACGTCGGGAAGGCGAGGGCGCTGATCCATGCGGCGAAGGAGTGCGGGGTCGACGCGGTCAAGCTCCAGAAGCGGGACAACCGCGGTCTCTACACCCGGGCGCTCTACGACTCCCTCTACGACAACGAGCACTCCTTCGGCAGGACGTACGGCGAGCACCGTGAGGCGCTCGAGCTCTCGGCCGCGGAATGGGTCGAGCTGCGCGAGTTCTCCCGCGCCGAGGGCGTGACCCTGTTCGGAACCGTCTTCGACGAGGCGAGCGCAGACTTCCTCGCCGAGCTCGGGGCGCCCGCGTTCAAGCTCGCGTCCGCCGATCTCGTCAACACACCGCTTCTGCGCCGTGTCGCGGCGTTCGGGAAGCCCGTCTTCCTCTCGACCGGCGGGGGGACGATGGAGGACGTCGAGCGCGCCGTCGATACGATCCTCCCGCTCAACCATCACCTCTGCCTGATGCAGTGCACGGCGTCGTACCCGTGTTCCGTCGAGGAGCTGCACCTGCAGGTGATCCAGACCTACCGCGAGCGCTTTCCAGAGGTCGTCGTCGGCCTCTCCGACCACCAAAGCGGGATCGCAATGACGCTCGTGGGGTACATGCTCGGCGCCCGGGTGATCGAGAAGCACTTCACCCTCGACCATGCCTGGAAGGGCTCCGACCACGCGTTCTCGCTCATGCCGGAGGGGATGCGCCGCCTCGTCCGGGACCTGCACCGCGTTCCCGTCGCGATCGGCGACGGCGAGAAGCGCCCGCTCGCAAGCGAGAAGCGTCCGCTCGAGAAGATGGGCAAGAAGCTCGTCGCCGCCCGCGAGCTCCCTGCCGGTCACGTGCTCGCGCCCGGGGATCTCGAGGCCAAGTCGCCGGCCGACGGCGGGCTCCCGCCCTACGAGCTCGACCGGCTGCTCGGGAGGCGTCTGCTCCGTCCGCTCGCCGTCGAGCAGGACGTCATGCTGGCGGATGTGGAGCTCGTCGAGCAGCCCCTCGCCGCTCCTCGCGCGCGAGAAGCGTGACCGACCTCGCGCGCATTCGGTTCGCCGTGTTCGATTTCGACGGCGTCTTCACGGACAACCGCGTGTGGACGAACGACCGGGGCGAGGAGAGCGTCGCCTGCTGGCGCGGCGACGCGATGGGACTCCGTCGGCTCGACGACGTCGGCGTCGACTACCTGATCCTCTCGACCGAGGTGAACGAGGCGGTGGGAGCGCGCGCACGGAAGATCCGCGCCGCCTGCGTCCAGGGTGTGGACGACAAGCTGCCGGTACTGCGCGAGGAAGCGGAGCGTCGCGGCGTGTCGCTTGCGGACACCTCCTTTCTCGGGAACGACGTCAACGACGCGAGCTGCCTCGAGGCGGTTGGGCTCCCAGTCGTACCCGCCGACGCGTGGCCCGAGGTCGTCCCGCTCGCGCAGTGGGTGCTGACGCGCGAGGGCGGCGGGGGCTGTGTGCGCGAGTTCTGCGACGCGGTCTGGCGCGCCAAGCTGGAGGGAGCGTGAGCGGAGACCCTCTCTTCGACCTCTCTGGCCGCGTCGCGGTCGTCACCGGCGGAATGGGACAGCTCGGGGCGGTCTACGCGGCAGGGCTCGCCGAGCGCGGCATGCGGGTCGCCACCTTCGACGTGGCGGTGGGCGACGTTCCGGAGGGCGTCCGCGGGTACGAGGTGGACGTGACCGACCGCGCGTCGATCGAGGAAGCGACGGCTGCGGTGGAGGCCGAGTGGGGAGCACCACATCTGCTCGTGAACAACGCGGCCCTCGACTCGCCGCCGGACGCGCCGGCAGCGGAGGTCGGCCCCTTCGAGAGCTATCCCGAGTCGTCGTTCGACGCGGTGATGGCGGTGAACGTCAAAGGTGCGTTCCTCTGCTGCCAGGTCGTGGGAGGCGCCATGGCGCGCGAGGGGCGCGGCTCGATCGTGAACGTCTCGTCGATCTACGGTCTGCTCTCCCCCGTGCAGGACCTGTACGCGTTCCGGCGTGAGGGAGGGGAGACGTTCGTGAAGCCGGCCGCGTACTCGGTCTCGAAGTCGGCGATCCTGAACCTCACCCGCTACCTGGCGACGTACTGGGCGAAGTCGGGCATACGGGTGAACACCCTGACGCTCGCCGGCGTGTGGAACGAGCAGCCGTCCGAGTTCGTGGAGGCCTATACGGCACGCGTGCCGATGGGGCGCATGCTGGATGCCAGCGAAGCGCTCGGCGCCGTCGTCTTCCTCGCCTCGGACGCCTCCTCGTACGTCACCGGGGCGAACCTCGTCGTCGACGGCGGTTGGTCGGCCTGGTGATCCCGGACACGTCAGTTTTCGACGTCTTTTGACGATTTTGTACAGAAGTGCAGATTCATGAGTAAAATGCGCACATGGAGATCGTCGAGATACCGGCGCAAGAGGTGCGCCTCTCGAGTCGCGCGACTGATGCACTCGCATCGAATCGGCCCGTCGCGGTAACACGCTACGGCCGGCGCTCGCACGTTGTCCTCACCGCCCACCAGTTCGAGCTCGTGGAACCCCTGCTTGAGCTTCTCGAGGAAGGCGCGGTCGTTCCGGCCGAGGTCCTCATGTCGAGGGACGACCTCGAGCTCGAACGACTGCTGGCCGAGGACCGCGAGCCCTCGCTCGGCGAGGAGGCTCTGATCGACGAGCTGCTCGCGGAGGCTTCGACTTCGTAGCGTGCCACTCCACCTCGCCGAGCTCCGCCGCGGCCGCATCGTTCTCGCACTGTTCCCCTTCGCCGCACAGTTCCCGGTGCGGCCTGCCGACGGGGGTGGCGTCGAAACCGTCGAGGAGTACGCCGCACTCCGTCGAGGGAGACCAACCCGGGTTGCCGTCGACGTCCGTCTGCGACCCGTCTTGCTCCTCCACGATCGCACGCGCGCCGAGCACGGCGACGTCGTGTGCTTGCGGATCTCGAGCGTGACGGAGTCCGTGCGCGCGAATGCGTCGTTCTCGCGCATCGAGCGACACGAGCACCCCTTCTTCTTCCACCTCCCCAGCATGCTTCGCCGCTACGGGCTCGTCGAGGACTCGGTAATCGCGCTCTCCTCGATCGGCACGGTTCACAAGAGCGCGATCCTCGGCCCGAGGCATGTCGGCGAGTTGACGAGGCACGAGATGCAGGTGATCTCCGAGCGGCTCGCACGCATCCTGAGCCTCGATCTCTCCCCTGCGATAGCGGCGCGAGCGCGCGAGCTCGTCGTCCGGCTGGCACAGCGCGGAGGTTCCGGCGCGGGCTGAGGTTATTCTCGCGCGGACCCCGTGGTCGCACTCCCCGACACGATCCCGAACCTCATCGACGGTCAGGCCGTTCCCGCCGCCTCGGGCAAGTGGCTGGACAAGCTGCGTCCCGCGGACGGGACGCTCCTCTGCCGTGTCGCGCGCTCGGGCGCGGAGGACGTCGCCGCTGCCGTGGTCGCGGCGCGAGCGGCCCAGCCGGAGTGGGCGGACCGTACCCCGGTCGGCCGCGGCGAGATAGTCCGCGAGCTCGCGCTCCGGCTGCGCAGCCGCCGCGAGGAGGCCTCGGAGATCGTCGCAGCCGAGACGGGCAAGCCGCCCGAGCTCGCCCTGGCGGAGACGGACGCGGCCGTCGAGCTGGGGCTGTTCGTCGCCGGGGAGGGTCGACGCTACTACGGGCGAACCACCACGGCGAGCATGCCCCACCGGACGGTGATGACCGTCCGACAGCCGCTCGGCGTCGCCGGCCTGATCATGAGCTTCAACACGCCGCTCCCCAACGTCGCCTGGAAGGCGTTCCCAGCGCTCTTCTGCGGAAACGCGGCGGTCGTCAAGCCGTCCGAGGAGACGCCCGCCTCGGCCCTCTTCTTCGGCGAGCTCGCGCACGAGTCCGGGGTGCCGGCGGGCGTCCTGAACGTCGTGCAGGGCATCGGCGCGGAGGCCGGCGCAGCCCTCGTCGAGCACCCGGACGTCGACCTCGTCAGCTTCACGGGGTCGGCGGCCACGGGGCGCTGGATCAACGAGACGGCGGGACGCCGGCTGGCGAAGGTCTGCCTGGAGCTCGGCGGCAAGAACGCGCTCGTCGTCTGCGACGACGCCGATCTCGAGAACGCGGCGCGGTGGGCCGTCGCCTCGGCGTTCTCGAACGCAGGCCAGCGCTGTGCTTCCGCCAGCCGCATCGTCGTCTTCGACGGCGTGTACGAGTCATTCCGCGAACGGCTCGTGGCCGGTGCCGAAGCGCTCCCCGCGGAGCCGGTGATCAGTGAAGCGAGTCTGGAGCGCATCCTCGCCGCAGTGCGCCGTGCCGGCGACGAAGGTGCGGCAGTCCTCTGCGGCGGCGAGCGGCTCGACCGACCCGGCTGGTATCTCTCTCCCACTGTGCTCGAGGGCGCGGCCCCCGACGCCGAGATCTCGTGCACCGAGCTCTTCGGGCCAGTGACGCTGCTCTTCCGCGCTCGCGACCTGGAGGCCGCGATCGCACTCGTCAACGACTCCCCGTACGGGCTCACCGCGGCGATCCATACGGCGAGCCTGCACCGCGCGCTGCGCTTTGCGGAGCGGGCTCAGGCCGGCGTCGTCGTCGTCAACGGGGGGACGCACGGGTCGGAGCCGCACATGGGCTTCGGGGGGGTCAAGCAGTCAGGGACTGGATGGCGGGAGGCGGGAATCGAGGCTCTCGACATCTATTCCGACTGGAAGGTCGTGAACCTGATCGCGGATCCGATGGCGGTATGAGCCGGAACGTCGCAATCCTCGGGCCCGGGGCGGTCGGCGGCGCCCTCGCCGTACGGCTCTGCCTCGCTCACGTGCCCACGATCTGCATCTGCCGCTCGGAGACGGCGATCGCGATGCAGTATGCGGGGCTCACACTGGAGTTCCAGGGCAAGACGCTCGCCGCCCATCCACGCGTCGTCGACCGGCTCGACGAGCCGATCTCGCTCCTGCTCGTGACGGTGAAGGCTCCATCCCTGGAGGAGGCGCTCGACCGGATCGATCCGGCTTCGGTCACACAGGGAGCCGTCCTTCCACTTCTGAACGGGCTCGAGCACATGGAGTCTCTGCGGTCCCATTTCGGGCCGCGCCTGATCGCGGGGAGCATCTCCCACTTCCAGGCCTACCGGGTCGGCCGAGTGCAGGTCGTCGAGACGATTGCGTCCCCCGTTGTCACGATGGCCTCCGACGATTTCGATCAGGGCGAGCTCGAGGACGTCGCGGCTCTCCTCCGGAATGCACGTATCGACGTGCAGATCGGGCACGGCGAGAAGCGCGTCCTCTGGCACAAGTTGT
>Ga0209341_10006969_pt1 | contig 10043 bp, 10 predicted proteins | sample RifCSP13_2_FD_184020 | JGI IMG/M metagenome (GOLD analysis project Ga0209341, IMG submission 184020) | Soil microbial communities from Rifle, Colorado - Rifle CSP2_sed 13_2 (SPAdes) (version 2) | ecosystem: Environmental > Terrestrial > Deep subsurface > Rock core/Sediment | place: Rifle... | reverse complement strand
GCGCCTGCGTCCTGGCCTTGCACGCCGGAGGCCAGCGCCGCTTCGGCCAGGATGCCCCCAAGATCGTCTTCAGGGTCTCCGATCTCCAAACCGCCCGCCAGGCTATGCTGGATCGAGGCGTACCAGTCGGAGAAGCCCGTTCACCCGCCCCAGGGGTGTGGGTGTGTGACGCCGCCGACCCGGAAGGCAACAACTTTTCCATCGAATCCGTCGAGGGGATCAATGCCTGAGCTGTCTTTGGAAGATGTCTGGCAGGTCTTAGAGCAGGTGAAGGACCCGGAGATCCCGGTCGTCTCCGTCGTGGAGATGGGCCTGATCCGGTCTATCGGTTGGGATGGCGATATCCTGCTCATCACCATGACGCCCACCTTCGCCGGCTGCCCGGCGTTGCAGGTCATGCAGGCCGAGATCGCCGGGCGCTTACGGGCGGCCGGAGCCATGCAAGTCGCAGTGCGCCTCACCTTCTCCCCGCCCTGGAGCACCGACTGGATCAGTTCCACCGCCCGTCAGAAGCTCAAGGACTTCGGTCTCGCTCCACCCCCCTTGCTCGGCGATACTCCGGGTGAGGGCTTGCCCGATGTGGCGACCTGCCCGTATTGCGACTCGCCGGATACCGAGCTGAAGAACAGCTTTGGCTCTACCCTGTGCCGGGCGATCTACGTCTGCAACCACTGCCGGCAGCCCTTCGAACAGTTCAAACCGGTCTAAGAGACCAAATTACGTATTACGTATTACGTATTACGTAAAAAAGGGTTTGTCCATGTCAAAATTAATCGCCCTCTACAAGCAGCCTCCCAACCCCGCCGCTTTCGACCAGGCCTACTTCGATACCCACCTGCCCTTGATCGCCAGAGTCCCCGGCCTGGAGCGCACCGTGATGACCCGGGTGAACCGCACCCTGATGGGCGACGGCTTCTACATGATGGCGGAGATGTTCTTCACGGATGCCGATGCCCTCAAGACCGGCCTGCGCAGCCCGGAAATGGCAGCCGCCGGAGAAAACCTGAACACCTTTGCAGGAGGTCTGGTGACGCTCATGTTCGGGGATGAAATGGAGCAGGTCTGAATGCAATACCGCTTTCTGGGTCGTACCGGGATGAAGGTCTCCGAACTGTGCCTGGGCTCCATGCAGTTCGGCTGGACCGCCGATGAGCCCGCCTCTCACGCGGTGCTTTCGGCCGCTTACCAGGCGGGCATCAACTTCATCGATACTGCCGATATCTATTCCCGCTGGGCGCCCGGCAATCCGGGTGGTGTGGCCGAGACCATCCTCGGGACGTGGATGCAGCGTAACCACATCCCGCGTGACCAGGTTATCCTCGCCACCAAGGTGCGCGGGCGGATGGGCGACGGGCCGAACGACGAGGGGCTGTCGCGCGCCCATATCATGAAAGCGATCGAAGCCTCTCTGACCCGCTTGCAGACCGATTATATCGACTTGTACCAGTCTCACTACTACGATGAGAACGCCCCCATCGAAGAGACCATGTCTGCCTTCGACGATCTCGTTCGCCAGGGCAAGGTGCGCTATGTCGGTTGTTCGAACTACCCGGCCTGGCGCCTGATGCAGTCCTTATGGATCTCCGACCAGCAGGGCTGCGCCCGTTATGACAGCCTCCAGCCCCACTACAGCCTGGTTCACCGCGCCGAGTTCGAGCGCGAGCTGGCCGACGTCTGCCGGGCCTACGGCCTGGGGGTCATCCCCTACAGCCCGCTCGCCGGCGGCTTCCTCACCGGCAAGTATCGCCGGGGTAGCGCCCCGGTCCAGAGTGAGCGCGCCCGTGGGGCGCAGCGTTATTTCAACGAGAGGAACTGGACTTTGCTCGATAGGATGGAGGTGATGGGCCAGGAAAAAGGCGGCTTTTCAATCTCGCAGGTTGCACTGGCCTGGATGCTGGCCGACCCGCTGATCGCCAGTCCTATCATCGGCCCGCGTTCTCTCGAGCAATTACAGGATAACCTTGGCGCCGAAGACCTGCGCTTGACCGCCGAGGAAAAGGAGATCCTCGACGAAGCCAGCGACTGGCGCGATAACCGTTCATAATTATCTTGTCGAAGGGTAAGCTCAACTGGTTTGATTTTTCCTCGCCTAAGGAGAGTTGTATGGATATTCCCGCACAAAAATCAGAAATCCGGCCGATGACCGAGGAAGCCGATTTCCTCCAGATCAGGAGCATCGACCACGTCCACTTCTACGTCGGTAACGCAAAACACGCCATGTACTTCTGGTGGAAAGGCCTGGGCTTCAAACCCAGCGCCTATTCCGGTCTCGAGACCGGCAACCGCCGCTTCGCCTCATACGTCCTGGAATCGGGCCAGATCCGCCTGGTCGTGTCGGCGCCTTACGCGCCTAGCGACGAGATGGCCGCCCACCACATGCTGCACGGGGACGGGGTGAAAGTCATCGCCCTGGAAGTGGACGACGTGGAACAGGCTTACCAGGCCACCACGGCGCGCGGCGCGATCCCCGCCTGGGCGCCTCGCCTGGAGCAGGATGATTTCGGCGTTCTGCGCAGCGCCGCCATCCGGGCTTACGGCGAGGTGCTGCACGTCTTCGTCGACCGCGCGGATTACCGCGGCCCGTTTGCCCCCTCCTACCAGCCGCTCGACCTGCCTGCCGATTCCACCGGTCTGGCTGCCGTCGACCACATCGTCGGCAACGTCCAGCTGGGTAAGATGAATCACTGGGTCGACTTCTATCACCGGGTGATGGGCTTCCGCCAGCTGCTCCACTTCGACGACAAGGATATCTCGACCGAGTACTCCGCCCTCATGTCCAAGGTCATGCAGAACGGCAACGGGCGCATTAAGTTCCCCATCAACGAGCCGGCCGAAGGCAAGAAGAAGAGCCAGATCGAAGAATATCTGGATTACTACCTGACCCCCGGCGTCCAGCACCTGGCGATGTCCACCGGCGACATCCTCCAGACGGTCCGGCAGCTCAAAGCGCGCGGCATCGAGTTCCTGCGCGTACCGGATGCCTATTACGAAGCCCTCCCCGAGCGGGTGGGCAGCATTCAAGAATCCCTGGAGGCCATTCGCGAGCTGGGTATCCTGGTCGACCGCGACGACGAGGGCTACCTGCTGCAGATCTTCTCCCGCCCCATCCAGGACCGCCCGACCATCTTCCTGGAGGTCATCCAACGTCACGGCAGCCGCGGCTTCGGCAAGGGCAACTTCAAGGCCCTGTTCGAAGCCATCGAGCTCGACCAGGCCCGCCGCGGCAACCTCTAGTCCCGGTGTCGGTTGAATCCAGGTCAGTAGACCGGTGAAACTGCTTTCTTTCAGCACCTTCGATACGGCCCCGCTCATCCGCCTGGGCGCATTGCTCGGCGATACGGTGATCGATCTCTCATCCGCCGGGGAGTGGGCTCAGGAGAACCGCGGCTGGTCTTCGACTCACCTTCCGGATAACCTGATGGAACTCCTGAACCTGGGCCCGGATGCCTGGCAGGAGGCCCACCGGCTGCTCCACCTGCTCGCCGGGGAAACTCCACTCGAGCTGCCCATGGCCGGGCGCCATCACGTCGGCTACCCATTGGATCAGGTCACCCTCCACCCGCCGCTGCCCCGCCCGGCCAGCCTGCGCGACTTCTACGCCTTCGAGGCGCACGTCCGCTCCGCCTTCGCTAATCGCGGCCGTGAAGTCCCCCCCGAGTGGTACCAGTTTCCGGTCTTCTACTATTCCAATCCGAATCAGGTTTTTGGCCCGGCTCAGCTCCTTCCCTACCCGTCCTATTCGCAGGCCCTGGATTATGAGCTGGAGATCGCCTGCGTGATCGGGCGCGCCGGGAAAGATATCCCTGCCGGTGAAGCGCCGGATCACATCTTTGGATACACCATCCTGAATGACTGGTCCGCTCGCGACGTGCAGCAGGCCGAGATGCGCGCCGGGCTGGGACCCGCCAAAGGCAAGGATTTCGCCGCCTCCCTCGGCCCCTGGATCGTCACCCCGGACGAGCTGGAAGAGCGCTCGACGGACCGCCCAGGTGTCTATGACTTGGAGATGACCGCCCGGGTGAATGGCGAGGAGCGTTCCAGGGGCAGCTGGAAGAACCTCTACTATTCCTTCGGGGAGATGATCGCCCGCGCTTCTGCCGGCGTCTTCCTCTTCCCAGGCGACGTGATCGGCTCCGGCACGGTCGGCACCGGTTGTTTGCTCGAGTTGACCCGGGGGAAAGGTCCCTGGCTGGATCCCGGCGATCTGGTTGAGCTGGAAGTCGAGCGGATCGGTCTGCTCGCCAATCAGGTTGGTGAAAGACCTGGCTCGCCTGGATAGGTCCGAAGGGCATCGGCCGCGTCTCGCATACAAGGAAAGGATGATCGTATGCCTTATTATCATAAATTAGGCCGGGTGCCGCACAAGCGCCACACCCAGTTCCGTAAGCCGGACGGCGGCCTCTACCGGGAAGAAGTCATGGGGCTGGAAGGCTTCTCCGGCATCCAATCGATCCTCTACCATCATTTCCTGCCGCCCCGCGTCGAGCAGGTCGAAGACCTGGGTTCGGCTGCCGTGGAGTACGCCGGCTTTGGGCCGCTGCAGCACCGCGCCTTTCGCTCTGCCGACCTCCCCGCCGGCGGGGATCCGGTTTCTGCCCGCCGTGTGCTGCTCGGCAACTCGGATGTCACCTTGGGCCTTAGTCGTCCTACCCGGGGCATGGACTACTTCTACCGCAATGCCCAGGCCTACGAGGTCTGGTTCACCCATGAGGGCTCCGGTTCCCTGCACACCCAATTCGGCAGGCTGCCTTTCTCCCCGGGGGATTACCTGGTCATCCCCTACGGTACCACCTGGCAGATGGAGCTGGGCGAGCCAGAAGCCCGCTTCTTCGTGATCGAAAGCCCCTCGCAGATCGAGCCGCCTAACCGCTACCGCAACCGCTACGGGCAGCTGCTCGAGCACGCCCCTTACTGCGAGCGCGACATCCGCCCGCCGGAAGAGCTGCAGACTATCGCCGAGCGCGGCCAGTTTGAGGTGCGCGTTAAAGTACGGGACCGGATCACCCGCCACGTCCTCGATCACCATCCCTTCGATGTGGTCGGTTGGGATGGCTATCTTTATCCCTGGATCTTCAACATCCACGATTACGAGCCGATCACCGGCAGCCTCCACCAGCCCCCTCCCGTTCACCAGACTTTCCAGGGTCACAACTTCGTGGTCTGCTCCTTCGTGCCGCGCCTGTTCGATTACCATCCCGAAGCCATTCCTGCTCCCTACAACCACTCCAACGTCAACTCCGACGAGGTCATCTATTACGCCGAAGGGGATTTCATGTCCCGTCGCGGCATCGACCGGTACGATATCTCCCTGCACCCCTCCGGCCTGCCTCACGGTCCCCAACCCGGGGCGACCGAAGCCTCTATCGGCAAACAACGCACCGACGAGCTGGCCGTCATGGTCGATACCTTCCACCCGCTGGAGGTCGCCCTGGCCGCCCTGGAGCTGGAAAAGCCCGACTACATGGCCTCCTGGCTGGCCGGAGATGGTGGATAGACGGCTACATGCAAGATTCATCCAGCCAAATCGATCTGCTTGAAATGATAAGCTAGCATGACCCTCCCCCTGAGGATCCTGGCCTTGACCGGCGCGGCTATGGGACTCCTGCTCGGCCTCCCCTGGCTGGCTCTCATGGCTCTGGCTGGCCAACTGACCTCACTGCCCTATGCTCCGTTCGAGCTGTTCGAGTGGTCCACTCGCCTGCTGCCCGGCGGCCTCATCACCTTCGGGATCGAGGCGATGGTCAGCCTGCTGGCCGGATTCAACCTGGGTCAGACCTCTCAGGTCGCTAAAACCGCCGAGATCCTGATGGCTTATGGGCTGTTCCTGGTTTTGCTGGCTGGATTGGGGGCATTGTTCGCCCTTATCCTTAGCCGGTGGCGAACCTCGTGGGTCGTTCCAGGGGCGCTCGCCGGATTCGTCCTCGCTCTCCTGACCATCGCTCTGGCTGTCTGGGGAGGCTGGCATCCGGCCGGAGACCTCGGCGGGCTGGCCTGGCTCCTGGGGGTCTGTCTCGCCTGGGGTCTGCTGCTTGCCTGGGGCTTAGCCCGCTCGGCATCTGCCCTGTCCCAGGAGCAGGACAGCGGGCGTCGCCGCTTCTTAGGCAGCATGGCCCTCGGATCGCTGGGGGTCGCCATCGCAGCCCTGGGACTCGAACGCTGGCTCTCTCGGGGGGAAGAAGCTGTCACCCCGATGGTGGAAGCCCTACAGACGCCGGCTCCCGGCCTGTTGCCGACTCCTCAGCCGGCCACAACCGGATTTTCCGACACAGCTGGTTATTCCGCCGTTCCCGGCACCCGCCCGGAGCTCACCCCCATCGAGGATTTCTACCGGGTGGATATCAACCTGCTGCCCCCCGGGCAGGGTGAGGTCTCCAACTCAGCCGGGAACCTGGTGGAACGCCTGGCTATCGAGGGAGAGACCGACCTGCCGGCCTCCTCCTACGTCCTGGTCGTGGATGGGTTGGTGGAAAACAGGCTGGCGTTCGATCTCTCCGCCATCAAGGCGTTCCCCCAACAGCAGCAGTACGCCACCCTGGAGTGCATCTCCAACCCCATCGGCGGCGACTTGATCGGCACGACCCTCTTTCAAGGGGTGCGCCTGAAAGATGTCATCGAAAAAGCCGTTTTGCTGCCGGAAGCAGTGGATATCAAGTTCACCTGTGTGGACGGCTATACCGAATCGCTGCCCATCGCCTCTGCCATGGATCCACGCACCCTGCTTTGCCATTCTATGGGGAACGAACCGCTCACCGAAAAGCACGGCGCGCCCATTCGTCTGTACACTCCGAATCGCTTTGGGATGAAAAACCCGAAATGGATCATCCTGATCGAGGCGGTCAGTGAGGACTACCAGGGGTACTGGGAGCAGCGCAGGTGGAGTGAACAGGCCTGGGTGCAGACCACTTCGGTGATCGACGTGGCTAAACCCACCGGCGCCCAGGTCCAGGTCGGCGGGATTGCCTTTGCCGGGGCGCGCGGCATCTCAAAAGTGGAGATCCAGGCTGATGACGGAGACTGGCTGCCGGTTCAGCTGAATCGCCCGCTCTCACCTTTGACCTGGGTACTGTGGAGCGCCAGTTTGCAGCTCGACCCAGGAGAACACGCCATCACCGTACGGGCAGTAGATGGGGATGGGGGCATCCAGACCGCTGATGTTGCCCCCACCCACCCGGACGGCGCCACCGGCTACCATAGCCTCTCCATCAACGCTTGATATCGAATCGGTCAATATGGAAATCAACCCGGACGACCTTCCCTGGCAGTCTATATACAAGATCATGATCGGTTCGATCGTGCCGCGCCCGATCGGCTGGATATCCACGCTGGACGTCGATGGCTTGCCCAACCTGGCGCCCTTCTCCTTCTTCAACGCCGTTTGCCCGAACCCTCCCCACGTGGTCTTTTGCCCGATGATCCGTGGCTCTGATACTTCTCACAAGGATACGCTGCGAAATGTGAAGAACACCGGGGAGTTCGTCGTTAACGTCGTCACTGAACCCTTGGCAGAAGCCATGAACCTGACCTCCACCGAACTCCCCCTCGGGATTAACGAATTTGAGGTGGCTGGTTTGGTCGCAGAACCCTCACGGGTGGTTCGCCCGCCTCGGGTGGCTGCCAGCCCGGTCCATTACGAATGCCGGCTGGCTCACATCCTGGAATTCGGCGACCAGCCCGGCAGCGGCGCGGCCGTCATCGGGCGCGTCGTCCACCTGCACGTCAGCGATGCGGTCTTGATCGGGGAGGATAAGATCGATTTAGCCAGCCTGAAACCGGTGGGGCGTCTGGCCGGCAGCGCATACTGCCGGGTTACCGATGTTTTTGAGATGATCCGGCCTCCATCGCAAATTCGCTCGGGATAACCAACCGCTCACTCGCCTGTCTCCAGGGGTGAGAAGCCTTTCCCTAGGACGTCGTGGGCCGGGGTGACGATCAGGAAGGCCTTCGGATCGGCCTGGCGGGTCAGCTCTTTCAATTGGCCTACCTCCGTAACGGTCAGCGCGCAGATCAAGATGGAGTGTTCTACCCCGGTGTACATGCCTTTGCCCGCCATCGAAGTAACCCCCCGTTTCATATCCGACAGGATCCGGTCCGCAACTTCTTGGGCTTTATCGGTGATGATCAAAGCCAGCAGCTGCTTTCGCCGGCCGTGCGGCTTGAACCAGGCCCTAAATTTCGAGGCAGACCGTGTTTCTACTTCCACCTCCTGCGCCTGGTCTTGCGCGCTAAAGTAACGCGGTAAGACTTCTCCGGAGGCCTCCTGTAAACCCAGCGTTGCAAAAGCTACGGTGACCACCAGGGCAAAGAAAACCACCATCCCGATCAGGATAAACTCCCCAGGCGTCGTACCGATCCCCGCCCTTTGGACCAGTATAGGCCAGCTGAGCGTTGCTGTCGGATGCAGGGAAAGCTTGATAAACCAGGCGATACCGAGGAAAAGGTAGATCCATAAGTAATTCCTTCTCAGCCGCCTGCCCACCGCCTCCAGGTAAGAAACCGAAAAATGCGGCTGGAGCAGGTTTTCTGCCAGGCTCTCTGCCCAGTCCGAGGAGGGGTGAAAGGGCGGCACCAGCATGGCTGCGTAGAAATCCGTTTCCATCAACCGCACGCGCGAGCTCCACAGCTCGTAATAGCGGTACCGCCGCGCCTCGATGAAGAGGAACAGAGTGATCAGCATCATGCTCAGGATGATCGCGCTGTGTTCACCGCCCGGCTCGCTAAACGCGAATGTGATGATTGCCGCCGTTATGACTACCGCCCAGTTGGTGGTGGTATCCAGACGCATCCGCCAAACGTTCGCCCGGTTGATCTCTGCCCTGAATAAGTGCACCATGGCCGTGGTGAATTCACCGGGGCCTAGTTGATAACCCCGGTAAGTCCAGACCGGCTCATCTTCGGAGGGTGTTGTCACTCTGGTCGGTCCCGCCGGGGGCTTCTTCGACGTTAGATCCTCGTCTGACATCTTTTCTACCTCTCCCCCTACTTTTACCACAAAAATCCGCTTACGGAAAAGCTTCGTAGATCGCCTGGATGGTCTGTTCCCCCCATACCCGCTCGAATGCCCGAACGATTTCTGGATCATACTGGGATCCACTCCCTGCCAGGATCTCCTCACAGGCTTCGCGAGGGGAGAGCGCTTTACGGTAGGGGCGTGCGGTGGTCATGGCGTCGAACGAATCTGCGATGGCTACGATCCGCGCCGCGACTGGGATAGACTCTTCTTTCAGCCCAAATGGGTAACCGCAACCATTCCAGCGCTCGTGGTGATACAGGATCACCGGGATGGCGGGTTCCAGGTAGTGGATGCCCCGGATGAGTTCGGCGCCCAATTCCGGGTGTTTACGCATCTCAAACCACTCATCCGGGTCGAGCGGGCCATCCTTGCTCAGGATCTCCTCAGCAATATGAATCTTCCCGATATCGTGCAGGATGCTTCCGTACCGCAGCTGGTTCTTGCTCCCCACCGGCCAGGCCAGCTGCTCCGCGATCGCCTGAGCATAGTTCATCACCCGTTCGACATGCCCGCGTGTATACGCATCGCGCAACTCGATCGCATTGGCCAGCATGATCAGGCTGGCCTCGTAGGATTCCTGCAACTGGGCAAGCAGCAATTGCTGGCTCCTCCCCAGCCGGGAACGGATCGCGGTGAGCAAATCTTCCGGCGAAACCGGTTTCAGCAGGTAATCGTCTGCTCCCAACTTCTTGCCAGCCAGGATATATTCTCTCTCCCGGCGGGCAGTCAGGAAGATGAAAGGAATCGAGATCCATTCAGGCCTCGACCGGACCGCTTCGAATAAAGCATGCCCGTCCATCTCCGGCATCAGGATATCCGACAGGATCAGGTCCGGCGTGATTGCACGCATCGCATCCAGCGCCTCCAGGCCGTTTCCGGCTACCTGCAACACGAACTTCTCCTGTTCCAGTAAGGATCTCAGCCCCTCACGCAGGACATCGTTGTCTTCGACCAGTAGGATTTTTTCTCCAGCCATGTTATACCCCCATTGGGATTAGTTCTTGCTGAATCAAAGGTAAATATATCCGGAAGG
>Ga0209341_10006966_pt1 | contig 10047 bp, 8 predicted proteins | sample RifCSP13_2_FD_184020 | JGI IMG/M metagenome (GOLD analysis project Ga0209341, IMG submission 184020) | Soil microbial communities from Rifle, Colorado - Rifle CSP2_sed 13_2 (SPAdes) (version 2) | ecosystem: Environmental > Terrestrial > Deep subsurface > Rock core/Sediment | place: Rifle... | reverse complement strand
GTTATCATTCATAAAAAAGCCCTCCTGCGGGATGGAGAAATTATGTTGAAACGATGAAGTGCAATCTTTAGACCAAATCTTCGGGGCGGATGGGGCATGCCCTCAGTTCGACCCCAGAGAGGGACCAACAATATACCCTATTCGGCCGGGATCCGTCACCAAGAAATATGCAGGCCGCGTCGCTGGCTCCTGCCGACCTCCGGGTTTGCTCGATGCTTCCCGGATTCGGGCAGAATGGACACCCGCGGAGGTCGCAGAGCTCACCGAGACGGCACCCGATACAGGAGGATCGCGGTCAGAAAGGGAGCTGGGCTTTGCCCGGATCAGCCACCACCACCAGGATGCCCGCATCCGGATGCAGATATGCGCGGGCGACCCGCAGGATATCGTCCCGGGTCACCGCGTGGATCAGATCGGGGTACCGCTCGGGGTAATCCATCCCTAATCCATAGAACTCGATCGCAGCCAGGAAGCTGACCACGTCTTGGTTGGTGTCGATCCGGAGCGGAAAGCTCCCCGTCAAGAACCCCTTGGTCTCCTCGAGCTCCTCCGGTGTCACCCCTTCCTCACGGATCCGTCGGATCTGACGGAGGACCTCGTCAATGGCCGCCTGCGCCGTCTCGTTCTTCGTCTGCAGCGCCACCACAAAGGGCCCGGGAACCCGGCGGGCGCTGAAGTAGCTGTGGACGTCGTACGCCCAGCCCCTCTCCTCGCGAATCGCCCGCATGAGCCGCGCGGTCAGCCCCCCGCCCCCCAGGACCTGATTCATCACCGAGACGGCGTAGAAGTCGGGATTTTTCCGCGCGATGCCGAGATGACCCCACACGATGTTCGCCTGGGTCACTCCCCGATCGACCTTCACGGCTGTGCGTCCCGGTGGACGGGGGATGGATCCGGGATCGAGGGCGGGGGCGGCCATGGGCACCCAGCCGCTGAGGTATTTCTCCAGAGACCGCCGGAATTCTTCAAGTGTGACGTCTCCCGCGACGGCGACGATGCTGTTGTTTGGACGGTAATACCGCCGATGAAAATCGACGAGGTCCTCCCGGGTGACCCGCTCCAGACTCTGCTCGGTCCCTTCGACGGGTCTGCCGTAGGGATGGTCTCCGAAGAGGGTTGCGACAAAGGTCTCGTGGGCCACCGTGCCCGGGTCTTCCTGCTTCTGGCGAATCCGACCCTTGAGTTCCCGGACCTTCCGCGCGATCTCCGCCTCGCGAAAGGCCGGGTCGAGCAGCACATCCGCGAGCAGCTCGAGCCCGACGTCGAGGTCTTTTTTCAATACGGTCAGGGACAGTGTCGAGTAGTCCTCACACGCATCGGCATTCAGACTGCCGCCCACGAACTCGATGGCCTCGCTGATCTCGGGGGCGGTCCGGCTGCCGGTCCCGAGCGGAAGGAGCACCGCGGTCAGCTTGGCCAAACCCGCCTTTTCCTTCGCCTCCTGCATCGACCCGGCCTTGACCAGGATCTGGACCGTGACCATGGGGATGCTGGGACGCTCGGCCACGAGGAGCGTGAGGCCGCTCTTTAGCTCCACGCGTCGCCCGAGCGTCGCCGCCTCCACCGGGTTCAGCGGGACGAGGGCCATGAGGAGAGGCAGCAGCGCCATCCTCCTCATCCCCCTTCTCATCTTTTCCCCCATCGAGCCCCTCTTCATCCCTTCATCCCTTCATCCCTTCATCCCTTTATCCCTTGATCCCTTCGCCCCTTCGACCCTTCATCCCTTCATCCCTTGATCATTTTCCCCTAGCAGCCCCGGGCAACAGGACCCCGACCGTCCGGTTCTCCGCCGCCAGGTGTTTCCGCGCCACCCGCTGAACATCCTCGGCGGTGACGCCGCGGATCCCGGAAAGGTAGCCCTTCCAGTACGGCCAACCGGCCACGCTCTCATGCGCCGCCAGCTGGCGCGCCAGGCTGAAGATCGAGTCCTGAGCAAAGATGAACCCTGCCTCGATCTGATTTTTGGCCTTCTGAAGCTCTCGCGCCGAGACCGGCTCCGACTTGAGGCGATCGAGTTCGGCGTCGAGGGCCCGTTCGACCTCCGCCACCGCCTTGCCGGGACTGGCCGTTGCATACAGACTGAAGAGATCGGGGTCGGCCGAGACGCGGTCGTAGAAGGCATCCGCATTCAGGGCGACCTGCTGTTCGTAGACTAGGCGGCGGTACAGTCGGGCACTCCGCCCGCCCCCCAGGATGACCTCCAGCACATCGAGGGCGGAGCTATCCGGATCCGTCAGTGTGGGGACGTGGTATGCGATGCTGATCGAGGGGAGCTGGGCATCTTCCCGCACGAGGGCGACGCGGCGCTCGGCCTTCTGGGGGGGTTCGACGCTGCGGGCCGGCGGGGGGTCCGGGCCACGGGGAATCTTCCCGAACGCCTCGCGAATCCGTGGCAGGAGCTTCGCGCGATTGAAATCCCCGACCACCACGATCACGGCGTTGTTCGGCACGTAGTAGGTCCGGTAAAAGGCGAGGAGATCCGGGCGGTCCAACCGCTGAATGTCCTCCATCCAACCGATCACCGGGCTGCCGTACGGGTGCGCCTTGAAGGCGGCCGCGCGCATCTCTTCGTACAGGGCGCTCGTCGGATCATCCTCGCTCCGCAGGCGCCGCTCTTCCATGACGACGCTGCGCTCCCGCTCCACCTCGTTGGCGTCCAAGAGCAGGTTGACCATGCGATCCGGCTCGAGCTCGAGGGGAAGGTGGATGCGGTCCGCCGCGATCGTCACGAAGTACCCCGTATAGTCCTGGCTGGTGAAGGCGTTGTCGCGGCCGCCGTTTCGCCGGATGATCTGGCTGTAGGCCTGCCCGCCGACGCGTCGGGTCCCCTTGAACATCATGTGCTCCATGAAGTGGGCGAGACCGGTCCGGCCGGGGAACTCGTTCCGTGATCCGACCCGGTACCAGAGGTGAAAGGTCACCACGGGCGCCTTGTGCTCTTCGAGCAGGAGCACCTTGAGCCCGTTCTCCAGGGTGGTCTCGAACACCTCGAGCTCCCTGGCGCCGACGCCACGGGCCACCAGCGTCAGCGCGAGGACGCACCCCACGATCACGGCCGCACGTCTCATCGCGCCGTTTCCTCCAGGCCGATCTCGACCGGATCGCCGCGGACGATTCCGTGGCGCTCGACAAAGCCGGCCGGAACCTCGAGAATATACTGGACTGCCTCACGCGGCGCAAACTCCTGGGGAGCCGCGCCGGGGGCCGGAGGCTGCGCCCCCCGCACCACGTCCACCACCCGCCCGTCACGGATCCAGAGGATGTCCAGCGGAAAGCGCATCTCGCGCATCCAGATCATGGGTCGCACCGGCGTCTCGTAGACGAAGAGCATGCCCCGGTCGGCCGCCAGACCCTCGCGACCGCTGAGCCCGCGGACCTTTTCCGCCTCGGTGCGGGCCACCTCGACCCCCACGGCCACCCGGTTCCCGATGAGGACCCGGCCTTTCCCCGCCGCGTGAAGGACCGCCGGTAAGAGCAGGAGCACCACACCCAGAGGCAGTCGCCGACCGATCACGAGGCCGTCTCCGGATGCTCGCCCAGCGTGGCGCTGACCTTCGTGCGCTGACCGTCGCGGATGATCTCAAGCTCGACCGTATCGCCGACCCGCTTGTGGTCATCGAGGTATGCGACGAGGCCGCTCATGCTGTCAACTGCCTTGCCGTCAACCCCCACGATCAGGTCACCACCCTCGGCCAGGCGGATATTGCCGATCCGGGCCGGACGGTTTCCGCCGCGGATCCCGACCTTCGCCGCGGGCGATCCGGCCTCCACCTGAATGACGAGCACACCGCGCTGGACGGGCAGCTTGAGCCGCTGGCTCAGCTGTGGCGTCACGTTCTGCCCGCGGATCCCCAGCCAGGGATAGCTCACGCGCCCCTTGGCGATCAATTCCGGCACGAGCCGCTTCGCGGTGTTGACCGGAATGGCGAAGCCGATTCCGACGGACCCGCCGGTCGGGCTGAAGATGGCCGAGTTGATCCCGATCACCTCGCCCCGGGAATTGAGGAGCGGCCCGCCGCTGTTGCCGGGGTTGATGGCGGCGTCGGTCTGAATCACATTCCTGATCTCCCGTCCACTCTCCGTCCGCAGGGTCCTCTCGAGCGAGCTGACCACGCCGGTGGTCACAGTCCTGTCGAGGCCGAAGGGGTTCCCGATGGCGATGGTCATCTGGCCGATCTGGAGTTGCTTTGAGTCCCCGAGATGGACCGTGGGGAGCCGCTCCCCGGGGACATCGATCTTGATGACGGCCAGGTCGTTGAAGGAATCCCGGCCGATGAGCTTCGCGGACACCTTCTTGCCACTCGCGAGCGTCACTTCGAGGCTGTCGGCCTCCTTCACGACGTGGTCGTTGGTCACGATATGTCCCTGGGCGTCGATGATGAAGCCCGAGCCGGTCCCGCGCTGAGGCACGGGATTCAGGAAGAAATCCACACCCTGCGCGATGCTCGTGATGTGGACGACGGCCGGGCTCACCTCGCGGTAGGTCCGGATGACGACCTGCTCGGCCTCACTGAGCCCCTTCGCCGGGACGGCCGCTTCCAGGGTCGGCAGGACCGGTCCGGCGTCGCGAAGCCGGGCCGCCGGCGGGCCGAGTTCGAGATAGAGAATCACCAGCACGGCAGTCAGCAGCGCCGTCAGGCTCACCGATCCGACTTTTCGTATCATGATCAATTCACCCTCCCTCCGCAGTGGAATGCCGGCACAGGAGCCGCATCACGCCTTTTGCCGCATCTGTTGGCCGCAGCAGTGCGGGACGCAGTGGCCGGCCTTGAGCACCTTCACTTCCAGGCCGCATCGCTCGCAGACGTACACGTCGTTCACCGCCGGCATGACGGGTGCCTCCCCTATTACGTGATGGTATGTGACAGGGTGAGCACGGGGCGAAAGGTCCGGAGCCTGAGCGAGTTCGACACGACCGAGACCGAGGAGAAGGCCATGGCCGCCCCCGCCCACACAGGACTCAAGAGGAGCCCGAGCAAGGGGTACAGGGCCCCGGCCGCGACCGGGATGAGGATCACGTTGTACGCCAGGGCCCAGAAAAAGTTCTGCCGCATGATCCGTATCGTCCGTTTGCCGAGCGCGACGGCCGTCACCACACCCCGCAGGTCGCCGGTGATCAGCGTGACGTCCGAGGCCTCCACCGCGACATCGGTTCCGGTCCCGATGGCGATGCCCACATCGGCCTGGGCCAAGGCAGGGGCATCATTGATCCCATCCCCGACCATGGCCACCACCTCGCCGGCCGCCTGCAGTTTTCGCACCTCGCGGGCCTTGTCCTCCGGCAGGACCTCGGCCGCCACCCGATCGATCCCCACCGCCTTGGCGATCGCCTCCGCGGTCCGGCGCGCATCGCCCGTGATCATCACCAGGCGCAACCCCAGTCCACGCAGGGCGGCCACCGCCTCGCGGGCATGCGGCTTGAGCGTATCGGCCACGGCGATCACCCCCGCCGCCGCCCCGTCAATCACCAGGAACATCGGGGTCTTGCCTTCGGCGGCCAGGCGCTCGCCATCCTCGGCCAATCCGTCGAGAGCGACCCCGTGCTCCTGCATGAGCCGGAGATTCCCCAGCACGAGGCGCCGCCCGGCGACCGTCGAACGGATGCCGTGACCAGGGATCGCCTCAAAGGATTCGGGGAGGACGAGCTCCAGCCCTTCCGCCCTGGCCCGGGCGACAATGGACTCACCCAAGGGATGCTCGGATCCGCGCTCCGCGCTCGCCGCAAGGCGCAGCAGCTCCCGCTGCGGAGCGTCCAAGGACTGAGGACTGAGGTCTGAGGACTGAGGTATCCGGTCGTCGGACGTCGGACGTCGGACGATGATATCGGTCACGACCGGTTCGCCCCGCGTCAAGGTTCCCGTCTTGTCGAGCACCACCGTCGTGAGCTTCGCAGCCAGCTCGAGCGGCTCGGCCCCCCGGAAGAGGATCCCGTGCTCCGCCGCCCGGCCGACGCCCACGATAACGGCCGTGGGGGCGGCGAGCCCGATCGCGCAGGGACAGGCGATCAGGAGGACCGCCATGAAGTTCCCCAGCCCGAGGACGAAGGCCGGCGCCGGCCCCCAGATCGTCCAGACCCCGAAGGTCACCAGGGCGAGGAGGAGGACCACGGGAACGAACACCCCGGCGATCCGATCGGCCAGGCGCTGGATGGGGGGCTTAGACGCCTGGGCCCGTTCCACCAGGGCGATGATCTGGGCGAGGACCGTCTCCTTCCCCACCTTCGTCACCTCGAAGACAAAGGACCCGGTCTTGTTGAGCGTGGCCCCGAAGACGGGGGCGTCCGGCCGCTTCTCGACCGGCAGGCTCTCACCGGTGAGCATCGACTCATCCACCGCAGAGGCCCCTTCCCGGACGACACCATCCACCGGAATCTTCTCCCCCGGGCGGACCAAGATCCGGTCACCGACCCGCACCTGCTCCACGGGGACGTCCGCCTCCACCACGCCCGCGTCCGTGCGGCGCAGAACCCGGGCCGTCTTTGCCTGAAGCCCGATCAGCTTTTTGATCGCCTCGCTGGCGCGGCCCCGCGCCCTGGCCTCCAGCCAGCGGCCGAGGATGATGAGCGTATGGAGGACCGCCACGGTCTCATAGTACACGGCCGCCTGCCCCTCAATCGCGAAGAGGGACGGGGAGAGCGTCGCCATCACGCTGTAGAGATACCCCGCATTGGTCCCGAGTGAGACCAGGGTGTTCATGTCGGCGGTCCCGTGCCGAAGGGTGGCGACGAAACCGCGGTGAAACTGCCAGCCGACCCACCAATGCACCGGCGTGGCCAAGAAAAACTGCGTCCAGGCGCTGGAGAGGAAGGCCGGAATCCAGGCGCGGAGGGAATGGAGGCCCATGTGGGGGAGTGCCCCGATGACGAGAAGCGTGCTGAGCAGGGCGCCGACCAGAAGTCTCCGCGTGAGCGCCCGCGTCTCCTCCTCGCGGATCGCCGCTTCCCGATCCGCCGCGTCCTCCGTCGCCGTGATCGCCAGGGGAGTATATCCCGCCTCTTCGATCGCCCGTCGCAGATCGGTCACGGTCGTGCTTCCGGGGATGACCGCGATCATTGCCTGCGGCGGGACCAGATTCACGGTGGCCCGCATCACCCCGGGGACGCGCTGCAGCCCCTCCTCTATCCGGCGGACGCAGGAAGCACAGTGCATCCCCTGAATGGGAATCACGACCTCCTCCTGAGGGACGGCGTACCCCAACTCCCGTACGACACGCTGGAGGGCGTCGGCGGAGGTTCGCGCAGGATCGAAACGGACGTCCGCCCGCTCGGCCCCGAAGTTGACGGAGGCCTGCTCCACGCCGGTCACCGCCTGGAGCGCCTTCTCGATGTGACCGGCGCAGCTCGCGCAATGCATGCCGCGGATAGGAAGCACGAGGGTCTGCGCCTGCGCCGCCTCTGCCACCGCTGCTTCCTTCTGCCCTCTCACCATGACGGATCGGCCTTCCTCTCTATTCTCAGTCCTCAGTCCTCAGTCCTCAGTCCTCAGTCCTCAGTCCTCCCCTGAGCCTGTCGAAGGGCGCACCGGCCAACGCACGCGGACGAGGGACGACGCGACGGAACCGGAACCGACCTACCTGGGGGTGACGTAGATGTGGGCCGCCGCATCACGTCCGACGGCCTGCTGCATATCTCCGATCAGCAGAAAGAGGGGTCCGTTATACGGCGCGACCCGTTTCACCTGAAGATTCACGTGGGGTAAGAGGCCCAACTCGGTGAGGTACACGAGGAGTTGCGGGTCTTCCTCGGGGACGCAGAAGACGGTCGCCTTGGCGCCCTCTTTGAGTTCCACCAGCGTCGTCCCCGGATAGTCGAAGGGAAGCCGACCGTGGACGTCCGGGATCGGATGCCCGTGGGGACAGCTCATCGGATCCTTCAGGAGGCGGACGAGCCGCTCTTCCACTTCTCCGCTCAGGATATGTTCGAACTTACACGCCTCATCGTAGACCTTTTCGAGGGGCATCCCCAGCACGTCGGTGAGGAAGCGCTCTGCCACCCGCAGCCGTCGAATCACCTGAAGCGCGACCTGGAGTCCCTCCGCGGTGACGCCGATGCCTCCGTCGGTTTCGGTGGACACAAACCCCTTTTGCATCAGCCGCTTCAGCATATCGGAGGCGGCCGGGACCGTGATCTTCAGGAACTCCGCGATCTTCGAGGTAGTCACGGGCACAGCCGACTGCTGGAGCACCGCAATCGCCTTGAGATACATCTCCGTTTTTTCCATCAACCCGATATCGTGGGTCATCTCGACCTCTCTTACCTTCGGGGAGACGATCCGCTTGTAGCCTAGGACCTATCCCGTAAGGTGTCAAGTACCTCATGGCTTCAGGATTTCACCTCACACAAAAAGCTTGACAGGCGTTCATCTTAAGACTACCTTATCTCGTCATATAAGGATACTATATTCAATTATCATCGGTCACTTAATATTTTGAAAATAAAGGGAGGATCCAATGATAGGGGGATGCTCATACCGGAAGGCAGCCGCAATTCTCGCCCTCTGGTTGACTTCGGGAACCCCGCTGGTGCCGGCCGACGCGGCCCGTGACGGCGGCGAGGTCGTCGTGTACTCGGCGCGGATCGAAAAGTTGATCAAGCCGATGTTCGACGCGTTCACCCGGAAGACCGGCACTGTGGTCAAGTATTTCACCGCGAGCGAGGCGGAACTGTTCGAGCGGCTCAAGGCGGAGGGACCGCACACGGCGGCCGACGTCCTCATGACGGTGGACGCGGGCAACCTCTGGGTGGCCGAGCAGGCCGGCCTGCTGCAGGGTGTTGAATCCTCCATCATCGCCAAGAACATTCCGGCACACCTCAGGGCGAAGGACCACGCCTGGGTGGGGCTCGCGGTGAGGGCACGGCCCATCATGTACAGCACCGAGCGGGTCACGCCCTCGGAGCTCTCCACGTACGAAGCCCTGGGGGAACTTAAGTGGCGGGGACGGCTCTGCCTGCGATCCTCGCGGAAGGTGTACACGCAGTCCCTGGTCGCGACGATGATCACAACCCTCGGCGGAGAGCGCACCGAAGCCGTGGTGCGGGGATGGATGACAAACGCGCCGCGGATCTTCGACAGCGACACGAAACAGCTCGAGGGCATCGCCGCCGGCCAGTGTGACGTCACCATCGCCAACACGTACTATCTCGCCCGGCTCAAAGCCAAGGACCCCGGGTTTCCCGTGGCTGTATTCTGGCCCAATCAGAACGACCGGGGCGTCCACATCAACGTCTCCGGTGCGGGCGTGACCCGGTACGCGAAGCACCGGGAGAGCGCCATCCGGCTGATCGAGTTCCTGAGCTCCCCGGAGGCCCAGAACCTTTTCGCCGACGGCAACTACGAGTACCCGGCCAATCCCGAGGTGAAGCCGCACGGACTGATCGCCGCCTGGGGAGCCTTCAAGGCCGACACCGTGGATGTGGCCGCGGCCGGGGCGCTCCAGGCCGAGGCGGTGAAACTCATGGACCGGGCCGGGTACAAGTAGCGGAGGGCGGGCATGCCCACACGACCGGCAGGCGCGGCGATCCCGTTCACCGGGCGCCTCACCCGGAGGTTTCTGCGAGACCCGTGGCCGCTGGCGGCCGGGGCGGTCGCCCTCGTGGTCGCCACGCCCATTCTGATCGTCCTCTCGTCCCTCGCGACGCCCACCCTGGACGTCTGGGCGCACCTCTGGCAGACGCAACTCCTCGAACTGATCTGGAATACGGTCGCGCTGATCGTCGGGGTCGGGGCGGGGGTGGCCGTGCTGGGGACCGGTCTCGCCTGGCTCACCACGATGTACCGCTTCCCCGGCCGGGCGATCTTCGAATGGCTCCTCATCCTCCCCCTGGCCGTGCCCGCCTACGTGATCGGCTTCGTCTTTCGCGGGCTGTTCGATTACGCCGGGCCCGTGCAGACCGGGCTGCGCCGCACCGTCGGCCCGGCGGTTTGGTTTCCGGACATCGCCTCGTATGGCGGGGTCGTCCTGGTCATGACCCTCGTCCTGTACCCGTACGTCTACCTGCTGGCCCGGACGGCGTTCCTCGAACAGTCCGAGGCGACCCTCGAAGCCGCC
>Ga0209341_10006965_pt1 | contig 10048 bp, 10 predicted proteins | sample RifCSP13_2_FD_184020 | JGI IMG/M metagenome (GOLD analysis project Ga0209341, IMG submission 184020) | Soil microbial communities from Rifle, Colorado - Rifle CSP2_sed 13_2 (SPAdes) (version 2) | ecosystem: Environmental > Terrestrial > Deep subsurface > Rock core/Sediment | place: Rifle... | reverse complement strand
TTTGAGGAGTCCGGGGACCAGTTGAACTCGAGCGCGAGCGTCTCCGGCCCGGTCAGCTTCTTCAGCTGCGTGCCGTCGGGAGCGATCCGGTAGAGCTCGACGATAGAGCCCGTCTGCTGCGAGAAGGTGTCTCCGCGGAAGCCGATCCAGTTCCCGGCCGGCGACCACTTCGGGAACAGATCGAACCTGCTGCCGTCGGTGAGCTGGAGGGGATCGGTCCCGTCGGGGTCCATCGTCCAGAGCGCCGTCCCCTTGTCGCCGCCTCCGTGGCCCCGCGGGATGTTCCGGTAGAAGACGATCCTGGATCCGTCGGGCGCGAACTGCGGCCCGAAGTCGTTCACGGTGTTCTGCGTGAGCTTGGTCTTGCCCGAGCCGTCGGCGTTCATGACCCAGACATCGGAGTCCCCGTCGCGATCGCTCTCGACCGCGAGCTCGGCGCTGTCTGGGGACCATCCCCGCACGGCGTTCACGCTCGCATAGCTCGTCAGCCGCAGCCGCTCCTGGCCGTCGGGCGTCACTCGCCAGATCGCGCCCGTGAGACCCTCGGCGGTGTCGACGGCGTCCCAATACGCGATCCACATGCCGTTCGGCGACCAGATCGGAGGCTGCACAAACCCGCGTCCGTAGTTACTCACGCGGATCCTCGCGCTCCCGTCGGCGTTCATGACCCAGATCGACGATCGAGCGTCGGAGTACCGGACGAAAGCGATCGAGTCCCCGTCTGACGACCACGCCGGCGAGTAGTCGCTCCCTGTCCCCGTCAGCCGCGACTTGTCGGTGCCGTCCGGATCCATCGTGAATATCCGACCCTGCCGGCTGAAGACGAGCTTGCCGTTGGCGCCGGGGAAGGTGGCGCGGGCGGGTACCGCGAGGAGCGCGATGACGGTCACCACTGCCGCGGGTATGCGGATGGCTCGCCGGATCCTAGAGGGAGTACTCACGTTCCCCATCCAACTCCCCCGAGGGTTCAGGGAACAAGGGCCCTTCGGTTCCTCGAAAGGGCGGTGGGAACCGAAGGGCGGATGCGGGGGTCTTGCCTTGAGCGTAGCGTGAAGGGCATCTCGGAAGGAGGGGGCGATGAGGAGGCTGCTTTCGGTCTTGCTGGGGGTGGCCCTGCTGGTGCCGCTTCAGGGCCTCGGCGCGCAGGCCGAGAACCGTCGCGAGCGGTACAGCACGGCCTGGATCAACGTCTTCTGGCACTCGAGGCAGAAGGTCGACGGGGACACCTACCGGTTGATCACCTGGTACGCAGGTGCCTACGACTCGGGAGAGGAGTACGGCTTCTGGTCGGACCTCTACCGATCGGTGTCGGAGTGTGAGAAGCGCGATGGACGCGACAAGTGTCGGTACCTCCGCAAGCTCTCCTACTACGGCGACACGCGGGAGGGGACCTTCACGATCGACAGGAAGCTGTCGACGTCCCACCTGGCGGCCACGTACAAGCTCCACCGTTGGGTCCACGGCGAACGGGAGTTCGTGGGCAAATACAGCGTGTCGACCGATGCGCTGGGAACGGGGAAGTTGGCCCACGGCCGCAGCTCGTACACCTATCACGAGGGCTGCGTCTTCTACAGCTACAGCGGCAACTGGGTCTCGCGGCAGGGGACCGCGACCGGGACGCTCACGAGAGCGGGTGAGGACCCCCGCGACCTTGGTGAGACCGACGACACGTGGATGGGTCGAAGCGACAACGTGGACTTCGGCCACGACTGCTGAGTCAAAGGAAGGGCGAGCCATCGAGGGGACCGAGAGGGAGGGCGCGATGCGAGTCAAGCGACGTACGTGGCGGTGGGCGTTGCTCATGACGTCGACGGCGTTACTTGGCTCGCTCACGCCGACGCCGCCGGCTTCGGCGACGTTTCCTTCGCAGCCCGACCGGATCCTGTTCATGCGCGACCCCGGCACCGGTTACACGGCGATCTTCGCCATGGATCCGGACGGGACCAACGAGGACCAGCTCTCACCCGGGACGGCGACGGACGCCGACGGCCGCTGGTCGCCGGACGGCAGCCTCATCCTTTTCTGGAGCACGCGCGACGGCGACGCGGAAGTCTTCCGGATGCGCGCCGACAGCACCAAGGTCCGCAAGCTCACGAAGAACACCGACCTCGACATGGAGCCGTCGTGGTCCCCCGACGCCAAGCGGATCGCGTTCTTGAGCGACCGGGACGGCTCGATGGACCTCTACACGATGGCTCGCGACGGAACCGACGTCCAGCAGGTGACCGACGACGACACGAGCGAGTTCCTCACCTCCTGGTCGCCGAAGGGGCGGCGCATCCTGTTCAACGCGTCGGACGGTTCCGACTACGAGATCTACTCGATCCGTCCGGACGGCTCGGGGCTCCGGAACCTCACCGACAACACCTACACGGACGGGATCGGCGACTGGTCCGCGGACGGCTCACGCATCGTCTTCCACAGCGATCGCACGGGCAAGCTCCAGATCTGGACGATGGCCGCCAACGGCTCGGACCCCCAGCAGGTCACCGACCTCACGAGCGGTGCCCTCTGGCCGTTCTGGCTCCCCAACGGCAAGCGGATCGTCTTCCAGCGCCTTCTCGGCGGGGACTACGAGGTGTTCTCGGTCAGGCCCGACGGGACCGGCCGGCGACGCTTGACCGACAACGACGTGAGCGACTGGCTGGTCTGGGACTAGCTCGTCGCCGGGTGGCCATGAGGGCCGGAACGGCGACGTACACGCGCGCCAGGCGTTTCAGGGTCCGGATCGACGGGGCGGCGTGCCCGTCCTGGTAGCGCGATCTCCGTCGTCCTCGACGGGTTCCGCGGGTACGCGCGGGCCATTCAGGAGGCTACCGGCGGGATCCGTTCCTCGACGAAGCGGACGACCACCTCCGCCAGCGCGACGGCCTCGGCGGCCACCTCCCGCGTGTAGACGTGCGCAGGGATGCTGCCCGGCAGGCTGTTGGGGTACCGGGTGGGCACGTAGTAGCCATCCAGGACCGACGAGCGCTCGCGCAACTTGGCGAATCCGGCGTCCCGCTCGGCGGCCTGGGCGCACAGTCGCTCCACGGAGTGCCCGAGCACGATCTCCGCGCCCTGGGCGTAGAGGAAGGCCTTCAGGGCCTTCTCCGCGACCTGCTGGGCGAGGAAACAGGCCAGGTGGTGCCCGCCGCGCTCGGCGAGGTCTCGGGCCCAGCGCAGGTCCTCGGTGGCCTGCTCGAGCCAGCGGTGGCCCTCCTCAGCGGGCGTCGGCCTCGTAGAGCACCACCTCCTCCCGCAGGACCTCCCGGAGGAAGGGCCGGTCCCGCAGGGCCTCGAACTCTTCCGGCGTGTAGCAGATGAGGTCCAGGTCCACCGGGAGGGCCAGGGCCCGGTAGAGGCTGCGGTGCCGCGACACGAAGGGCTCGTCGGTCTCCCGCACTACCAGCACGTCGAGATCGGTGAACAGGTCGGCCCTTCCGCGGGCGTAGGACCCGAACAGACTCACCCGGCGCACGCCCGGTAGCGAGGGCAGCACCTCCCGCAGCCGGGCCATGGCCTCCTCTAGGAGGCGGCCGTGGGCGGCGCGGAGGCCGGCCAGCGGAGGCGACCCGTCCGGGCGGTCCCCATCTGTGTCGTCCGGCGTCGCCATGATCTGGGGCTCCCTGCGTCTGGATACTGCGACCGTTGGGCCGCCGCATGAGTATCCCACGGACGCCCGGGCCCCAATCGGCGTCAGAGCCTAGGCAGAGAAATCCCTGGTGTTTGAGGGAAATGGATATCACAGAAACAATCCCTAGCATTTGAGTGATACCATTCGCTCATGACGTCGCTGCTCCCGTACGATCCAGAGGGCTTCGGGCCGCTGTGCGAGGAGTTGGACGGCTGGCGCAGCCGCCTCGACTACCGGGGGCCGCTGCCGCGTGCCTGGAAGGGGCGGCTGCGCCGAGATCTCGAGGTCGAGGCGGTCGCGGCCTCGACGCGGATGGAAGGCGTGAACGTGACGGTGGAGGAGGTACGGCGGATCCTGGTCGGCGAACGCCCCCCCGAGGTCCCGGAGGAGAACCGTGAGCTCGTCCGGGGCTATGGCGACGCGATGAGCTTCGTGCTCCGCCGCGCCGACGATCCGGCCTTCTCGTGGGACGGGGGTCTCATCGTCGGCCTCCACGATCGTGTGCTCGCGGGCCGGCACGCTCTCGAGGCGGGCAGGCTGCGCACCGCGAAGCCGGTCTTCGTGCTCAACCGGTCAACGGGGGAGCAGGTCTTCCTTCCACCCCGGGGCGAGGACGTTCAGATCCTGGTCGAAGAGGCCTGCGCCCGCATGGAAGGGGGCCATCCCCACGCCGCCCTCGCCGCTGCCTGGATCCACGTGGCGATCGCGGCGATCCATCCTTTCAGGGACGGCAATGGACGCTGCGCCCGGATCCTTGCCTCTCTCGCCATGTATCGCGGCGGCTTGAGGAGGCCCGAGTTCACGTCCATGGAGGAATGGTGGGGACGTCACCTGGACGACTACTACCGACTGTTCGACTGCCTGGGGGCGGAGTTCGATCGGAACGCCGACGTCACGCCATTCGTCAGGAGCCATATCCAGGCGCAGCTCCACCAGGTGCGCGCGCTCGACGTCACCCTTCGTGCCCAGCAGCAGATCTGGACCGCGGTGGAAGCGGCGGCGGAGGAGGCGGGCCTCGACCGCCGGCTCGCGAACGCGCTTTGGGACGCCTTCTTCGGAAGGGATGTCACGGCCGGGTACTATCGCTCGCTCGCGGATGTGAGTCCGGCGACCGCCACGAACGATCTTGCGACGGCTGTGGCAAGCGGACTCCTGCGTGCGGTCGGGCAGCGGAGAGGCCGACGGTACCTCCCGGGCGAGGAGCTCCACATCTCCGTTGCCGGGGCTCTTCACATCGGCATCGATACTGCCGACTCGGCGAAGGATCGCATCATCGGCGAGCTCAGCCGACGCCTCGGGCTCGATCCGGTGTCCTGAGCGCCGGCATGGGGGGACCGGCGACCGCCGGGCCCCCAGCGGCCGGGTCGGGCGTCCGTCCGGGGCCTTCCGGCGGATGTCCCAAGGGCCGCCCTGCCCTATGATCCTGGGCAATGAGACGCGTTTTGCTCCTCCTTGGTGTGGGTGGGCTCCTTGGAGCCTCGGGGGCGGGAGCGGCGACGCTGGTCACGCTTCCCGAGCAGGCGAGCCCGCACGCCGAGGAGGCCGTCGGCGCGGCGATCGCCGGCGGCGGGGGCTCTGCCCAGGACGATGGGGGCGTGCACGGCGGGCCGATCGAGCGGTTCCAGGAGGGGTCGTGTGATCTCGCCTCCGGCCTCGCGGGCAACTGGACCCACGGCGACTACGTGAGTGCGGTCGCCGAGGGCGGCAACTCCGCGCTCATCATGGAGTCCGCGACGAGCGACTGCGGCAAGCCGATGGTGGCCGTCGGGCGCGGAGGACCCCCAGAACACGCGCTGGAGCACGCGGCGCGGGGTCTCGAGACCGCCAGCGGGCACGCGGAGGCCGGCCTCGCCACGGCCGCCGAGAGCGTTCCCGGCGACGTCTCGCCGGGAGGACCGCCGGGGTCCTAGCTCGCCCGAGTCGGAGGGGGAGATGTGAGGCGGCTCCTGATCTTCACCTGTTCGTTCTTCCTGTGCTGGTCGGCGTGGCCCGTGTCGGCGAACAACGCGTGGGACGGCTTCCATTGGGCCCGGACGGCCAACCCGTTCACGCTCAAGGTGGGCGACAACCTCACGGGTGACTGGCCGGGTCACCTCGATACCGCCGCCGACGACTGGACGGCCTCCGACGTGCTCGATGCGACCGTGGTCGCGGGCACGATCACGGACGTCTCGTCGTGCATCCCCCCGAAGGGCCGGGTCGAGGTCTGCAACGACGAGTACGGGGAGAGCGGCTGGCTCGGCCTCGCTCGCATCTGGGTCAAGAAGGACGGCAGCGGTCACATCAAGAAGGGTCAGGTGCTGCTGAACGACACCTACTTCAACACCGGCACCTACGATGACCCGGACGCGCGGCTGCACGTCGTCTGCCAGGAGGTCGGCCACACGATCGGCCTCGACCACCAGAAGGGGCCGAAGAACAAGAGCTGCATGAACGACATGTTCGGGCTGTTCAGCGCCGACTACGCGCACCCCAACCAGCACGACTACGATCAGCTGGGCGCGATCTACGCCCACGTCGACTCGATCACCACCGTCGGTGCCGCCGACTCCGCCCCCCGCGTGAGGGTCGGAGCCCATGCCCTGGTGGTCACGTTCATAACCTGGGCGTAGCTTCCCTCGAGAACGGCCTCTCGACCGATTGACTGTGGCTTGCGCGTCCGACACCGTGGAGGGCGCGGCCGCTCCCCCCGACCGCCGGTTGCGCGTGCGCGCCCGCGGGCCGATGATGGTTACTCCTGACGGGAGGGGAGTAGCCGATGGCGGTCCTGGTTCAGATGAGGGTGAAGGCGCCCGACGTCGAGCGGTTCAAGGCAACGTCGGAGAAGTTCAGGCCGATGATGGCGGAGATGGGCGCGCGTAACCAGCGCCTCTACCAGAGCGAGTCCGACCCGAGCGAGGTAACGACGATGTCGGAGTGGGAGACGCACGACGAGATGCACGAGGCGTCGGAGAAATACGGCGATCAGTTCAACGCCGAGGCCGGCACCGAGGGCATCGAGTGGGAGACGCGCATCTGGCACGAGCTCTAGCCCGACCGCGCGAGCTGTGGAACGATCCGCCGCGTGGACGGCCGCTACGACGTCGTGATCGTCGGCGGGGGAATCGTCGGGCTGGCCACCGGGCTCGCGCTCCTGGATCGGCTCCCTGAGCTCCGGCTCGTAGTTCTCGAGAAAGAGCCTCGGGTCGGATCCCACCAGACCGGCCACAACAGCGGCGTCCTGCACTCAGGCATCTACTACCGCCCGGGCTCGCTCAAGGCCAGGCTCTGCCGCGAGGGCGGCGAGCGGCTCCGTGCCTTCTGTGATGAGCACGGGATCGCGTGCGTCGAGCGCGGCAAGCTGGTCGTCGCGGTGAACCGCGAGGAGGTCCCGCGGCTAGAGGAGCTGCTGGAGCGAGGCACCGCGAACGGCGTGCAAGGGCTCGAGATCCTGCCGGGGGGCGCGATCCCCGAGGTGGAGCCCCACGCGCGAGGGGTCGCGGCGCTTCGGGTGCCGGGGACCGCGGTGGTCGACTTCGGCGAGGTCACCGCGGGGATGGCCGGGGAGCTCGCGGCGCGCGACGCGGAGGTCGTGGTCGGCGCCGAGGCGCTGGGCGGCGAGCGCCGGGGCGGGCGCTGGCGCGTGCGGACGACGGCGGGGGACGTCGAGGCCGGGCTGGTCGTCGCCTGCGCCGGCCTCCAGGCGGACAGGGTCGGCCGGCTGCTCGGCGCCCGGTCGCCGGTCCGGATCGTGCCGTTCCGCGGGGAGTACTGGAGCGTCGGGCGGCCGGATCTCGTTCGCGGCCTCGTGTATCCGGTTCCCGACCCGCGGTTCCCGTTCCTCGGCGTGCACTTGACGAGAAACGTGCGCGAGGAGGTGTACGCGGGTCCGAACGCGATGATCGCGCTCTCGCGTGAGGGGTACGAGCGGCGGCGCGCGAGCGCGAGGGACGCGTGGGACGCGCTCGCATACCGCGGGACGCTCGCGCTCGCGCGCCGGAACTGGCGGACCGGGACCTCCGAGCTCGTCCGCTCGTGGGGGAAAGGCGCGTTCGCCGCGGCCGCGCGCCGGCTGGTGCCGGAGCTCGAGTCCTCCGACCTCGTCGCGCGGAGCGACGGGATCCGGGCGCAGGCAGTGACTCGCGACGGACGGCTCGTGGACGACTTCGCGACGCTCTGGTCCGAGGGGGCTCTCCACGTGCTGAACGCACCCTCACCTGCGGCGACGGCTTCGCTCGCGATCGGAGAATGGCTGGCGGGCGCGCTGGACGCGGCCGGCGCGCTCGTGGGCTAGAGGGGCGCCCTCAGCAGGACCATTGCGCCGGGGACGGCCACGGGGAGAGGATGGCAGCAGGGTCGAAGGGGGACCTGTGCGGCGGAGCGCCATCGGGATCGTACTGGCCGCGCTGATCAGCCTGTGGCTGGTCGGCACGACGGCGGGGGCGGAGCACCTCGTAGGCTTCGGCGCGCACGTCAAGAACCGGGGGAGCGAGACCCGCCAGGAGGCGATCCAGAGCCTCGAGAACGCGATCGGACGTCCGCTCGCGGTAGTGCGCGTGTTCTACCGCTGGGACTCGGCGCTCGACGAACAGCCGGTCCGTTGGCTCGTGGATACCGGCCGTACCGTCTTCATGTCGGTCAAGGCGAGGCGCCTGGATGGCACCTCGGTCTCCTGGCGCGAGATCGCCGACGCGCAGCCGGGCTCACCGCTGTACCAGGACATGGTGCGCTGGGCGGACGCCGTGAAGACCCTCGGGCCGCTCGTGTACTTCACGTTCAACCACGAGCCGGAGCTGAAGATCAGCGCGGGCAGCGGGACGAACGTCGAGTTCATCGACGCCTGGCGCAAGGTCGTCACGGTCTTCCGTGAACAAGGGGTGAGCAACGCGCGCCATACGTGGGTGCTGTCGTCCGGATCGTTCGCCGCCACGGACGCGCGGGCGGCCGACCTCTGGTACCCGGGCGATGAGTGGGTCGATGTGATTGGCGTCGATGCCTACAACTGGTACACGTGCCGCAAGAACACCAGCACGCCCTGGCGGTCGCTCTCGACGATCATCGAACCGTTCCGCGCCTTCGGCGCAACCCACGCCACCGAGGGGCTGGCGATCGGCGAGTGGGGCAGCGTAGAGGACGCCCAGGACCCGACCCGGAAGGGGTTGTGGATCGATGAGGCGCGGGTCGACCTCGCGGGAGCTCAGTGGGAGCGACTCGAGGTCGTCACGTACTTCCACAGCGCGGATCAGGAGAACACCGACTGTCAGTTCTTCGTGGACTCGAGCCAGGGGTCGCTCGACGCGTTCACGGCTATGGGCGCTGATCCCCGGTACCAGGGTCTCATGCCCCCGCCTCCGCCCAGTCCCCCCGCCGACACGGCTCCGCCGACGGTCGCGATCACCCACCCGGCCGACGGGAGCACGGTCGCTCGCGGCTCGACCGTGACGATCGCGGCCGACGCCGCCGACGACGTCGGCGTCACCCAGATCCAGTTCCGTGTGAACGGATCGCTGAAGTGCACGGACCAGACCTCCGCCTACACCTGCGCTTGGAAGGTGCCGAACGGCAGGAAGAGCGCGAGCTACACGATCGAGGCCAAGGCCTACGACGCCGTGGGGAATTTCGCCACCCACTCGGTGACTGTTACGACTGGATAGACGCCTCCCTCCACCTGCGGATTTGACCGCACCAAGGGTTGCCCTAGGCTGCAATCCGGCAGTTGCACGTTCGTTGCGTGGGGGGGAGGCGTCGTGCGGCTCAGGGCGTCGGTGGTTGCGATGGCGCTCGTTGCCGTCGTCGGAACCCCGGCGGGAGCTGTCGAGCCGACGATCACCGGGTTCTCCCCGACGCAGGGAACGGTCGGCACGACCGTGACCATCACGGGCTCGGATTTCACGGGTGCGACCGAGGTCGCCTTCAACGGCACTCCGGACCCGACCTTCGCCGTGGACGAGGACACCCAGATAACCGCCACGGTCCCCGAGGGCGCGACGACGGGTCCCATCACGGTCACCACCCCCGGTGGCACCGCTACCAGCTCCTTCGACTTCACGGTCCTCGTTCCACCCGAGATCACCGGGTTCTCGCCAGGGCGTGGCCCGGTGGGAGCGCTGGTCTCTATTCGTGGCAACGGATTCACGGGGGCCTCCGCGGTGTCGTTCAATGGAGTTTCGGCTTCGTTCGCTGTGGAGTCCGATCTCCGCATTTCTTCCACGGTCCCTGACGGCGCCACGACGGGAGCGATATCGGTCACCACCGGCGAAGGCGTTGCATCCAGCAGTCGCAGGTTCGTCGTGCAGCCGAACATCGTTCTTGTCGTTTCCGACGATCAGCGATGGGACACGCTCTGGGCCATGCCGACCGTGCAGGCGGAGCTTGTCGACAAGGGGGTCACGTTCACGAATGCGTTCGTTGTAAATCCCCTGTGCTGTCCCAGCCGGGTGAGCACCTTGACTG
>Ga0209341_10006963_pt1 | contig 10052 bp, 14 predicted proteins | sample RifCSP13_2_FD_184020 | JGI IMG/M metagenome (GOLD analysis project Ga0209341, IMG submission 184020) | Soil microbial communities from Rifle, Colorado - Rifle CSP2_sed 13_2 (SPAdes) (version 2) | ecosystem: Environmental > Terrestrial > Deep subsurface > Rock core/Sediment | place: Rifle... | reverse complement strand
GGCCCCACGCGATGAGGAAGATCGCCAGCAAGAGCATGCCGATGTTTCTGGTGAATCTCATGGTCGTACTCCTTTTCGCATGAACGGGTTGCCGCGATCGGGTCCAGCGATCATCGCCATCTCGCGTTCACAGGGGGAGAGACGCGCGACGATGAAACCCGCCGCCCCGCGGGGCCCATCCGTGTCGATGGCCAGCAATGGCGTGGTGGGGCAACCCTGCTGGCCGGACGGAGCCCGAGAAAGAGTTAGCGCAGTCTGCGGCGGAGTAGATGCACGATCCAGATCACAATGACGGCCCCCACGAGCGATACCAGCAAGGTGGGAATGCTGAAAGACCCTCCAACGCTGATCGGCGGGACGCCGACGAGGGGGCTGATCAGGTAGCCGGCCAGGAATGCGCCGACGACGCCCACAACGATATTGATCAAGAGGCTGGCGCGGTCCTTCATGAGTTCGCTCGCCACCCAGCCGACGGCGGCCGCCGCAATCAGGTAGATGATGATGTTCATGCTTCTTCTCTCCTCTTGGCGTGTGTCGGAGTCACGGAGGACTCTCGCGCCGGTTCTTGGCAAAACCTGTCTTCGATTCCGACGGGATCCTGAGTGGCCACCTCCTTGGTAGTGTGCGTTGGGATAACCCTGCTGGGGTTTCGAGCCGCCAGCCAAGCCGATCCACTTGACAGTGTTCTGTGGGCCCGGCGACCCGAGAAACTCCGACCCCAAGTGAGATTCTAAGCGTTCTCTTGGGTTCACGCAAGTTTGAGGGGCCAAGGAAGGCCGAAGCAAGCGTCCACTTCTCGCTGCCAACTTCTCCTTGAAGGCGCCTCCGGGAGGCGACGAGGCCCTCCTTGTGCGCCTAACGGCCTCGAGATGAGCCGCCCGGCCAGCCCAAGCTAGTATCGCGCCAAACGCAACACCAGGCTGGCCGGGTCGGCTCCATCGAGTTGTTAGGCGGCCGAGAGCCTTGCGTCTTAGGGAAAGGAAGGGAGGAGTTCTACTTGCGCTGTTCGAGCCAAGTCTTGAGAGACGATTGCGTCTCCCCGGATCGTTTCCCTGCGAGGAGCCCCTCGACGCTGATGTCCTCATCGAGGTCGGCCCAATGAATTCCCTGGCGGTCGCCCACGAAGCGCCAGTTGACGCGCTCGGCAGGCGAGGCTTGGAGAAGGCGGGGGTACCAGGCAAGGGGGACGGTGATGGTTCGGCCGTCGGCAAGGTCGACGGTGAGCGCGTCGTCGGTGACGTTGACGGCTTGGGCCCTTGCTTGTCGGATCTCAACTGCCGAAGAACTCATTCCAACCTCTCAACAGGACGTCACGGTTTTCGTGGACGTGCTCGCCGATCCGCCTGAGCTCGTTGCGGCTGAAGCCACCGCTGCTTTCTAGGCGGATAGGATCGAGCCAGAATTTGGCAACGTCGCCTTCTCGCTCGACATGCACGTGCGGCGGTTCGTCCCTGTCCCCGGAGTAGATGAAGAAGCGGTACGGCCCTACGCGGAGCAGGGTAGGCACGCATCGATTTTACAGCATTTGCTGAGAGGTATTGGGGTTGGACCAACCGGCGGGGAGGGCTAGTTTCGGCCGCCTAACGGCCTCGAGATGAGCCGCCCGGCCAGCCAAGGCTAGTATCGCGCCAAACTCGACTCCTGGCTGGCCGGGTCGGCTCCATCGAGATGTTAGGCGGCAGGGAGAAATGGTTGATTAGACCGTTTCAACCTCGACCTGGGCAATGGTTACCGGAATGGCTGATCGGACTGTGTTCTGTATCTCCGCTAGGCGATCAGCCTGGGCAGCCAGGTCCCGGATCTGTTGCTCGGACGCGTTGGCTGTGATCTTAGCGATGTAGGTGATGTCCTTGGCGGGTTGCCCTTCAGCGGGAAAGTCGGCGCTGCACTCAACGTCCACGTGTGAGACGTCAATACCCTGCTTGGCTGCCTCTCGGTATACGTCATTGCAGTAGCAGGTCGCGAGGGCGAGCATGAGTAACTCCCCGCCGGAGGCACTCGATCCGAAGCCCGTTGGCTTTGGAGGGATTTCGACCTTCGATGTCCGGTCGCCGGTTGAGAGCTTGATGTGGTGCTGGCCTTGGGAGTTGTGAATCCGGGCACTAGATCGCATGGGCACCTCCACGAAGTCGGGCAGCTGGCCCTGACGCCGAACGGCCTCGAGATGAGCCGCCCGGCCAGCTCTAGGATACCCCTGGATGAGCTTAGGCCGTAGCTGGCCGGGTCGGCTCCATCGAGTTGTTGGGCAGCCAGGAATCGAATCGGCCCAGTCAAGCCTCCTAGCAGATGGGCGGCCTAACTTGAATCGGTGGAGCCACGCCGGAGCATCAGTACGCACCTTCAAGCTCATCGATTGTGCGCACAATGAGCTCGACTGCTCGCGCCAATGTGTCGCGGCCGAAGTCGAACCGCACCCCTGCTGTCCGATACAGATCCGGCAACGAGGCGGTATTCCCAAGGGATAGGGCTTTGCGGTAGGCAGCGACGGCCTGTTGACTCTCCTCTAGGGCGTTTGCCCATAACTGGACGGCTCCCAGCTGGGCCATGCCATACTCGACGTAGTAGAACGGATAGACCAGAATATGGTCTTGGAGTCGCCAGGAAAGCTGCAACGTGTCTTCAAGCCCGGTCCAATCGAGGTGGGGCAGGAAGAGGCGATGGAGGGCCGCCCAGGATTCATCGCACTGCTCGGTGTCGCGTGCGGCGTCGGGGTTCTCGTACACCCAGTGCTGGAATGCGTCGACAACGGCCATGTAGGGCCAGAACTCGAGGATCTGCGTCAGGTGCTGAGAACGCGCCTGCGCTAGCTGCGGTGCGGTGTAGAAGCCTCCTTGGTCCGCGGCAAGATGGGGCGAGGCGAGCAGCTCCATCGACATCGATGCACATTCAATGAACTCGACCGGCATGTACTCAAGCATGGACTGGTAGTGAGAGGGCCAGCGGGCGGCCTCAAACACATGGAAAGCATGTCCGCTCTCATGCAACTGAATGACAACATCCAGAGAAGATCCAACTGCAGTCGTGAAGATGAACGCCCTGTTGGATGCAGGCAACTCCTGCATGTAGCCCCCCTGAGCCTTGTTCGCCCGAGCGTCAAGATCCAGCAGGCTCTCCTCATTCAGTGTGCGGTAGTACGACGCAAACAGGGGATCTACGCAAGAGAAGACCCGTTCTATGGTTGAGGTGAGTTGCCCGATCGTTCCAAACGGCTCTAAAGCGGGGCGACCTTGAGGGTCAGGCTTCAACCACCAGTGGTCGTCCCAGACTCTGAGGTGATCAATGGAGAGGCGACGCTTGCGCTTCTCGGTGAGCCGGAGCACCGCAGGGATGACCACTTCCTGGATTGCGGCGGCAAAGGCCTTGCAGTCGTCAGGCGCGTAGTAGAAGCGGCCAAGCTCCTGCCATCTGAACGATCGATAGTCGGAGAAGCCAGCATTGGTTGCCATGCGTGCGCGCAGATCGAGGAGCTGAACCCAAATCCGGTCGGTCGCTGCTCGTTGATTGGCAAGACACTCGCTCAAGGCTTTCCAGGCTCGCTCCCTGGTCTCGCGGTCAGACAGGCCCAGCTTGGCGATCACCTGGGCCTGATTCAAGGGTTGACCATCCCAATCGAATGTTCTGGCAGCGGTAAGGGCAGAGAACTCGGTCTCCAGCCTCTCACGCTCAGTGTGCAGAGCCAGATTCTCTTCGCGGTAGATTGCCGCGTCACTGCGCATCCTCTGGAGGGGGATATCGAATGTCTCAGGCTGCAAGCCGCTTTCGAGTAGCTTCAACTTCATGGCCTGCTCGAATGCACGCGCTCTGGGCATGACGTCTTCCGAGTACTTGTGGAACTTGAGCTGACCGGTCTCGTCATTCGTGTGTGTTGTTGTGCGAATGTAGAGGCGGGCGAATGTCTCGGCTACAAGGCGAGCCAGTCGGGACCAGTCTGTGAGCCAGAGATCCATGGATTGTGGAGTAAGCCCGCGGTCAAGGAGATCGTTCGCATACACCGAGATGCGGTCCCATCCCCATTTGGAGAACTCCTTCCAGTCAGCGGTGAGATTGGAGAACATGTGTGGGACATTCCCTTCTGATTGTGCTCAGAGTGACCACTGCGCGACTTGGCGACGGGCGGCGTGAGGACCAATCTACGGAGAGTGAATCCATCCACTGGGCAATGCCTCACTCAACTGGCTGCCTAACGGCCTCGAGATGAGCCGCCCGGCCAGCCAAGGCTAGTATCGCGCTGAACGCGACCCCTGGCTGGCCGGGTCGGCTCCATCGAGTTGTTGGGCCGCCGAGATCCTACTTATCTGGTTGCAGCCTCGAGGGAATGCCTGGAGCTGAGTTGATCATGACCGCGTCTGGGTAGTTCTATCCATCGGAAAGATAGAGCTTGGTGGAGTGGTCGTGAATCAGCCACAGGTTGCCTTCCTTCACAAGGGAGAAGAGCTGCGACCAGATGTCATCGCCATTGCCCCATCGGCTGTATAGGAAGACAAGATCGCCTGTTGAGGTCAGGGGCGCGGAGGGAGGCTGAACCCACCATTCGAGCAGCGGGCCTAGCCCCTTGTGGCGGTATGGGTAGGAGATGCAGGCGACCATGCTTTGTGTGAAGGATTCGCAGAATCCCTCACCGTAGTCATCGTAGAGTTCGCGCAGGCCGTTTTCATCACCAGCGAGGTATGCGGCGAAGGCGGCCTGGACCACGCCGCGCGAGGTGCGCAAATCGGGAGTTGCGGTCGGCGTGACCGGGGTCGGGCTCAGGCTGGAGGTGCGGGTGGGGCTGGGGGTGAAAGTCAAGCTGGGAGTGAACGTCAGCGTAGGAGACAGGGTGGGGGAAGGAGTCGGAGTGTCTGTCGGCGTCCATTCGGGTGGGAGGGCGACCGATGTCGGCGGCGCCTCTGCTCGTGGCTGGGTGGGCGCCGTGGTGACCGCCATTGGCGCGCAGCCGACCAGAAGGCACGCAAGGACGGCGCATGGTACGGCGCGGCAGTGGAGCTTGTTCTTTCCCAGAGAGGCCCTCGGTGGCGCTACGCAGCCTGAATGATAATAGCACGCTAGGATGGCGGGCCGGAAACGAAACGGCGGTCGGCCGCCTAACGGCCTCGAGATGAGCCGCCCGGCCAGCCAAGGCTAGTGTCGCACACTTCGTAACCTCCGGCTGGCCGGGTCGGCTCCATCGAGTTGTTAGGCAGCCAATTGAGCTGCCAAGGAACGCGCTCGCCAAAGGGAGGCAGGGGCCTCATATCGGGGAGAGGAAGATTGCAGCGATTGGACGCCATGAGTTCACTCAGCGGAGCGGTCATGGATTCCCTATATCTTTACAGTTCGGGCCACCAGGACTGCCACGAATAGTATCAAGGCGACCACAATCCATTCGGCTACGCTGTTGACTCCGGCTCTGGCAAGGACATAGAGGGCGGCCGGGACAAACAAGATACCGAGAAGGGCTGCGCGCCTTTTCATCGGTCCTCCTCGACGTGGGTCTGGCGGCCCCGTGCCCAAGGCGGAGAATGCGCCAAGCCGGGCTTGTGCTTTGTGACGCCGATCGAGAAGATATAGGGATGCAAACAACCCACCGAACCCAAAGATACATACAAGGAATATGAGAAGAGCGTCGTTCACTATTCCCCTCCTCTTGCATCAGACGCAGATGATTGGCAGCATCGAGCCGATACTCCGTTCGAGTGGGGAAGAATCGCCCTGGCTTGGGCGACATGGCTGCCTAACGGCCTCGAGATGAGCCGCCCGGCCAGCCAAGACTAGTGTCGCACAGAAACCGACACCTGGCTGGCCGGGTCGGCTCCATCGAGTTGTTAGGCGTCGGTTTCATTGGGTTTCGGATAGCGACGCTTCGTCTCTGCTACCGATCGGGCTACCAACGTCTCTAGGACCTTCAGATCGACGTTGGCTAGGCGCCTAATGTAGACACATACCTTCCCAGTCTTGTGCTTTCCCAGCTTGGCCAACAAGACGTCACGACCTTCGAAGTCCGCAGCGATGTAAACAACCAACTCACTTCCCCTCGCGGCAAACCCAGCGAGAGCGGAATCGCCTTCGTGACCACTTGGGTACTTGTAATGGTAGCTCCCGAATCCGACGATGCTTGGCCCCCACATCCTTGGTTCTTGCTTGGTAACTCTTCGCATGAGAGCAACCAGAGTCTGCGCATCATTCCGTTGTTCCTCGTTCGCGACGGCAGCAATATGACTCTCGACACTGACTTCTGTGGGTTTGGTCTTGGGTACCGACACATGCACCTCCGAAGGGCTTCTTTTCGACGCCTAACGGCGTCGAGATGAGCCGCCCGGCCAGCCAAGGCTAGTATCGCGCCAAACGCAACCTCCGGCTGGCCGGGTCGGCTCCATCGAGTTGTTAGGCGGCATGATCTTGGAGCGGGCGTGGGCATTCCCCCGCTTGGCGGGCAATGGGCGCTCACCCATGGCCTGTGGGGGCGCGCCGTGTAAGACTGGTCCCAGTTCGCGGGCGGACGAGGCGGGTTTGGCGCTTCCAGATGGATCTGGCTCCGATGCTGCCGACTCGGGCTACAAGCCCGATGTCTACCTTCTCGGCTCATACCGCAGCGCCACCGCCCCCGAGCCGAACTCCAGCCGGCTTATGAGCTTCAAGTCGACACGCTTCGAAAGCCCCGCGAACAACGTCGGCCCGTGGCCCACTAGCCTGGGCTGCACCACGAACTCGTACTCATCGATCAATCCCAGCTCCGTCAACGCCAGCGGGAGCTTCACGCCTCCCACGAACAGTCCCTTACCAGCCTCCCGCTTGAGCTGCTGAACGGCCTTGGCCAGATCCCCGCGCACGAGCTCCGCGTTCCAATCGACCCGCTCCAGCGTGCTCGACACGACGTACTTCTTTGCCGCGTGGATCGTCCGGGCGAAGGGTTCCATCCAATCAGGTCTCGCTCCCGTCCGCGCCGGCAGGCGCCACGCTGCCTCCATCATTTCGTAAGTCACCCGGCCAAAGAGGAGGGCATCGGCTTGGTTGAGATTCTCGACCGCGTGACGATGCAAGTCTTCGTCCGCGAACATTTCATGATGATCGTAGCACCCGTCCAATGTGACGTTGATGGAATACCGAAGGGGTCGCATTTCGCAAGAGTACCTCCGATGGGGTAGGCCAGCAAGGTTAGCCCGCCTGAGGGCTAGGAGCCACCCGGGCGGATCGCGATCGCGTGGTAATACATCAAGCACTCTTGCGATCCATGCCGCCTAACGGCCTCGAGATGAGCCGCCCGGCCAGCCAAGGCTAGTATCGCGCAGAACTCAACGCCCGGCTGGCCGGGTCGGCTCCATCGAGTTGTTGGGCGGCCCGGTGACAAGGGCGAAGGGAAATGGGGAAAGTGTGGCAAGGGGGGAACGGGAATGTTTGCTACAACTCGGGAGAGGGATAAAGGCACATGGTGTCAAGGGACGCACGACGCGTCTTCGAGGTAGAAAGTGGCGTTCCTCATGACGACAACCTCACCTCGTTGAGTATAGAAGCCCATCCAGAGCAATCCTTCGGGGTAGTAGTCCTCGGGATTCTCGTTCATGGTATCCGGATCCCACGCGTTGCCGTCGACGTCGACGATTGAGCCGGCGGCAACATCGAAAGAGTGGTGTCCGCTTACTCCTTGCTTCCCGAAGCCGTACGCGAGTTCAAGGATGTCACAGTGGGAGAGGACCCGGTCGGCATATGTCGCGCCGGTAACCTGACCTCTGCCTGGGCCGATCACGGTCTCGACGGTTATCTCGACGTAGCCGTCGGCTTCGGAGTACGGGGAGGGGGGCCACTGGCAGTAAGCGATCCTTGTGTTGGCAACGGGCTCCCCGGGCTCGAGCTCCCCGTCGGTCGGAAAGGATGCTGCTGTGGCCTCGACGAATTCCTTTTGGGAGGCAAGTTCATGAGCCTGCATGCACAGGCGGACGCGATCGGCGGCGAAGGCAAGGTCTTGAGAATTGGCTGTAGGGCTGGGTGGAGATGGAGTATCGGCAGGCACGGGTTCTGGCGCGCTCGGCCCGGGCAGGGCTCTCGGGATCCAGAGGGCTACGATCCAGCCTAGAATGACGAGCCTTGTCCTCCACCCGGGCCGAGTGAGTGTGACGACAGCTCCGTCCTTCACGACCCACTTGATTTTGGCAACTCTGGGAAGGACCTCCGCGAGGAGGAATAAGGCGATGAGGAGGGCGGTTCCAAAGACCGGAATGGGCAGAGTGATGAATTTGGCTGCGCCTGACAGGGTATCTGCAAGAGCGAGGAGGCCGATCGCGCTGCCGACCACGATGCCAGCGATATTGACAGCCTTCTGGTACCAGAACTTCTGTTGCACGCTGTGCCCGTGACAGTTTAGATGGAAGTCCGTGGGTGGTCAACAGGGCAGGTGGGGGTGGTGCGCGGCTGGGGCCGCCCAACGGCCTCGAGATGAGCCGCCCGGCCAGCGCACGGTTCGGCTTTGGCGCGATACTAGCGATGCGCTGGCCGGGTCGGCTCCATCGAGTTGTTAGGCGCATTGAGGATAGCTGCAGACCACCTAAGGCACCTGCGTTGGGAGATAGGGGGCAATTGGGACTTCGTAGATCACGTCCTCGTCCACGCCGTCGTCATTCACATCCTCGAAGTAGATTTCGAGGTGCGAGGCGGACCATTCTTCTTCGGGTTGGCTCACGATCGTATGGTAAAGCCCGTCGCGGCCCTCAATGAAGTGGGCTAGCCACGCTCGCCGTTGGGCCCCGTTGGGATCTCGAACTACCCACCGGTACCAGTAGGGCAGGACTTGCGCGCTTGGGGACGGATAACCTTCCTCAATCGTGATCGGCTGGGCGCGTTGGATAACTACCTGAAGCCACTTTTCCTCCGGCTCTGAGCTGATGAACCTGACGGAGAAGTACATGCTGCATCTGGAGATGGGCCGGTTGATATCAAGGGGTTCCACTGTGTAGCGGGACTTGGGTTTGCATAAAGGCTGGGGTTCTGCGGAATGAGAAGTGACTGTTGGAGTTGAAGGTTCGGCCTCCCTGGCAGTGACGGGCCCGCATGCTGGGAGGGCGAGGGCTGCAAGTATGAGGAGGGAAGAGAGTCGCGGTGGGATCAGCATTGTTCGCCTCAATGCGCCTAACGGCCTCGAGATGAGCCGCCCGGCCAGCCAACGCTAGTATCGCGCCAAAGCCAAACACCTGGCTGGCCGGGTCGGCTCCATCGAGTTGTTAGGCCGCCTGATCTTCGACAGTCTTTAGTCCGTCGGAGACGGCGCAGAGACGGATCGGAGGTGGTTTCCTGTGGAGGCTAGCCATAGGAGCATTGTGATGACCAGAAGTCTTTGGCCGATGCCTCCAATTGGAAGACTTAGAGGCCTGATGACGAAGAAGGCAATGAAGGCTGCTAAGCATGCAAGTGCGAGTATCGAGGGAGTGCGCTGGAAAGATGCCCAGCGGGGGTCACTGCGTAGGCGCCTTGAAAGAAGAAGGGCGGCGACAACGAAAGACGCAATAGACAGGACGCTAGCCAAGATGTGGATCGCGCCAACGGTGGTGACGGGCGAGTCATCGGGGGTAAGATCTGTCGGAAACATGGCGACTATCAGGAATCCGACGCCGGAGAGTGCGAGGAAGGCCAAGCCGACTCTGGAGCGCGCTGGTGGAAGGACTCCCTTATAGATGGCAAAGGTGAGGGACAGTATGCTTACTGCAAAGGCTAAGAAGGCAGCTGTCATGAAGAAGCCATAGGGACCGACGGCGTAATTGCTGATAACTCGGGTGACCGGGTCAAACTCTGGGCGTAGGAGGTGAAGCAACAATAGAGCTGCGGCGATGTAAGCGTCGGCGGCAATAGAAATGGTACTTGTGAGCCTGACCGCCTGGTTTGACTGACCTGTGATACCGGGGACGTTTGCGTTGGACATGGTATTAAGCCTCCTTCGAGTGATCTTTCCGGGGCCAGAGCCGACCTTGCGGCATTGTGTGCGGCAGGCGGCCTAACGGCCTCGAGATGAGCCGCCCGGCCAGCCAAGGCTAGTATCGCATGAAATGGCTAACCTGGGCTGGCCGGGTCGGCTCCATCGAGTTGTTAGG
>Ga0209341_10006961_pt1 | contig 10053 bp, 1 predicted proteins | sample RifCSP13_2_FD_184020 | JGI IMG/M metagenome (GOLD analysis project Ga0209341, IMG submission 184020) | Soil microbial communities from Rifle, Colorado - Rifle CSP2_sed 13_2 (SPAdes) (version 2) | ecosystem: Environmental > Terrestrial > Deep subsurface > Rock core/Sediment | place: Rifle... | reverse complement strand
AATAAAACACTTCATATTCGCCTGCTTCTCTGAAATTGTCAATTTGTTCGTCGCTGAAATCGTTCCAGATATATTTCTCCTCTGCTGTATCAAAATAGTTATAACTAAACGTAGGCAAGTTAACGATTTGTTGCTCGGTTGCAGTCTTATTGTATGGCAAGCTATGACCAGGCGAGGCAATTTCTGTCCATATCTTATCTACCCGTTCCTTGTCATTTACCTGGGCGAACAGGGTTGGCGGTCCATCCGTTGCTTCCAGTGAAATGACGTCTGTAACCTTCGTCAATTCTAATGAAGTGACTATTGTATTATTGCCTAGTATCAGGTTTGAAGCACGTGCGCCGTCCCTGCCGCTAAGAGAGGAAAGTTCCCCATAAGTTCCGATACCGTCTCCATTATCATCAAGCAGCGGATGTTGCGCCGATTTGTCAAAATATTGCCCGTTGCCAGCGCTTTCACCTCCTAAACCATTTCCATTTTCGTTTCTAGTGAATACAGCAATTTCTTTTGCAGCCTTTTCGTAAGATTTTTTCAGATTTACACCCATAGCGGCGTATTTAAATAATTCTGACGTAAAGTAATCTCCCTGCCGGATTGTCCCGCCGGGTGGCAAGGGTCCTTGGTATGCAGTTTCTTTTGAATCAGAACTGGCAATAATAATACGATGCGTGTCAGGCTTAGACAATGCCTTTACGAAGCTTCCGGAATGATTATTGCCAAGCACAACAACAACAGGTTCTTCTGATGCAGCCTTATTTAATTCTGATTCAAGGTTGTTCAGGGCATCTGAAAGATCGCCTGGGTCTATGCTTTCGGGATATATAAAAAATTTCCCCTCCTTCCCGTGACCTACAAAGATTATGTACAATGGGGCTGGAGATTTGTTCATTTTTGCCCTAGCCCATATCGTTATGGCTTTTAATATGCCGTCTTTGGTTGGTTTTTCGTCTACGCCACCCTGGGTTTTATAATTAAAATAATAAATATCCTTTTCAGTAAGACCCCTTTCGACAAGTTTTTTATAGATATAGTTTGTTGTTAGGTTGTGAGAATTTATGCCGGCATTGCCTTGAACACGGCCTTCTACTAAAATAGCATAACCGGCTGTTTTTATGGGCGCTTCTTCGACTTTGACCTCAATAAAATTAGTATGCTCATCAATGGCGCTAAAAGTCTCATTCCAAGTAGTAGCAACCGCAACAGCCCAGCCACCTATAGCAGGCAGCGGAACGTCTTTAAGTTTATATTGGACTTGATTTCCAACCAGAAAAGGCAGTGTCTCGATAACATCTTCATATCCGTAATCAATTGGATTGATACGGAGCAACATTAACTTCTCTTCTAAAAATTTTTTTCGTGTTGTTTCATTATCTGGTATTAACGTTACAACTCCAAAAACATCCACCGTCTCACCAAGCTGGATAGCATAAGAAGACGCTTCAACGGTGTACGTAAACGTTGCTGGAATGAGAAAAACACCTCGCGCCCCACTTACTGCGCCCTTGTGGTCCCAATCACCTTCCCAACTGGCCACCACACGGATATATCCACCCTTCTTAGGGAAATAGTTAGTTAAGCTAAAACCGTCTTGGCTGGATACAACCGTTACCGTATCTAGTAATTCACTGCTGTAATAATCTGTGAAGGTGAGTGTTACCAACGCCTGATGGGGAGGGGAAATTTTCCCTTTTATCGTCAAAGATTCGCCAAAGGTCATATCGGGAGGAGTTATAATGTCAGTTATTTCTATACTCGACGGAAGCGTTTTAGAAAGACTGCTGTCGATTTTTGACACAAAGGTATCTGTGCCTCCGTTAACAGAAGTATCATAAGCGCCTTTGGTTGTGGGAAAGTCTGATGAATCGGTTTTACCAGCCACGTAGATTATCCTGTTATCATAGTAGTACCTTCCGAATGACATGGCTATAGCATTACCGCTATCAGATCCCTTTCCCCCTAAAAATGTTGATGAGCCTATGTCTGATAAATCCGTACGTAGTTTTGATATAAAGACATCTTTGATACCATGAAAGGAAGTATCGTAGGCATCAGGGGTGGTTGGAAAATTTAATGACTCAGTCTCGCCGATCACATATACGGTATCGGCTACATAATAGGATTCGTCCAGGTCTACGGCTAAAGATTTCCCCTCATCATCCGAAGATCCTCCCAGATAGGTAGACGCAACAAGGGTTCCTAAATTCCAGTTTAGCTTTGACACAAAGACGTCTTTATTACCATTATAAGAAATATCGTAAGCGCCTGTGGTTGTGGGAAAGTCTGATGAATCGGTTCCACCCATTATACATAATCCAACCCAATCTCGCGCTATGGAAGTGCCAAAATCAGAGGAGGACCCGCCCAAATAGGTGGAATTAAAAACAGCGCTTAAATCTATTGCATCTAGTATTGTTACAAAGGCATCACTCTCGCCGCCAAGAGAAGTATCGTAGGCGTCAGGGGTGGTTGGAAAATCTGATGACTGAGTAGAACCCGTTATATTTACTTCCCATTCAGTTGGGGCAATGATTGCATTGCCATAATCAGGGTTAGAGCCACCCAGATACGTGGATGCAAGCAGATTTGTTAATGTTTCATTGAGTTTTGATACAAAAACGTCTGTGTAACCATTTTTAGAGGTATTAAGGGCGCCGGCGGTGGTTGGAAAGTCCGATGAATCCGTATAGCCAGTCAGATATATGATTCCATCCTTGTTTATGGCTATTGATTTACCAAAATCTTTATCACTTCCGCCAAGATAGGTGGATGCCAGCAGGTTTGTTAACGTCCCATTTAGTTTTGATATAAACACATCGCTGTCTTTATTAAATGAAGTATCATAAGCCCCCGTGGTGATTGGAAAGTTTGATGAATAAGTCCAACCAGTTAAATAGATATTTCCATTTGAATCTATAGCTATGGAATTGCCAAAATCTTTATCACTTCCACCCAGATATGTGGATGCCAACAGACTTGTCAAATCTCCATTGAACTTTGACACAAAGACGTCACTGCCTCCATTAAATGAAGTATCAGTATCATAAGCACTCGAGGTGGCCAGAAGGTTTGATGAATAGGTTACTCCAGTTACGTAAACATTTCCCTCTGAATCTATAGCTATAGCTTTGCATTCATCTGCCTTAGATCCTCCCAAAAAAGTGGATGCGAGGAGCGGGTCGATAATAAGGTCTTTAGTCTTGTCGTAGGAGGCGACGGTGAAACCGTATTCCGATTTTGGATTGTGGATTTTGGATTGCGGATTTATCCCCTCTCGAGAGGGGACTAAGGGGTGTGTTATTTCCGCATTCTGGACTCCGCACTCCGCAATCGTATATTCACATTCCACCTCCACCCTCTTGCCGTCAATTTCCTGATACGCCACGGGTTTCGTGAATTTTACAACTCCAAGTTCCGTTTCCGCCTCAAGCTCGCCAGTGTTGTTTATCTGTAATTTTGGAATTTGGATTTTGGAATTTGGATTTTTTATTCCGCAATCCGCATTCTGCAATCCGCAATCTTTTATGCCATCCAGTCGTATCCTTATCTGCTCCGGACTTGCCCCTGGTTTTACTGTAAACAACTTTTCCACGTTGTTACCATACGCCTTAAGACGGAGTTCTATCCCCTCGTAAATTTCTCCCAGATTTACCATGTTATAGGTGGGGACGTTCGTCTTCCATTTCGACTTGTCGATGCCCTTGAAGTAGTTGACCGTTGTAACGGCTGGTTGCTCTCCCGTTATCTCGCCAACCTTTGCGCCAAGTATGGTCTCTTTGAGGGAGATGGAACGATGGATTGTATTTGAGGGGTTTAGGTAGTTTAAATAGGAGTAGAGGGTGTTAAACGAAGATAATCCATCAAGCCAGTTCAATCGGTTCAAATTGATTTGCGGGGGTTCTTCATGCCTGCTGTCTTCTGCTTTCTCAGAACATGGCAATGCATACACGATCTCGCCTTCCTTAGTCACGAACATCGTGCCGCCAAAGGTCTTTGCATATAACTTCACTTGTTCATCCACCTGCCCGTTATTGGCGATGAAAGGCATCCGGAGTGTCGGGGTTTTTGAGATTAGATCTTCCTTGGCAGGACAAGCGTCCCCGCTTGTCATAACAACATTCCTTATTCCTTGTGAATAAGGAAAAATCATATTGTCAACCGGGGACGGTTGACCTGCGTGACCGGCAGGAAGTGATGACGCGAGACATGCCGACATCAAAAGAAATAAAAACAACGCCTTTCCATATCCAAAAACGCCAAACCTGTTTCTGGTCGTTATTAAAAAGACGCTTCTCATAACCATTCGACATCCTTATATTTGTTCATGTTTCTGGACTATTTCTTTAAAATTGCCTGCCTTAACACAAAAACAATTAAAAATAAACGATAATCGATGCGAGGAACATCTGTTCGGTAAGATCGAACTGGGTACCATTCAGACCAATGTCTTCACCGTCAGCATTGTTTGCCCACCGGAATTGGTATGCGCTATCAATGCTAAATCTCTTAAAGGCAATACCACTTCCCACGCTAAAACCATACACATCTATAGGATCACCTTGCGATGGGCGTGGGTCATAAAAAAGCCCTCCACGAACCGGAATGATTGTCTTTTCCCCGAATAGTAAATATTCTGTGCCACATTTTACTGCGTATGTATCCTGGGCTATGTCACCAAGTGGATATGACTCTTCGCCTGTAGTCGCACTCTTTTGTACATACTCCGACCAATCGGTCCACACGATATCCGTAGAGAACGACAAGGCATCGTTGTAGCGAAACCCAAGGCCGACGCCCACCGACATAGGAAAATCTATCTCAAAGTGTTCCCGGTCATGCAAGAGTACCACGCCCATGGATTTCCCATCCAAATATACCTCAGAGGTAGAGTCGGTAATACGATCTACCTTTGCGGTATAGGGACTCTTAAAAACAGCGCCAAAGGTAAGGAGTTTATCCTCTTTTTCCCATACATCCCAAAGGAGACCAGCCGTTACATTAATTGCCTGAAAATTTTTAAATGTACTGTTTAAGTCGTATGCGGTCTGTATATCGTAGCCGTCTAATTTGCCGGTACCGCGTGCGCGGGTAGTTTCTTTCCAGGCATAATTATTAAAAAATTCATCGGTAAAGAAATTTACAGCAACGCCAATGGACAATGTGGGAAGCGTCAGCATAGAAATAGCGGGCGTCAAGGCGCCAACACCGCCATCTGACTTAAAATCTATCACCTGATTAAGGTCAATTTCCGGTGACGTCGTATCTTTTATCTTTCGATTAAAGTCGAGATCCATGTGGAAATCATATATCTGCTGATAATTCAAGGCTGCAACAAAATTCTTATCCAATATCCTGAATGGATAGGCAACGCTGGCATAATTCATATCACCGCGCGATACCGCTTCATCCCCCAGAGAATAACCTGTATCACCAGGATCAAAGTCTTGTTGTGTGGATAAAAACGATCCTACTAAGGAAAGTTCCGGCCTTTCTAATTGAATTAATGCGCCGGGATTCCATGACGCCGCCGTTGCATCATCGGCAACGGCAATAAATGCGCCTCCCTGACCCAGCGCCCTTGCGCCAGAACCTACGGGAAGCGGAGTAGCATTAATTATAGGTGGGGCTAGTTGCGCAAGGGATGATTGGGTAAACAGAATGCCAAATAGCGCTAAGAATAAAGAGGAAAACAGGTATCTTAATTTCATATCAGCACCAGGGATACTCCATGTTTATATCTTCAAAGATAAATTAGGTATTCAGCAACCAATATTAATTTACCCCACCCCTTCCCTCCCCGTAAACGGGAAGGGTGGTAGCTTTCCCCCGTTTACGGGGGGATTATGGGGGGTATTTGAAATTCCCGTAACACTTTAGTTTTTTGAAAAATTCCTGTGGATTTCCCTTACATTCACTGCTTTCGCCTGGGCGTTAATTCAATGTCCTTCGTAACCGAACCACCACTGACGGTAAAATACTTGATGCTTCCGGTCACATACCTCTTTTTGCTTGCGGAAATCGTGTAAACACCTGCTGGTAACTGTATCAGGTAAATACCTCCATTTGCAGTGGTAATATTGCCGTATCCGCCTTCTATCGCAACTACCGCCCTATCTATGGGGCGTTTTGTGACACTGTCGTATACAGTTCCTTTGAGAATAACAGGCAGAATACTTTGAGAATTTACCGCGGTCTTGCCTATCCGTGATGCGTTGCCCTGTTTATCCTTCGCCACAAACAGCGCCGTATACAGGCCAAACAGGCCAAAACCGTCCGTGCTTATCTCAAACCGGTCATTTTCCTCAGAATATGACAGTTCCAACTCCACCGGCTCCTTGCCCTTCGGTGGGAATAACAAACCCTGCACCGTCAGGTCTTCAATCGCATCGTCCGCGTCGCTTACCTTTGCCCACAACGTTGCCGTCTGTTTTTCCACCGTCAGGTCCTTTTGTACACCCGTTACAATCGGCCTTTGATTTATCACAAACGACTGTGCATCCAATGTCACTTCCCTGCCATCCCTGACTTGATCAAACATCCCCGTTTCGGTTTCTTCCTTCGGCGACATATTCTGATTTATAAACGCCAGCCGTCCCCGAATCTCGTCCCCTTCCTCATTCGAAATGCCATTTCCGTCTGCGTCCATCTGCGGGCTTTGATTATCAAATAACTCCTGTATCGTAAGGTTTGCGTCCGCCCATGACGTCCCTATCGATCTGCCCGATTTCACGCCATAGAAGAATTGTTTGGAAAACGATACGGCGCCGTCACCCATCACGTTTATCTCGCCGCCGGTATCCTCCGACCCGTCGTCCGTCGACGTCACCACTCCCCTCCCGTTGCCCACTCCTTCCTTCACCTTCAGGTCGTCTATAAACGAACCCGACTGCGGCGATTCTAATATCACGTTTACGGGCAGGGTATCTACCATATATTCCTTCTTTACCGCCGTAAACAGTTGATTTAACCAACCGCTGAGGTCTTTTGCCGTAACCGTTTCGGTTTTATTAATCCCGAACTTATCATCCTCTCCGGTACCCATCATGTAAACGGTTATAGGTGTCACTGTCTTCTTTGCGTCATTCCCCACCGCCACCAGGCCCAACGCCCATTCCTGGATGGCCTTTTGCAGATTTGCCCGCGTGGGTTTCGCATCGGTGTCCGCCACCCCGTCGTTATCGGCGTCGTTATTCGCATCCGGGTGCAGGTAGTATATCCGGTTCTTTCCCTCTTCTGTCAGGTCGTCCGGTATCCCCTGGTTCTTGATAACGGTATATACGTAATTGCATATCGTGTTTGTCTGGTTCCATAGCTCGCCGGACTTTTCATTACTGCCCCCGGCAACGATGATGGCCATGCCCGGCGGTCTTTTAATGGGAACAAATATCGTCCTTTCGCCGGGGCCGTATTCACCCGTGCCGTCAAACCTTGCATTAATCCTTATGTCCCCGCCCGCCTCATCCCCAACAACTTTTACCCGATAGCTAAACTCACCCTCCGGTGACACCGCTACCAAACTATTAAACTGTATGCTTCCATCCAGATTATCTATCTCAAGGGATATATCCCCGCCGCCCGGATTGGGGCTTATCTTCCCTTTGAGCGTCAGCGTGTCTCCTATTTCCGTCTTAGGGGTAGCATCCGTTGCCATTACGATGGCCGTAACGGTCTGGGCGACAAACAACTCCGCCGTTGGGGACGAGGTGTATCCCTCTTCCCACGTCGTGGTTATTTTCCAAATACCGCTCTTTTCAAAGGTCTTTACAATCGAGTATCTGCCGCCTGAATCGGTTTCTGCGGTCATGTTGCTTGTTTCATTATCGGGCGAAACAAAGGTCGTCGTCACTTGTTCACCATGCCCCGTAGCAGGGGATATCTCACCGGTGATTTCTACGGCCTTGCCTACGGCCACGTCCGTCGCGTTAATGCTTTGTGTTATCTTGTTCTCGCCCACACCCACGTTCAGCCGTACCGTTGTCGTGCGGATTACGTCGTCACCCTTTGCCTTCACCGTGATATCGTAACTGCCCGGTGACGTTGTAGTGGTGGTAGAAACGTTCATGGACACGGCAAGGGGCGGGACGCCGTTGGTTGGGGTAAACACCGCCGTTGCGCCTGCCGGGAGGTCTGCAGCCTCAAAGGTGACATCTTCGTCAAAATTGTCGTGCGACGAGACGGTGAGCGGAAATACCACGCTCCCACCCTGCGATACAGGCTTCTCGGCCTCTGCCGCATCAATGGCGTAATCAGGGTTAGATTCGAGCAGCGGCTTTGCCGCGCTGGTAAATGAGGGAAGTGTTTCACCATCTGCATCGCCCACCGTCATTTTATACACGTGCGTAGCGCCGTCGAGGAAGTCCGCATCGTGGAAGCTTGTCACATTCGGGCCTAACAGGGTGTCTGTTATCTTCTCGAAATCCCCCTGCGCCGACACACTCCGGTAAACATTAAATCCGATGGGGTCAATTCCGGTATCGGTGTTGAAAATATACTCAGAATTTATAGAAGTGCCGTCATCGTTTGGCCCAGATTTAACCTCTTCAAATGCAGATTTGAATCTGAATTTTCCGCTACTACTCCCGGCAAAAACAGTTGGATGTTTCTGGTTAATTGCTAATGCGTAAATATTTCGGCTCGTTAATTGGGTAAAGAGCTTATGCCATGATTTACCCCCATCACGGCTTTCGTATACGCCTTGTCCCGCATTCCCAACATATAAAACACCGGGGTTTTTGGGGGACACCTTAATCACCCAATTGTTTTCATGCGGGGACCCGGCAAGTTCATACCAGGTATTACCTGCGTCGGTAGTTTTAAAATTACCACCCCTGAAGGTTCCCGCATAAAGCACCTTCGGGTTGATCGGGTCGATAGCAATGCAACTAACCGTGTCAGGCAATCCATTACCAATTTCATGCCAATGCATCCCCCCGTTGGTGGTCTTAAAGACCTTGCCATCTGCCCCTCTTTCAGTAACTATTACATAAAGGATTTCTGGGTTAAGCGGGTCCATAACAAGCGCGTCTTCAAAAATATGCGTGTAGGTTAATCCAGTGTTTATTTTCGCCCAGGTTTTGCCGCCATCAACGCTTTTTAACATGCCGGAGCCAGAGCCTGCGTATATCGTATCCGTATTTAAAAAATCAATAACTATATTGCTTGCATCATTAACACGGGCAATATCACTCCAGTTTTCACCTCCATCCACACTTTTGTATATATTCGCGTAAGACCCGGCATAAAGTACCTCATGATTCGTGGGAACGATGGCAAGTGCATTGATGGTGTCGCCCCCTAATCCATTGGTTACCTCCTGCCAGTCCTCTCCATTATCAAAGCTTTTAAATATCTTACCTTCCCATGTCGCCGCATAGATGATATTGGTGTCTATGGGGTCTATTACAATGTCATTAATTATTCCCAGCCCCTTACCTTTGTTATTTTGTGTCCATTGGTTTATTCCAAAGTGTATGGTATTTGTGGTAACCTTTACACAGGCATGAAGCGTATTGTACTCAGCGCATACCTCTGCCTCGCCATTGCCAATGGCGATTATAAGCCCCTTATTGTCTACGATGGCGATGCTAGTATTTGACGAGGACCAGGCGGCATTGCCAGTTACGTTTAACGTTGCCCCATTCTTTCCCTCAACAATTGCGGTAAGCTGCGCCTGGGTGTCTAACCTGGTTAGCACTACCGAAGAAGGCGTTATAGACAACGTATCTCCTGCCCCGCCAACAGGGCAAGGACACGCTGCAAGAGATGCCGTGCATCCTGAAAAATTTGTCCCGTTATTGGTAACGGTATTACAACACCCGGTGATAGTCACACCACTTTCGCAATAAATACCATTGACCAGATTATCTGTTATCGTATTATCTATTGTTTCCACTACTGAGTTAACGCCAAAAACTTCCAAACCATCCGTTGCGCTGGACTTTATAATATTGTCTTTGATGAGGGCAGTGGTCTCTTTCGCAAATATTCCTTCTCCATATCTATTTGAGAGAATGGTATCAATTATCTCGTTCCTTGTTATTTCTATGCCATTGCAGA
>Ga0209341_10006959_pt1 | contig 10054 bp, 10 predicted proteins | sample RifCSP13_2_FD_184020 | JGI IMG/M metagenome (GOLD analysis project Ga0209341, IMG submission 184020) | Soil microbial communities from Rifle, Colorado - Rifle CSP2_sed 13_2 (SPAdes) (version 2) | ecosystem: Environmental > Terrestrial > Deep subsurface > Rock core/Sediment | place: Rifle... | reverse complement strand
TCTGGTCCACACCGTCGTAACGGCGAATGGTCGCATGCATGTGATGCTCCTTCTGTCCGATCAGGGCAGGAGAGTCCGAACGAACTCCCTGCTGCGCTCAGGCCCGGTGCGACAGCCGAAGAGCAAGGTACGAAGCCTCGGCGGCTTCAAGACTGGCCAACGCGCTGGAGGCAGTGTAGCTGCGATTCTCGGGCGCCGTCTGCGCCCCCCGACATGGCGGTGGGGCGCGACTGGTACGGCTAGCAGCGGTCGTCGCGCTTAGACGAGCTCTTCTTCCTGGTCGACGACCTCTTCGCGGCGCATAGCTTCATACACCGCGTCCCAGTGACCTGAGATCTCTTGGAGTGCACGGGCCGTGGTCAGTGCAGCGTCTTCCAGCCGCGCGTTCACTCTCTCGACCTCCGCCAGGCGCTTCGCGAGGTCGCGGACCTTCTCGCCGAGCCCGCTCAACTCCTGGGCGATCACCTCATTGTCTTCCACGGCTGGAAATAATCCGCTGCGGCGAAGCAATCGTCAACCCGGCTCGTTTCGCCACGCACTTCTGGCGAGCGCGGATGGTTCCGCACGCGGCGTCGGCCGCCCGCCACCAGCTACCTATCCCGGCGAAACGAGCGCCCTACGGCGCGCCGGCACCGTGCTTAGGAGCGTCTACCGGCTTCTTGTCGAGCCCCAACAACTTGCGGATCTTCGCGGCCAAGCTGGTCATGAGGTCCATCCCATTCCGGCGTAGTCGTTTCGGCAATCGAAACGCTAAACCCTTCGAGCGGCGTAGGTTCTCTGGCAAGAGTGCTGGCCCTGCAACTTGAACTCTGTTTGCCGAGGCTCCATCGTCTCGCGCGCTAGATGCACGTCGACGGCCTTCGGGGGTTCGGCCGGGGTTCTGGCGACAGGGCCAGTCTGACCATCTTACTCCTCCGTGAGCGTGTTCCGCGGGCGCGTCGCCCTACACGGCGACGGGCTGCTCCAGCTCCGCGTTCCATTCGCCAGCGACGGCGAGCGAGTTCATCCGCGCGCGATGCGCGAACACCGCCTGCGCCGCCTCCGCTTTCGCCCTGTCGCCGCCCCACGCCTTGAGTGCCGAAGCCTGCAGCGCCCGCCCGTACGAGAACGAGAGCGGCCACGGGCCGCCCACCCGGTTGATCGCGTTCAGGTTCTCGGTCGCCTCGACCTCCGACTGACCTCCGGAGAGGAAGACGATCCCGGAAACTGCCGCCGGCACGTGGCGGAGGAAGCAGTCGATGGTCAGCTCGGCAATTCGCTCGGCCGTCGCCTGCTCTGCGCAGCCCTTTCCGGAGATGACCATGTTCGGCTTGAGGAGCGTCCCTCGGAGGTCGACGCCTTGGACGACGAGCTCGTGGAAGGTCCACTTCAGCGTGCGAGCCGTCACCTCGTAGCAGCGTTCGATCGTGTTGTCCGCGTCCATGAGCACTTCCGGCTCGACGATCGGGACGAGGCCGGCCTCCTGGCACAGCGCCGCGTAGCGCGCGAGGGCATGCGCGTTCGCACGGATGCACGCCACGGTCGGAATCCCCTCGCCGATCGTGATCACCGCGCGCCACTTGGCGAAGCGGGCGCCGAGCTCACGGTACTCCCCGAGCCGTGCGCGCAAGCCGTCCAGGCCCTCGGTGACTTTCTCGCCAGGGAAGCCGGCCTGGTCGTGCGCGCCCGTGTCGACCTTGATCCCGGGGACGACGCCCTTGGAAGCGAGCACCTCGGCGAACGGCGTGCCGTCGTCCGCGGTCTGGCGGATCGTCTCGTCGTAGAGAATGACGCCGCCGATCGACTCCTCCATCCCCGGGGTCGTGAAGAGAAGCCCCCGGTAGAAGCGACGGTTCTCCTCGGTGGACTCGACCCCGATCGCGTCGAACCGCTTCTTGATCGTGCCCGAGCTCTCGTCGGCCGCAAGGATCCCCTTGTGGTCGGCGACGATCGCGCGGGCGGTCTCGGACTGCTCGTGAGCCGCCATCAGCGCGCTCCTTTCATCAGGGCCTGGAGCTTCGTCAGAGGGTGTGAGGCCACGATCCGCCTGAAGGTTCCCGAGCGCGAGCGCATGACGATCGACTCGGTCTCGACCCGATCCCCGACCACGCGAACGCCCCGGAGGAGGGCACCGCTCGTGACGCCGGTGGCGGCGACGAAGACGTCCTCGCCGTGGACGAGGTCATCGGTGGTCAGCACGCGGTCGACGTCGTAGCCGGCCTCGACCAGCTTCTGCCGCTCCTCGTCGTTTCGCGGCCAGAGCTTCCCCTGCATGGCGCCGCCGAGGCACTTGATCGCGGCGGCCGAGATCACCCCTTCGGGAGTTCCTCCGATCCCCATCAGCAGATCGACGCCGGTTCCCGACTGCGCGGCTGCGATCGCCGGCGCCACGTCGCCGTCCAGGATCAGGTTCACGCGCGCCCCGGCCTCCCGCAGCTCGGCGATGAGGTCGTCGTGCCGGTCGCGCTCGAGGACGACGACCGTGAGATCGTTCACCCCGACGTCCTTCGCCTCGGCGACGCGCTCCAGGTTCTCGGTCGGGGTCGCCTCGATGTCGATCGCCCCTGCCGCCTCCGGGCCGACCGCGATCTTGTCCATGTACAGGGCAGCTCCGGGGAAGAAAAGCGTCCCGCGCTCCGCGACGGCGATCACGGAGATCGCGTTCGGCATCCCGAGGGCCGTGAGCCGCGTCCCTTCGAGCGGGTCGACCGCGACGTCGACCTCCGGCCCGGTGCCGTCCCCGACCTCCTCGCCGTTGAAGAGCATCGGCGCCTCGTCCTTCTCCCCTTCCCCGATGACGACGACACCGCGCATGCTGACGGTGTCGAGCATGAGGCGCATCGCGTCGACGGCGGCCTGGTCGGCGGCGTTCTTGTCGCCTCGCCCGATCCAGCGCGCGGCGAACGTGGCGGCCGACTCGGTTACCCGAACCAGCTCGAGCGCGAGGTTACGGTCAGGAACCGCGCTCACCGTCTCAGATTACATCCGTTCCGGCGCATCGACCCCGATCAGGTCGAGGCAGCGGGCGACGACGAGCTGCGTCGCGCGGCAGAGCCCGAGCCGGAAGGACTGCGTCTCCGCTCCGAGCACGCGGTGGTGGTGGTAGAAGCGGTGGAAGTCGTCGGCGACCCGGATCGCGTACGTGGGAATGGCATGCGGCGCGCGTCGCCCGGCTGACTCGGCGGCGAGCGCGGGGAGCTCGAGCAGGCGCTTGACCAGATCGCGCTCCTCGAGAGACAGATCGGCGGAATCAGCCATGTGGCTCTGAGCCACAAGGCTCTCGTCACCCGCGTTGCGGAGAATCCCGGCGATCCGCGCGTGCGCGTACTGGACGTAGTAGACCGGGTTCTTCTGCGTCTTCTCGGCGGCGAGGTCGACGTCGATCTCGATCGGCTGGTCGTGGCCGCGCGAGACGAGATACCAACGCGCGGCGTCGACGCCGACCGTGTCGAGGAAGTCATCCAGGAAGACGACGTCGCCGCGCCGCTTCGAGATCTTCTTCGCCTCGCCGCCCTCCACGAGGTGGACGAGCTGGTAGATGAGCACCTCGACCGAGTCCCGAGGGCGTCCGAGCATCTCGGCGAGCGCCTGGAGGCGTCCCACGTAACCGTGGTGGTCCGCGCCGAGGACGTACACGAGCCGGTCGAGCCCCCTGGCGTACTTGCGCCGGATGTAGGCGGCGTCGGCTGCGAAGTACGTCGGCGTCCCGTCGGAGCGGATGAGGACGCGGTCCTTGTCGTCGCCGTGTGCGCTCGTCCGGGCCCACACTGCACCGCCTTCCTCGTACGTGTCGAGAAGCGCGACCGCCTCCGGAACTTCCGCCTCGACGTCGCTCTGGCGCTCCCACGTGTCGACGTGGACGCGGAAGCGCCCGAGCGTCGCCTCGATGCGCGCAAGCATCGCCGGCACAGGGTCGCCGGGAAGGGCGGCGAGCTCGCTCAGGTACTCGCCGCGGTAGCCGTCCTCAGGCGGCTCCTCGCCGCGCCGCACGGCCTCGACCGAGGCGTAGAACCGTTCCATCTGCGTGCCGGCGTCGTTGTAGTAGTACTCGCGCTCGACCTCGTGTCCCGCAAGCTCGAGGAGGCGCGCGACCGAGTCGCCGTACGCCCCGTTGCGCGCATGCGCGACGGTGAGCGGCCCGGTCGGGTTCGCGGACACCAGCTCCACCTGGATCCGCTCGGGCGCCGCCGCAGAGCCTGCGCCGAAGGCGTCTCCGGGGGCGAGGATCTCCCCGACCGCGGCCGCGAGCCAGGCGTCGGGCAGATGCAGATTGACGAAGCCGGGCCCCGCCGTCTCGGCACGGTCCGCCAGACCCAGCTCCACAACCCGAGACGCGATTTCCTCGGCGATCTCGCGGGGAGAGCGCCGCCTGGCCGGGGCGAGCCTCAGCGCGACGTTCGTCGCGTAGTCGCCGTGGGTCGGGTCGCCTGGGCGCTCGAGATCGACTGGTGCTTCGGCGATTTCTGCGAGAGCATCCGCGAGGCGCCTTACCGGGTCAGCCAACTGCCGCCTCGCGTGGCGCGAAGAGCGCCTCGAGCCGCTCGATCTCGTCGGTCGTGCCTACGCCGATGACGACATCGCCCTCCTCGAACCGGGAGTCGGGGCTCGGCGTCACGTCGAAGGTGCCGTCCCGCTTGCGCATGGCGATGATCACCGCACCGGTCTCATCGGCGACGCGCAGCTCGCGAATGGTCTTACCGCTCTGACCGCATTCGGCGGTGACGACGATCTCCTCGAAGCGCATCTCGGGCATCGGGCCACCTGCCGTCGTGACGATGTCGAGGAAATCGGCCACCTGCGGCTTCAGCACGAGGTTGGCCATGTGCAAGCCGGCGTTCGAGTAGGGCTGCACGATCCTGTTCGCTCCGGCGCGCTCGATCTTGCGCGCGGCGGCGTCGGTCGAGGCGCGCGCGACGATGAAGAGGTCGGGCCGCGCAGCGCGGGCCGAGAGCGTGATGTACAGGTTCTTCTCGTCGGAGTCCACGGATGCGACGAGACCACGTGCCGAGCGCAGGCCGGCTGCTTCGAGGTCGGTGTCCTCCGTTCCGTCGCCCTCGATGACGAGCCCACCGTCCTCACGGGCGCGCTCGACCGACTCCGGGGTCACGTCGACGACGACGTACGGCGTGTCGGTGGCCCGGAACTCGGCCGCCACGCTCCGGCCGACCCGCCCGTAGCCGCAGATGATCACATGGTCGCGCAGCTCTTCGATCGTCCGCTTCCTCCTCCGCTCTCCGAGCGCCTCGCTCAGGACGCCGCGGGTCATGACGTCGACGATCACGCCCGCGAGGTAGAGGAAGACTGCCACGCCGAAGAAGAGGAGCACGATCGAGAACACCTTGGCCGCATTTGTCGAGGGCGGGAACTCGAGCCCGGTCAGCGTGGTCGTTACGACCGCCCGGTAGAAGGACGGGATCCACCCCTCGTCGAGCAGGAGCCAGAAGCCGATCGTTCCGACGGCAAGGACGGAGACATACGCGACGACTGCGATCAGGAAACGGCGGAGGTTTACATTCGCCACTCCGCAATCGTAGGCGTCCCGAGCGGCGAGCCCAGCGCGTTTCAACTAGTCGTCGCTGTCGTCCCCGGAACCCGAGCCGCTCGAGCCGCTACCGCTGCCCGAGGTGTCGTCCTTCTCGTCGTCGTCGCTGCCCGAGCCGGAACCACTCGGATCGTCGGAGCCGTCGCCCGAGCCCGACGATCCCGAGGAGCCCGAGGAATCCGATCCCGACGAGCCGGATCCCGAGGAGTCGTCCGAGCTCCCTGTACCCGTATCCCCGCTGCTACCGCCGCCGTCGTCGTCCGGCTCGTCGTCCCCTCCAGGGCCGGAATCGCTCGACCCGTCGGTGTCGTCTCCAGCGGCGCGGTGATCGCGGTCGTCGCCGGGCTCATCACTCCGCCCCGAGCCTGATCCGCTCCGGTCATCGCCCGCTTTCCCTTCCTCGTGCGCGTCGTCCTCGCTTCCGGTCCCGCTGTTCACGCTCCCGCCGTCCTGGTCACGTCCTTCGCCGCTTCGACCCGATACGCCGTGGCCGTCGTCGTCGCCGCCGGAGCGCGAGTCCACGGACGTCACGAACGGTGCCTGGACCGACTCGTCTCTCACCGGCCTGTCCGACTCGACCGAGCCGACCGCACCGACCGTCGTCGCAGCGACGGCGAGGGTCGCGACCTTCAGCCCGGCGGGCGTGGCTGTGAGCTTGGCGAGAAGCCCGCCTACCGCTCCTGCCGTGCCTACGGCTACCGCTCCGCTCCCGCCGGAGGCGGCGAAGCCCGGGATGGCGGACGCAAGCTCGTCCCGGACGGCAAGCGGGACGGCCAGCACCGTCCCGACAACCGGGCGCAGGCGCACCCGCATCGCCCGCCGCGCGCGGAAGAGGAGCGCCTCCGTCGCGGCCCGCGAGAGTCCCAGAGCGGTGGCCACTTCGCCGTACCGGAGCCCGTACAGGTCGCGGAGCACAACGGCCTCTCGCTGCCGCTCGGGCAGCTCGGCGAACGCGTTCCGCAGCGCGTCCGCCTGAAGCCGGCGCTCGGTCTCGTCGGTAGGAGCCGGAATCGCCGCCAGATCCTCGTCCGCGAGCGGCAGCGGGGTCCGCATGCCTGCCGCGATCCGCGCGCGACATTCGTTGCGGGCGATCGTCGCGAGCCAGGCGCCGGCATCGCGCACGCGCGCTCCCCCGAGGAGCGCGCGGTGCGCCGAGAGGAACGCCTGCTGGGTCGCGTCCTCCGCCTCGTGGACGTCGCGGAGCATCGCGCGGCAGACGCCGTACACCATCCGCCCGTGCCGCTCGAAGAACTCGGCGGCACGGGCGGCGGCATCCGTTTCGACTGCGCGCTGCCCCGATGGATCCGGGATCGGTGCGGTCGTCACGAGCTCAGGTTAGTCGTCGTCATCGCCTCCACCGCGGCCGCTCGAGTCGTCGTCGTCCTCGCCGTCATCGTCGTCGTCGTCATTCCCGGGGCCGCAGTTGTCGTCGTCGTCGTCATCGTCGTCCACGTTGCCGGAGCCGCTCGAGTCGTCATCGTCATCGTCGTCGACGCTGCCGGGGCCGCAGTTCTCCTCGTCGTCCTCGTCGTCCTCGTGCTCCAGCTCGCGGAGAATCCAGGAGCCGCCGACGAGATCGCAGGTCATCTCGACGAAGTCCCCGACGGCGAAGCCGGTGAGCGAGTGGCCGGTGGGAACGGCACATTTGAACGCCTGGCCGGCCGCCGTCACCGTCAACGGCGAAAGCGACGTGAGGGTGCCTTTCACCTCGAGCTCGTCGTCGTCGACTTCGATCTCGTCGTCTGCGCGCGGTGCAGGTGCGGGTGAGCCGGCCTGCGCGAGCGGCTGCGAGCGGACGACGGACACGTTGCGGGCGAGCAGCCGAGAGCCGTTGCCGTGCGACCGCAGCGTCGACCCACGAAGCTCGACGCGCTGGCCGATGTGGATGCGACCGAGCGAGCCGGGAACACGCAGTACGACTGCTAGACGCTGCGTGCGAACGCTGACGAGCCCCTGGGCCGGAGCCTTGAGGGCGACGGTGCCGCGGAGCCGGAGGCCGGACTGGCCCTCGGCGGTGGCGGGGAGGATGAGGATGAGAGCAGCGAGAGCTGCGAGGAGGATGCGCGGCATGGGGTTCCTTTCGGAGGGGATGCGTCATCCGTCCAGAGTCGGATTGCCCCGAAAAACATGCGCGCGGTCGAAGCGGGCCGCTACGGCTCCGGGCCGGGGTCCCGCGGGTGACGCCTGCTAGCTCTGCTTTGCGGGAGCGGGTACAGCCGACGGGAGCGAGACGAGGATCCCCTCACGATGGAGCGCGAGTTGCACCTCTTCGCGCGCTTTGTAGATGCGCCACTTCACGGTCGCGAGCGTGATCTCGAGAGTCTCCGCGATCTCCGTGTACGAGAGCCCGACGATGTCGCGGAGGAGCAACGCCATCTTGAGGTCGGGATTGAGCGTCTCCACGGCGCGCCAGACGGCATCGATAGCCTCCGCGCGCTCGACCGGGGCATCGACCACCTCGAGCGGTGGGATGTCCTCGAGCGCGACGACTGCGCGCGGGCGCCGCTCGAGGGCACGCAACTCGTCGAGCACTCGGTTCTTCGCCACCTGGAAGAGCCAGGTCGTGAAGCGGGAGCGCAGCGAGAAGCTCGGCAGGCCCTGGAAGACCCGGAGGAAGACCTCCTGCGTCAGGTCCTCTGCAAGCGACCGGTCACCCGTCAGCCGCAGGACGTAGTTGAAGACCGGCTGCTCGTAGGTGCGAACGATGATCGAGAACGCACGCTCGTCACCCCGCTGGGCCTTGCGAAGGACGCCGGGATCAGGCTGTGGGAGCGACACGGACGCGGCGAGTATAGAGCGCGTTGTGTAAAGGGGGTGTTCGGCAGGTTTATGCGCCGGTTGCGAAGGTCGTACCGGTCATATCGGCCGGGACCGGAAGGCCGAGCATCGCCAGGATGGTGGGGGCGAGGTCGGACAGCTCGCCGCCGTCGCGCAACTCGACGGTCTCGTCGGTGACGACGAGCGGAACCGGGTTCGAGGTGTGCGCGGTATGCGGGCTTACCCCGTCGGGCTCGAGCAGCACCTCGGCATTTCCGTGATCGGCGGTCACGAGGCACACGCCCCCGGCTGCAGCGACGCACTCGACGACCCGGCCGAGACAACGGTCGATCGTCTCTACGGCCTGAACGACCGCCGGGATCGAGCCTGTGTGCCCGACCATGTCCGGGTTCGCGAAGTTGACGATGGCGAAGCGGTAGCCGTCGTCGATCTCTGCGCAGAAGCGCTCCGCGACCTCGTCCGCCGACATCTCCGGCTTCAGGTCGTAGCTGGGGACGTCTCTGGGCGAGGGTACGAGAATGCGTGTCTCCCCAGCCCACTCCCGCTCCTCGCCGCCGTTCAGGAAGTACGTGACGTGGGCGTACTTCTCGGTCTCCGCCACGTGTAGCTGGCGGAGGCCGTGCGCGGCGAGCACCTCGGCGAGCGTGTTTCGCACCTCCAGCTCGGGAAAGACGACCGGGCAGGGGAAGTCGTCCCGGTAGCGGGTCATGGTCGTCAGGTCGACACCCGCTTCGATCATGCGCTGCGAGAGCTGCCGAGCGCGGTCGGCCCGGAAGTTGAAGAACATGGCTGCGTCCTGCGGACGCAGCCTAGGGCGGCCCTCCAGGACTACGGGCTCGATGAACTCGTCGGTGACTCCGCGCACGTAGCTTTCCTGCACGGCGGCGATGGGATCGCTCGCCGCGTGACCTTTCCCTAGGCAGATCGCGCGGTACGCGCGATCTGTCCTTTCCCAGCGACTATCGCGGTCCATGGCGTAGTAGCGGCCGCAGACGGTTGCCATGCGGTCCGGTGGCAGCTCCGCGAGGTCGGCGACGGACGCGTGCGGCGAGACGTCGCGCCCGTCGGTGAACGCGTGCACCCATATCTGCGCGGCCATCTCCTGGCGTCCGGCGAGCTCGAGCAGGGCTCGAAGGTGGTCGATGTGAGAGTGGACGCCGCCGTAGGAGACGAGGCCGAGTAGATGCACGTCACCTCCCCGCTCGCGTGCGCGCGTGAAGGCCGACACGAGCTCCTCGTTCTCGAAGAACGAGCCGTCACGAATCGCGAGGTTGACGCGCATCAGATCCTGGAAGAGCACGCGACCGGAGCCGATCGTCAGGTGCCCGACCTCGGAGTTCCCCATCTGCCCGGGAGGGAGTCCGACTGCCTCGCCCGATGCTTTCAGGGTCGTGTGCGGGTAGTGCTCCCAGAGCCGGTCGAACACGGGTGTGTGCGCGAGCTCGACCGCGTTCCCCGGGCCCGGCGGAGCGAGGCCCCACCCGTCGAGGATGACGAGCGCGACGAGTTGCGTCACGCGGAGGCGACCTGCGCGGCGGCGAGGCAGATCGCCTCGAAGGAGGTGGGGTCGAGCGAGGCTCCACCGACGAGGGCGCCGTCGACGTCCGGCTGCACGAGCAGCGACGACGCGTTCTCCGGCTTGACAGAGCCCCCGTACACGACGGGCGCGGGGTGGAGCGACTTGACGAACGCGTGCGCCTCCTGCGCGGTTTCCGGGGTGGCGGTTCGGCCGGTTCCGATCGCCCAGACCGGCTC
>Ga0209341_10006958_pt1 | contig 10054 bp, 6 predicted proteins | sample RifCSP13_2_FD_184020 | JGI IMG/M metagenome (GOLD analysis project Ga0209341, IMG submission 184020) | Soil microbial communities from Rifle, Colorado - Rifle CSP2_sed 13_2 (SPAdes) (version 2) | ecosystem: Environmental > Terrestrial > Deep subsurface > Rock core/Sediment | place: Rifle... | reverse complement strand
ACGCAGTCGATCGAGACGGCGACGTCACTGGCTGCCGGCCTCGTCGTCATCGACGTGATCGACGGCGAGGAGCTCACCTTCTCGGAGAACCTCGCGTGCCCCGAGCACGGCGTCTCGCTCCCCGAGCTCGAGCCTCGCGTCTTCTCCTTCAACTCTCCGCATGGCGCATGTCCTCGTTGCACGGGACTCGGCTCGCAGCTCGAGATCGATCCCGACCTTCTCGTTCCCGACCCGTCGATCTCGATCAACGAGGGTGCGCTCGTTCCGTGGACGATCGGGAGCCAGAGCTTCTACGACTCAGTGATCGAGGCGATCGCCGAGCGCTACGAGATCTCGCTCGACACGCCGTGGCGCGACCTCCCGTCCGAGGAGCAGGATCGCTTCCTCGAGGGGACGGGCGGCGACCGGATCTTCGTCGTGTACCGGAACCGGATGGGGCGGAAGCGCCAGTACACGATGGCGTTCGAGGGGCTCGTCAACAACCTCCAGCGGCGGTACAAGGAGACGGACTCGTCGCAGCAGCGCGACCGGATCGAGGAGTACATGAGCTTCCGGCCGTGCCCCGAGTGCGGGGGCGCTCGGCTCAAACCCGAAGTGCTTGCCGTGAAGATCGGCGGAGACTCGATCCACGAGTTCACGCGCATGTCGGTGACTGCAGCCCTCCGCTTCGTCGACGAGCTCGAGCTGACGAAGACCGAGGAGCTGATCGGCCGGCGCATCCTCAAGGAGGTGCGTGAGCGGCTGACGTTCCTCGAGAACGTCGGCGTGGGCTACCTCCAGCTCGATCGTGCCGCGAAGACCCTCTCCGGCGGAGAGGCTCAACGGCTTCGGCTGGCGACGCAGATCGGCTCGCAGCTCGTCGGCGTTCTCTACATCCTCGACGAGCCGTCGATCGGGCTTCACCAGCGCGACAACGGCAGGCTCATTCACACGCTCGAGCGGCTCCGCGACGTCGGCAACACCGTGCTCGTCGTCGAGCACGACGAGCAGATGATGCGCGCGGCCGACTGGGTCGTCGACCTCGGGCCCGGGGCCGGTGAGCATGGGGGTGAGATCGTCGGCGAGGGCACGGCGGAGACGATCGCCTCTACGCCAGGCTCGGTCACGGGGCAGTTCCTGCGCGGCGAGCGCCGGATCCTCGTGCCGCCGAGACGGGGGGAGGACGACCGCGGCTGGTTCTCCGTTCGCGGCGCCACGATGCACAACCTGAAGGGGATCGACGTCGACTTCCCGGTGGGGAGGTTCGTCGCAGTGACGGGTGTCTCCGGCTCGGGGAAGTCCACGCTCGTGAACGAGATCCTCTACAAGGCGCTCGCGAACCGGCTCAACAAGATGCGAACGAAGCCGGGCGACCACGAGAGCGTCGACGGGATCGACGTCTTCGACAAGGTCATCGACATCGACCAGACCCCGATCGGGCGGACGCCACGCTCGAACCCGGCGACGTACACCGATCTCTTCACGCACGTGCGCGAGCTCTACTCGCTCACGCCGGAGGCCAAGATCCGCGGCTACAAGCCGGGCCGGTTCTCGTTCAACGTCCGCGGTGGCCGCTGCGAGGCGTGCAAGGGGGACGGGACGATCAAGATCGAGATGCACTTCCTCCCCGACGTGTACGTGCCGTGCGAGACCTGTCACGGGCACCGCTACAACCGGGAGACGCTTGAGGTGCGGTTCAAGGGGAAGTCGATCTCGGACGTGCTCGAGATGTCGGTCGAGGAGGCGCTCGAGTTCTTCGCCAAGATCCCGAAGATCCGCCGGCGCCTGCAGACGCTGCACGACGTCGGGCTGGACTACATCAAGCTCGGCCAGCCCGCGACGACGCTCTCGGGCGGGGAGGCTCAACGCGTGAAGCTCGCCTCTGAGCTCTCGAAGGTCGCGACCGGGAAGACGCTCTACATCCTCGACGAGCCGACGACAGGCCTCCACTTCGCCGACATCGAGAAGCTGCTCGAGGTGCTGCAGCGGCTCGTCGACAACGGCAACACCGTGCTCGTGATCGAGCACAACCTGGACGTGATCAAGCAGGCGGACTGGATCGTCGACCTTGGCCCGGAAGGTGGGGACGAGGGTGGAGAGGTGATCGCGACCGGTACGCCCGAGGACGTTGCCGAGGTCGAGGGGTCCTCGACGGGGCAGTACCTCCGCGGCGTGCTCGCTGAGCCTGCCGCCGCGGCAGCCTAGCGGACACGCACGGGCGCGCTCGTTCGCGTCCCCCCGCGCACGCGGTACGTCCCGGCGGAGCGCGCAGCGAGCGAGTATGTGCCGGCCGCGCTGGTCCGGGCCGACGAAACCGTCTGCCACGAGCTGCCGGTTCGCTGCTGAAGCTGCACCGCAAGCCCGGCGAGCGGATGCGCGTTGCAGTCGGCGACGCGCCCCGAGACGCGACGGCCCCGGGCGGCCGCGGTGACGCGCCTAGCGGGGCGATTGCCCTCGAGGCTAACGCCGCGGATCGCCTGCATCCCCTTCGCCGCGTTCCAGTCGGTCGGGCTCATGCCGTTGATGCGGTACTCGCCGAAGCCCATGGTCCCGCCGGCCGAGTTGCCCGAGGGGATCAAAAGGGAGAACTTCGCGTAGGCGGTGTTGCCGTCGCAGAGCGGGAACCCGACGGCGGCTTCCATATGTGCGTCGTCGGCACCGCCGAACGTCGATCGCGTCAAGACCCAGTACCCGCCGATCGTCCCGACGGCGCGGCCGCCGACGCGGTGCTTGACCTGCTGCTGGCCCTCGGACACCACCGGCCAGTCGTGGGTCAGGTTCGCGATCAGCGCCGCGCGCGTACCTCCCGCCCGAACCGCGACGCCGACGGTCCAGTTGTATTTGCTGTCGCCGCCGAGGCTCGCCCGCCCGGTCGCCTGGTAGCGGGGCCCCGTCCACTCGCCGCCGTTGCTGTCGTAACAGCAGCCCCGTTTGTACTCGGGAGGAGAGACGACTACAGCCGCGAGCGCGGGCGAGTAGTGCGCGAGGTCGTTGCCGCCGGTCGCCCGCAAGCTGATGCGGTCCTGGACCTGCGCGAGCGCGAGGCCGGCAGCCGCAAGCGCCACTACCGTCGCCAGAGCGATGGTCACCCCTCGTCGCACTCGCGTCAAGGCTATACCGATTGGCGGCGAAGCACAACGGCTACGAGTGTCGCTCAACGAACGCGAGCACCCGGTGCCACGCGTCAACGGACGCGTCGGCGAACGCCTCGGCTGTGGACGAGCGACCGGGCGACGACGCGTCGAAGCAGAGCCGTTACCTCAGAGCGGGCGCGCTAGGCGATTCGGAACGGCTTCACGGCGAGGACGCGGCCCGCGAGCGTCCAGCGACAAGCCCAGCTTCCTCGCTGGAGCCTCGGGCTCGGGTCGAGTCGCGGTCCGGCCGCGGTGACCGGGAGCGGCAACTCGAAGTCTCCAGAGAAAGCCTCCTTGCCTTCGCGCAGGAACTCGATCCCCGCGAGCTTGCCCTTCCCGCCAACGAAGACCGCGCTGCAGCTCACGGACTCGGTTGACGAGAAGGGGGCGCTCGACTCATCGCGACGGCAGACCCGCGTCGCCCCCGCGAGGACAGTCCGTGAGCTCCGGCAGGCGGCGACATAGAGAATGGGTGCCGTGGGGCCGCCGCTCCGGAAGGACTTGCGGGCGCGCTCGGGTCCGACCTGGAGCTCGCATGACCACGCACCACCGGGCATCGGATTCGGTCCTGCCGTCAGGAAGATGTAGACGCCCTTGCGCTTCTCCGTAAGGCTCGTTCCGAAGGCCGGGAACGGCTGTCCGCGATAGAGAAAGCGGCCGGCGAACCGCTCGCCGGCCTCTCCGCGAGCACGCGCCGAGCAGTTGAGTTGCGACGAGACGATCGGTTTTCCGCTCTCGTCCTTCGTGCACACGCCTGCGCGCCTGTCGAGAGCGCTCACCCCGCAGACGCGCACGTTCTCGAGCCGTTTCTGGGCCGACGCGGGGGCGAGGGCAAGCGAGACGGACGCCACAGCGAGCAGCCCGATCGCGAGGATAGCGGCGCGCATCGTCGCTACCCGGTCCTGACGGTCTTGGTCAGCCGTGCGCCGTCGACAGCCACCGAGATCTGGAACGTGCCCATGCCCGCCCCTATGCGTCGCATCCCCTCGCGCACGCTACCACCCTCGAGAATCACGGGAAAGCCCGGTACTTCACGGCGAGCCGCGCGCCCAGCTTGCGCGATGGCATTTTCCATGCCACTCTAGTGGTATGAGAATTACCATCGACAAGGCTGGACGGATCGTCGTCCCAAAGACGATCCGCGACGAGCTAGGGCTCAACGGCGGGAATGAGGTCGAGATCTCGCTCGTGGACGGTCATATCGAGATCGGCCTCATCCCAACACCGGTGCGCCTGGAGCGCCGCGACGGCCGGCTCGTTGCCGTCGCCGATCGCGAGTTGCCACCGCTCACTGCCGAGATGGTTCGCGAAACCCTGGAGAAGATTCGCCGCTGAGAGTCGCGGACTCGAGCCTCGCAGTCGCTGGATTCGCCACGTGGCATCCGCAACACGAGGCGGCACATCGCGCGCTTACGACCGAGATCGGAATTCCTGCGCATGCCGCCTTCGAGACCTACTCGTCGCTAACGCGGCTACCGGAACCGCACACGATGGCGGCTGACGTTGTCCGAGTCTGGCTTGACGACACGTTCTCGAACCGCTGGTTGGGCCTGAGCCCACTTGCGCTGCGCCTTGCACTCGGACGCCTCGAGGAGCTCGAAGTCTCCGGAAGTGCCACCTACGACGGGCTGATCGCGATGACAGCCGCGGCCGAAGGAGCGACGCTTGTGACGCTCGACAAGCGAGCGCTTCGCACGTACTCACTGGTCGGCGTCGACGTCGAGTTCGTCGGCTAGGCCTGTACCGTCGTTCGGTCCGACCGAGCCGCACCGGCCTCAAGCCGCTCAAGCCACGGCCGCGCCTCGAGGCGCTCGAAGATCTCGCGCGCCTCGTCGAGCAACGAGTCGTCGCTCGTGCGCTCGCCGTGTTCCAGCAAAGTGACCGCGAGCCAGAAGACGACGCCGAGCTCGCGGAAGCGCCCCGCCGCGGCCTCGAAGCTCTCCGTCGCAGCCTCGTCCGACTTTGCGAGACGCGCACGGAAGCGAAGCGCCTGAGATGTGAGATACGGAGAGCGAAGGCCCGGTGGAACGGCTTCGATCGACGACACGAGTTCCTCGGCCTTGTCATGCTCACCTAGCCCGATCGCCGCCTCGATCGCCTCGACGATGGCGAGCTTGATCGACTGGTTCGTCTCGCTCGCATTGCGCGCGACCTGGGCGGCCCGCGAGCCGAGGGCGAGCGCGTCCTCGAGCCGCCCCTCAGCGCGTGCCACGGCGGCGGCCGTGGCCTCGTAGCCGGTCTTGTCCTGAAGGTCAGGCGATTCTCCGTGTGTCGCGTAGACGGTAAGCAGACTTCTGGCGCCAGAGACGTCCCCGCGGTAAATGCGGATCTCGGGAATCGAGCTCAGGAAGCTCGTTGTCAGCGCATCGAGCAGCCGATCCTCTGGTACCTCGGCGAACGCCGCGAGGGCCTCGTCCCAGCGCCCGAGCATGAAGAGCGGATACGACGTCTCCGCGATGGTGCTCCACTCATGAGCGCGGGCTCCGCGTCGTCGCATGACGACGAGCGCGTCGGCGAGGTACGAGAGCGCTTCCTCATACCGATCGCGCCCGAAGCAGAGGTCCGAGAGGTTGAACAAAGCGTTGCCCTCGAGCTCAGGGAGATCATGCTCGCGCGCGAGCGAGAGCTGGTGCTTCCTGAGCGCGAGCGCCTCCTCGGGCCTCCTGCCCTCGATTGCGAGTGACTTGGCGCTGAGGGCTCGGGCGAGCACCTCTACCGAGCCGAGCGACTCGGCGAGTTCGATCGCGAACTCGGACTTCTCGAGTGCGTTTTGCGTTTCGCCGAGGAACCGGTAGCCACTCCCCAGACGAGCTGCCAACTCGGCGAGCTCGGGTCCCGGCTCGAAGCGCTGCAGCGTCTCGAACGCAGCCTCGGCCCTCGCGATGGCCTCCTCCCAGCGGTCCTGGTAGGTCTCGACCGCAGCGAGCCTTCCAGAGACGCGTGCGGCTGACCGGTGGTCTGCTTGAGCTTCGTAGAGGGCGATCGAGTCGCCGAGCAGCCGCGCCGCCGTGTCGTAGTCGGGCGCGTAGACGCCGAGCCACCCCGCTCGGTCGAGGAGCGCGGCCCGCTCGAGTGGCTCGTCGGTCAGCTCCGCGGCGTGGGTGAGGTAGCGAAGAGCCTCGCTCGCGGCACCGAGTGACTCCGCGCGGTCGCCGGCGCGCACGAGCGCGTCGCAGGCCTTCGCCCTGACCTCGTTCGCGTCCTCCGCGTCGGGGAGCGCCGTGTACGCGTCGACGTAGTGCGAGGCGAGCACCTCGGCGATCTCGTCCTCGCTTGCGAACACACTCGAGATGTATGCCGCGGCGGCGAGGTGGCGAGCGCGCCGCTCGCGTTTCGAGAGTGTCTCGTACGCGACGTGACGGACGAGGTCCTGGAGAAAGCCGTACTGGCCGTGCTCCGGCGAGGTGGGGTCGGCCTGCACGCCGAGGATCTCCTTGCGCGCGAGCGACGCGAGCAGCGGGTCGAGGTCGGCCTCGGCGACGCCCCCCACGACCGCGAGTGCTTGCCGCGTGAACGTCTTGCCGAGGACGGCCGCGTCCTGGAGCAAGCGGCGCTCTTCCGCGGGCAGGCCGTCGAGGCGCGAGGCAACCAGCCCGTGCAGCGTCTCGGGCACCTCGAGCGACGGGATCTCGCCCGTCGGCCGGTAGATCGACCCTTCCTGAACCAGCAGCCCTCGGTCGAGCAGCATCCGCAGGGTCTCGACGGCGTACAGCGGCACTCCCTCGGCTCGGGCGAGGATCTGCTCGCGCAATGACTCCGGGAGACCGGGCGCGAAACCGTCGAGAAGCTCGGTCATCGCCGACTCCGAGAGCGGGCCGAGATGGAGTGACGTGAAGTTGCGGTGACCGGCACCCCAGTTCGGCCGCTTGTCGAGGAGCTCGGGTCGTGTGAGGACGAGAACGAAGAGCGGGCTCGAGCGCGACCACTCGAGCAGGTACTCGACGAAGTCGAGGAGGCTCGCGTCGGCCCACTGCATGTCCTCGAACACGAGGACGGTCGGATACGTGTTCGCGAGCCGCTCGAAGAAGAGCCGCCAGGCCGCGAACAGGTCGTGACGCTCGTGCGTGGACTGCTCCTCGGCGATTCCGAGCAAGCTCGCGAGAAGCGGCTCGACGAACCGTCGCTCTTCGTTGTCGAGAAGGTGCTCGGTGAGCGTGGCGTCGAGCTTCGACCGCGCGGTCGTGTCGTCGTCGTCCTCGGAGATCCGCGCGCGCATGCGAACCATGTCCGCCAGGGCCCAGTACGTCACGCCTTCGCCGTAGGCGAGGCAGCGGCCACGGTGCCAGTAGACGTTGTCCACGAGGCCGTCGAAGTACTTGTAGAACTCCCACGCGAGCCGCGACTTGCCGATTCCGGCTATGCCCATGGCCGAGACGAGGTGGGCCGTGCGCTCCTCGGCCGAGGCATGGAAGAGCTCCTTGACGAGGCGCAGCTCACGGTCACGGCCGACGAACGGCGGCTCGAGGCCGGTCGACTTGAGCGCACCGCGCCGACCAGAGCTAACGCGGAGCGCCCGGAAGAGCCGGGCGGGCTCCTCCTTACCCTTCAGCTCATGGGTGCCCGCGTCGTCGTAGACGATTGCCAGCTCGGTTGCCCGTCGTGTCCCGTCGCCGACGAGGACGGATCCCGGAAGGGCCGCAGACTGGATGCGTGCGGCGGTGTTGACGAGGTCGCCCGCAACCATGCCCTGCCCTTCCGCGCCAATCGTGACGGCGGCCTCGCCGGTGAGAACTCCTGCTCGAGCCCGTAGCTCGGGGGCGCCGACCTCGTCGCCGAGCGCAGAGACTGCCGCGACGAGGTCGAGCGCGGCTCGGACTGCCCGTTCGGCGTCGTCCTCGGTTGCGGTCGGTGTCCCCCATACGGCCATCACCGCGTCGCCGATGAACTTCTCGATTGTGCCGCCGTAGAGCTCGATAAGGCGCCGGCTGGTGTCGAAGTAGCGGGAGAGCAGCTCGCGCACGTCCTCGGAGTCGCGGCTCTCCGACAGCGTTGTGAAGCCGACGAGGTCGGCGAAGAGCACTGAGACGAGCCGGCGCTCGGCTGCCGGGGCCGCCATCTGGGGAGCGGTCGTCGGCGTGGCCGCTGAAGTGAGCGTCGTTCCGCACTCGCCGCAGAACTTCTCGCCCGGCTCGTTCGCCGCGCCGCAGGATGGGCATGCGCTCGCGAGCGCAGTTCCGCACTCGGAGCAGAACTTCCGTCCCTCGCGGTTCTCGGTGCTGCAACTTGGGCACGTCATGCGGGCACCTCGGGGCGCTCTGGCGCAACGGCATCGAGCCGCTCGAGCCAGGGCGTCGCCTTCAGGCCCTCGAAGATCTCCCTCGCCTGGGAGAGCGACGACTCGTCTCCGGTCAGCTCTCCGTGCTCCAGCAGGGTGACCGCGAGCCAGAAGGGCAGGCTGAGATCGTGGAAGCGCTCCGCCGCAGCCTCGTAGCCGGACGGATCGTCGTCCAGGCGCGCCCTAAAGCGCTTCACCTGGGCGTCGAGGTACGGGGGCCGAGATCCCGGTGGAACGCCTTCGACAAGTTGAAGCAGCTCCTCGACCTTCTCAAACTCGCCCAGCGCCAAAGCCGCTTCGACCGCCTTGACGATGCCCTGCTTGACGGCCTGGAACTGGATGCCGAAGTGCGCGGCCGTCTCGATGGCCGCCTCACCGTCGGCGAGTGCCTCCTGCGGCCGCCCTTCGGCCCGGCGCAGCGACGCTCGTGATACCAGGTAGATGGAGCGGTCCTGGACGTCGGTGGTCTCCTCCAAACGCGAGAACATCGAGAGCATGCGGCTTGCGCCGTCGAGCGCGCCGCGCTGGATGTAAATCTCGAGGGCCGACTGGAGCAGGCTCCCCATGGTTCCGCTGGCGTCGATCTGCTCCTGTGTGAACTCCTCGCTCGCCGCGAGCGCCTCGTCCCAGCGGCCGAGCATGTACAAGGGGTAGGTTCGCTCCGCCAGCACAGACCACTCCTGCGGCCGGTCCCCGAGCCTGCGTGCGAGGGCAAGGGCCTCGTCTAGGTAGCCGAGTGCATTGCCGTACTCGTCACGCTGGAAGCACCGGTCGGAGAGCCAGTAGTAGCAGATGCCCGCTTCCTCCACGACGTCGTGGTCGAGTGCTATCTGGAGTGCCTGCTTGACGAGTGCACCGGCCTCCTGGGCGTGTCCGCGACTGTGGGCGACGGCAGCCTTGGCCCGCAGCGCGATCGCGAGCGCCTCCGGGTACGCATGCGCTTCCGCGATGTCCAGCGCCAGCTCGGCCCGCTCGGCCGCGCGCTCGAGATCGCCGCTGAACCAGTACCCGAGCGAGAGACGCGCCGCGAGCTGCGCGAGATCCTCGTCGGGCTCGTCGGCCGAGATGACGTCGAAGGCGCGCTCCCCCCGTGCCATTGCCTCGTCGCGATGCCCCGTGGCGGCATCGAGCCTCGCGAGCCTCCAGAGAACCCGGGCCGCCGCATGGGTGTCGCCCTGCTCCTCGTGGAGCTCGATCGACTCCTCGAACAGCCGGCGCGCGGAGTCCGGATCACCGGCTCTCCTGGCCATCTCGCCCGCGAGGCCGAGAAGCGCCGCCCTCTCCGACGGATCGTCCATGAGCTCGGCTGCCTGCTCGAAGTAGCGCCTCGCCTCTGCGGCCGCGGCAAGCGACTCGGCACGCTGCCCGGCCCGCACGAGCATGGCCTGCGCTTTGCCCTTGATCTCGGCTGCGTCTTCTGCGTCCGGGGCGGCCTCGTGGGCGGCAAGGTAGTGCGACGCGATCACCTCGACCACCTCGTCCTCGTCACCGGCGAATGCCCGGCTCAGGTACTCGGCCGCGGACAAGTGTCTCGTACGGCGCTCTCGCTTCGAGAGCGTCTCGTAGGCGACATGGCGCACGAGATCCTGGAGGAAGCCGTATTGGCCGTGCTCGGGCGAGCGGGGGTCGGCCTGCACGCCGAGCACCTCCTTCCGCGCGAGCGCTG
>Ga0209341_10006957_pt1 | contig 10055 bp, 10 predicted proteins | sample RifCSP13_2_FD_184020 | JGI IMG/M metagenome (GOLD analysis project Ga0209341, IMG submission 184020) | Soil microbial communities from Rifle, Colorado - Rifle CSP2_sed 13_2 (SPAdes) (version 2) | ecosystem: Environmental > Terrestrial > Deep subsurface > Rock core/Sediment | place: Rifle... | reverse complement strand
AATCGGCGCAACTGGACTCGTGGGGATATTCATCGCCGCTGTCTTTTTGGCCTTCGGGCCAAAGGTGATGGCTGCGGACCAGGTGAAGTTTCGGATGGACTGGATCATAGGAGGGCAATACGTGCCGTTTTATGTCGCCCGCGACAAGGGATTTTTCGAAAAGCATGGTCTCGACGTGACCCTTATCGAGGGCCGCGGCTCGCTCCAGTCGGCCACGATGGTCGACGCGAAGCAGGTGGATTACAGCTTTGGGGACTTCGTGACGGCAGTTCAAGTGATGTCCAAAGGGGGCAAGAATCGCTCTATCGCTGTAGGCATGAGGGACAACGGCGGCGGGTACATCTTTCTGGAGGGCTCTGGAATCAAGACGCCCAAGGACCTCGAGGGCAAGCGCTTCGGGACCAATCCGGCGGACTTCGGCAGCGTTTTGCTGCCTGCGGTGGCAGCGGCTTCGCGGATCGATGCGAAGAAAATCATCATCAGCACGATGGAGCCGGCCGTGCGCACCCCGGCTCTCTTTGAGGGTAAAATCGATTTCATTGCGGGCGCGAATGGTTCCAGCATTCAACGGATGGCGATTCTGGGCGAGAAACAGGGAAAGAAAGTCCGATACCTGTTCTTTAAAGACATGGGGCTCAAAGCCTACGGCCATGTCCTTCAGGCGCACGAGGACCTGATCAAAAAGAACCCCGACCAGCTCCAGAGATTCGTGGATGCGGTTTTCGAGGCGTTGGCCTGGACCGTCAAAAACCCGAAGGAAGGGTTAGAGATTTTCATGAAGGCCAATCCTCAGATAGAGCGCGACATTACCTCGGCCCAGATGGAGGCGAGCCTCGCCAACGCCCACGACTCTGTGACCAAGGAACACGGGCTGGGTTATTTCGAAGAGGCAAAGGTGAAAGCTTCGGTGGAAGTAGCGAACAAGTACCTCGAGCTTTCTCCATCTGTCGACTACAAGATCACCTATACGAATCAATTCGTCAGAAAGACGCCTCGAATATAGAGAGCATCTTTGGCCAGCGTTATTCAGTACGACAAGGTCCGGAAAATCTACAATTCCGGCCACGATGAGGTAGTCGCTCTTCAAGAGGTATCGTTCAGCGTCGGCGAGGGTGAGTTTGTTACCGTCGTGGGCCGCAGCGGGTGCGGCAAGACGACGCTCTTAAAACTCACCGCTGGGCTGTTACAGCCCTCGGGGGGAGCGGTTCAGGTGGCAGGGGCTCCCGTCAGGGGGCCCCTCACCAATGTCGGGATCGTTTTCCAAGCGCCCGTACTGTTGGCGTGGCGTAAGGCGGTCGATAATGTCCTGCTCCAGGTCGAGGCGAGGAAACTCAGGGTTGAGAACTACCGAAAGCGGGCTTTAGAACTGCTTGATCTCACCGGACTTAAGGGTTTCGAGGAGCGCTACCCGAGCGAGCTTTCAGGGGGGATGCAGCAACGGGTGTCTATCAGCCGGGCGTTGATCCATGATCCGCCGCTGCTCCTGATGGATGAACCCTTCGGAGCCCTGGACGCCATCACCAGGGACGAGATGAATCTGGAACTGCTGAGAATCTGGCATGAGGCCAAAAAGACCGTCCTTTTTATCACTCACAGCATTCCCGAAGCGGTATTTCTGGGAGATCGCGTGATCGTCATGACGCCCAGGCCGGGAAAAGTTTCGGAAATCGTCAACATCGACCTTCCCCGTCCGCGCACGACCGCGCTGCGGGACGAACCTAAATTTATCTCCTACGTCAGACAGATCCGCAAAAGCCTCGGGGTGCGTTAAGCTTCGAAGCTTTCCGGCGGAGTAAAAAAGCTTCTAGCGGGCTTGCTCGGCGGAACGGCGGCGGATCAGCGCTCTTACCTTGTCGGGGGAGAGCGGCAGCTCTTTGATCTCCACGCCGAGCGAGGAGAGCGCGTAGCTTACCGCATTGGCGAGCGCTGCCCCGGTTCCCACCATGCCGCCCTCGCCTGCGCCCTTGACGCCGAGGGGATTGAGCGGTGACGGAACCTCTTCTAGAACAACGCTTTCTATGGCTGGGACATCCGTGCTCGACGGCAGGACGTAATCCCTGAACGTTGTGGTCAGCAGTTGGCCGTTTTCGCCGTAGACCAACTCTTCTAGCAGCGTTCCGCCGATACCCTGAACCGCGGCGCCGACCGCCTGCCCATGCACGAGTAGCGGGTTGATGCATCGGCCGACATCTTCCACCACCATATATTTCAGGATTTCCACCATTCCGGTTTCGGGATCGACGGCCACGTGGGCGAGGTGAACGCCATAAGAGTGAGTCATCTTGTTGGAGTTGAAGTAAGCGGTCTCTTCGAGCTCGGGCTGGCCCTGGTTGTGCATGGTCGAGTGGCGCACGAGCGCGACGAGTTTCCCGAGGTCAAGCGCCGGCGCCTCTGTTCCTTTACGGTATATCTTCCCTTCCTGGAGATCGAGCTCGGCCGGGCCGGCGCCCAAATGATCGCCAGCGATCGTCAGGATTTTCTTCTTTAATCCTTGTGCAGCCAGATGGAGCGCGCTCCCGCCCATGACGGTGCCGCGGCTAGCGAAGGTTCCCCAGCCGAAGGGAACCAGGTCGGTGTTTCCGTGGAAAACCGAGATCCAGTCCATGGGTACGCCCAAGGCATCGGCGCAGATCTGCGCCATCGCGGTCTCGTGCCCCTGCCCTAGGACATTGATGCTGAGGTAGACGGTAACGCTAGGCCCGTCGCGGAGCACCACCCGCGCGCCTTCGTATGGCTCCAGACCGCCGGTGTTTTTGACGAAGTACGCAAGCCCGATGCCGTGATAGCGGCCGTTTTCGAAGCGGCCTTGAAGCGGTCTCAGCTTGTCGTAGTCGAATTCTTTAAGCGCGCGGTTGAGAGCGCTCGGGTAGTTGCCGCTATCGAGCACGGTCGGGTTTGTACCCGGACGGGTGAGGCCGATTTCATACGGCATCTCTTCGGGCTGGATGAGGTTTTTGCGCCTGAGATCGACCGGATCGATCTCCAAATCGGCCGCCATCATGTCGAGCATGCGCTCGCGGAAGAAGCAGGACTCATAGCGTCCCGGAGCTCGGTAGGTCCCCATGCCGGTCTTGTTCGTGATGACGCAGTGGACCTTGCATTGGTAATTGGGGATCCGGTAAGGCCCGGGTAAAAGCGCCGCGGTCGAGCACGGCACCAGTCCCCCATGGGTCCGGACATACGCGCCCATGTTGCCGTAGATCCGCGCGCGCAACGCCAAAAGCGTTCCGTCCTTTTTTGCGGCGATCTCGAGCTCGCAGGTCACCTCGCGCGAATGGTTCGCGGCCATGAGATGCTCACGGCGGTCCTCAATCCACTTGACCGGCCTTCCGAGCCGCATCGAGGCGAAGGGGATCAAGAAATCCTCGGGGTAAAGCTCGCCGCGGATGCCGAAGCCTCCGCCAATGTCGTTCTCGATGAAATGGAGATTGTGCTCGGGAAGTTTGAGAAAGGAGGCGATGACCTGGCGGTTGTAGTGCAGCAGCTTGGTCATCCCATAGGCCGTCAGCTCTCTTTTGCCCACGTCAAAGTTCGCCACCAGGCCCCGCGTCTCCATGGGATTGCCCGTGTGGCGATGGACCCGAAATTCTTCTCGCCGCACGTAGTCCGCTTTTTCGAAGGCCTGGGCCGCATCGCCGATCGAGATTTCATGGACCGCCGCAAGATTTGTCCCGTTTTCCTCATGGATGAGGATCTCGTTGCGCATAGCGGCACGGAGTTCGAGCACCTCGGGTAAGTCCTCGTACTCGACCTCGATGGCATCGAGCGCGTCCTCGGCGAGGTAGCGGCTTTCCGCCACTACCACGGCTACTGGCTCGCCCATGTAGCGGACCTTATCGCGGGCAAGCAGGGGTTGCAGGTAGCGCTCCAGACCGGGGACTTTGTACATGCGCATGGGGACGGGCACGGCCATCTCTCCGATGTCTTTTAAGGTAAAAATCCACACGACTCCGGGGATGGCCCCGGCTTTCGCCGTGTCGATCGAGCGGATTCGAGCGTGGGCGCGCGGGCTGCGCAGGATGGCGGCGTGCAGCATTCCCGGCAGTTTTATGTCGTCGGCATAGGTGCCTTTGCCGGTGATAAATCGGATGTCTTCCCGCCGTTTGATAGGAGCGCCGATATAGGGTTTTGCCATAGCTTCTCCGTCGCTAATTCGATTCCCTCGAAAGCTACCCGGGGTCCGAGCCATCAGGCCGTGGTTCGATAAACTCACCACCCTGAGTAAAATCGAAGGGCGGCCGAGGCTTCGACTGAGCTCAGCCGAATGTCTGGACTGAGCTCCCTCGGGAAGCACGCTCTCGGCTGCGGCCGATGGACTGTCCTCGCTTTGCTCGGAATCTCAGATCCCAGATCTCATATCTCAGATTTGAGATTTGAAATTTGCCATTTGAAATCCCGAAGGGCATGTCCGCATCCTCGCTCGCGCTCCCCTCGGTCCCCACTACGTTGTGGTCTTCCCCGCGGCTTGCAGGATTGCTTTGACGATGGGCAGGTATCCTGTGCAGCGGCACAGGTTGCCGGAGATAGCCTCGCGCACTTCTGTCTCGGTGGGCTTCGGCCGTTCCTTGAGGAAGGCGTAGGCGGTCATGAGAAATCCCGGCGTGCAAAAACCGCACTGAAGGGCGTGTTGGTCCTGAAAGGCCTGCTGCAGGGGATGCAGCTCCGCTCCCCGAGCTAGACCCTCCACGGTGAGAAGCTCCGCCCCATCCGCCTGCACGGCCAGGAGCGAGCACGAGCGCACGGCCTCCCCGTTGAGAAGGATCGTACAGGCTCCGCACACCCCGTGCTCGCACCCGAGATGGGTTCCCGTGAGGTCAAGCTCGTTACGCAGAAAATCGGCGAGCGTCACTCTGGCCTCGACCAGACGCTCGTAACTCTTCCCGTTGACGGTCACCGTAATCGTGTGTTTGGAGCTCATGCCGTTTCCTTTTGTGCACGTTTGAAAGCATTCTGCAGGGCCCGGCGAGTGAGCACGCCTCCCACCTCTTTGCGGTACTCGGCCGAGGCGTGGACATCCGAGACCGGATCGAGATCCTCCGTGACCGCCTTGGCAACCTCCGCGAGAGCGTGCTCATCCGTTCTCTTGCCACAGAGAAGTCGCTCGGCCCGCGCCACACGCTCCGGTTTTTCCCCGGCGCCGAATACCACGATCCGGGAATTCTGGCACGTGTCGTTGCCGTTCAGTTCCACCAGCGTGACCACACCCACCATGGCGAAATCTCCCCTACGCCGGGCGACCTCTTCAATTGCCCAGCCCACTCGGGGTCGCGTGGCCGGAATGCGAATCTCGGTCAGGAGCTCGCTGGGTTCGATTGCGGTGGTCATGTAGCCGAGAAAGAAATCTTTAGCCGCGATGGCGCGCTCGCCCCGCGTGCTGCGCACGACAAATTCGGCTTCGAGCGTCAAACTTACGGCGGGAAGCTCGGCGGCCGGGTCGGCGTGAGCCAGGCTCCCGCCGATGGTGCCGCGGTTACGGATCTGGAAATGGCCGATAAGTGGCATGGCGGCGGCAATCAGCGGGCATTGCGTCGCAACTTGCCCGGAGCGCTCCACGGCCCGCTGGCGCGCGAGCGCGCCGATGCGGAGCCCCCCGTCGGGTTCGGACCGGATAAAAGCCAGGTCGCGAAGGCGATTGATGTCGATGATCACGGCGGGGCGGGCCAGGCGCAGGCTCAGAAGCGGCATGAGGCTTTGCCCCCCCGCCAGGACCTTGGCCTCCTCGCCGTATTTCTGAAGCAGCTTGAGAGCTTCATCAATTGCTTGCGGCGCGAAATATTCAAACGGGGCAGGTTTCATCGCTCACGCGCTCGGCTACCAGAATTATCCGGCCATGTCAAGGAAGAGAGCGGGCAGAAGGCATTAGGCACTGGGCAGGAAGGTAGACTACGTCCTGCCTCCTGGTTCCTCAAATGCGCTTCAGCTCCACGATAGTCACGCCCCACCCGCCTGATTCGGGAGGGGCATCTTTAAAGGACCCAACCCAGGAGTGCTTTTCCAGGATCGAGCGGACAATGCGCCGCTGGATGCCTTTTCCGCGTCCATGGATCAGGCGCACGGCATAGAGGCCGGCGCGTCTGCACTGATCGAGGTACTCTTCGACAACCCCCGGTATATCCTCGGGAGCGAAAGCGTGGAGATCGATGGAGTCCTCGATGGGAACGACGACGGGCTCAGCGAAGGGCGGCTGTTTTTCGTCGGCCATACGATTGACAAAACCTTAGCAGATCAGCACACTCGTTAAAACCTCTCGCCATGCCATTGGATGCGACAACGCTGTGGGTGGGCGTCTCGCTGCTCATCGCCGCTTTCGTCAAAGGAACCACGGGGCTCGGTTTCCCGATGATTGCCACGCCCACGGTGGCGCTCTTGCTCGACATCCGCACTGCCGTTACCATCCTCCTTATCCCCAATATCGTGATGGACATCACACAGGCCTTGCGTGGGAGCTTTCCAACGGCGGTCCTGAGGCGCTTCGCGTGGCTCATTTTGTTGACTATCATTGGGGTCTTTTTAGGGACCAGGCTCCTCGTCATTCTTCCGCTGTGGGTTCTCAACCTGAGCCTGGGGATCATGGTGTTGACCTTTGTGGCCTCCAACCTGCTCCGCCTGAACTTCCAAATCCCTCCCCGCTTAGAGGGCGCTCTCTCACCGGTTGTCGGTGTGATCGGTGGCTTCTTAAACGGAATGACCAATGCCTCGGGCCCTGCGCTGGCCATCTACCTCTACAGCCTTAAGCTGCCGAAAAAGGAATTCATCAAATCCATCGCCACGATTTTTATCGTGACCAAGATGTCGCAGCTCGTCGCCGTCTCAACCTGGAACCTCTTCACGTTTTCAAGGCTGCTTTTGTCGCTCGAGGTCACGGTTTTCATTTTGGCGGGATTCTACGCTGGCCTAAAGACCCAGGATCGCATCAACCAGAAAACCTTCAACCACGGGCTGCTGATCTTCCTTTTTGTTGTAGGTGTCACTCTGATCATTCGCTCCTTGGTCTAGGGGCGCAAGCTTGCTAGCTTTTCCCCCAAACCTCCTCGGCCGTACGGACCACGAGATCGAGCTTGCGGCGCTGATCGGCGAAGGAAAGCTTGTTGCCCAGTATGGAGGAGGAAAAGCCGCATTGGGGACTTAACCCCAACTTTTCCAGCGGAACATACCGGCTGGCCTCACGGATGCGCCGCTTCAGCTCCTCTGTTTTTTCCAGGTGAGGCCTCTTGGTGGTGACGAGCCCCAAAACCACGAATTTGTCCTCGGGGACATCCTTGAGCGGGTCAAATGAGCCAGAGCGGCGATCGTCGTATTCCAGCAAGAGACGGCTCGCGTTGATGGATCGAAAGAGCTTCCGACTAATGGCGTCATACCCTCCTTCCGAGAGCCACCGGCTCCCCTGGTTGCCGCGTCAGACGTGAAATCCGAAGGTCACGTCGGGGAAGCCTTCCATGACCGCGTTGTCGAGTTCGATGCCCGCGCTCAGCCACTTTTCTAAGCTCCAACCCTGTCGCTCGTAAAAACTGCGGGTTTTTGGGTCGAGTAGGAGACCATAGTGCGGGGCGTCCAGTTGAATATAGGTTGCTCCAAGGCGCACAAGCTCCCTCACCTCGTCACGCAGGATCTCAACGATATCGGCAAAGAAGGCATCGAGCGTCGGGTAGGCTTCACGAGAGCTCTCAGCGGACCAGAAGTTGGCCCAAAGTCCGGGGCTGGGAAGGGTGATCTTGGGTATGCGGGAAGTGTGAGCTTTCAGGTAGGTGAACTCGTGGGCCGAGAGATGGCGGCGCCGCCGCAATTTTTCTACGGCTCCCAAACCGCGCGGCCGCGCTTTTCTATGTGCCCCCTGCTCGTCGTGCCACTCGCCCCAGAGAAATGCGTCGAGCGTAAACTCCCCGAAGCCGCTCACCGCGGCAGCCATCTGGCTTTGAAAGGACTCCCGGCGCATCTCGCCGTCGGTGACTATCTCAAGCCCAACCGATTCCTGCAGCGCAATCGCCTGGTCCACAGCTCGGCCTTCGATCTCTTTGAATCGGTCGGGGCTGAGGATGCCGGTGGCTAGTTGTCTTTGAGCCTCAAGCAGCTCCGGCGGCCTGAGCAAACTGCCGACTACATCCGCGTGGACGGTAATCACCGTATCTGTTTAATTCAAAAATAGCATTACCTCAACCGTCGCCTCCGATGCGGCTCTCAGCTTCTCAGCCTTCTCTAAAACCCTACTCTAAAGGAGCCACCAATTTTTCACGGGATTCAGGTTAGCTAGGTCTCAAGATCCCGTATCGGCATGCACGGGCAGCGGCAAACTGAAACACTTGCGGCGGGCCATGCGGGGGGAAAAATACCGTCCAAGCTTGGCGTGGCGCTCAGGGGGATCGACGGTCGGCGGAAAATTGAAGGGTCGAAGAGTTACGTCAAGAGTCACGTAACTGTCAACTATCCAGGTCAAGCCTGCTTTTTAACGAACTCTTGATACAACTTTATGACCTCTTCTCTGAGAACTCCCTTTGTCACCTTTATTTTTGATCCAAATTCCCTGAATATCTCTTTGTAAGTTACCTTGCCGGGCCTTTTTCTCGCTGGCTGCATGCTTGCAGGTACGTCGGTATGGTCTGCAGCGATGAACAGCTCCGATAGATTGGCCCAAGCGATGGAGGCGGAGCACATGAGGCAGGGCTCACCCGTGGCGTAAATGGCGCAGCCTTTCAGATCGCGCGTTTTGGCTGTTCTGAAACATTTTTTAATCGCACTGAGCTCCGCGTGCGCGGTGACGTCATGACCCGAAAAAGCCGTGCTATGCGCTCTAGCGACCACTTTCCCATCCCTTACAATGACTGAGCCGAAGGGGCGATTACCCTTATTCAACCCTTTGCGGGCCTCTGCTATCGCGATCTTCATGAAGCCTTCCGTTGTATTTTTCATTCCAAACGCGCCTCGGCGTACTGGGAGCAGAGGGATGAGCCTAAGATTCAGAACTCATCGCTCTCAGCTCAGCGCTTTTGTTAGAGGCCCGGAGCGTAGAGGTTGTTGGGCAGGCCCTTGATGTAATCTACAGCCTCGCTCACTGAGACCACGTCCGCGTATTTGGCATTCATGTCGAAGAGGTTGACCTTGTGCGACGTGGTAAAGCGATCGAAGACACACTCCTCGACGATCGAGACCTTGTAGTTGTAGGAGAAGGCGTCGATGACGCTGGCGCGCACGCAACCGCTGGTGGTGCATCCGGTAACCAGGACGGTATCCGCGTGGACCTCATTGAGCATGCTCGTAAGTGGGGTGCCAAAGAAGGCGCTCGGTTTCTGTTTGCGCACCACGATGTCGCCGTCTTGCGGCGCGATCTCCTCGACGATCTCGTTTCCCTTCGACCACGTTTCCGTCAGGTCTTCTTGGGAGCGGGCATTTTTCGCTTGCCAGCGGCCGAAGGCGACCACATTGGTGCGATCTTCGTTGCCCGTCGTGAAAAAGACGGGCAAATGTTTTTTGCGTGCCACGTCCAGGAGCTCGCGGATGCGGTGAACGCTCTCCCAGCCTTCCTCGCCGCAGCTGTTGCGGAAGCGCTCGACAGACTTGAGGATCGGCTCGGGTTTGTCGCCGACGAAATTATAGTTCATGTCGATGACCAGGACAGCCGGTCGCTGGCCGAAGCCGCCCTTCTTGCCGTATCCGGACTTGGCGAAGACCGCCTTGTCCCTTTCCGTAAAGACATCATCCCACATCGCCATGGTATTCTCCTCTCTTTTGGTCGCTTCTTCGAGAACTGCCCCCTAGATAGCAGATAGCGGGGCTAAGTCAAGAGCTGCGCGAAAACTGTGGTTGGAGGAGCGCCAGGCTTGTGCATGCGGCTCGGTCGGTGCTAAAAATGACGCTACAAGGACGATGAGAAAGCCCGCTATTATTGTCGCCGCATGCGTCCTTTTAAACGGCTGCACGGCCGTTTGGACGACAGGCGAGGTGCCGTTCGTCCCGACACCCTTCGAGGTCGTTGATCGCATGCTCGAGATGGCCGAAGTTAAAAAAGTAGACGTGGTTTACGATCTAGGGAGCGGCGATGGCCGGATCGTGATCCGGGCGGC
>Ga0209341_10006953_pt1 | contig 10061 bp, 16 predicted proteins | sample RifCSP13_2_FD_184020 | JGI IMG/M metagenome (GOLD analysis project Ga0209341, IMG submission 184020) | Soil microbial communities from Rifle, Colorado - Rifle CSP2_sed 13_2 (SPAdes) (version 2) | ecosystem: Environmental > Terrestrial > Deep subsurface > Rock core/Sediment | place: Rifle... | reverse complement strand
GAGTGTTTTTTCGTGCAGATCTAAATCGATAGGGATCATGGCCCTCAAATAGATCACCCCCTAAGAGTTTTGATTTTGTCTTCTGCTGCTGTCAGTTCAGGGATGGTCATGTCTTGACTGCCTTCTGATCTTCCGTAAGAAACTGACAAACGAAGTACCCCTGATCGGGCCAACAGACGATGCCCTTGGGTAACTCGATTTTTGGGGCGCAAGCAGGAAGGAAAAGTAGGGCGAGTATCAAAGTGACGCGAATCATAATCACCAAAAAAAATGTCCCATCAGCAGGCCGAAGGCGAAGGGCACAATCGGGTTTTTTGCCAGCCTCCAATGGATCTCCGAAATCGTGTCGCCTGGTTGCTTGTTAAACAAGGCCACGACCTCATAAATGACCAAGCCTGCAACAAGAACCCAATAGCCCCATTCCATCAGGGCACCGTTACTTTAGGTGGCGACGATGCGGCAAACTCAGGACAATTAACAACCCCCGTGTAGTTTTCTGGGGCCGCCACACGCCGGTATTTCAAGGTGCCCAACTGGAGAAAAGTTCCGGTCATGGGCTCCATGAGATTCACGCCTTTGGCGTCGATCTCGGCGCAGAGAGTGGTCTTGACCAAGGCACACCCCACAAGCAACCACATGACAGCTAAAAGGACGACGAGTTTTTTCATTTCATCCCCTTTGAGATCCCGGCCCGAATCGAGCCGAGGCCGAGAAACCCAAGAACGCTGTCGATTGCGATTAGCGTCTTGTCGTCAACGTATCCCATCACCCACAAACCGTTGACTACGACGCCTACAACCATAATGACGTAAGTCTTTTTTCCTTGTAGCCACAAAATTAAGTCCGAAAGCATAGGCCCTCCTACTTATTGTCCCTCAGAAGCCGCTTGATCTCCTCTTTGATCTGTTGCCGTTGCCTCAAGAGGCGTTGATGCTCCCGCTGTTCAAATTCTGACAACTTGCCCCTTTTGGCCTTCTCCCTTTCGAGTTCAAAAATCTGTCGCTCGATCGAGTCCTCCCGCTGTTGTTGGTACTGTGTCGCTAGGCCAGCCAGTTCATACCGAAGCGCATATCGTAAATCGCTCCAAGTGATCGTCCCCGCTGTGGCGCCGATGAGCAATACCACGCCGCCTATGATTTCAGGGAGTTTCATTAGGCTGTCCCGTTAGCGATCTGGTCTAGTCTGTCGCGCATGGCCTTGTGTTCTTCTCTGTTCTCTTCGTGCCATTGCTTTTCTTGCTTTACGTGCTCTTCTTTCCAAGTCGTCAGCGCAATCAAGCACCGGCTCATACGTATGAGGGATTTAACTCCGAGTACCACAGCAGCGGCGATAACTATTTGGCCGATGACTATCACGTCAATGTTGAAATTCATCCCTCGCTGTCCTCCACTAATTGAAAATGTCCGGGGTCCACGTTCACCAAAAATCCAGCGGAATTGGCGAGCCAGACTCCCCACTTAATTCCCGATATTTTCTTCGCTACCGTTCCCATCTTTTGCCAGACTGGATCTTTCGCATCCCATTGCAGTTTGTCGGTGGAGTAAAGGTCGTACTGAAGGAAGGGACAGAGATCAATAGCTTTGGATTTGCCCAAGGGTGGCTGTGCGAGGTGCTTACTCTTTAAGGTCCATGAGACCCCCTTTGCCAGATTTTCCGCCTGCTCCTCGGGCGTCCGTAGCGTGTCGATAATCATGTGCATAATGCCCTGCTCTATGAGCCGAGCAATTAACTCTATCGCCAGCGGCTTAAACGCAGGATCCAGATCATCCAGAGATCGGCTCATACAATTAGACTGTCGCGTTCCCGGGATATCCTCTCCCGACTGCGGCGCTCAGTTGATAGATATTGACCGTGATTGCGGCCTGGGGAGCACCGAAGTCGGTCGTCTGCTGGGCCGCGGTGTAGCTGAATGACAGGGTTGCCGAGGTGAGCGTCCGCTTGACCGTCGATCCGCTCATGATATCGCACTCGTAACTTTCGGAGGCCTCACCCAGCGGGACATCGACGAAATCAAGCCATGCGCCGCCGATCCGGGTCCGACGCTTGGCGGTTATGGTCAGATTGTTTGAGCCGTCCCGGCTGCCTGCGATATGGACCGGCGAATAACATTTCAGCCCGACATCGCTATTCGTAAAAGCAATAGTCTCGGCGTCCTCGAGGAAGGTCCCGATCGAGACCCCGCGATAGTGGCGCAGGAGATTTCTCTCGCTGGAGTCCGTGCTGATCCGATGGACGCCGTCTTGAGTGAGCATCACGAAGCGCTCACCCGCGACATGGCCACTCTGGGCCCATTCAGTCCCGCGCCGGCCACGCAAAAGCTCGGACAGCGTATAGCTCCCATCGGCGTTCAATGTCGCGGTCTTGAACTGGACGATCTCGTTTCCGAGCAGGCCCGCGTTGGCGCCGTTGAGGACGTTCAGTTCGTTCTGGCTCGATAAGGTGCCTTTGATGAGTCGGACGATCACGGTCGAGCTGTAGTCGAACGTGTTCCGATCGATCGGCCAGGAGGCAAGTGCCGTCGTCGCAAATCCGATCTCGGCTTCGTCGCTGCCGGTAAATGCGTCGATCTCGTCAAAGCTTTCCCCGCCGTCGCGGGACTTGTAAAGCAGCGCGCCACGCCATTTGCGGGAAAAGCCGGTGACGGCAGCAATGAAACCGGATCCATCGTCTCGATCGCGCAAGAGCGGAATATCGAGGAGCTGGAGCTTGGTCGACCCGGGAAGCCCGAGTCCTTGCGTAGGAGGCGGGATCGAGGCCTGGCCGGCGGCGGCCTGGGACTCAGATAGAAAGATCGCCGTATCCTCGTCCACGCATTTCAGAATCAAAATCCCCGGCTGGCCATAATCTATCTCCTGGATGCGGAGCAGATATTGGATGCAGCGAATGCCGCCGTCGAATGAAACCGAGCCAAAGGCTTCTTTGGAGGCGATCCCTGTGGCCGCGATCGTAAGCGCACCGCCAAATTGGATCGCGGGATTGCCAAGGGCTTGAGCGGAAGCGATGCCGCTGAGAGCGATCTTTTGATTGAGCTGCGCAGCGCCGAAGGCCTCGGCGCTGCCTATCGAGAACGGCTGGATGCTGGGATTGAGTTTCGGCGCCCCAAAGGTCTCGCCCGAGGCAATGCTGACTGCGCCAATCAGGATCTCGGCGCCGACCTGTATAGTATGGACTCCGAAGCCTTCGACTGAGGGGATGGCCGAGGGAATGATTTTCTGGTTGATTTTTAGCGTGCCGAAGGCCTCGGCGGAGGCGATGCCGCTGAGAGCGATCTTTTGATTGAGCTGCGCAGCGCCGAAGGCCTCGGCGCTGATGATGGCGGAGGGCTTGACCGAGAGGTTGACTTTCGGGAAGCCGATAGTCTCTTGAGACGCGATTCCCCCGGCTCCGGTGATGAAGACCGCGGCGGCCGCGACGGTGCCGATCCAGCGCTTTCGCTTTTGGACTGGCGGGCGTTTTCGGAAAATACCGCTCATCTCTCTCGTCTCTCAGTTTAAAAGTTCAAAGGTCAAGACTCAGCCAATCACTTTCGGAGGCAGCGGATTGGGCGGCAAAGAGTGCCGGATCTCTTCATCGATCTCGGTGATGCGGAGATTGATTTCTTTCTTCAGCTTTTTGATCGCTTTGATTTCAGCGTGGAACTTCGCGGCTTCCTGGCTGAGAGTCTCTTTCTCTTTTTGCAAAGCTACGATTCTTCCCACTATAGGCTTTGCAGATTCATCGAGAACGAGCGTGCCGATATCTTCTTTTCGAATGACGACTTTCTCATCCATGTTTTATCTCCTTTTCCAATCTCGGCGTCCCCACCTGATACTGCCGGATGTTATTCCGGATATAACGGCGGAGATCGCTGTTCCATGCGGCCTCGATCGCCGCCCGTTCCTGGATCTTCGGATCGCTTGTCAATCCCATGTGCATCCCTTGCCGCTGTAAGATCGCATGATCAAGCGCTATTTGCTCTGCACGTTCCTGCTCCTCGAGCTTTCGGGCCTGGGCCTTGAGCGCGTGGGAGACCTCGATAGCAACGGCTTTCGAGACTAAAAACAGCGTATGACCCTTGATCCTGTCGAAGAGCAGGATCTTTTCTCCTTCGAGCCTGACCGAGACGGTTTGGACGTTTTCACTCTCCGGCGCCATGAGGTCACGCGCCTTGCGCTGCATGACGGTTGCAATCTCGTCCGCAGCGCGCCAGCTAAAGGCGATCCCGATCTTGAGGATGTTGTTCACCAAAATGACCCGGCCCTGGCGAATCCCGATCGTAACCGATTCCATAGCGCACCTCACAACTTGAAGATCTTATTCGCGCCGTTGTCCCACTGGACCGTGATATCCGATCCGTTCGGCGTCGTCGGAAGGCCGGTCGCCGTATCGATGAAGGCGATGAGATCCTTTGTCGCCTCGGTCGCCGGCGTGTTGTTGTAGATCACGATCGATTCGAACGGATCTCCGGTGACCGCCGTAACCACCACGTCGGCGGCATCGAAGACGCCGGCTGTGAAGGTTTTAGAGGCAAAAGCGCCGGAAGTCCCCACACGCGCGGCGCCGAGGATGTCATCCAGGAAATCGTCGGTCGTCGGTGCTGGGGTATCGTCGGCGTGATCGACGAAAACGAGAAGGATCGAATCGTCGAGATCTACATCCGCCGTAAGACACTGAGATCGGTAACTATCAAATAATGCGTTAGCCATGATTATCCTCCTATTTCCTCAAAAACCACGAAGCCGCTGACTGTGACTGAGTCCGCCGGGGTCGTACCGAGCTCCAAAGCCCAGAAATCCGAGGGACTGATTACGGTCCGTTCCTCCGGCGTAAAGATCCGGTCCAGCGGCATCCGCACGTTCCATTGTTGGGGACGTATCTCTTTGATCGCGCCTGTGCCGGTAGCTAGTTTCGTCGTGTTATTTCGCCCTACCGTGCCGCCGAAGGCCGGATCGCCCTTTTCTAGCGGGATCGGAGTGACGGCGGCACCTCCTGAGCCGGAAATGACAGAGCCCTCGCCGCGTTTCTCGACGATCAAGAGCTGCTCTTCGCCGGCGTCTGCAACCTCGGTCTCCTGATTGAGCGAGTAGCCGTGAATCATCACCACCGAATCGGCCGGACACTGGAGCTCGAAGAAGTCTTGCTGTGCCGTGACGGCGATCGACTTAAAGGGCGCTGTATACATTCTACCCATCTCTTCTCTCCTTTCTCATCTCTCTCGCAAAGCGCATAGGGCACAGGGCAGAAGGTAAAGCGTCTGGACGCTATGCGCCATGCTCTTTGTCATCTTTACCTCGCTAAAATTGCCTGGGGTAAGGGTCGGCGCCGGAATGGGAATCCCCAGCCCGGCGCGTCTCCGAAGGCCAGATACCAAACAAACGCCTGAGCCGGATCGGCATCGTCCATGACCGATGTGAAACCGTCAGCATCCATAGATACGAGATCCATCAGCCCTTCCACGACGATCGTGGCATCGAGGGATTGATTGCTGTAACATTGATCCGTGTGCACGGCCACGCCGACGTCGGCATCGGCCACGGCATCTTTATCGACAATACCGAAGGCGTTACGCTCGGTAGGGCTCACAGCGAAACCGATGCAGCGTTCGTCGCCGGCCTGCGTCACGTTCGTAGTGCTCTTTACTTTGTTGTGCGAGCCGAACATAAGGGCCTTGGGCGTAAATCCCGCGCCCGTTTCGCTGAAATTATTAGTGTCAGTTTGTGACAGGATATCGCCAACGGCGTATCGCCCTCCCTTCAGACAAAGCACACGGGTAATTATGCCGCTAGCGACCTCCACCCAGTTGATCCGAAAACCGTTGGATAGCCATGCGGTGAGCGATCCTCGCAACGCCACTGCATCTAGAAAGACCTCGGCAAGAAACTCGTCGATACAATAGCTCATGGTGTTCATCGTGGCCAAGTTGTTATCCGAGCATCCGGCAAGACAGTACGAGCTTGGCGATGCGCCAGCGGCGACGCCGATGGCAAAATTAGAGAAAGCGCCGGTCACGTTTATCGCGTAGCCGGAGGTGCCGAACGCGATGGCACAATCCGGCTGGAAGCCGACCGTCGTAATATCTTGATCCCCGGTGGCAGCGGGAACGGTCACGGTAACAGACTTTACATCCGTGAGATCCGCGCCGCCGAGGGCGAGGTAAGTGACCAGATAATCCGCGACAAACTGGTCATCGATGATGAGGCGAAAGCCGTTGGATAAAAAAGCGTCGAAATCGGCAGCGCCGTCCACAGCGCCGGCAGTCGTCAATAACTTGATGCAGGCATCGTCAAACGTTTGTTGATCGGCGTTAGCATTCGCTGCCGCATGCTGGCTTTGTGTAGTCACACCTCCCCGATCAGCGGCGCTGATCATGTAACCCATGCCAAATTTGTGGCTACCTTCGGCCTGGCCCACGGCGGTCCGCCCGCTCCAGCCGAAGATTATCACCTTGGGCTCGAAACTGAGCGAAGTGATAGAAACAGTTGTGCCGACACCCCCTGTGCCGATGTTGAAAGAGCCGGTTGCTACTTCAAGCGCCATCAAACTCCCAAACGCGACTTTACAGCGGCCACAGTGTCGTAAGGAGCCGACCTCGATTCTGCAAGCAATAGTACATCGTGAACCTCGATCGCTCTCAGAACTTTATTAGAGACCGTGCCGGTGAATGTGCCAAAGAGAGTCTCGGCTTCAAGGATCTCTGAGGGCGAAAGTTGGAGCACTGCCTGCGCTTGAGCTTTTGCGATTTGCCCTCGCGCAACTTCTCCAAATAAAGCCAGAATTTGGTGCGGACTTATCTTCGGCTGCTCACTTCCGATGATTCGCTCGTAAAGACCCATCTCAGACCTCCTAACTATGGCACGCCTATTGCCAGACCACTCGGTGCGAGCAGCGGGACCGTGAAAATCACCTGAGCGGCCTTGATTGTGTAGCCGGGATCTTTTTCGTGCGCGAACAGCAGGCGGTTCTCGCCGTCCCTCCAATATGCGACGGGGACGGGGAGCGTGAATGAAACGTCCTTCCCCGTATTCGGCAAGCCGGAGGCTGCACGGAACAAATCCAGCGGCCCGTTGCCGTTTATGTAGAGCAATGCGACGCTCGTAGCATCCGCCTGAGTCATTGTCGCGCCAGCGGCGATCTGCAACTTGGACTCGGTGGCCGTCTTGGGCAGCGCGAGCATCAACGCAATCACGCCAGATTCTGGAGCGGTCGCCTGCAAGGTTATAGGGTAAGCGGCGAAATACGTCACAATGGCCTCGTTTGACGATGCGGATTTGCCACCCGCGTTGAAGGCCAGAACTCTATAGCTATGCCTTTTCCCCGCGACGGGAGACGGATCGGAGAAGGCCGTAACGTTGGCCGCCGTCTTGCCGATCTCGGCCCATGCGCCAGCATCGTGCCGCCGTTCAACGATAAACCCAGCTTCGTTATCCGAATTATCCTGCCACACCAGACGAATTTCGAGAGCCCAACCTGGCACCGCTAAAAGCAAAACACCCAGAGCTATCAAAACGATCCTACGCACGACACGCCTCCTTCTCTTCGAGAAGCTCACTTGTAATCTTTCTCAGCTGTCTAACCCTCCTGCCTCTTACCACACGGACAGATTCTCCTAAGTTTGTGCCGCGTCTCAATCTTGAAGTCCCATCAAGTATAGCGATATCCAAAGTTGTTTCTAGAACAAGATTATTTTTATAACGAATCATCCGCTCGCGAATTTTTCTTTCAAGATCACTAGCAATCACAATCTGCTCTGGACTCGGACCTGTAGCTGGTTGAATCCTCAAATCGACACCCCACAAAGAAAAAGGAATACGTTCAGGTTTAAGCGCCTCTCGAGTGCGATAAGTACTTAGACCGCAGTACAACCACTGGACAACAGCGTCCGTCATTGAATGCAGCGCTTCTGACCAGCAGATCCACTCATCACTTTCTTTTGCAACAGCCTTCAGAAACCCTATCCAACCTTCTATCTCGCAATCCTCCGCCAGGGCTTGCCAATCCGTCTTCCTCCAGTACCGGCAGGCCTTCTTACGGGCCAGGGTTCGCATCTTCCCGGCGATTTCAATCACGTCAGCCATCTAAAAATCCCCCTCTTTCCTCAATCCCCCTTTCAAAATCATCTCGTCTCATCGTTCTGGGTTCAAAGGTTCAATGTTCAAGGTCAACTTTTCGCAATTCCCTAATCCTCCGCCTGGACCTGAAGCATGAACGCCGGCGGGTCCGCTGTCGCACCGTTCGTTACCTCGAGCCGGAGTTGATCGCCCTTGGCCAATACCTTTTCGGTGGCGTCCAGCGTTCCCAAATCCCCTTCCGTATTGATCGCCGGAAACGACGTCCCAGTGTTGTAGGTCTTGTTCACGATCGGCGTCGCGCCAGCATTTCGATAAATCTTAATCACGCACGTGTTGGAGTCATCGATCCCGGCTGGAGCAGCCTGGGAAAGGATCGAGATCTTGGTCAACGTCTGCGGACGCGGCGTGGAATAAACGACCCGGGCACCACCGGCCGTACCGTCGCCGATATCGGCATTGGCGGCCAGGTTCTCAACCTGATACGAGAGGATGATGGGCTGGGGCGCGATGCCAAGCATGACGTTCACGCCATCGCAATAGACAAGCTTCTTCTCACCATTTACGAGCTTGATCCCGGTCCCCGAAGTCGTCTTGACCGTCACTACGAAACCACCTGTGGCCTGGTGCTCGATGAGATAAAACTTTTTCGCAGCCACGGGGACGATGTAATTCCGAGCGGCCGTCATGGCGCCGGTGAGCACGTGGCGGAATTTCATGGCCTCGCTATTCTGCGTCGGCGGGCCCGTGAGCGTCACGTCGGCGGTCGTGATCGTCTTGGAGAGCGTACCGCCGATCGCGGCGTCGAGTTCGTCGATCGCCTCGTTGGCCGTAACTTCCTTTTTTTCCTGGAAGGCCTGGACGTAATCGATCTGTAAATTCGCTGTGGCCACTTATCCCTCTCTCATCCCGCTCATTGCGAAGGGCGAAGGGCGAAGGGCGAAAAGTTTTCGCAATCCGCAATCCGCAATCCGTCCTTCGACGGGCTCAGGACGTGGTGAGCTCGTCGAACCACGCAATTCTTCACTTCTCCACCTCCACATTGACCGAATCGATCGGATCCAGCCAGGCGTATTTGTTATTGAGTCTGATCTCACTCTGCGTCCGCTCCATCCATGTCTGCATCAGGAGCCGGTCGGCGATCTTGCGCGCCTCGGAATCGCTCAAGCGCAACGCAGTCAGATCGACATCGACATTACGCCGCCCCGAGGTAATGAGCCGCCCTGCCGGCTGCATGCCGCGCTGATAGTCGGCGGCGGGATTGGAGTACAGCACGTTGATGAGCCTCGGCAGCTCGGTCTCCTGGCCCCGCTTGCGGCTGATGGGATCGGGCGTCTCGCTGCCGAATTCGTGCGCGGCCAATTCTCCGTCCGTAATTGACGCCACTGTAGCCTTACCAAGTTTTGGAAACTTGAGCTTGCCGTCCGACTGAACGGCGCGAAAGCCGTAGGCGGGCATCAGTTCATTGGCAATCATCTCGCGACCAGTTTTTCTCCGCAGCCGATCGTAGCCGCAGACGAGATCGGTAAGCTCGCTCACGTTGATCCGGGAGGCCGCAAGCCCCGAGCGTTCGCAAATGTCGGTCACAATCACGGACAAGGAGATACAATTAGATGTGCTGACAAAGCCGAGGATCAGGATATTAGTAGAGCCGTGCTGAATGCCGGCTTGGCTCTCCTGCACATAGAACAATCCGTTTCGATGGAAGAGGGTTTGCCAAATATTCGTAGCGAAATTGATGCTCGTGGAACACTGGCCCACGAGCGTCACCGTCGCAAAATTCTCGACTTTATAGATCGCCGAGATTCCTGTGGCGGTCGTGTGTACCCATAGGTAGATCAGACTGTCCGATTCCACGTGCATTGCCTGGAAATTGACGCCAGGATCGAAAGTGGCGATCGTAGAGAGATCGAGCTTATCGAGGCGAAGCAAATGATTCGTAGTGGGTGAGGAAGGAGGATTCAGAGCGACATAGGCATAGTCCTCCGCCAATCCAGTGTCAAAAATCGCACCGCC
>Ga0209341_10006952_pt1 | contig 10062 bp, 7 predicted proteins | sample RifCSP13_2_FD_184020 | JGI IMG/M metagenome (GOLD analysis project Ga0209341, IMG submission 184020) | Soil microbial communities from Rifle, Colorado - Rifle CSP2_sed 13_2 (SPAdes) (version 2) | ecosystem: Environmental > Terrestrial > Deep subsurface > Rock core/Sediment | place: Rifle... | reverse complement strand
CCAGGACCCTCAGGTACGTTATCACGCCCGCCAGCTCGGCATCCCGGTTTTCAGAAACCTGGCCAAAGCCCAGCGTTCCAAGTGGAGACCTGGGCAGCGCTACGGTTCACAAATCCGCCCCGGTTCTCAATTGAGAGACAGGCCCAGCACGGACTTTGAGAAGCTCTACGCCGATACCCATCCCCAGGAGCCGAAATGGCTCCAGCTCCCACTCTCCAGGAGCATATTTTTTACCCTGGGTGTTTTCGCTTTGTTGGCCATCGCTACCATCTTCTTGCCGGAAGCGCAGATTACCATCCAGCCGCGTTCCGAGATGCAAACAGTTGAGCTAAGCGTGAAGGCAAATCCAGAATTTCAATCTGTGAATATCACTGGCAACCTGCCTGTGCAATCTCGGACAGTAGTCGTTGAAGGCAGGGCCTCGATTCCCGTGAGCAGCAGCGCCCGTGTGCCGCGAAAATATGCCACCGGCGAGATACTGCTGGCCAATCTGACCAACCAGGAATTAACTATACCGGTAGGCACAGTTTTCCGTACGCGGGATGTTCAACCTGTTCGCTTTATCCTGGTGCGGGCGGGCGAGGTGCCTGCCGGGGTGGGCAACTCCGCATCTTTTCCCATCCGGGCTATGTTGCCGGGCAGCGCTGGCAACCTGCCTGCTGGTAAGCTGGTGGTGGTGGAAGGTCCCCAGGCTCTGAATCTGGTCGCCACTAACCTGTCTCCCACCGGTGGCGGCAGCGATATCGTTGTCCCGGCTCCCTCGCTCGCCGACCAGGGTAAACTCTACAACACCTTGGAAAGCGCGCTGCGTGAATCCGCACTCGAACAGTTGCAGGCGCAGAGCCAGGCTGAGGATTACCTCATATCCAGCGGTATGCTCCTCACCCAGGTCATTGAAAAAACCTATGATCCACCCGCTCTCCAACCCTCTGAAGAATTGAACCTCCAACTCAGGCTTGAATACCAGGCCCCAGTCATCGCCTCGAGCGACTTGCTTGCGCTGGCAGCCGCAGTTCTGGACGCTAATCTGGAGCCAGGTTTCCTCCCGGTAGCCAATACGCTCGAGATCTCTCACCTCACCTCTCCACTGGTTACCAGGGACAATTCATTCACCTGGCGATTGAAAGCCGAGAGGACCCTCGAGGCTCAAATCTCGACTTCCCATTTGGTCAGCATGGTGATCGGATTGCCATTGAATAGCGCAGGAGATAAGCTGGCAGCCTACCTGCCAATCGAAGAGCCACCACTCATCTCGATTACACCTGGCTGGTGGCCCCGCATGCCCTACCTGCCTTTTCGCATCCAGGTCAAATCAATCGATTGATGTTGAGTTCTCCGTCATCCTAACAAGCTATACGATCCGCAACCAGGCGACCATAGATGCGCATACTTGCGATTGATCCAGGCGAAAAGAATATCGGCCTTGCCATCAGCGACCCCACAGGTACGATTGCCAATCCCCTGACCGTGCTCAAGCATGTTTCCCGGGTGAAAGACGCATCTGCAATCGTTCAAATTGCCATCCAGCATGACGTCGGTTTGATCGTCGTTGGGCAGTCTGTGGACGTTGAGGGGTCGCCCACGGTGCAAAGCAGGCGAGCAGCCCGCCTGTATGGAGTGATAAAGTCACAAACTACGATACCGGTTATCCTCTGGGATGAGAGCGGGAGCACCCAGGCCGCCCGCGCAGCCCGCCTAGCCATGGGTGCAATCCGGCGTAAGCGAGGCGGTCATTTAGACGATCTCGCCGCGACTTACACCCTCCAGGATTACCTGAATTACCACGCAGAGAAAGGTTAGCGAGCCCGATGCGAAGAAGCAGCCGCGCCTTGCTGAAATTGATCTTCTTTTTACTCACAGTAATACTGTGTGCTGCAGTGGTAGCCACCGGCAGTGTGATCCTGGTCATCCCGAATCAGGCAGAACGTATATTCGGGCAGCCACGTCCGGGGCTGAGCGCAGTCGACCGGCTTTACCTGTCTGCGGCGCTGCTGATCAAAGAAAAGGCAATGACCTCCCCAATGGACCCGGATGGACCCTCTCAAGACTTCCAGGTCCAGTTCGGTGAGGCGACTGGGTTGGTTATCGAGCGCTTATATCTTTCCGGCCTGATATCCGACCCCGTGGCTTTTCGTCGCTATCTACAATACAGCGGGCTGGATACAGGCATCCAGGCGGGAAATTACAGCCTGAGCGCGAGCATGTCGCCGCTGGAGATCGCCCTGGAGCTTCAGGATGCAACCCCCACTCAGATAACCTTCAACATTTTATCCGGCTGGCGGCTCGAGGAGATCGCCCAAGCGCTGCCGACCTCCGGGCTGTCGATCGCGCCCGAGGCTTTCCTGGAATCGGCGAGCAGACCGGCAGAAGGATTTCTGTTCTCAGCCAGCATGCCACCAGGCGCCTCCCTGGAAGGCTTTTTCCCACCAGGCAGCTATACCTTCGAGAGGACGGCAAGCTTAGATAGTTTCATCCACGCATTCCTGGCTGCATTCGAGAAGAGCCTGACTCTGGATTTGCAGCAGGGGTTTGCCCGGCAGGGATTGGATATCTTCCAGGCGGTCACGCTTGCCTCAATCGTGCAGCGCGAGTCCATATTGGAGGCAGAGATGCCCCTGATCGCCTCGGTCTTTTACAACCGGCTCGAAGCGGGAATAAATCTGGACGCAGATTCGACCGTGCAATATGCCCTCGGATTTAACCAAACACAAAATTCCTGGTGGACAAATCCGCTGAGCGCGCAGGATCTGTCCTTCAATTCCCCTTACAACACCTATCTTTACGCTGGCTTGCCGCCGGGTCCCATCGCTAACCCGGGGTTAAGCGCGTTGAACGCGGTCGCCTACCCCGCGCAGACGCCGTATTTTTACTTCCGGGCGGATTGTGATGGCTCAGGTAGACATCGCTTTGCCGAGACCTTTGAAGAACACGTGCAGAATGCCTGTCCCTGATCTCATCAAGCCTGTGTTCTCCCCAATCTAAATTTACCGGTTGAACGTACAATCATATAAAGCCCCATGAAACCTGTTTATAAAATCAAATTTCACTTTGTCGCCTATATCGTAATAGGGATAATCTTCTCATTTTCAGCCCCCGGGCGTCTTGCCTGGGCCCAGCCTGCAGATACCTGGCCAGCGTTAGATTATTCCCTGGTTGTCCAGGGTCTCAACCGGCCTGTGCATGTCGCCAGCGCTGGCGATGGCAGCAATCGGTTGTTCATTGTCGAGCAGATCGGCCGGGTGCGTATCTACGCGGGCGGCCTGCAGAGTGTGGCTTTCCTGGACATCAGGGACAAGGTAAGCGCTCCGGGTAGTGGAGGCGGATCAGAAGAAGGGCTGCTCAGCATCGCTTTCCCGCCGGATTTCGCTCTCAAACGATACTTCTACGTATATTACACCAATAAAGCCCACGACAATCAGGTATCCCGTTTTCACCTGACCCCAGACCCGAATCTGGCCGATTCCAATAGCGGAGAGCTGATCCTCTATCTAAACCACCCGAATTTTAGCAACCATAATGGGGGTCAGTTAGCTTTCGGTCAGGATGGCTACCTGTACATTGGCACCGGCGATGGAGGCGGCGCTGGCGATCCGGCCGGCAACGCCCAGAATCCGGCCTCCTTGCTGGGAAAATTGCTGCGCATCGATGTTGAGATCCAACCCGCCCAGCCCCCGCCAACAGATATCAAAACATATTTAGCTATCATTTTTCGATGTTCCCCTGGCAGCGCAGTGCCCAATTATCGTATCCCTGGAGATAATCCCTTCGTGGGGGTAAGTGGGTATCGAGAAGAGATCTGGGCTTTAGGCCTGCGCAACCCCTGGCGCTTCTCCTTCGACGGGGAGGACGGCGATTTGTACATCGCTGATGTGGGCCAGTTTGAGGTCGAGGAGGTCGATTATCAAAACGCCTCGAGCCCAGGTGGCGAGAATTATGGCTGGAACATCATGGAGGGGGACGAGTGTTACAACTCCCCCACCTGCAACCAGGCAGGATTGACGCTGCCGGTGTTTACCTACACGCATGCCGCTGGTCATTGTTCAGTTACGGGAGGGCATGTCTACCGGGGCGCCGCCAAACCGGGTATGGTAGGAATTTATTTCCTGGCTGATTTTTGCAGCGGCGTCATCTGGGGTCTGCGCCAGGAAGGGGGCGCCTGGGTTGGCAGCCAATTGCTGGATACGCCTTTTAATATCGCCAGTTTCGGGCTGGACGAGGACGGAGAGTTGTACTTTACCGACCTGTTTGGCGGATCAGTCTACATGCTCATCGAAGATAACCCATAATCTCCAACCCTTTATTGACATGAATCTAACCAGCTACCAGTACACCGAAAGCCGGGCTGTTGAGGCGTCGCCGGAGCTGCTCACCCTGGCTTCGTTTTGCTTTTCCTCGGCCAATTCCCGAATAGATTGTTCGCTCGTTTCGCGGCTGGATTTTTCTTTTGGGGGTCGTCTCTGCGGCCCTTTTTTCGAGACTGGCGCCAGGGCGATATCCAGAACCTGATCCATGTGATCGACCGGCAAGATCTTCAGCTCGGCGCGCGCCCGTTTGGGGACATCCACCAGGTCTTTGACATTTTGCTTCGGAATTACCACCACCTTCAACCCGGCCCGATGGGCGGCGAGCACCTTCTCGCGCACCCCTCCCACCGGCAGCACCCTGCCTCGCAACGTGATCTCACCCGTCATGCCTACCACGCGCTTCACTTCCCGCCCTGTAAACGCGGATACCAGCGCAGTGGCAATCGTGATCCCGGCGCTTGGCCCATCTTTAGGGATTGCCCCTTCGGGGATATGGATGTGGATATCGACCTGGTCGTAAACATCGGCATCCAATTCGAAATTCTTGGAACGCGATTTCAAATAGGAGAGCGCAGCCTGGGCTGATTCCTGCATGACGTTCCCGATTTGCCCGGTGATTTGCAGGTTCCCTTTGCCCTCCATCAGCAGTATTTCCACGGGCATGATCTCACCCCCGTTTTCGGTCCAGGCGACCGCTGTAGCCACGCCGACCTCGTCTTTGCGCTCGGCTTGCATATTAAAAAACTGCGGCGGTCCTAGGTACCGCTCGAGAGCGGAAGCTCCGATCAGGTTGGGATGTCGCTTCCCCTCCGCTTTCGAGCGTGCGACTTTGCGCCAAACCCGCCCAATTTCACGTTCGAGATTCCGAACTCCGGCTTCATAGGTATATTCCCGGATGATCCGCTGCAAAACCTGCTGCGTCAGGCGGACCTCTCCGTCCTCCAACCCATTTTCTTCTAACTGGCGCGGGATCAGGTAGCGGGTGGCGATCTCCAGTTTTTCTTCCTCTATGTAACCCGGAAACTCGATAATCTCCATGCGATCCAATAACGCTGGCGGGATCGTTGCGGCTGTATTTGCCGTGGTGATGAACATCACCCTGGAAAGGTCAAAAGGCAGCTCAATGTAATGGTCGGAGAAGGCGCAATTCTGCTCGGGATCCAGCACTTCCAGCATCGCTGCGGCGGGATCGCCGCGAAAATCCTGGCCGAGCTTGTCGATCTCGTCTAGCATGAACAACGGGTTGATCGTTCCCGCCCTGCGCATGGTTTGCAGGATGCGCCCGGGCAGCGCGCCGATGTACGTGCGCCGGTGCCCGCGGATCTCGGCTTCATCGCGCACGCCGCCTAATGAAATGCGCACGAATTTACGCCCCAGCGCTTCGGCAATGGATTGTCCCAAAGAAGTTTTACCCGTCCCGGGCGGGCCAATAAAGCACAAGATCGGCTGGCGCAGGCGCCTGGGCTTTAAGCTTCGCACGGCGATATATTCCAGGATGCGCTCCTTTGCCCTGCGCAGGCCGTAGTGGTCGCGTTCCAGAATTTTCGCTGCATGCTTCACATCCAGGTTATCCTCGGTCTGATTTGTCCAGGGCAATTCCAAAATCCATTCCACGTACGTGCGGATGATCCCTACCTCAGGGGACATGGGCGGCATCTGGGAAAGGCGGTCGATCTCCTTCAAGGCGCGCACCTGCACTTCCTCGGGCAATCCAGCGGATTCAAGGCGCACCCTTAGTTCCTGCATCTCTCGCGACCACAAATCCCCCTCGCCCAATTCGGTTTGGATGGCTTTGATTTGCTCACGCAGGTAAAACTCTCTCTGGGAGCGATCGACCTCGCTTTGAGCCCGCGTGTGAATTTCGTCCTCCAGCTCGAGTACATCCACCTCGCGGGCGAGGATGTTGATAACCTTTTGCAATCTTTCCAGGGGGTCGATCGTTTCCAGGAGCATCTGGCGCTCATCCAATGGAGGAGAGATTGCCGTAGCCAGCATATCCGAAAGCCAGGCGGGCTCCTCGATATTCAGCGCGTACAGGTAAGCCTCCTCCGGCAGGCTGCGGTCCAGGTTTACGCACTTCTGGAATAGCTCTAAGGCGGTGCGCATGGTCGCGTCGAGGTGACGATCGACCTCGTCTATCTCGTAAATCGGCCGGGCGCGCACGCGCAGGAACGGCTTCGTCTGCACAAATTCGACCACCTCTACCCTGCGCCTCCCCTGGACCAGGGCGGAGCTTGACCCATCGGGCATATCCAGCAGGCGACCGACAGCCATTTCGACCCCAATCAGCATGAAGTCGCTTGTACCCGGATCATCCTCGTCCGGGTCGAGCTGCGTTAGCGAGATGATCGTCTGGTTATGGCGGTGGGCCTCCTCGATTGCCAGTAGCGAGGCTTCCCGACCGATAAATATAGGCGAAATCATGCGTGGAAAAACGACCAGGTCGCGCAGCGGCAGCACCGGGCATTCGATCAAGCCATCCGGGTCCAGCCTGGCGTCGGATATCTCATAGAGTTCTTCGGTCCGCCGGTGCAATGCGCCGCTGATATTATCGTCGTCTTCGTCAAAATACCAATCGTTATCCCTCATGGTTTAACTCCCAGTCTATCAACCTGGAATCATTTTTGAAGTACATGGCTATTGAACCAGGCTTCGCGTACTCCAGCAGCAATAAATATGCTCCCAGCAGCCAGTACAATCATCTTGCCTTCAGCGATTTGAATGGCTTTTACCAAAGCCTCGGCTACATCTGGAACAATTGTAACAGCCTTCCCAAATTGGTGTGCAACCTGGACGATTTTTTCGATCTCTATCGCACGGGGATGGTAAGACTGCGTGGCAATAACCTGGTCAACCCGGGGCATCAATTCGGCAAACATGCCGTGCAGGTCTTTATCTTCCGAGGCGCCGAAAATCAGCACCACCCTTTCTCCAGGGAAGTAATCATCCAAAGCCAGGCGCAATTTCAGAGCAGAATCACGATTGTGAGCTGAATCGATAATCACCGGTGGCTTTCGTTGCAGCACCTCGAAGCGCCCCGGCCAGGCTGTCTGGGCAAATCCCTCCCGGATATCCTGCTCGCTCAGCGCTAAGGCGCGATTCTTGAATACCTGCAAAGCTGCATATGTCGTGGCCGCGTTCTCAACCTGGTGGTACCCCAACAGGCGAATTTGCAGCCGGGTAGGTTCCCATTCGCTCGCCCCGCCGGATTCGATGTATCGATCCAGTTCAGGTTGGTCGGAGCGAGGCCAAATCAAAAATGTCTGCCCATCCAGAGTGTAGGCGTCCGGCACGTACAGGTAATCGCTCCCAACCTGTACCAGGGGGGCGCCCTGTTTTTCAGCGACACGGTTGATGACAAGCCGCGCTTCTTCTTCTTGTGGGGCCAGAATAACAGGCACGCCGGGTTTTATAATCCCCGCTTTTTCGCCCGCGATCTCCGTCAGCGTATTGCCAAGCACTGCGGTATGGTCGTAGGAGAGCGAGGTAATCACACAGATCGCCGGGGTCAAGATATTCGTGGCATCCAGCCGCCCACCCAGGCCAACCTCCACGACCGCCACTTCCACATACTCGGCGGCAAAGTATAAAAATCCCAATGCGGTTGTAATCTCGAAAGTCGTCAGCTTATCGATAGATTCGATGATCGGTTTGATTTCGGCGACCAGATCGATCAAACTCCCATGGGGGATAGGCACTCCATTTACCTGGATTCTCTCTGCGTAATCGTGCAGGTGGGGTGAGGTGTATAGACCCGTTTTATAGCCAGCAGCCTGCAATACGCCCTGGCACAGCGCCGCCACAGAGCCTTTGCCCTTGGTTCCCGCAATGTGGATGCTTGGGTACTTCAACTCCGGCTTCCCGAGTCTGCTCATCAGCTCGAACATCCGCCCAAGATCAAACTTATCTGGCGTATAGCGGAAGGAGCGAGTTAAACTGTAATCAACGAAGCTATATAAGTAATCCAGGGTTTTCTGATACGCATCCGCGCCCATAATCCAGCGATTGTAAACCCAGGAGGGAGCAGATGCAAGAGGAAGAAAGTCATTTTATGTCCGTAGATATTTGTCTGTAAGATTGGCTGGCAGGGAATAACCGCGCATAACCACTTGGTACTCGTCAAACCAATAGAGCAGGCGTGGTAAAATTCGCCCGTGTTCAGACGAGTGCTCAATATGTTCTTCTACCTGGTTATCGCAGTATTAACTTCGGGTGTAATAATCCTGTTGCTGCCGCGCCTGATCACTGGCCTGTATACCTGGTCGCGGATCTACACCGTCGCAGAGGCCCCAGGGCGTAAGGTAGCGATCGTATTCGGCGCTGGTCTGTGGCGCGATGGCAGCCCCTCTCCGGTCCTTCGCGATCGGGTGAAGACCGCAGCTGAGCTATATTTCTCCGGTAAAATCGAGAAAATACTCATGAGCGGTGATAACCGCTTCCAAGACTATAACGAGCCCGGGGCAATGCGCGATTACGCCCTGAGCATGGGTATTCCCGCGGATGCGATCGTCCTGGATTTCGCTGGCAGGCGGACCTATGACACCTGTTACCGTGCCCGGGAAATCTTCCAGATCACTGAGGCCATCCTGGTCACCCAGAGATTTCACCTGCCGCGGGCGGTTTACCTTTGCAACCGTATAGGCATCCCTGCGATTGGCGTGCCGGCTGACCTGAGAGAATACCGGCCGCGCTCGTTGTTTTACTGGAATGCGCGCGAAATACCCGCCACCTTAGTCGCCATGTGGGAAGTGCATATCACCCGGCCTACCCCGGTACTCGGCGATCCGGAACCAATCTTCCCCCTAGAGGCCCAATAATGGATCGTTCGACTGCCCTCGAAATTGTCCATACCTATGTCAAAAACGAGAAACTGATCCACCACATGCTAGCGGTCGAAGCGGCGATGCGATTTTACTCCGAGAAATACGCTGCTGACGTAGAAAAATGGGGTCTGGTTGGGCTGTTGCACGATTTTGATTGGGAAATCCACCCTACCCTGGAACAGCACCCCCAGGCAGGAGCGCCAATTTTGAGGCGACATGGGGTTCCTGAGGAGATAATTCGGGCAATTCTGAGCCATGCGGATCACACCGGCGTTCCCAGGTCATCTTTGATGGAAAAAGCGTTGTATGCCTGCGACGAAATCACAGGGCTGGTTACCGCTGTCGCACTGGTGCGCCCTTCGCGCTCGCTATCTGACCTGACCGCCAGCTCGGTGAAGAAGAAATGGAAAGACAGGGCGTTCGCCGCTGGCGCCAACCGGGAAGAGATCCAGGCGGCGACCGCGGAATTCGGCGTGGAGCTCTGGGAGCATGTCAGCAATGTTATCCTGGCAATGCGCAACGTGGCGGATCAACTAGGCTTAAGCGGTCAGCCATAGACAATCAGTGCGATAATCCGTTGTCAGCTACAACAACTATTTGCTCACCACGAGAGTATCTTTGCACGGCTCACCGCAACGGTCGAGAATTTTGCTCACCTCGTCCAGGGCTGGTTGAACAGTCACCAGGACCTGTCCATTTTTCAAGACCAGGGTGACGTGGAAAAGATTATCTAGGTAAATCTCCGCCGCCTCTCCAGCCAGGATCGTATTTTCAGCAGTGGGCCAATCAACACCACTGGCGTCTCCTGTGGTCGGGCCGGGATAGATGCCCACAATCTGGCCCTCGACCGGGGGTGGGTAGGTGGCTGATTCAGGTGGTGGGTAAGCAGGCGCTGATTCCACGAGTGGAGTCGCCTCGACAGACGCCGGGGAGGG
>Ga0209341_10006951_pt1 | contig 10062 bp, 9 predicted proteins | sample RifCSP13_2_FD_184020 | JGI IMG/M metagenome (GOLD analysis project Ga0209341, IMG submission 184020) | Soil microbial communities from Rifle, Colorado - Rifle CSP2_sed 13_2 (SPAdes) (version 2) | ecosystem: Environmental > Terrestrial > Deep subsurface > Rock core/Sediment | place: Rifle... | reverse complement strand
GCGATGGACATGCGCCGCCAGGGTTTCTTCGAACCGGCCATGCTGCCCATGTCGGAGCTGGAGTACGGCGGTATCGTCGTCAAACTCAACCGGCTGGAAAAAGAGTTCACCATGCGGGCGCCCGCAGCCGTTGGAGGCAACGGCGAGTAGCACCCCCATTCCGGCGTATCGCGACCGTACGAAGGCCCGCCCACTCGGGGCGGGCCTTCACGGTTTCGGCGCCCGGTCTCTCTCGTGGTTCTGGTTTGCTTCTAGTGGTGTCCGCCTCCGCCACTGTCGCGGCGGCGCGGCGGGTTGAGGAAGGTCCGGTCCACAAACCCCACCAGGCTGGGCCACATCTGGGGAATCATCCCCCCGATGGCGATCATGAACGCCATGGCCCACAGAAAGAACCCTACATAGTCACGTTCCGACATGCGGTGGCGGTTCCACGCGCTGTGACCCGCCTCCTGCCGGGAAGTGCGCAAGAATCCACTCCCGCCCCTCTTCGGCGCTCCGGATCTCACCCTCGGCCTGCGCGACGTCAGCGGCCTCCAACATCTCCGCAAATCGCGGTCCCGGCGTGTACCCAAGCGCAATTAGATCGTCGCCGGTGATACATCGCCGGGGCGGCGGCCCCGCCGCGTCGAGCGCCTGCCGCGCGGCCGCAGCCCACTGATAGATGCTCAGATCCCCGTGACTGGCCAGACAATCCGCCCGGTGCAGGTCCAACAGGTCGGCAACGTCCGGCCGCCGCAGGAATCGCGTCGCCTTTCCGGGCCGCATCTGCAGCAGATCGCCGATCCTCAGATGATCGCGCACGAGGGTGACGACGGCACGCGTGTCGGCGACCGGCATGCGCAGGCGTTGGCAGATCTGATCTGTCATCTGCGCGCCAACGCCGGCATGCCCATGAAACCGGATACGGTCGGCGACCGTCAAGGTGGCCGGCTTCCCCACGTCGTGCAACAAGGTGGCCAGGGCCAGCACGGGCGTCGGATTGTTCAGGTGCTGCAGCGCCAGACACGTGTGGGTGAAGACGTCCCCCTCCGGGTGGAACTCCGGAGGTTGCGGGACACCATCCATCGCGGCGACTTCGGGCAGGACGATCCCCAGCAAACCGGTCGACTGCAATAGTCGCACGCCGGCGGCGCGGTCCGGTGCGACCAACAGCCGCAGCACCTCGTCGCGGATCCGCTCGGCGCTCACCCCGCCAATGGTCGGCGCGAGCGTACGGATCGCGTCAAGGGTCGAGGCCTCTATGGAAAACTGGAGTTCGGTCGCAAACCGCACCGCCCGCAGCAGCCGCAGCCGGTCCTCCCCAAACCGGGCAGCCGGTTCGCCAACAGTCCGCAGCGTCCGGCGCTCCAGATCGGCGAGGCCCCCCGCAAAGTCGAGCACGCGGTCGGCGATGGGATCGTACACGAGGGCGTTGACGGTAAAGTCACGGCGGAGCACGTCTTCGCGCAAATCTGCATACTCGACGTAGGTTGGCCGCCGTCCGTCGAGGTACGGTCCTTCGCGGCGGAACGTCGCAACCTGAAACGTCCGCCCCTCGACGACGACGGTCACGACGCCAAACTCGGCGCCGGTGAGCACCGTGTGGGGAAACAGGTCGGTGACCGACTCGGGGCGGGCCGACGTGACGATATCGAGGTCGTGTGGTTCGCGCCCCAACAACAGGTCGCGGACAACTCCCCCGACGAGATACGCATCCCACCCGGCGTCGCGAAGCCGCCGGATGATGTCCAGCCCTGGTGAGAGGTCTTCGGGAAGCCGAGGCAGCAGCGCCGTGTTAGCCTTCCGGGCGCTGCTCCTGGCCAGGACCCCGCTTGCCGCGAGTGCGCTCTTCGAACGTCTCGCGGCCGCGATCGATGGCGTCGCGCAATTTGGCCGCGCCTTCGTCGAGCGTCGTCCGGCCGCGCTGCGAAAGATCGTCAGTAGCGTCGCGAACTTTCCGCACCACATCGTCGGCGCGCTCGCGGGCCCGCTCGCGCAATTCCTCCGCGGATTCCAGAAGCCGCTCTCTCGTCTCCTCGCCGGGCCGGGGGGCAAACAGCAGCGCCATCGCGGTCCCCAGCAACCCGCCGAGGATGAAGCCGGCGACGAAATCGGTTCGATTGCTCATGATCCAGCCTCCTTGAGATCAGATTCGATGATGCCACCGCCCAGGACGCGCTCGCCGTCATAAAACGCGACCGCCTGTCCGGGCGCTGCCGCCCGCTGTGGCGCGGCGAATACAACATCGATATACCCGTCGGGACGTGTTTCGAGCGCCGCGGGTGCGTCGGCCGCAGCGTGCCGCACCCGAGCGGTGACCAGCGCCGGCGGCGGTGGTGGCACGATCCAGTTGACACGCCCCACGGTGACGCGGCCACGCATGAGATCGGCCTGGCTCCCGACGATCACTGCGTTCTGTTTGGGGTCGATGCCGATCACGTACGTGGGCTCCCCTCGCGTGATGGCCAGGCCACGGCGCTGCCCCACGGTGTAGCGCGCGATCCCCGCGTGCGTGCCCAGCACCGCGCCCAATCGATCGACGATTGGCCCGGGCCGCGCCGCCTCCGGCCGCCGCGAGGCCACCAGGTCACCGTAGTGCCCCTGCGGGACAAAACAGATCTCCTGGCTGTCGGGCTTTTCAGCAACCGTGAGGTTCGCCCGGCGCGCGATCGCGCGGATGTCGGGCTTGCGGTACGCCCCAACCGGGAATTGCAGCCGCGCCAACTGCTCTTGGGTCAGCGCGTACAGGACGTAGGACTGATCTTTGGCAGCGTCGGCCGCACGCAGCAACACGAACCGGTCGGTCACCGGATCACGGCCGATCCGGGCGTAGTGCCCGGTCGCCAGGGCATCGCACCCCAGGTCGGTCACCTTCTTCAACAGGACCTTGAACTTGATCGACTGGTTGCACGCAATGCACGGGTTTGGCGTGCGGCCGCGCGCATACTCGTCGCAGAAGTAGTCAATAACGGCGCGCTCGAAGGCCTCACGCAGGTTGAGCACGTAGTGCGGGATCCCCAGCGTGCGCGCCACAGCGCGGGCGTCGTCAATCGCGCTGACACCGCAGCACGTCTGACTGCCGGCGGCCGGTTCGGTCAACCACGACGGCCACAGGTTCATGGTCAGACCAACAACGTCATGGCCCTGCTCGGTAAGCAGGGCCGCCGCCACAGCGCTGTCTACCCCGCCGCTCATCGCGACGGCGATCTTCGCCATTGTGCCCCCGTAAAATGTTCGAATATCCTATTGATCGTAGCAAGTAGATCCAGGAGTGTCAAAGCCGCTGGCGAACGGGGCGCTACCCCTTGCGCTGGCCTTCTGTGCCACCCGATTCCGGAGACGACTCCTCGGTCGAGGCGGTCTCGGACTCCGTTCCCCACCACGCGTCGAGTCGCCGCCGAAGATCCGCCTCCATGCCATGCGTAGTCGGCCGGTAGTATCGCCGCTCTTGGACACCGTCGGGCCGGTAGGACTGTCGGACGAATCCCTCCGGAAAATCGTGCGGGTACTGATACCCGACGCCGTGGCCAAGCCGCGCGGCGGCTTGGGGATGACTCGAATCTCGCAGGGATCGTGGCACCGGATCCGCGCGCCGCTCGCGTACGTCGCGCATGGCCTCGCCGATGGCTCTGACTACGGCGTTGCTCTTCGGCGCGGTCGCGATGTAGATGGCCGCTTCGGCCATGGGGATGCGGGCTTCGGGCAGGCCGACATACTCGACCGCGTGGGCGGCGGCCGTAGCCACAACCAGCGCCATCGGGTCGGCCATCCCGACATCCTCGGCGGCGTGCACCACCATGCGCCGGGCGATGTACCGCGCATCCTCGCCCGCAGCGAGCATGCGGGCGAGCCAATACACCGCCGCGTCGGGGTCGGAACCGCGCATGCTCTTGATAAACGCCGACGTCATGTCATAGTGCTGGTCGCCCTCGCGGTCGTAGCGCAGCACGCGGTGTTGGCTCGCGTCGCGCGCGACGCCAATCGTCACGTGCCGGTGGCCGCCGCTCTCCGGCGCCGCGATCGCCGCGGCCTCGAGCGCGTTGAGGGCCGTACGGGCGTCGCCGTTACTGACCCCGACGAGGTAATCCATCGCGTCGGCGTCCACGTCGAGCCCCCGGTCGGCCAGACCGCGGGGGTCGGTCAGCGCCCGCGAGAGAATGGCGCGGATCGCCTCGTCGCTCAACGGCTCGAGCTGCGCGACGGTCGACCGCGAGACGAGCGTCGCATTCACTTCATAAAACGGATTCTCGGTGGTGGCGCCGATCAAGATGACCGTGCCGTCCTCGACGTGCGGCAGGAGCACGTCCTGCTGCGCCTTGTTGAAACGGTGGATCTCGTCGATGATCAGCAGCGTACGCTGCCGGTGGAACGTGCGGCGATCGCGGGCGTCGGCGATCACGCGCTTCAGGTCGGCCACGCCGGCCGTCACGGCGTTCACCTGCGCGACGTGTGACCGCGTCGTTCCGGCGATCAGCAGGGCCAGCGAGGTTTTACCGGTGCCCGGCGGGCCCCAGAGGATCAGGCTGCGTACGTGGTCGCCCTCGATGGCTGCACGTAGCGCCCGGCCGTCGCCGATCAGGTGATTCTGGCCGACAAACTCGTCCAGCGACTTTGGCCGCAGGCGCGCGGCAAGCGGCGCCGTGGAGAGATCGTGCGCGCCCGGCTCGAAGAGCGACATCCCCAGACCCCCATTTCATCGTCGCATGAAGCCGGCGCCGGCGATGGGACGGCGCCAGACGTGCGAGACGGCCGCAGGTCATCCCTGTGGCCGTCTCGTGTCAATCGTTCTCCACCGCGCCGTACGAACTGAAAGCTCCCGAACCCTGCGCTCTCGCAAGGTGGGTGCCTCCCCGGCCGCTTGGGCTGCCGGCGAACGTACTGTCGGTATGCCTCGTGGCGACCGGAGCCAGGCTCCCGGGACGTAGCCATTGGATCGGAGCTATCAGCCCGCCTCGCACACGGCAGAGAACCCTTATGTGACTGACATGCTAGCACTTTCCTCCGCTACTCCGCAACGGCGATATGCGCTTCCCGAAGCAGGTCGGGATCAACGGCGCCGGGGGCGCCCATGAGCAGATCCGTGGCGCTGGCCGTCTTCGGGAAGGCGATCACCTCGCGGATCGTCGATTCGCCTGCGAGCAGCATGACGAACCGGTCGAGGCCGAGCGCGATACCGCCGTGGGGCGGCGCGCCGTACTGGAGCGCGTCGAGCAGAAAGCCGAAGCGTTCCTGCGCGCGCTCGGGATCGATGCCAAGGAGCTGAAACATCTGCTCTTGCAGACTGCGCTCGTGGATGCGGACGCTGCCGCCACCGAGTTCGACCCCGTTCAACACGAGGTCGTGCGCCTTGGCGCGAACACGCAGCGGCGCCGTCTCCAGCAGGGAGCGGTCTTCATGCATCGGCGCTGTGAAGGGATGGTGGACTGCGAGATAGCGCCCCTGCTCGGCGTCATGCTCCAACAATGGAAACTCCAGCACCCAGAGAAACCGCATCGCGCCGCCGGCCGGCAGCAGATTCAGACGCTCGGCCAGATCGAGCCGCAGACGGCCCAGCGCTGAAGCGACAACGGTGTCCGGGCCTGCGACGAACAGCACGAGGTCGCCTTCCTTCGCGACGGTGCGCGCGGCGATGTGCGCGCGGGCGCCGTCGGTGAGATGCCGGGCCACCGATCCCTTTGCCCCGTCGGTCGTGAGGGCGAGTGTCGCCAGACCTTCCGCCCCCGCAGCCTGAGCGGACGCGATCAACCCGTCCACGTCCCGACGGCTCATCCCCGCCGCCCCCGGGAGCCGCAGACCGCGCAGGACCCCGCCACCCGCCGCGGCGGCCCGAAACCGTTCGACCCCGCTGGCGTCCGCCAGATCGGTCAGATCAGTGATCGGCAGATCAAACCGCAGGTCAGGCTTGTCGGAGCCGTAGCGGAGCATGGCGTCGGCGTACGAGATGCGCGGGAAGGGCCGCGTGATCTCGACGTCGAGCACACGGCGAACGACGGCGGCCACCATCTCTTCCGTGACCTGCAGGATCGAGTCCTGATCGACAAACGACATCTCGATGTCGATTTGGGTGAATTCCGGCTGCCGGTCCGCCCGCAGATCCTCATCGCGGAAACAGCGGGCGATCTGAAAATACCGGTCGATGCCGGCGACCATCAACAGCTGCTTCAACAACTGCGGCGACTGGGGCAGCGCGTAGAATCGACCAGGATGCAGCCGGCTGGGCACAATGAAGTCGCGGGCACCCTCGGGCGTACTCCGGATCAGCAACGGGGTCTCGACATCCACAAATCCGAGCCGGTCGAGGCTTTCCCGCACGGCCATGCTGGCACGATGACGCAGCAAGAGGTTGCGAAACATCTTGGGCCGGCGCAGGTCCAGGAACCGATACTTCAGGCGCAACGCCTCGTCCACGGCCCCTTCATCGCCCGGGGAAAACGGCGGCGTCAGGGCCGTTGAGACCACATTCACCGACTTGGCCCGCACCTCGATCTCCCCGGTGGCCAGGCGTGGATTCACGGTGCCGTCGGGGCGGCGTTCCACGGTTCCATCGACCGCGACGACGAATTCGGCGCGCACCGTTTCGCCGACCACGCCGGCCTCTCTCGTCTGCTCCGGGTTGATCACCACCTGGACGACGCCTTCGCGGTCACGGAGATCGAGGAAGATCAGCCCGCCCAGATCCCGCCGCCGCTGAACCCACCCGGCCACACGTACCGCCGCGCCCACGTGGCCGGTACGCAGCTCGCCGCACATGTGTGTGCGCATTGTGCTCATCCTCAGTCTCCCTCCACGCCCCTACAGTCGTCCGGCCGCGTGGGTTCGCAGGCGGCTGCGCAACGCCGACACGGTCTCGCCGCGACCCAGCGGGGTCTGCTCGCCGCTCGACATCTCGCGCAGCGTCACCGTCCCACCGGTCAGCTCAGACTCGCCGACGACGAGCGCATAGCGGGCCCTCAAGCGATCGGCATGCTTCATCTGTGCGCGCAGCGGGCGGTCGAGCAGATCGCCCTCGGCCCGAATGCCCGCGGCGCGCAGTTCGTCCAGCAGACGCACACCTTCGGCCCGGGCGGCCTCTCCGAGCGTGACGACACACACCTCGGCGTTTCGATCGATGGCGCGGGCAAGGCCTTCTTGTTCGAGCACGATGAGCAACCGATCGAGACCAAATCCAAACCCGACGCCGGGCGTCGGCGGTCCGCCCAACTGTTGCGCCAACCCGTCGTACCGCCCGCCGCCAAACATGGCGTTCTGCGCGCCCAGCCGGCCGGAGAAGACCTCAACCGCCGTGCGGGTGTAGTAGTCGAGACCGCGCACAATGAACGGATCAATCACGTAGCGCACCTGCAGAAGATCAAAATGATGCTTGACGGCTTCAAAGTGAACCCGGCAGGCCTCGCAAAGGAACGCGAACACGGTCGGGGCGCCGCGAACCACCTGCTGGCACTCCGTCCGCTTGCAGTCGAGGACGCGCAGAGGATTCCGATCGACGCGGTGCCGGCAGTCCTCACACAACTGGTCTAGGTGCGCGGTGAAGCACTTCCACCTCGCCGAGCCCGAGGGCCTGCAAGAGCCGGACCGGCAGTGTCAGGACCTCCGCGTCGGCCGCCGGGTGCGGGCTTCCGATGATCTCGGCGCCAAACTGCACGTGCTGCCGGTAGCGACCTTTTTGGGGCCGGTCATACCGAAACATCGGCGCGATGTAGTAGAACTTGCCGGGCTGCGGGCCCTGTTGGAGACCGTGCTCGAGGTAGGCGCGCATCACCGGCGCCGTCCCTTCGGGCCGGAGGCTCAGCGATCGACCGCCCCGATCGACGAACGTGTACATCTCCTTGGCGACCAGATCGGTATCCTCGCCCGCGGTCCGCTGAAAGACTTCGGTATGCTCGACGACCGGCGTGCGGATCTCTCGAAACCCCCACCGAGCGGCTAGGTCGTGAACCGCGGCCTCAACAGCCTGCCACTGTTCCCCTTCGCCCGGTAAGAGGTCCCGCATTCCCCGCGGTGCCTGTATGACCGCCATCGAACCATACCTCCCGTCGTGAAACAACAACGCCCCCGTCCCACAGGGACGAGAGCGTGTACTCCCGCGGTGCCACCCTGGTTTCCGGCCACCACGACTCGACCGACCGGCCCTTCGTCGCGATCACGGGCGAACCCGGGCGCAGGACGCGCAGTGCGCGTCGCCTCTCAGGGGTGTCGTTCGGGATCCGGTGGCCTGGAAGCGTTTACAGCTGCGGGCCGCTTCGTCTCTGGCAGGACCGGGCCCTACTCGTCCCCTCGGTACCATGCGCCGCTTCGGCTTACGACATTTTATCACGGCGCCCGGGTGTGTCAAACGGCGCAGCCTCCAGGAAGGCCGGCCCGACGGCTCGAACTATCGAAGGGATCGCGCGCCGAATCGCGACGAGTCCGTGGCGCGCGCGACAAAGGAGATCAACCCCGGTGCATGCCGTCATTCTCGCCGGCGGGCGGGGGGAGCGTCTGCGGCCCTTCACCGAAGATCGGCCCAAACCAATGGTCGAGGTCTTGGGGGTCCCCATCCTCGCCTACCAGCTCCACTGGCTCCAAACCCAGGGCGTCTCCGAGGTCGTCATGGCCTGCGGGTACCGACACGAGGTGCTCATCGACTACTTCGGCAAGGGCGAGAAGTGGGGCATGCGCATCGACTATGCCGTTGAACACGAACCCCTGGGCCGCGGTGGTGCGATCCGCCACGCGTACAGCCGGCTGAACGGGGCGCCCGACGTCGTCATCGCCACCAACGGTGACATCATCACGAATCTGCACATCGCACCGGTCGTGACCCGGCATCGCGAGCGCAACGATCTGGCGACTATCGTCCTCACGCCGTTCGTCAGCACCTTTGGGGTCGTCGAGGTCGACGAGGACGACCGGGTCGTCGCGTTTGATGAGAAACCCACGCTTCCGTACTGGATCAATGCCGGTATCTATGTGCTCTCGCGGGAAGCGATTGCCATGATGCCCGAGGTGGGTGACCATGAGCGCACGACCTTTCCTCAACTCGCCGCGAAGCGTCGGCTGGGCGCCTTCAAATCCGCGGGCTACTGGCGCTCGGTCGACACGGTGAAAGACCTCTCCGAAGTGCGGAAGGAACTCGAGCAGCGGCTGCTCAGCGCGTTCTTAGCCTGATCCGGTCGATCACCCGCAGCGCGTCTGAGAGTTCAACGTCACCAGGACGGGATGGCCGCTCGCCACCTCAAAGATCGTCAGCGATGCCGTTGCAATATCCAACCGGCGCATAGTGTTCAGGTGGAGGTCGAGGAACCGGCAGACCAGCGCCAGGATCGGGTCCTGGTGGGACACGAGGAGCGTGACCCCGCCACGGGCGAGCGCGTCCTGCGCGCACACGGCCATCCGGTCGGCCATCGCCCCCACGGGCTCCAGACCGGCCATAGGCACATCCGCCGGCGTGGTGCGCCATGCGGCCCAGGCCTCAGGGTAACGGCCGCGCACCTCGGCGACCACCATCCCCTCCCAGGGCCCGAGACCGGTTTCGATGAGGCGATCGTCAACGGTCACGGGCGCACCCACGTGGCGGGCGATGATCTCCGCGGTTTCTCGCGTGCGCTCGAGGGGGCTCGAGATCACGCGATCGATCGCCGTGCGCGCGAGCCGGTGACCGACCGCTTCGGCTTCCGCACGCCCTTCGGCGTTGAGTGAGATGCCCGGCAGGCGCCCCGCGAACCGATTCGCCGGCGGGATCAGCCAATCGGTCTTCCCGTGACGAACCAGCAGCAGCCGGGCTCCTTCAACCATGATGGGCCGCGGGGGCGGCGCGGTCGGTGTCGAGTATCAGGGTCACCGGCCCGTCGTTCTGGATCTCTACCTGCATCACGGCGCGGAAGCGTCCGGTCGCCGCGCTCAGCCCCAGCTCGCGCAGGTGGCGGACATAGACATCCACCATCGCCTGCGCGTGCTCTGGTCTTGCCGCGCGGACAAACGACGGCCGGCGCCCTCCAGACGGGTCGCCATACAGGGTGAATTGAGATACCACGAGGATCTGTCCGCCGACATCGAGCACCGAACGGTTGAGCCGGCCTGCGTCATCGTCGAAGACGCGCAGGT
>Ga0209341_10006948_pt1 | contig 10065 bp, 9 predicted proteins | sample RifCSP13_2_FD_184020 | JGI IMG/M metagenome (GOLD analysis project Ga0209341, IMG submission 184020) | Soil microbial communities from Rifle, Colorado - Rifle CSP2_sed 13_2 (SPAdes) (version 2) | ecosystem: Environmental > Terrestrial > Deep subsurface > Rock core/Sediment | place: Rifle... | reverse complement strand
CGGTTGAGGTAGATGTCGACCGAGTTCGCATAGGACTCGCCCGAATAGACCTTCTGCATGTTGGGGTTGCCCCAGCAGGTGTGGATCCAGAGCTCGACGCCGTCCAGGCCCTCGACCTCGTGGTTGAACGCGTCGACCATGAAGTCGAGCGTCTCCTTCTGCTCGGGGTGGAAGGCGGCGGTGAAGTGGATGGTCGGCTCCTCGATCTGGATCACCTTGGCGCCGGCCGCAGCGAGCTGGCGAAGCTCGATGTTCATTGCCGTCGCCATGTCCCAGATCAGCTGCTTCTTGTCGTCGCGGTCGTACTCGGTCGTGTGACTGTCCAGGAAGATGGAGAGCACCTGCGACGAGCACGTCCCGAACTTGACCGGCTTGCCCGACGCGGCTCGGGCCTGGGCGATGCGCCACAGCTTGGCGTACTCGAGCGGGTTCCGGGGGTTGTGCTGGACCTTGCCGACGACGCGCGGCCAGCGCCAGGTCGTCTCGATCTCGTTCATCAGCGTGCCCGGCGGAAAGGCGAGGAGCGAGTCGCGCGAGCGCTCGTATTGCAGCTCCTCGTGCTCGAGTCCCAGCCAGCGCTGGAGCGGGTAGTGGTGCCACGAGCGGCCGGCGAAGTCCTCGTCGAGGTGGTAATCGCCATTGGTCAGGATGTCGAGCCCGGCGCGCGTCTGGTCGGTCAGGACGGCGGCGTGCGCGTCGAGGAATTGCTCGCGGAAGCGAACATCGAGCAGCGCCGTGTCGAGCGGCCGTCCCCACAGGCTCTGGTCGTACCAGCGCGGCCGCGGCCACGACCCGGTGACGGTCGCGGGCAGCATCAGGTCCCTGGTGGCAGTGAACATCGAGTGACCCTCCTCGTGGCGAGGATATGCCAGTCGGCACTCCCCGGCGACAGTGGGATCCGGCGAGAGTCGGCGCATGACTCTGACCATCGCGCCGACCTCCCAACGATGAATCGAACGGACTGCCCGGCCCAAGTGACTGATTACAATCGCCCAGCGATGACGAGCAAGTTCCGCGGCGGCGAGATCTACGGCATCCCCATTCCGACCGTCTTCGACGAGAACAACGCCATCCGCTGCGCCGGCTGCGGCGAGCCGATCGACGGGACCCCCTTCCGTGTCACCATCCTGGACATCGTCGCGCCTGAGGCGCCGCCGTCATGGGCGGTCGGGGCCGCTCTGAACCCTGGTCCGCATCAGTTCCACGCCCAGCCGGACCACTTCCGTGCATGGGCGCGCAAGCGCGGCTACTTCTTCTGCCGCCTGTCCGACGTGCGCGAGATCATGCGTCCGGTGCCCATCCCGGGCGACTCACCACGCTTCGGGCTGTGCGACGGACTGCACCGCCAATCGCACGAGTTCGTGCCCGCCTAAGTTAGCTGCCCAAGAGAGGGATCCCAGTGAGTCTCGGTGTCCTGCTGCCGGCAATCGGTGCCGTACTCGCCTTCATCTTCGCCCTCGCGCTGCTCGACCAGTGGCGTGAGCGGCGCCACGGCTACCAGCTCGTCTGGGCGGTGGGCATGCTCTTCTTCGCCGTCGGCAGCGCGTGTGAGGCGCTGGGCGGCCAGTACGGCTGGAGTGACCCGCTGTACCGCACGTGGTACTTCACCGGTGCGGTGTCGACCGCTGGCTGGCTGGGCCTGGGCACCGCTTTCCTGCTCGGCAAAACGCGCTATGGCTACGCGTACGCGGCACTGGTGCTGCTGGGCGGACTGATCGTCTTCGCCGCGCGCAACCGCTATCCGGATGTCGGCTCGCTGCCCATCCTGCTGCTGATCGCGGCGCTGGTGGTTGGCCTGGCGATCGCCGTCGAGACTTACTTTTCCAACGAGCGCTGGCCGCAGATCGCCGCCCTCGCGATCATCGTCGCCAGCGTTGTCGCGGCCTACTTCGCGTTCGCGCTGCCGCTCGTGGGCGGAGCGGTCGCGCTCGATCCGCGCACCGGCGTGCCGACGGGTGACGCGATTCCCGGCCAGGAGCGGCTGATCTCGCTCCTGCTCAACATTCCCGGCGGACTGTCGCTCGCCCTGGGCGCGCTGTTCTCGGCCTATATCTTCATGCCCAAGAAGCGCACGCTCGACTACTCGCTCGACGCCGGCCAGAAGCTCGACCACTTCATCTTCAACGTCTTCCTGGCGATCGTCGCCATCCCGGTCAACTTCATCGTCTCGCTGCCGGCCACGATCGCCGCCCTGTTCACCGGCCGCATCCATAGCCGTGTGCCGGCGACGCTGCTGATCGCGGTCGGGGCGCTGATCACCTCCGGCACCGATGCGCTCTCGCGCCTGGGCTCGACCGACCTGTTCCAGGTGGGCAAGTTCGTCGGCCTGTTGCTGATCTTCCTGGGCTTCCTGGTCTCGATCGAGGTTTTCCGCGAGATCCGCATCCCGTTCACCGGGCGGGTGCTGCGCGGCGCCCGGACCGAGCGCTCAACGACACCCTGAACCGCGTCCTGCTCGGCGCCGCGCTGGTTGCCGGCGCGGCCACCTGCTTCGGGACGCTCAGCTACATCACCCGCAGCGCGGCTGAGGTCGGCATGAGCGCGCTGCCGTACGTCGCCTGGCGCGGCGCGATCGGCACGATCGCCGTGCTGGCCATGGGGCAGCTGGCCGCGGTGCGCGTGACGCGCGGCGGGGGTGCGGCGCCGGCCTGGCTGCCAGCACGGCGCGGCCGCGCTCTGGTGGTCGCGTGCATCCTGGGCGCGATCGTGAACATCGCCATGTTCGCCGCGTTCCTGCAGACAACGATCGCGGTGGTGCTTATCTGCTTCTACACCTTCCCCGCCGTGGTAACGCTCGCCGCCGTGCCGCTCTACGGGGAGCGCCTCGACCGGGTTCGCGCCGGCGCGCTCGGCCTGTCGGCGCTGGGCCTGGTGCTGGTGGTGCTCTCGCCGGTGCTGGGCAGCGGCGCCATCGCGCTCGACCCGCTTGGCGTGGGCCTGGCGGTCACCGCGGCGCTATGCCAGGCGACGTTCTTCCTGATCGCCGGGCGCGGCTTCGAGCCGCTTCCCGCGGCGCGCACGGCGGGCTACGCCATCCTTGCGGCGGCGATGCTCGCGCTGGTGCTGGCGCTTGTCGCCGGTGACTTCGCCGGTCTCGCTGTGCCGCTACACGAGCCCGCGGCGTGGATCTGGATCCTCGCCGGCGGCATCGGCGGCGCGGCCATTCCAACGACGGCGTTCCTGCTCGGCATCGGTCTGATCGGGCCGAGTCGGGCGGCCATCCTGATGACCATCGAGCCGCTCGTCGGCGTGACCATCGCGGCGCTGTTGCTTGGGGAGCACCCAACGCTCGTGCAGATCGCGGGCGGCGTGGCGGTGCTGGTGGCCGCGATCATCCTCCAGGTCGTGCCCAGCCGCGTGCCACCAGAGCCGGAGTTCGGCCCGCTCGTCTAGCCACTGCGCCCCCCGGTGGCTCGCTCATCCGCCAAACGGATGAACTGGCGGTTGGCGTCGGTCCGAAGCCCTGGAGGGCGTGTCGGCGCCCGTCCTGGAGGCCAGATTGGTGAGTGGTCGGCGAATGGCAGTCGGCGGTGGCAGGCTGGAGGCTCCCGGAATCGGTGGGTGTTGCCTGCCAGCGGGTGGTTGATCCGTCTCGCGGATGAATTGCCGGCAGGCGCGCCGAAGGCCGCACGGCTGACCCAGGGCTATACTCCGCGCGGCCTGACACGGCCCACCGCGCAGCCACGCGCGCACCAGTTCGATCGTCGAGACGAGGTTCCGCTTGCGCGTCCGAAAAGCAGTCATCACGGCGGCCGGATGGGGCACGCGCTTCCTGCCCGCGACCAAGGCGCAACCCAAGGAGATGCTGCCGCTGGTCGACAAGCCGGTCATCCAGTATGGCGTCGAGGAGGCGGTCGCGGCGGGCATCGAGCAGCTGATCATCATCACCAGCAGCCAGAAGCGCGCCATCGAGGATCACTTCGACCACAACTACGAATTGGAGCACCTGCTCGAGGAGAAGGGCGACATCGACATGCTCCGCCGGGTGCGCGACATCGGCGACATGGCCCGGATCAGCTACGTCCGCCAAAAGGAGCAACTCGGCCTGGGCCACGCCGTGCTGATGGCCAAGGAGGTGGTCGGGAACGAGCCTTTCGCGGTCATCCTGCCCGACGACGTGGTAGTCGCCGACCGCCCCTGCATCGGCCAGCTCATGGACGCCTACAACCGCACCCACGGCTCGGTCGTGGCGGTGATGGAGATCCCGCGCGAGGACACCAGCCGCTACGGCATCATCAATCCCGACTACGACGCGGAGACCAACGACGACCGCCTGACCAAGCTCAAGGGCGTAGTCGAGAAGCCCGCACCCAAGGACGCCCACAGCAACCTCGCGGTGATCGGTCGTTACGTGCTCACGCCCAAGGTGTTCGAGAAGCTCGAGCAGACCCAGCACGGCGCCGGCGGCGAGATCCAGTTGACCGACGCGATCAATGCCCTGACCGCCGAGCAGGACGTCTACGCATATGCCTTCGAGGGCCGGCGCTACGACGCGGGCACTACCATGGGCTGGCTGAAGGCCTCGGTCGAGCTGGCGCTCGAGCGGCCAGACCTCGGCGCAGAGTTCCGGCGCTACCTGGCCGGGCTCGATCTGAGCTGAGGACGTCACCAACGGCAGGGGGTTTTGAGATGGCCGATCTGGAGCGCATGTCTTGGCTGAGGTAGGCCAGGTCCTCGCGGGCCGCTACCAGCTGGTCGAGCTGCTGGGCCAGGGCGGCATGGCGACCATCTTCCGCGGCCACGACACCCAGCTCGGGCGCGACGTGGCGGTCAAGGTGCTGCGCGCCGAATACGGCCGCGACCCCGCCTTCGTCGCCCGCTTCCGCCAGGAGGCCCAGGCGGCGGCCGCGCTCAGCCATCCCAATGTCGTCGGGGTCTTCGATTACGGCATGGAAGCGGGCGACCAGTTCATCGTCATGGAGATGATCGATGGCGGTGACCTGGCGGCCGTGCTCAAGGAGCGCGGCGCGTTCGAGCCGCTGGCCGCGGCGCGCATCGCGCAGCAGATCTACGAGGCGCTCGACGCGGCCCATGGCCGCAGCATCGTCCATCGCGACATCAAGCCCACGAACGTGCTCCTGACCACGGCCGGGCGCGTCAAGGTGGCCGACTTCGGCATCGCTCGCGCTTTCAGTGAGGCGCAGCTGACGATGCCCGGCACGACCTTGGGGAGCGTCCACTACTTCAGCCCCGAGCAGGCGCGCGGCGAGATGGTCACGACCGCGTCAGACATCTATTCGGCCGGACTGGTCCTGTTCGAGATGCTCACCGGCCAGCGTGCCTGGACCGGCGACTCGGCCGGCGCCGTGGCGGTGGCGCGCCTTGCTGGCGATCCCGCCGCGCCGTCGTCGCTGCGCTCGGGCGTGCCCCAGGTCCTGGACATAGCCGTGCGTCGCGCACTGGCGCGCGTCCCCGCCGACCGGCCGACTGCGGGTGACATGGCCGCTCTGCTCGGCCGCTACATTGCCGATCCGGCCGGAGCAGCGGCCACCATTGCCGGGTCCGCGGCCGCCTTGCCACCGCCGCCAGTGCCGAGCGACCCGCAGGCCGGCCTCGCCTACGGCCCGCAACCGCCGCAGCCGCTATACGGTGGCCCGCAGAACTACGCCGGTGTCGCGCCGGGCAGCATCCGCCGCGGCGCCGGTGCGCGCCAAATCGCGTTCGCCGACGAAGAAGAGGAAGACCCGCCGGGCGCCGGCGCATGGGGCTGGATCGCCGCGGTGCTGGGCGTGCTCGTGCTCGCCGCCGGTGGCGTGCTGCTCTTCCTGCTGTTGAGCGGTCGCGGCCCACAGGCCACGCCGATGCCGTCAGGCGGCGTGGTAACCGTGCCGTCTGTAATAGGCATGACGCTGCAACAGGCGCGCCAGGCGGCGACGGCAAACGGGCTCATCCTGACCGTCGGCGCGTACCAGGTGACCGACGAGGCGGCGGAGGGCACGATCATCAGCCAGGATCCGGCCGCGGGCGGCCTGATCGATCGCGGCAGAGAGCTCAGCGTGACCATTGCCACGCTGCGCCAGACCGTCGCGGTGCCAGAGATGCGCCTCCTCACGGAAGCGCAGCTATTTGAACGGCTGGCCCAGGCCAACCTGGCGCCGGGAGCGCGCACGGAGGCATACGACCCACAGGTGCCCGCCACGCTGGTCATCGGCACCAGCCCGCGCGCCGGCGTCGAGGTGGCGCGCGAGACGGCGATCGACTATGTCGTCTCGCTTGGCCCGCCACCTACGCCATCACCGTCCCCGACTCCCAGCCCGTCGCCGGGCCCAACTCCGACGCCGACACCGACGCCCATCCCGACGCTGCCGCCCACTCCTCCGCCGACGGCCCCACCCACCGCGCCACCGACGGCGACCCCTGTGCCGGTCACGGTCGGCAACTACGTGCTGCTGCCCGACCTGGGCCAGGCCAAGACGCAGATCGTCAGCGACGGCCTGACAGTTGGGGTTGTCTGGCCATCTGAAGCAGACGACACCTGGCTCGTCTGCCTCCAGTACCCCAGCGCGGGTGAGCAGGTTGCGCCCGGCTCACCGGTGCACCTGTTTGTCAAGCAACCCTTCGACGCCTGCTGAGCCAGCGTAGACTGGCCGCCAATGGCGACCTGGCGTTGCCCGAACTGCGGCACGCTCCAGTCCGACTCGGCGCGCTGTTTCCTATGCCAGCGCTCGGCGACCAGTTGCGGCACGTGCGTCATGTTCCGCGCCTCGCTCGTGGGCGGCGTCGGCTATTGCGCGCGCGATCGGCGCCGTGAGCCGCTGACCGGCTCCGAGCAGCGCGCCTGCTGGACGGGCACCGCGGCGACCGTCGCAGATGGCTTCTTCAACCTCCCGCACGACGTTTCAGACGGCGCGATCGAGCGCGGCCTGCTCGAGGTCCTGCCCGCCCACGGCGCGCCGGCACACGGCGCTCCCGCGCAGATCAGCGAACCATGAGTGACTTGTTGGCGCGCAGCTCCGTACCAGAGGGCAGGACTGCCAGCACGGTCACCAGCCAGGCGCCGTGGGGATCGTCAGGGCTGTCGATGTCGAGCTCCGACCAGGTCGCCTTGCCCGCCACGGTAAGGGTGCGATAGGTCATCGTCGTCGCGTTCGGCGGCGACAGGCTGAACGTCACCTGGGCGCCGTCCACCGGCTGGCCGCGCTCGTCCTGGACGAATGCGTTCGCGATGAGGCGCTGCGGCAGGTCGGCCGCCTTGAGGATGTCATCTGAGACGGTCAGGGTCAACGCGGCCAGGCTGTCGGCGCGGGTGATGGTGATGTGCGCACTGGCCAGGTTGCCCGCGAGATCGCGGCTCGACAACAGCAGCTGATTGTCACCCAGCGCGAGCGTCAGGTCGGCAGTGAAGCGCCCGTCGGCCTCGACGATCGAGTCGAACGACTCGCCGCTGGCGACATCGACGACGCTGAGCGTGGCGCCGGCCTCAGTGCGGCCGCGCAGCGTGTCCGTGTCGCTATAGACGGTCGCGCCGGGTTCCGGCCTAGTGACGCGGATGACCGGTGCGGTGCTGTCGCGGGTGATCGTCAGCGGCGCCGACATCCCGCCGACGCCCGCATCAGCGACGAGCGCGGCGCGAATGCTGTTCTCGCCCTCGGTCAGCGCGATGCCGCTGATGACGAACTGCTCCTGCTGCGGCAGCGGCCGCTCACGCTCCGTCTCGCCGTTGACGGTGACGCGCACGCTGTAGTCGCTCCCCGACGCGAGGCCCGCTGGGCGGAGCAGCGTCAGGTCGATCGTGGCGTCACGGGTCAGCGTCTGGGCCGGCGTGAGGATCTGCGGCGCCGGCAGCGGCGGGTTGCTGGTATTCGTGCCGGCGCCGGAGCCGGGCGCGTTGAGCGCGCCGCTGGCGAACGCGATGGAGCCGCCGACGAGCAGCAGCAGTGCGCCGGCCAGCCCAAAGCGGCGCGACCAAGAGATACGGCGGGCGCCACGGCGCCTGTCGGTTGCCTGGCGAGTCCGACGCGGGCGGTGGGCACCTGCGCGCCTTTGGCTCGGACCGCCGCGGGCTCGCGCGGAGCGGTGGGACGGTCCCGGCATTGCATTGGATTGTGGCAGGCGGAGGGGTTTCGCGCGGGGTACTTGTGACGACCCCGTCGCGGTACTTGCGACGACCCGTCGCGGTACTTAGTGGTGCGCGCGGGCACGTCCGCACGGCCGCGTGGTGCGTGTACGCTACGGCAACTCGATGGACTCATCCTCGCGCAAGCCTGTCGTTATGCTCGCGCGTGCTCTTTACGGCCGCCCTGAACCGCCGGCTCCGCCGCGCGGCCCGATCAGCCGCGTTGCCAATAACCTGGGTCTGCGCCGCCCCGCCCCGCCGCCGCTCAACGGCATCGGTCAGCCGCGCATCCCGTTCGGCCTGCCCAACCTGCGACGCAACGTCTGCCCGCACTACTACATGACCGGGCCGCGCGGGCCGATCCCGATCACCGCGCCGCACCTCCTGAAGGCGCTCATGCGCCAGGAATCGAACGTTGCGCGCTGCCAGCTGCGCGGCGGCGTCCACCTCGAGCAGGGGTACGTGTCCGATATCTGCCTCTCGCCACGCTTCAACCAGTGCGTGTTCTACGAGGACGAGCTCAACCCCTAGCGGTGCAACTCGTGCACGAGGCCGACCCGCGCTATCAGGCGATCCTCGCCCGCCTCGCCGCCAGGGGTCGGTTCGGGATTCGCCTTGGCCTCGGCCGAACGCGCGCTCTCCTGCATCTGCTGGGCGACCCGCACGTCGGTTTGCCGGGCGTGCTCATCGGCGGGACCAACGGCAAGGGCTCCACCCAGGCGCTGGTGGCTGCCGTGCTGCGAGAGACAGGCGCCCGTGTCGGCCAGTCGCCCAAGCCGCACCTCGTCAGCTACCGCGAGCGGATCGTCGTGGACGGCCGACCGATCGGCGTGGAGGACTTCACCGACCTGCTGACGGAGGTCCTCGAGCGGGCGGACGCCGTCGCGCAACGGCATGGGCCACCGACCGAGTTCGAGGCTCTCACGGCCGCGGCGTTCACGTGGTTCAGGCGACAGGGCGTGCACGTGGGCGTGATCGAGGTCGGCCTGGGCGGCCGGCTCGACGCGACCAACGTCTGGCAGGGCGGAGTGAGCGCCATCACCAACGTCGCGCTCGATCACATGGAGCACCTTGGTGACACCGTCGCGGCGATCGGGCGCGAGAAGGCCGCGATCATCAAGCGCGGCGACTCAGACGCGATCACCGGCGCCACCCAGCCGGCGCTGGGCGTCATTCGCGCACGAGCACGGCGGGTCAGCGTACCGCTCGACGTGCGCGAGCCGCTCGAGGTGGTGGGGATGGATCTGGACGGGCTCCGGGTACGCGAGCACGACCTGCGAATCGGCCTCCTCGGACGCCACCAGGCCGCAAACGCGTCGGTCGCCCTTGGGATCATCGGGGCGCTCGAGCGGGCCAACATCGCGTATGCGCCACCGGCCCAGCTCGAGCGCGGCTTCGCCAACGCGCGCTGGCCCGGGCGGCTTGAGCTCATTCGCGCGCCCGGCCAGCCGCCGGTGCTCCTCGACGGCGCGCACAACCCTGCCGGCGTGGCCGCACTGGCGCAGGCTCTGCTGGACCTGCGGCCGCATCTGGGTGACGCTCCGCCGACGCTGCTCATGGGCGTGCTCGCCAACCACTGGCAGCCAGGGATGCTCGACCCACTCAAGGCCGCGGCGCCCAGCGCCCATCTTGTCGCGACGACCATCCCCGGAGCGCCCAACTCCATGGTGCCGGCAGATCTCGCGGCCGCGTGGGGCCCCCGATCCACAGCGCTCGCAGTAACGGACGAAGCCTTTGATGCCGCCTCCGGCATGGCCAAGGGCACGCTTGTGGTTTGCGGCTCGCTGTACCTTGTCGGCTACCTGCGCGCCCGGCTGGAGAACTAGATGGACGCCACGCCCTCTGTCCGACTGCCCACTGATGCCGATTCGGGCATCCCGCTGCGCCCGCCCGCTCCGCTGGTGATCGGTGCCCGGACCTTCGAATGGGGCAGCCGGACGTACGTGATGGGCATCATCAACGTCACGCCCGACTCGTTCAGTGGCGACGGTCTCCTCGCGACACAGGGC
>Ga0209341_10006947_pt1 | contig 10067 bp, 7 predicted proteins | sample RifCSP13_2_FD_184020 | JGI IMG/M metagenome (GOLD analysis project Ga0209341, IMG submission 184020) | Soil microbial communities from Rifle, Colorado - Rifle CSP2_sed 13_2 (SPAdes) (version 2) | ecosystem: Environmental > Terrestrial > Deep subsurface > Rock core/Sediment | place: Rifle... | reverse complement strand
CCGCCATGATGATGTTCCACTCGGGTAGCTGCGACCCGCTGCGCGGCACGAGGGCCTCGATCCCCACCACCGCCGTGCGCATCTCGGGGCTGTTCGTGACGAGCAGCGGCCAGAGATACTCGTTCCAGCCGTAGACGAAGAGGATCACGAGCCGTTTCACCTGGGTTGCGGTCGGGTGACGGTTCGGTGAGCCCGGTTGGGCGCGCCGACTATAGCACAAAATCGGTTACTGCTGGCGGAACCGGATACTCCTCTGGACATACTGGTCGTAGGCTTCCATCTCGGCGTCGAGACGGCGCGGCGACCAGCCCAGCAGAGCCGCCATGCGGCGGCCGATGGCGGGCGCGCAGTCGAGCCCCAGGCAGCGGCTCTGGCCGATTCCGGTGCGCCGCAGCAGCACGTCCTGGAGGGAGACGGCCATCTCCTCGGTCACCGCCTGGTGGAGCTGGGCCACGATCTCGGGATTGCTCGGGCAGAGTCGCTCCGTGCCGTCGGGCAGCTTGCGGCCCAGCTCCAGGAGCCGCGCAGAGCCGCGGCCGTAGGTCTCGACCAGCGCCTGCAGCGTCTCCCGCGGCAGGCCCGTCGCGGCCATCTCGCCCGACACGTCCATCCAGGCCCGCGCCTCGACCTTGCCGACCTCCTCGTCCATTCCGTCCAGGCTCAGACGGGCCGTGGGCGAGGGCGCCGCCCGGCCGAGCAGCCGCATGGCGCGGTCGCCCACCTCTTCGGCGAGGCTGCGAAAGCAGGTGAGCTTGGTCCCCGTCACCGACAGGAAACGCCCGTCCGGGCCCTCGGGGACGACCTTGTGCTCGCGCGACACCCTGGAGGCCGTCGCCGCGCCCTCGAAGGAGAGCGGGCGCACGCCGGCGTAGGTGTACGCCACGTTCTCGAGGGCGACCCGCTTGTCGGGCAGCACCTTGGCGACCTCGTCCAGCAGGTAGGTCACCTCCTCGCGCGTCGCCCACAGGCGGTCCGGGTCACCGTCGAAGTCCGTGTCCGTGGTCCCCACCAACGAGAACTCGCGCCACGGGATCACGAAGATCATCCGGTCGTCGTGCGTCGAGAGGTAGACGGCGCGCTCGGTCATGCGCGGCATCAGGCAGTGGATGCCCTTGGTCGTCCGCAGCACCCGCGGGCGCTCGCCGGCCACGCCCGCCAACTCGCGCACCCGGTCCGCCCAAGGCCCCGCGCAGTTGACGATCACGGGGGCCCGCACCGTGTGGACCTGGCGGGTGAGCAGGTCGCGGACACGGACGCCATCGGGCCCGCGGCGGCCGCGCACGATCTCCTCCACCTCGCAGTAGTTGTGGGCCCGGGCCCCGTGACGGACCGCGGAGAGCACGTTCTCCAGGCACATGCGCTCCGGGAAGAGCAGGAGGTCGTCGAAATAGTAGCCGGCGCCGCGGAGGTCCTCTGCGCGGAGATTGGGCTCGAGCGACAGCGCGTCGACCGGGCGCAGCAGGCGGTAGCGGTCCGTCGTCTTGCCCGGAGTGAGGAGGTCGTAGAGCCACATCCCGAGCCGGACCATGATGAGCCCGCGCCGCGAGCCCGCGTAGACGGGCACGAGGAACGGCAGCGGCCGCACGAGGTGGGGCGCCAGCCGCTCCAGCGTCCGCTTCTCGCGGAGCGACTCCCGGACGAGCTTGAAGTCGAAGAGCTCGAGGTACCGCAGCCCGCCGTGGATGAGCTTGGAGGACTTGGAGGAGGTGCCGGAGGCGAAGTCGCCCTTCTCGAACAGCGCCACGGAAGCGCCGCGCAGGACCAGATCCCGCGCCACGCCGGCGCCCGCCATGCCGCCGCCGATGACGACGACATCACACTGCGTCCCATCCAGACCCATTAAGCGGTTCATGGCTCGATGATCATGTGTCATCAACATGGCCAAGCCATGTTGACCGTAGGTCACTCACGTCAGAATCTCCCGAATCGATCCTAGCACGTGATCGGGCGCCAGCGCCGCGATTCGGGGATCGCCGGGGCGCGTGATGCCGCTCAGCACCAGGATGGTGGCGAGCCCGAGCCGTTTCCCCATCGCGATGTCGGTCTCGATGCGGTCGCCCACCATGACCGCCTCGGCCGCCGGGACGCCCAGGGCCGCCAGCGCCACCTCGAGGATGATGGGCGAGGGCTTCCCGACGACGGCCTCGACCTGCTTGCCGGTCACCGCTTCCACCGCCGCGATCATCCCGGCGCAGTCGGGGATCTCGCCTCCTTCCACCGGGCAGGTGCGGTCCGGGTTGGTGGCGATCAGCCGCGCGCCGCCCTTGACCGCCTGGAGCGCCGTGTTGAGCTTCGCGTAGCTGAACGTTCGGTCGAACGCGATCACCACCCAGCGCACCCGCTCGTCGTCCCGCACCTCGAAGCCGTGGGCCTGCATCTCGGCGATCATGGGCGGCTCGCCGATGACGAAGACGGGCGCGCCCGGATCCAGGGCGCGCAGGTGGCGCGCCAGCACCAGCGAGGAGTTGATGACGTCGTCGGGCTGGGCCGGCACGCCCAGTCGCGCCAGCTTGAGGGCATAGTCCCCGCGCGTTTGGAGCGGCTTGTTGGAGAGGAAGGCCACGCGCCGGCCGGCGGCGCGGAGGGCCGCGATGGCCTCGCCCGCCCCGGGAATTAGCTGCTCGCCCAGGTAGACGGTGCCGTCGAGGTCGAAGAGCCAGCCGCGGTAGGGGAAACGGACCGCCACTACTTGAGCAGCGGAAGGACCGCCGCTTGGGCCAAATCGAGAAACGGCGCCGGCAGCACGCCCAGCTGCACGACGCCCCAGAGCGCGACGACCAGGGCCAGCGCGCCGGACAGCGACGGGGCGAAGACGGTCGGGGCGCCTTCGGGCTCGCGCATGTACATGTAGACGATCAGCCGGAGGTAGTAGTACGCCGCCACCGCTGAGTTGAGGACACCGATCACCGCCAGCCAGATGTAGCCGGACCGCACGGCGGCGCCGAAGAGGTAGAACTTGCCGACGAAGCCCGCGGTCGGCGGGATGCCGACCAGCGAGAGCAGGAACACCGACAGGGTCAGCGCCACGATGGGATGGCGCGAGGCCAGCCCGCCGAAGTCCTCGAGACGCACGGCCTCGTGCCCGCCCCGCTCGAGCAGCAGGATGGTCCCGAAGGCCCCTGCCGTGGTGAAGGTGTAGGCCAGCAGGTAGAAGAGCACGCTGCCGTTCCCGAGCGCGCCGCCCGCGACCACGCCCACGAGCATGTAGCCCACGTGGGCGATGGACGAGTAAGCCAGCATGCGCTTGAGGTTCTGCTGGGCGATGGCGACCACGTTGCCCAGGGTCATGGTCAGCACCGCCAGCACCCAGAACAGCGCGCTCCAGTCCAGCGGCGCGCCCCGGACACCCGAGAGCAGCACCCGCAGCAGCGCCGCGAACGCGGCGGCCTTGGAGCCCGTGGCGATGAAGGCCGTCACCGAGGTCGGCGCCCCCTCGTACACGTCGGCGGCCCACATGTGGAAGGGCACCGCGGAGATCTTGAAGCCGAAGCCGACGAGGAGAAGCCCGGCGCCGATCACGAGCAGCGGGTCGCGGCCCGCGCCGGCGGCCATCGCGTTGGCGATCTTGTCGAGGTTCGTGGAGCCGGTGGCGCCGAACACCAGCGCGATGCCGTAGAGGAAGAAGCCCGAGGCGAAGGCTCCCAGCAGGAAGTACTTCATGGAGGCCTCGGCCGCCTCGACCCGGGTGCGGAAGAACCCGGCGAGCACGTACAGCGAGAGCGACATGGTCTCCAACGCCAGGAAGATGATGATGAGGTCGCCGGCGGAGGCCATCAGCATCATCCCGACGGCGGCGAAGAGAACCAGGATGTAGAACTCGCCCGATTCCATGCCTTCCCGGCGGAGGTAGTCCATCGAGAAGAGCAGCACGAGCGCCGTGGCGAACCCGATCACCAGGTTGAAGAAGAGCGCATAACCGTCCAGCACCACCATGCCCCGGAACGCGCGGACGTCGGCTCCCCACAGCCAGAGCGTGAGCCACATGGACAGGACCGAGCCAAAGAGCCCGACGAAGCCCAGATGATCCTTCCGTGTCCTGGGCGGCAGCAGGTCCAGCAGCAGGACCACGCCGGCCGTGACCCCGACGACGAGCACTGGCAGGATGGCGCGCAGGTCGATGGCCGGGAAGACGAGGGCGCCGGTCACCGCGGTCTCACCAAGGCGTTCACTTGGGCAGCAGCGCGGCGGTGGCCGCGGCCTTGCTCTGGACCTGGGTGATGAGGGCCTGGACGCTGGTCTCCGTCATGCCCGTGAACGTGCCCGGGTAAACGCCGATCCACACGATGAAGAGCAGCACGGGCAGCAGCACCACCCACTCGCGGAGCGACAGATCGGGCAGCCGGCGGTTGGCCTCCTTGGTCACCTCGCCGAAAATCACCCGCTGGTACATCCACAGCAGGTAGACCGCCGCGAAAATGATCCCCGTCGTCGCGAAGACGGCCGCGGTGCGGTCCACCTGGAAGGCGCCCAGCAGGATCAGGAACTCACCGACGAAGCCGTTGAGCCCCGGCAGCCCCAGCGACGACAGCGTCACGATCAGCAGCACCGCGCTGAAGGCGGGGATCACCGACCAGAGGCCCCCGAACTCCGAGATGAGCCGGGTGTGCCGCCGCTCGTAAAGCATCCCGACCAGCAGGAAGAGCGCGCCGGTGCTGAGCCCGTGGTTCACCATCTGGATGATGCCGCCGACGATCCCCTGCGGTGTCAGCGTGAACAGCCCGAGCACCACGAACCCCAGGTGGCTCACGCTCGAATAGGCCACCAGCTTCTTGATGTCGGCCTGCACGGTGGACACCCAGGCGCCGTAGATGATGCCGATGACGGCCAGCGCGAACATCCACGGGGCGAACGTGAGGCTGGCCTGGGGGAAGAGCGGCAGGCAGAATCGCAAGAAGCCGTAGGTGCCCATCTTGAGGAGCACGCCGGCCAGGATCACGCTGCCCGCTGTGGGCGCCTCGACGTGGGCGTCGGGCAGCCAGGTGTGGAACGGGAACATCGGTACCTTGATCGCGAACGCCACCGCGAAAGCCAGGAAGAGGAGGTTCTGGTTGAGCCCCGCGGGCAGCACGAACTGGGCCAGCATGGGCAGGTCGAAGGTGTAGGTGCCGGTGGCCGCGCCGTGCTGGAAGTACACCGCCAGGATGGCGACCAGCATCAGGAGGGAACCGGCCAGCGTGTAGAGCACGAACTTGATCGCCGCGTAGATCCGGTTGCTTCCGCCCCAGATCCCGATGATCAGGTACATCGGGATCAGCATGGCCTCCCAGAAGACGTAGAAGAGGAAGAGGTCGAGGGCCACGAAGACGCCGAGCATCCCCGTCTCGAGGAGCAGCATGGTGATCGCGAACTCCTTCCAGCGCGACTCGATGGCGCGCCACGCGGAGAGGAGCACGAGCGGCATCAGGAAGGTCGTGAGCAGGACCAGGAGGAGGCTGATCCCGTCGATGCCCAGATGGTAGGAGATGCCGAGGGTCGGCATCCAGGCCCGCAGCTCCACGAACTGGTAGTCGGCGACCGCCGAATCGAAGCCCCAGTAGAGTGGCAGCGACGCGGTGAAGGCGGCCGCGGTCACCGCGAGCGCCGCCGCCTTGGTCAGGGCCTCCTGGCGGCGGGGCAGCAGAAAGACCAGCACGGCCCCTGCCGCCGGCAGGAAGGTGACGACGGAGAGCAGCGCCTTCACGGGGGGCCCAGACGGCTGAGCAGGAAGGCGACGACGGCCACGGCGCCCAGCAGCATGCCGAGGGCGTAGTTCATCACGAAGCCGGTCTGGACACGCCGCAAGACCTGCCCCCACGCCACGACAACCCGCCCTACGCCGTTCACGATCCCGTCGATGACACCCAGATCGAACGCGCGGGCGCACCACTGCGACAGCCGGTAGATCGGCCGCACGAACAGCGCGTCGTAGAGCTCGTCGACGTAGTACTTGTTCAGCAGCAGCGCGTGGATGGGATTGGTCGGCGCGCCGATGGTCTCGGCGCGCACCGGGCGGCGCCCGTACATAGTCCATGCGAGCACGACCCCGCCAAGCGCGACCAGCGTCGACAGGATGGCGAGGCTGAAGACGACCGCCGAGCTGTGCTCGACCTCCTGGAGGGGGAAGACCGGCGCCAGAAACCGGGCGAAGAGCGTCCCATGGGGAAACGGAATCCCGACCAGCACGCCCGCGAGCAAGGCGAGCAGGGCCAGGATCACCAGCGGCACCGTCATGACCAGCGGCGATTCGTGAGTGTGGTGGGCCGCCTCCTTGGACATGCGCGGGCTGCCAGTGAACGCGAGGAAAACCAGCCGGAAGGTATAGAACGCCGTCATGAAGGCGCCCGCGAGCAGCAGCGCCCACAGCGTGATATGGCCTTCGTGGAACACCGAGGCCAGGATCTCATCCTTGGAGAAGAAGCCGGCGAACGGAAAGATCCCCGACAGGGCCGCGGCGCCGAAGATGAAGGTCCACGTCGTCGTCATCATGCGCGGCGCCAGCCCGCCCATCCTTCTCAGGTCCTGCTCGCCGTGGAGCCCATGGATCACGCTGCCGGCCCCGAGGAAGAGCAGCGCCTTGAAGAACGCGTGGGTGACCAGGTGAAAGATGCCCGCCGCATAGGCGCCCACACCCACGCCGACGAACATGTATCCCAGCTGGCTGATGGTCGAATAGGCGAGGACGCGCTTGATGTCCGTCTGCGCCAGGCCGATCGTCGCCGCGAAGAGCGCCGTGAGCCCGCCGACCCAGGCGACCACGTCCAGGCTCAGCGGGGACATCTCGAAGAGGACGTGGCAGCGCGCCACCATATAGACGCCCGCCGTGACCATGGTGGCCGCGTGAATCAGCGCCGAGACGGGCGTCGGACCTTCCATGGCGTCGGGCAGCCAGGTGTAGAGCGGCAGCTGGGCCGACTTGCCGCAGGCGCCCATGAAGAGCAGCAGCGCAATGGCGGTCGCCGTGCCGCCGCCGAGCGTGAGCGTGGACTCCGCCCTGGCAAACACCTCGATGTAGTTGAGCGATCCAAACGTGGTCCAGATCAGCATGACGCCCAGCCCGAAGCCGAAGTCCCCCACCCGGTTGACGATGAACGCCTTCTTGCCGGCGTCCGAGGCAGACTGCTTCTCGTACCAGAAGCCGATGAGCAGATAGGAGCAGAGGCCCACCGCCTCCCAGAACACGTAGAGCAGCAGGAAGTTGCCCGCGAGGACCAGCATCACCATCGAGAAGACGAACAGGTTCAGGTAGGTGAAGAAGCGGGCGTAGCCGGGATCGCCGTGCATGTAGCCGGCCGAGTAGAGATGGATGAGGAAGCCGACGCCCGTCACCACGAGGAGCATCACGGCCGAGAGCTCGTCCACTTGGGCGGTGACCGCCGTCGTGAAGGAGCCGGCGCTGATCCACGGGAAGAGGTCGCCGGCCCACACCTCTCCGTTCCAGACCCGCAGGAAGACGGCGCACGCGACGAGGAAGGAGGCGCCCAGGGCCGGCACCGCCACCCAGTGGGCGCGCCGGCCGATGACGCGGCCGAAGAGAGCGTTGACGACGGTGCCGACCAGCGGGAAAAGCGGAATCAACCAGAGGAGTCGTTGCATGGTTGTGCTTTCGGGTACAAACCCCGCCCACTCTAGCGGAAGGGGGTGGGGGTGTCAAGGAAGCGGCGGCTAAGTGCCCGTCACTCGGCGCCTCGCGCCGCCTCCTGCCCGCCGTCGGAAGCGAGCTCGGCCCGCCGCGGGTCCACGAAGCGGAAGTAGAGCAGCGGCAGCAGGAAGAACAGGAGCAAGTGGCCCGACAGCAGCCGCAGGTTGGCGCGGCGCTCGCCCTCGAGCAGGAGCGAGAGGACGAAGTTCATGGCGGTGTAGAGGACCACGCCGAAGAGCGCGACGCGGAGCGGCGGGGGCACGCAGGCCGCCAGCGCCCGCCACTCGTACACGTGGAGCTTCCGCCATTCGCGAGTCGGGGCGCCCGCCCGGCGCAGCCGGGCGAGCATCGCCACCAGCGTCAGAAAGGCCCCGGCGAGGAGTCCCAGCGCCAGGGCGTCGGCCCCCGGCAGCGGCAGTGAGGTGAAGGTCGCCAGGTGGAGAAGGGCGCTGGCGACGAAGCCCGCCGTCGCCACGACGAGGAATACGCGGCCCGCCCGCGCGCCGGTCACGGCTCCTTCTAGCACATTCTTGGCGGCGCGACGAGCCGTCCTTGCTATCATGAGCCGGTGGCGCGCTCTCGCATAACACTCTGGCTCACCGTCATCCTCGTCCCCGCGATCTTCGTGGCCGGCGCCGCCGCCTACTTCAGCTGGCGGCAGAGCGTCCCGGGAGTCAGCGCCGCGTTCTCGCCGACCCCCAAGTGGATCGGGCTTAAGACGCCGCTGACGCTCGACCTCCGCGCGGCGCGCGGCGGCGTGCAGTCGGTGGAGATCCGGCTCGTGCAGGGCTCGGCCAAGGTGGTGCTGGCCCGCCAGGCCTTCTCCGGAACGACGGCCAACGAGCAGCGGGTGCAGCTCACGGTGGCGGGCAGCACGCTGGGGCTCCGCGAGGGCGGGGCCATGCTAGAAGTGAAGGCCCGCGACGGCTTTTGGCGCCCGATCCGCGTGGACGACCAGCGGATCCTGGGCGTGCCGGTCACGCTCGACCTGACGCCGCCCTCGCTCGAGGTGGCGGCCGCCACGCGGTACCTCCACCAGGGCGGCGGGGGGCTGGTGGCGCTGCGAACCAAGGGCGCCTCGCGCGTCGGCGTCTCGGTGGGCGAGCTCTTCTTCCCGGCCTTCCCGGCGGGCGCGGCGGACTCAGGGCTGGCCGTGGTCCTCTTCGCCCTGCCCTGGAACGTGCCGGTCAACACGCCGATCACCGTGTCGGCCCAGGACGAGGCGGGCAACAGCGTGTCGCGGGCGGTCCAGGCCGACATCAGGCCGCGGCGCTTCGCGGCGGATACCGTGGAGCTGACCGACCAGTTCCTCGCGACCAAGCTGCCCGAGCTCCTGCCCGAGCGCGGCGCCATTCCTCCCGAGCAGTACGTCGCCGCGTTCCTCACGGTGAACCGGGCGAAGCGGCAGCAGGCGGAGGAGATCAAACGCCGGGTGTCTGCGCTGACTCAGCCGCGGCCGGTCTGGGAGGGGCCATTTGTTCAGGCGCGCAACAGCAAGGTCTTCTCCAACTTCGCCGAGGCGCGCTCCTACCGGTACCGCGGTCAGGAGATCGACACGGGCCTGCACATGGGTTACGACCTGGCGTCGGTCAAGCACAGCCTCGTTCCAGCCGGCAATTCTGGCGCGGTGGTCTTCGCCGGCCCGCTCACCATCTACGGCAACACCGTGATCGTGGACCACGGCCTCGGGCTCCAGACGCTCTACGCCCATTTGTCGACCATCGGCGTGAAGGAAGGCGAGGAGGTCAAGAAGGGGCAGGAGCTGGGGCGCAGCGGGGCGACGGGCCTCGCCGGCGGCGATCACCTGCACTTCGAGGTGCTGATCCACGGCGTCTCCGTGACGCCGATCGAGTGGTGGGACGCCCGGTGGATCCGCGATCACGTGGGCCGGCCCCTGCGCGAGGCCAATATCCCGCTGCTGCAGACCGAGTATCCGACCGGCGAGGCCGGCGACGAGCGCCCCGCAGCGTCCCCGGCGCGCAGGCGGCGCAGCACCACCGCCCGCTGACGCCCGAAGCGACTAGCGCGTGACCATGAGCACGCCGATACCGTCCTTCATTCAGGTCGGCGGCGCCGGCGGGCTCAGGGCCGGCGGCTCGAGAGGTCGCGCGCCTCGACGAGCTCGCGCGTGGCCAGCTCGGCGAGGCCGATGCGGTCGTACACCTGCCCCAGCAGCATGTGGAGGGTCGGCTCGTCGGGGTCGGCGGCGACGGCGGCCATCAACTCCCGGCGCGCGTCGGCGAAGAGCTGCTCCTGGAAGAAGAACCCGGCCCGCATGAGCGCCACGCTCGAGCGGGAGTACCCCGGCAGCGACGCGGGCGTCAGCAGATCGACGGACTCCCGCGCGCGGGCGGCAGCCGCGGGGGCAAGTATTTCGAACTCAGTCCGCTGAGCGGGCTGGCCGGCCGCCTCGAGCTCCCACGTATACCGCAGACCGGGCGCGAGGGCG